>Ga0316201_10000135_pt1 | contig 32923 bp, 36 predicted proteins | sample CS6wburrow_MG_FD_204516 | JGI IMG/M metagenome (GOLD analysis project Ga0316201, IMG submission 204516) | Coastal sediment microbial communities from Delaware Bay, Delaware, United States - CS-6 worm burrow | ecosystem: Environmental > Aquatic > Marine > Coastal > Sediment | place: USA...
GACCGTGGCTCGGTGCGACGCTATCTCAAGGAATTCCTGTGGGATCCGCGCGTGGTCGAGATGGCGCGACCGGTGTGGTGGCTGGTGCTCAACGGGGTCATTCTCAACACCCGTCCGGGGCGCTCTGCCAAGGCCTACCAGAAGGTATGGACCGATGCCGGTTCACCCCTGCTGGTGATCTCGAAAAAACAACGGGACGCACTGGCAGAGTTGCTCGAGCAACGATTCGGCAGCGAGCAGCCGGTCGCGCTTGGCATGCGTTACGGCACCCCCTCGATCAGCACCGCACTCGAGGAACTGCGGGATGCCGGCGCGCGCCGAATCCTGGTGCTGCCGATGTACCCGCAGTATTCGGCCACCACCACCGCGTCCATCTTCGATGCCGTGACCGCTGAACTGCGGCACTGGCGCTGGCTGCCGGAGCTGCGCTTCATCAACAACTATCACGACGAACCCGCCTATATCGACGCACTCGCGGAAAGCGTCAGACAGTACCGATCGGAACACGGTGATGCCGAGAAGCTGCTGATGTCGTTCCATGGCATACCGGAGGAGTACTTCCACAAGGGCGATCCCTATTTCTGCGAGTGTCAGAAGACCGGTCGCCTGCTGGCCGGGAACCTCGGTCTGGACGCCAACCAATGGCAATTGAGCTTCCAGTCGCGACTCGGCCCCAAGCAGTGGCTGCAGCCTTATACCGACCATACGCTCGAGGCGCTGGCCGGAAGCGGCGTCAAATCTGTGCAGGTGATGTGTCCCGGATTCTCGGCCGACTGCCTGGAGACCCTGGAAGAGATCGCGATGGAGAATCGAGAGGTGTTCCTCAATGCCGGGGGTGAACGCTACGAATACATCCCCTGCCTCAACGACGAGGCTGGACACATCGATATGCTGGCCGACCTGGTCGAGCAGCACACCCAGGGCTGGGGACCGGGCCTGGACGATCCGGCGGAGATACTCGATCGTGCCAGGGCGTTGGGTGCGACGCGGTAGCCTGAGGAAAATCCGATGCGTGACAAGTCGACGATCAGCCATATCTTGGTCGCCCTGCAGTTCACCGCGATCCTGATCATCGCCTGGCCTTTCCTTGCCCAGGCACCCGATCGCGTGCAATGGCTGGCAATCAGCGCACTCGGCGTCATCGTCGGCCTGTACACACTGGCGCATAACAAACTCGGCAACTTCGGCATCTATCCTGAGCCCATCCCAGATGGCTGTCTGGTAACCACCGGACCGTATCGGTGGGTCCGCCACCCGATGTATACCAGCCTGCTGTTGTTCATGCTCGGCGTTGCGCTTTACCGGCACGCCTGGCCGAACTATGTCGGCCTGCTGCTGCTCGCGGTCGCGATCTTCGGCAAGATGCAGCGCGAAGAGGCACATCTGCACCTGAAATTCGAGGACTATTCAGCTTACGTCAAACGTACCCGGCGGCTGTTGCCGGGTGTCTACTGAACGCGTGGTACATCATGAGTGACTCCCCCAAACCGACCGACATCGTACTGCACCGGCAGTCACACGCACTGGAGATCGCGTTCGACGACGGTGCACGCTTCACATTGCCGTGCGAGCTTTTGCGCGTCTATTCGCCATCGGCCGAAGTACGCGGGCACTGGGGCCAGTACGCCAAGCTGCAACTGGACAAACAGAACGTGAACATCAACGACCTCAAGCCGGTGGGTTCCTACGCAATCAAGATCTTCTTTGACGATGGTCATGACTCCGGTCTTTACGACTGGGGCTTTCTGTACGACCTGGGGCGCAAGCAGGCATTGCACTGGAACGACTATCTGCAACGCCTGGTCGAGGCCGGACACGAGCGCAAGGCGCCGGACTGGCAGGCACCGGACGACAGGCCCGAATAAGGACACGGCCCGCCGACTGGTCGTAACGAACCCCATGCCGCCGCTTTGTTGTCAGCCGCGCCATGCTGGCGTAGTTTCATCGCCATGAAGTGGCGCTCATCCTGCCGTCAGATGTTGCTGACCGCCTTCCTGCTTCATGCAGGAGGCGCCGATGCGGCGCGCTTCCCGCTTCCATCGACGGGTAACGACCTGATCGGGGAACCACGACAGGTCACAGCCAGCGGCAGCCAGACACTGCTCGATATCGCCCGCAGCCAGGACGTGGGCCAGGAGGAGATCCTGCATGCCAACCCGGGTGTGGACCGCTGGCTGCCCGGTGATGGCACCCCGGTTGTGATTCCCAGTCACTACGTCCTGCCGGATGCACGGCGACGTGGACTGGTGCTGAACCTGCCCGAGATGCGGGTCTACCACTTTCCCAAGGCTGCCCGAGGTACACAGGCGGCGGTGGACACCTACCCTGCCAGCGTCGGAAGGATGGACTGGAAAACCCCATTGGGCGGCACCCGGGTCGTTCGCAAGCAGCGCGACCCGAGTTGGCACCCACCTGAATCGGTCAGAAAGGAGGCAGAGGCCGCGGGCGAGGACATTCCGCAGGTGATACCGCCCGGTCCCGACAACCCACTGGGCGCATACGCACTGCGGTTGGGACTGCCCGGCTATCTGATCCACGGCACCAACAAGCCGTACGGGGTCGGCATGCGGGTCACCCACGGCTGCGTACGACTGCTACCGGAGGACATCGAGGAACTGTTCGGCCGCGTGCCCGTCGGCACACCCGTGCAGATCCTCAACCAGCCCGTCAAAACCGGCTGGCAGGATGGCGTGCTGTATGTCGAGGTCCATCCACCGTTGGATGAGGATCAGACAGCCCATAAGGATCTGCTGCGCTTCACCCTAGAGCGCGTCTACGTCGAGCTGCAGAAACAGCCAGCGGTACTGGACGGGCGTGCATTGCGCCAGGCAGTGGAGCAGGCACGGGGGATACCGGTGGCCATTTCGAAGCCCGGCGTCGAGGGACGCCCGATCACCAATCCGCTGTTCCGGTAACGGCCCCGGTCCAGCACCAGACGGCCGACCTATTTGTACATCGCCTTCTTGAACATCCGGTCGATCTTGGCCTCGGTCTCGTCCGACTGCGATTTGGCGCTGGCCGCGGCGTCCATGGCTGCATCCGCCCGAGCCTGCGCGGAGGCAGCGTCCGCGGCCGCCTGTTCGGCGATGGCGCGAATCTCGTCAATTTCGCTGCGCATTTCCTTCTGCTGTGTGGTCGCACAGCCGAACAGCATTCCGCTGGCCAACAGGATAACAAGGGGATTGATCAGGAAAGTCTTCATCGATGCCTCCATTCACAGGGGTCGCCGCGACCTTGCGGACGATATCCCTGATTAAAATATAGGTTTAAGCGGGAAGATTAAAAGACCGATCAACGAATTTCCACGATCGTGCCGACACGAACCCACGACAACAGCGCATCGACCTGTTTGTCCGTCAGCGCCACACAACCCCGGGTCCAGTTCAACGTCTCGTGCAGCGCGGGATCGGCACCGCCCAGTCCATGGATACCGATGTGGCCACCCAGCCGCGTACCCTGAGGCGGGATCTTGCGGCGTTTGTGGGCGGAGCGTATTGCCCGCAACTCACGCTCGCTGATCAGGCCCTCCTGCAAACCCTTTTCTGCCCGCTCCACCCCGGGATAGTCGAGACCGACGAAGCGATGGAAATCGCTATTGCGCTCGATCCGGGTGACCCGGAAGCTCCCAAGGGGGGTGGTGTTGTCGCCGCGGCGCTTTTCCGGGCTCACGCCATAGCGACCGATGGCGATATTGTGCAAGGTCATCCGCGGCCGCCCATCCTCGATCACGGTCAGCGTCAATGCCTGGGTATCCACCAACAGGCGCGGCCCCTTACCCGGACCGGTCTCTGAGCCCGCGGGAAACACCCGCAGAGGTAGGACAAGCAGCAACAGGGCCAGCAGTAGCGGTGACACTTCAGCAATACAAGAGCGGGGTCGGTGCATACAGCGCCTCAAACGAATTGACGGGATACAGCGAAATGGCACCTCGGTTGCGCTGATGGGCTCAACGCGCCCGCTTGCGCTCTCGCCGCCACGCCAGCATGCCGGAAAACAAAGCGATCAACACCAGGCCACCGGCCACCTCTGGCCGGGACAGCAGCTCCGGCGCCAACAACAGGGCGCCGCCAAGCCCCAGCATCATCAACCCGGACACCAGTTTGAGCACGCGCCCTTCCGCTTCGCCCAACTTGCGCGAGCCCAACGTGCGTACAAAAACCAGGACGATGACGAGCAACGGCAGCACATAGACAAGATTGTAGAGTGCGAGGTAAGCGTAGTACGCCGGGGCAGAAAGCGCCTGAAGGGTGAGCAGGCGCGTATAGATCACCGGAAAGCCCGCCGTGCAAAGCAGTTCGTAGCTATTGGCCGCGAGTGCGAGGGTGACACTGGCCAACAACAGGCCCGACAGACTGCGCTGCCTCAGCAGGCGGCGCATGTGGTCGAACAGATGCGGCTTGGCGCTGTCCGGAATGGAAAGCGACACACCACGCCCGAACCACAAGTAATCCTTGAGATTCAGCGCCGCCATGACGACTGCAAGCAGGCCCGCCGCCATGGTCACCAGGCGCAATTCGCCACTGACAAGAAAGATGTTGAGCCAGGCGGCCATCAGACCGAAATAGACCAGACCGGAGAACAGAACGAACACCCCGCCCACGATCAGCATGCGGCCGCGCGAACGCTCATGGGTGAGCAGACTGAGCAAAAACAACAATACGAAGAACGCGCAGGGGTTGAATGCGTCCATGGCGGCCAGCAGCACGGTCACCAGCGGCAGCGACAACTGGGTCAGATCGAATCCGCCTACCACTGCCGGAGCAGCCGACGACGTCCCCGCGCCGGCCGCGGCCATCAGACCATCCTGGTCGACCCGCGCCAGACAGCTACGCCCCCGCTGCTCCAGCCAGCGCCCGGTGCTGGCCTCGCTGTCGAAGCCGGTCGTCATTTCTCCGCACAGGATGAAACCCGGTACCGAACGCGCCTCCTGTCCCACCATCCGCGCCATATCTGCGTAGAGGCGCGCGTTGGAGGCGTCGCTCGTCACCTCATGCGAATGCAGCTCCAGCCAGGGGAGCTCGGCATTCATGCGCTCCACCACCACTTTGGCATCGCGGCAATGGGGGCAGTGCCTCGACCAGAAAAACCACAGATGGATCTGATATCGGCCCGCGCCGTCGGTCGTTATCCAGGCCGGCTCCTCGGCCATCGCCGTACCGCCCGCAACCAGGAAGACAATTAGCAAGAAGGATCGCATCCACACAGCCTGTGCGCCCGAATGAGTAACGCCTGCAATCTTAACGCTAACCCTATCCCCTGGCCGCGCCAACCTGCGACGGACCGGACCGGCATGCCGGCGACAGCGCACCCGTCGGTCTGCTTTGATACCCTTTCGGGCACGAATACGTAACCGGGAACTGATTCAGATGTCGCCAACCAAGCCCGCGGTGTTCAGCAGGGCAGGCCCAGCCCTGCTGCTGATGCTGCTCACCGTCGCACCGCTCCAGGTCGCAGCGGACGAATCTCCGCCGAATCGCGAAATAGAGGTGTTGAAGGAACAGATCCGCGACCTGCAGGCACGTGTGGAACGGCTGGAGCAGCAGACTCGGCAGGGGGCCAAGGCGGATCAGGCTACCCCGGTGCCGGTGCCCGGAGGCTGGCGCAAAGCGGCCAACTGGCGATTGCTGACGAAGGGCATGACTGACTACCAGGTCAAGGAGATTCTGGGTGAGCCAGATGCCGACAAAACGGTGAAGAAATTCGAATTCTGGGAGTACGGAGATGGCCGGGCGCGCCTGTACCTGCGCCGGCTCAAGAGCTGGGATATCCCCACCGGCATTGACCCCCAATAAAGCCGCCGCATCTCGCCGCCCGGCCTGTCGGATTCGATCGGCGTTTGGGTATAGACTTTCGACATGCGGAGCAGAAAACAGCAGCAACCGGGCGGCTGTGACAGGGCGCCCGAGTTGGAAGTCGTCGTCGAGATCCCGCTCGGCAGTTTCCTGAAACGTGGCTCGACCGGGCAGCTTGACTTCGTATCCCCTCTCCCCTGCCCGTTCAACTACGGCTCGGTTGAAAACCTCATCGGCCTCGAGGGCGACCTACTGGACGCGGTAGTGCTCGGACGGCGCCTCCGACGGGGCAGCCGGGTAAAGGTGCGGGCATTCGCCGCTGTGGGATTGACCGACCGGGGCATGTACGACGACAAGCTGATCTGCAGCCAGCGCCCGCTCAGACGCTGGCAGAAGACCCTGGTCCTGGGTTTTTTCAGATTGTATTCGAGATGCAAGTGGCTGTTGAACCAGGCCCGCGGCCGGGCAGGCCGCAACGCCTGTGAAGGCTGGGGTGACGCGCAATCCGCGATTGCCAGGGCGTCTCCGCGAAACCCGCTGACGTGGAAAGGGCCGACAGTCCCGTTCTGAAAAACAACTGAAGCACAAGCAACGCGGCCGACCACACCGGTCCAGACCACGGTCCTGTTTCGACACCCGGCGCCCCATTCGCACCCGTTCAGCATCCGTTCAGCTACCGCGACCGAGAATGATGTTGAGGGTCCAGACCGGACCTGTTCATCGGAACGGGAGAATTCGAGATGAAAAGCAGGAAAACCATGGCCGCAATGCTAGTGGCCTCCGCGTTGGGGCTGACCGGCATGGCTGCCCTCGCGGCGCCCGACGCCGAAGGCAGCTACGACCAACAGCAGGCGGCGACAGAAAGTAAAGATGAGCGCCGCAAGGCGCGCAGCGAGCGCGATCGGTCCAAGGATACAGAACGCCGAAGTGCACGCCAGCAGCGTCAGGCTGCCGACAACGGCGCTAACCGAGAAGGCAAGAACCGTGCAGACGGGTCAGGCCAGCGTCGGGATGCCCGCGATCGCGGGGCAGCGTCTGACGACAACCGACGCGATGAACGTCGTCGGATGGCGGAGGGATGGGCTGATCGCGCACGTGCCGGCGACCGGCGCGATGGTGCAATCCGGGATCGGCGCTTCACCGACAACCGTCGTGACTCTGCAAACGATCGTCGCGATCTGCGCAAGACGAACGATCGTTCGCACGACCGCGCACAGCGCGGTGAGCGGCGCGGACGCGCCATCGGTTCATATGCAGATCAAAACCGCGCAAAACATGGTCGGTTCGACGACCGCGTCGATCGGCGGATGTCCAACCAGCGCGCCCGCATTCGTGACGGCTGGAAGAACGGCGAGCTCAGCCGGAGAGAGTCCAGGCAACTGCGTAAGGATCAGAAGAAAATCAGCCGCATGGACCGCCGGTTCGGTAGCGACGGTCGTTATACCAGGTACGAGCGGCGCAAGCTGAACAACGCACTTGACCACTCTAGCAGGCGGGTCCAGCGCGCAAAACAGCGCGGATTCGACAATCGGGTCGACCGCCGGGTGTCCAATCAGCGTGCCCGAATCCGTGACGGCTGGAAGAGCGGCGAGCTGAGTCGGGGGGAGTTCAAACGACTGCGCAGAGATCAAAAACAGATTGCCCGCATGGACCGACACTTTGGTAGTGACGGCCGTTACACCAAACGCGAGCGGAAAAAGTTGAGCAACGCACTCGACCGCTCCAGCCGACGGGTCTACCGCGCAAAACATAACGACCGCGTGGCGCACAGGGTGAGCTCCAACAAACGCAGACGCTAACAGGCTGCGGACAGGGCCTTATTTTCTACTGAGCAAGGAAACAGAATGATGAAAAATTTGATCTGCATGTTGATGTTCGTAGCTGCGGGCACACTCGGCCTGAACGCGGCCACCCTGGCGGAGGGCGGGGGCTACCGCAAAGGTGCAGCATCCCACCATTTCGAAAACCGCGTCGACCGGCGCCAAGACAGACAGCGGGCACGCATCCGCAACGGCAAGCAAAGCGGCGATCTGTCACGCCGGGAGGCCAAGCGGCTGCGCAAGGATCAGCGCCAGATTGCACGCATGGAACGCCGCTTCGAGCGGGACGGCTATTACAGCCCACGGGAAAGGCGGATCATGGAGCGCGCCTTAGACCGCAGCAGTCGTCGCATCAAACGTGCAAAACACAATGATTACGGCCACTCGTATCGCCGCCATCACCGTGGAGGGCATGGCCACCGCCACCCCTACGTGGTCGAATCTTATGCCTATGACAGATATGACGACGGCTATGTCACAGGCAGTTCGTCGAGCACCACCATCAGTGCGCAACTGGAGGGCATCAGCGTCAGTTGGAGTACCGCCGACCAACAGTGAGCCCTGAAACCGTAGGGCCTCCTCTCACGAAGAGGAGGCCCTGATCTAATCTATTCTTGGCAACTCAGACCCGATATGACAAACGCTGCCGGTTCTGTGTCGAAGCGCTCAGGTCAACTACCTGCATCGAGGACTCGGCGCCGATCGGGAACATCAATACTCATATCAATGCCGAATATTTTCGTTTCGAGTTTGCCGGTTACCGTCGTACTTCCTGTGAGCCTGAATCCTTGGCAAGTCATTCTTTGCTCGCCACCGTGGTCTGTCCGGTCTTACGTTTTCTCTGGAAATAGGTATGGCGAATCCAAGCATTGTTCAGCCCCAGATGCGCTGCAAGGGCGATCAACAGCACGATCGCCATTTGTTTATGGGTGAACCTGAAGGTGTTCTTCCCATACAATCTGGGATTGAACCCGGTCGCGAACTGATTAACTGCGAGGAGGAGCACAATTGGGTTAACGATCTTTAGCAGTACAGGTTTCATCGCTCTCCTCCGTTCGACAATAAATCGCCCCGCTCTGGGCAAGCGGCTGGCGAGAACACTCATCTGTAACTCTAGCCCGTTTCACCCCAATCCGCAGAAGACCTGTTCCCAACCTGGGTGCATGACCTATTTCCCCGCTCTTCTCGCATCAGATCAGAATCGTTCAGTCATGGCGCCCGGGCCTTCCCGTCGCCAAGTTATCAAAAGTCTGCTCAGGGTCGATACTGTTGGTTCTGGCGTTCACAAGAGCTAACGCCCGACCGTGACACCCCTTGACGACAAATGACGAAAGTCAGTCACAGACAGCTCTGTCGCGTCCGCCCGGGTCGATCAACTTCATGTCCGAACCAAACCCGTCCGGACACCGTGAAACACCACTCCGAAGCCTCACTGACGACGGTGCAGCATGCGGCGTCCGGTCATAATCGCTCGCAGATCCGGACCCGATGGTCGATGTATGGCCGACGATGAAAGCCTGCGGATGCAAACCCCGGCGTCTGCAATATAATTACTGGCAGTGGAGGATCCAGATGCCAGAGCCGCTTGCGTTCTTGAGCTACACGCGTAAGGACAACGAATTTTTCGGTGGATACATCACCGCGTTCCGTAGAGCCCTGGAGAACGCGGTGCACGTTGTCAGCGGCGAGGAGGATTTCCGGATCTTTCAAGACGTCGACGGAATCGTGATTGGAGAGAATTGGCAGAAGAAGCTCGCCGAGGTGATCAACAGGTCGAGTTTTCTGGTGCCGATGCTAAGCCCTCTTTTCTTCAACAGCCAGCCGTGTCGGGGCGAGGTCAACCAGTTCCTGGAGCACGAACGGGTGCTCCATCGCGACGATCTGATCCTGCCCGTGTACTTTTTCGACTCGCCGAAACTGGAGAAAGACGAGGAGCGTGCCAAGGACCCGATGGCGCAAGAGCTTGCCGAGCGTCAGATGTTCGATTGGCGCATGCAGGCCGATGTGCCGCTCGACGGTCCGGCGGGTCGCAAGGCAATCCTCAAACTGGCAAATGGGATAGTTCAGGCGACGAAGCGTCTCGACAAGTCGCCTGTCCGATCCGGTAAAGATGCCGCGCCCGCCGATGCCGCGCAGAAAGTTGAGTTGCTCGCCGCTGATCCGCGGCTCAGCGAGGGCATCGCACCAGAAACCAAACGCGAGGCGTTGAGCGAGCGGACACTGCTCTGGGTGGACGACAATCCCGCGAACAATGCCTGGGAGCGACGCGCGCTCGAGTCCTACGGAATGCGCTTTTTGCTGGCACTCGATACCGACAAGGCGGAACGGCTGGTAGCCGACAAGGGGCCTTTCGACGCCATCATTTCTGACATGGGTCGTGTCGGTGACCCGGTGGCCGGCTACACGCTCCTCGGGCGTTTGCGCAAGTCGGGGACAGACACGCCCTATTTCGTGTATACCACAACCGGCCTGGCCGAAAAGCTCGCGCCGCTTGCGTCACAACAGGGTGTCGACGGAGTCACCGGCGACCCCGACATGCTGGTGGAAATGGTGGTGGCTGCGGTCCGTACGAGCTAGCCTGCTTGTTGCACCAGCATCCGGGATGATCGCACCGGCCAGGTGTGTTTGGGCGCCGCCCTGGAGCAAAAGCCATAGCCGTAGCTATGGTTTGAGTGAAGGGCAAGCCCAAGCGTGCCTGGCCGACTGAGCAGGAAGCAACACTGAGCGGCCATTCGCCAACCAGGCAAAAAAGGCCCGGTAAAATGAAAGCGTCCGGGGTGGCTTTGCCAAGACCGATTGACGGACTCAGAACGGTTTCTTTCCGGGCCCCGCAAAGTACCAGACAATCACGCCGAGCAGAGGAAGTAAGAATACCACCAGCGCCCAGATCAATTTCTCGACGGTTTTTGCTGAACTCTGCAGAATCATCACGATTGCATAGACATCGGCAATCAAAACAATCAGACCGCCAATTCCCGTCAATTCCATGGTTTCCTCCATGCCCGGCATTGTTGTTGGCTGGGCGCAATATAGATTACATCTGGCGGGCTTTCACTCTCTACCAAGAGTCGTTTATCTGTGTTTGGAAACTCTACCCTTGGCTAAGGGAGTGGCGCTATCGGCCAGAAGCCGCCCTGATCAGCCGGCCCGGCATCGGCCCGCTTGAAAAGCAAGAATAGACCTGAGCAAAATTATCTGGCGAACGGGTCCGGTTCGATGAATCGGCCCCATGGAGTGCGTACGTTCTTAGACGCAAGAAATGCTGTTGGACTCGACGAATTTCAGATCGGATTTCGGTTGATTGACACGAAAAACATCGATTGGATTGACCCGCTGCCAAGTGGTTTTTTCTCACTGGCCGCCCAAACCCAGCACGCATCGCCCCGAGCGGCCAGCCGGCAACTGCGATTTCATTGAAGGAGCCCCCCGCAATCCACCGAGGTCTGACCACACCTGTTTCAGTCGGGACCGTACGACCTTCGCGGAACGAGCTCAAATGCCTTGTTCGGGAGCAGTTTGAAGGACCTTCGTTTTGTCTCAGCCCACTACCTTCGGCTTGAATGGCCGCCAGCCCGACTCTTCCTGATCCGCATGGATATCGCCTTCTCTCTGCTGCGGATGCTGCTTGCCGAGCGATGCGCGATCCTTGTCTCCGAAAAGCGTGCGGTCGTAGGCCCTGCGCTTGTCAACGTCCATCAGGACGCGATAAGCCTCGATGATGACGCTGGCATTCCAGTGCTCGCCTCCCAGATCAGGATGCTGCTTCAGTTTTTGCATCATGGTCTGAAAACTGGCGCGAATGATGGCAGCCGGGGCATCCGGCTGGATATGCAGAATGCGGTAGTAATTGCGCTGATTCTTCACGGCCGTCTCGATCGTCGTCGTCTCGCCGGTTATCGACATCAGCCCACTCTTCCTTGAACCGGATTTCGACAAATCGGATGGCTGGCGACGGGGCCGGCGCGCAATCGGGCCAAGCGAACCTCCGGTCGTAGCGGCGACCTGCATGAGCAGGAAGCCCCCGCTATCTCCGCTACCACATCAGGTCATCGGGGACCTGATACTGTGCATAAGGGTCGTTTTCGTCGGCCGGCTGCTCTTTGGGCAGATCGATGACCAGGCTGGGGTTGCGCTCACGAATCTTCTCGGCAATGTCTGACGGTACCAGCTCAAATACGCCGTTATGATTGACGATCGCGAGTTGTCCCGACGTGATCATCTTGTGGGTCTGTGGCGAGACATACATCTGTTTTAGCTTACCCTTGTTCTGGAAATAGAAGGGCCTGTCGTCCTCGCTGTCGCTGCGTGGCAGGCGATTGTTGTTCACCAGCTGTTTCACCTGGGCGGCAATCTCACGCTGCCTGTGCGCCTCGTTGCGCTGTCGATTCAGTTCGCGGTCACGCGCCGCTTTCTCCGCCTGTTCGCGCTGGCGCTGTTGATCCACCTCCGTCGTCACAGTACTTTTGCTGTTACGTTGCTGGCGCGCCTGCGTCCTGTTCTGCTTCCTTGCTTTGCTGGCCTTGTTCTTGTCGACCAGACCCGCCTTAAGCAGTTGATCCTGTAATGAGCTTCCCACGGGGCGGCACCTCCGTTGTCTGGTTTTTTGCGGATGATAATGCGGAGGGTGCCCCAAGCCGGGTGCCGGAATCAACAGGCGGATGGGATCGCAAGGCGGCCGGGACGGTTCGGTATGTTGCATAGCGGTCAATTTGGTTCTGGTATTGTATGTCAGAGAGAACACAGATGAATGAGTCAAATGAACCGACAAAAAGCTGAACAGGCGATCCTCAATGCCATCTATGCTGCGGTGGCCTGGTTGATTCTCGATTTCGGACTCTTGCTCCAGGAGCACGGGGAAGACACGCTTCCGTTCCTCGCCTCCCAACCGCAAATGGCGGCTGGCGCGATCATCACTGTTGTCTGCATCATCGGACTGTTTTTCAAATCCCGTCTGGCGGCCGTGGTGCTTTTCCTGATCTTCCTGCTACCCCTGGTACTCCGTACGGTACAAGGCATATTCCCCTCGACGATGCTCTTGTTGTTTTCCCTGATTTTGCTCTATTTTTTCCTCGCTGCGGTCATTGGCGCCTTCAGCTACCATCGTCTGAAGGAATCAGATCCACCGCCGCCATCGTAAGTGACCCCGCACGCCGATGACCGTGATGGAAAATTTGCGCCGGCGTATCCAACCTACCCTGCGAGGGATGTGGTTCGGGGGATCGATATGATCGAAAATCTTGCCGCGCTTCGTCCACGTCTCGCCGCCGATCCACCCGGATTATCAGACCGGTTCGAACAGGGGGACCCGCGCCGACTTGAGCGTCTTTCCCTGGAACAGCAGGAAGAACGCGCCAAGGAGCGTCTGCACGACTGGAATTCGGCAGCCGGGACCATGCAAGCGGAAGCGAAACTCAGCGATGCACAACATACCATCGCCAAAGAGGAGGGCTTCAAAAACTGGGTTCAGATGCAGACCCATATTGAACAGAGCGAAATCGCCCGAAAGGCCCCGCAGAACGGCGAGCCGTGCGCGCTGGATGGTAAAGATCGGGCACTGCACATCCGCTGCGGCACGGACATCCGGCAAACACTGGCGGCAGCCGGTTTCAGTGGCGATTTGCTGCCCTTCTACGACCCCTATGTGCACGGCCCCGTACCGGCAACCAACTCGCTGGATGAATTTCTGCACATCCGCGCCGACTATATCTGCCGCTCCCTTCATCCTTCCTTTGAAGAAGTATTCGAAGACCTCCGCCAGCAGTATGCCGACCTGGAAAAGGCGCGTGATTATGACGCGGTCTATATCTGGCTCGAACACGACCCCTGCGACCAGATGATCCTCGCCAGGCTCCTCGACTTCTTCAGCTGGAAAGAGCGCCGTCCCGCGAATCTGAAACTGATCTGCGTTACCCACTACCCCGGCGTGAAAATCTTCAACGGCATCGGTCAGTTGCCCCCGGAGGCTTTGCGGGTACTGTGGACGCAATTCAGGGAGGTAACTCCTGCGCAACTCGCTCTCGGGCCGCGGGCCTGGGCGGCCATCTGCTCGCCCACACCCGACGCACTTCACGAAGTGATCGCCACCGGAACACCGGCACTGCCGACCCTGGCGATTGCCCTCGCCCGTCATCTGCGACAGCTGCCTTCAGCACGTAATGGCCTCAATCTGACAGAAAATCTCACGCTACAGATCCCCGACCAGAAGGGCGGAATGAACGCTGCGCGCCTCTTCGGTTGGTATACGAACCACTACGAGCCGCTCAGCTTCATGGGCGATACGGGCTACTGGCACCTGCTGGACGGCCTCGCGATTGCTGCCCACCCGGCCATCACGCTGGATAAACAGGGAAAGAAACCCAATCGATGGCAGGTAGCGTTGAGCGAGACGGGTAAGCAATTATTGGCTGGGCACCTCGACTGGGTGCAACTGAACGGCATTGACCGCTGGGTAGGCGGTATCCATCTGAGCAGTCTGACGGGCAGCGTATACAGGTCACCGGAATTGCCCCGATCCGGATAACGTTGCGCGTTGCCGAAGGGCCTCCAACAGTTCTGAAGGACGCCCAATATCCCAAACTCGGTCAGTCGCTTCTGTCAAAGGTTGCCGGACACCTGTCCACTGAACCCGGGCCGAACCTGAAGACCCGCGGCTCAAGTGTGGAACCCGACAGCCCTCTGCATCAGTGGATCTTCCCGCCTGCAACGGTTCTGCCCAGATTCACTCCAGCATCCATTAACACTGTTCTTTTTATCTGCTCTGCTACAGTGTTCAGGATGGGCCGATCCACCAGGTATTCTCGAGCATGTGCGAAATCGCATGTCGAACCTTGCAGAAATCATCGATCTTGGAGGGTCAACAATGAAGGAACTGGCATCTTTAGCTGGCGCAGTGGCGGTCGGAATGACGCTCATGACTTCGCCTGCACTGGCAGGGGCTTTCGACGTTCCACTGGCCTCATGCGCAAAAACGGTGCAGTTCTGCGATGGGTTGAGCTACGAAAAAGATCTGTGCAAACAGGCACAGGAAAAAATTCCGGACTGCGATGAGAATACGGGGATCGGGGTATTGTGCACACTCAAGTTGAGAGACGTCGCCCCCACCCAGGTTTCGGTGGGTGCTCAGGCCACTCGCTGCAAGGCGAAAGCGAAATTCAAGCGGGACAAAAAGAAGATTCATAGATATCTACTTAAATCCACACACCATGTACCGACAGTGATCGGTCCTGCGAACGCTTCGGGAAAGCGGTTCTACATCACTGACCATCATCACCTCAGCCATGCACTGATGGTCGCAAACGAGGAGAAGTACACCGATGTCGACAGTCTTTACGCCTGCATCCTGACCAATCGAAAAAAAGACGATACCGACAACTTTTGGTCGTTCATGGTAAGCAATCATCTGACCTGGCTCGATGACCAGAACGGCAAGGCAATCAGTCCGGCCGATCTCGAAAAACTCGCACCCGATCTCAAGGATCTGAAGAACGACGCCTACCGAACCTGGTCACGCTGGGTGCGGGACAGCTGTGGTTATGTCAAGGCCGGCAACGACTGTGTGCCTTCCAGTTATCCCGCAGGCGCCGCCTATTTCATGGAGTTTCTGTGGGCAGACTATCTGGAACAGAACATGCCCGGCCAGGAAAAGATCGACAAGCTGTCGGACAAGGAGATCACCGATCTGCTCGAACAGGCCATCGCCCTCGCCCAGGGCCCCCAGGCCTATCTGGAGAACCTGCCAGGCTACAGCAGTGGTACGGTTGTTCCAGTGAAAATGGTTGAGATTGAAGACGGTTGCGAAAAAGATTGATTGCGGGATTGGACCAGAAGAACACAAACCGTCTGCCAGACGCGCTGGCAAGTCCCTCCCCCCTTGCCGACGCTGTTTCGACCTCAACCGAGCGGCTTTTGCGGCGGGCCGGACCGCACCGGCGAAAACGCGACTTGGTTCGTTTGTCGCCTAAAAAACACCCACCCGCACTGTGTGCATTTTCGAATCCGGTTGGAAGCTATAGTCGAAAAGTGCAAGTGTGACAAACGGCGCCCGGGCGCAAAACCCGCTGACGAACAACAAAATCCACCGCGAGGAGAAAAAATGAAGAAGATCCGAGAATTGCTCGACGAAAAAGGGACCCAAGTCTGGTCCGTCTCTCCAACGCAAAGCGTTTACGACGCCCTTGCCCTGATGGCCGAAAAGAACATCGGCGCCGTCCTTGTGATGGACCAGGAGCAATTGGTCGGCATCCTCTCGGAGCGAGACTTTACGCGAGAACTCGTTCTGCAGGGGCGCGCTGCCAAAGACACGCAGGTAAGTGGGCTCATGACAAGCCGGCCGGTATGCGTAGGTCCCGAACAGACGGTAGATGAGGGTATGGCCCTAATGACAGAAAAGCGCGTACGGCACCTACCGGTGGTCGAAGAAGAGCGCGTGGTGGGCCTGATCTCCATAGGGGATGCGGTCAAGGCCACCATCTCTGAACAGAAGTTCATCATTGCGCAATTGGAACGATACATCAGCGGCTAGTGGACCATGCGGGCAACGCTGTTGTCCTGATCGGCCGAACATAGCTCAAACCCCCTTCGCGATACGGCAGGGCGCAAGCCGTGCGTTCGTCTCCTTGCAATTTCCAGGCTAGCCTAGCGCTTGAGGAAAAACTCCACGACCAAACCGACAGGCAACTCGTTTTTGCTGACAAGCGCTTGAGCATGTCCGCTACGCTCCATCAAATAATCGAGGAAAATCAATCCGGGAAGAACTTTTTCGACACCGGAAAGAGACAACTTAAGATCACCGAACTGAGATTCGGAAAGCATCCTGAGCGCGCAAAGCCTGCCGCTCAGGGCGTTCTTTGTGAGTGTCTTGTGTGGGGTTTGCTGTGCGTCCTCAGTCACAAAAGAGGCGATTTTGTTGGCAGCCAATGCAATAAGCTGATCGGTTGTTTCCGGTATTTCCGTGAAGTTTCCGTCGAGAAATCTGCGGAACTGTCCTTCGGCTTCGCCAAAGGTACACACGGGTTCCAGAAAGCTCTCGTAAGCGCGTTCGTAGCCGACGGGAACGGAGCGGGCCTTGATCTCTCCATTGATCCCCCAAGCTATCTGCGTGCTCTTGCTCCCCGTGTCGCTTACCAGCATGTTGGATGCACCGCGGGTAGCGGCAAGGTAGCCGACCTCACCTTCTCTCGCGCCATCGGCTACCTCTATGGTCAGCCCTGTTTCGCGGGCCATGTTTATGACCCGCCCGTGGTTTCTGGCGTTCCTGATGGCGCTGGTGGCGATTGCAAGTACCTCTGACGCTCCTCGGTCACTGCAGTAGCATACAAACCGCGCAAGCGCCTCCTGGATCTGCAGGATTTTCTTCTCGCCGATCAGGCCATTATTTTCCGTAACCTCTTTGCCAAGCTCCAAGCGTTCTTTTCCGACCAGCTCGGTGGTAATGATCCCGTCAACCCTCTGTCCGAAGACGAACTTGAAGTTCCGGCTCCCCATATCGATCGCGCCAACCGAACCGGGAGGCTCGTCCGGGCGGGACGGTACGACAATGGCATCTTCAGTGTTCATTGACATTCGTACGACACCCGAGGTCTTCAGACCCCAACAATAGTGGCCAACTGCGATGCCCGGTGTATGCAAAGCGCAGAAATTTCGACGGCAAACCCAGTGCAACAGATCCAGCCGCATAGTGCACGAAAACCCGTCGGCCGACGATTCAGGGCCGGACTCAGGGCAATTCTCTCACGGAGCTGGGGCCCGCTTCGCGGGAAATGATCGCACTCCCAGCCCCAGACGACCGGCCTTGGCTGTGAGCTGAAAAGACGCTGGCGATCCCCCCCTGACCTCTCAGGAAAGGGATCGCTCATGCGCTGGACGAATCCTGCTTTATTTGACGGCAACCGATTGAAATAACTGACCAATAGATGTCTTATTCGACTGGTACGGTCGCGGGGTGGATTGCGAATGCAGACCAGGGCCGATGGTTCGTTACAAGGTGCGGATATCACACATGGGTTGGGAAGCCTGGCTGACGTTGGCGGTAGTCACGGGGTGTTTCGCCGTGATGGCATTCAGCTGGGTTTCGCCAGACGTCATCTTGTCTGCCGGGCTGACCCTGCTGCTTGTATCCGGTGTGCTGTCACCGCAGGAGGCCCTGGCCGGCTTCGCAAACCAGGGCATGCTGACCGTCGCGGTCCTGTATGTCGTGGTCAGTGGACTGACTGAAACGGGGGCTGTCGGTTGGATCGTGCGACACATCCTCGGCCGACCCCGCAGCACTGGCCAGGCCCAGGCACGCCTCATGGCGGCGGCCGCAGCCCTGAGCGCATTCCTCAACAATACACCTGTGGTGGCGGTGTTCGTCCCAGCCGTCAAGGTTTGGGCCAGACACAATCGACTCAATCTGTCCAAACTGCTGATTCCATTGAGCTATGCGAGTATCGCGGGGGGCACTTGCACCCTGATCGGCACCAGTACCAACCTGGTGGTCAACGGCCTGCTGGTGGACCAGGCCGGTTTACCTGGACTCGAGATGTTCGATCTGGCCTGGATCGGGCTGCCGATCGCAGTGGCCGTGCTAATGTTCGTACTGGCGTTCAGCAATCGGCTGTTGCCCGAGCGCGAGGAACCGCTCGCACAGGGCGACAGCCTGCGCGAGTACACGGCTGAGATGACCGTGGAATCGGGTAGCCCGCTGCAAGGCTGCAGCATCGAGAGTGCCGGGCTGCGTTCGCTGTCCGGTCTGTTTCTGGCCGAGATTGAACGTGACGGAAGCATCTTGCCGGCAGTGGAACCACACGAACGTCTGCAGGCCAACGACCGGCTCATTTTTGTAGGCGCCATCGAATCGGTCGTCGATCTGCACCGCATTCGCGGCCTGATGCCGGCAACCAACCAGATATTGAAGCTGGACGGGGATCGAAAGGACCGCAGCTTTTTTGAGGCCGTCGTATCCGGCACTTGCCCGCTGGTGGGAAAGAGTATCCGCGAAGGTCGCTTCCGCACCCGCTATCGCGCCGCAATCGTTGCGCTTGCCCGCAACGGCGAACGTCTGCGCGGCAAGATCGGCGATATGGTCCTGCACACCGGCGACACCCTGCTGCTGGAGGCACACCCGGATTTCATCGATCGGCATGGCCGGTCGCGTGACTTCTTGCTGGTCAGTGAGGTCGGCGGCTTCCATCCCCCCAATCACAAAGGCGCCCCGCTGGCGCTGGCCATCGTCGCCGGCATGGTGGCACTGGCGGCCGTTGGATGGTTGACCATGCTGGAGGCATCCCTGGTGGCTGCCGGCCTGATGCTGCTGTCGGGCTGCACCAGCGGACAGGTGGCACGGCAATCGCCGGACTGGCAGGTGCTCGTGGTGATCGCGACATCGTTTGGCATCGGCGCCGCCATGCAGAGCAGCGGTGCCGCCGGGCTCCTCGCAGACGGAATCATCGGCCTGGCCGGCGGCAACCCCTGGGCAACCTTGACGCTGGTGTTCACCGCAACCGCCCTCCTGTCGGCCATCGCCACCAACAATGTTGCGGCGGTGCTGGCCTTTCCGATCGCGCTGTCGGCGGCCGCGCATATGAGCGTGGACATCATGCCCTTTGCGATCACCATCATGGTCGCTGCGTCGGCCAGCTTCTCCACGCCCATCGGTTACCAGACCAACTTGATGGTATACAACGCAGGGGGATACCGCTTCGCGGACTTCGTGCGCATCGGCTTGCCCCTGACAGTGCTGGTGGGCCTGGTGACCGTTGCCCTGGTGCCCCTCATCTGGAAGTTCTGACGGGTTGACAGGGTCAGGCCATGCCGGCTCGCCACGCATTGCCGGAGAAGGCCTCTGACCTACCTGCTATCGTTACCCACGCTGTTGCTGTTTCTGCTCAGTGTTCGGTCTCACCGTCCGGTTTTGCTCCGGCCGCACAGCTGACAAGTTGACCCGACAGGCTGAGTGCGTCTGCGGGATTCAGATAGAGTGTAACCACGCGGTAAACGCCCAGCGACAGATCCCACTCATTTGCCTCGAGGACCACCTGGCCCCCAAAAACGCCGACGATCGCGAAATCCTGGGTGTCTCCGTTTTTCATTGAGATGAGTTCCGCTGTTTTCATGCGGACCAGTCTGCCGGGTAAACGCTGCCGGTACTTGCCACGCCCCGCCAACCTCTTGTCATCGGCCGCCAAAAACCACAGACGTGCCACAATAGGGCCATGGATACCGCATTGCCTACGGTTGGCCACGCGATCTGGCGCTGGCTCGAGTTCGAGGGCCTCAATGCCGAACGTCTGTTCGCCGCGCACGGCCTGTCCAAAGAGGAACTTCAATCGCAAAGCAAACGCATCCCGAGCGACACCTGGGATGGGATCATGACGGACGCCTCTGGCGGGTTCGCCAATACCTGTGCAGGCCTGAGCGCGGCGCAGTGCTGGCACCCGTCGGATCTAGGCGCAATGGGCTACGCCTGGCTGGCGAGTTCAACCCTGGGCACCGCCTTCCGCCGAATGGAACGCTACTTCGCGGTGGTTGGGGAACGGACAAGCGTCACGCTAAAAGATGCCGGACAGGGACTGCAAGTATCCATCACACAGAATCGGTCTGACCCGATGTTGCGCGCATTCGGTGCCGATTTCAGCATGTCGATACTGCTCGACATGTGTCGGGTAAACTACCATTCGCCTTTGTACCCGGCCGAAGTCACACTGCAGCGTGAAAGACCCAACTGCGCCAGCGAGTACACCAAGTTTTACCAATGTGAGGTGTACTTTGAAAGTGACGAAGACAGCTTCACCCTGGCCGCTGCAGATGTCGACAGGCTGTTGCCCACCTCCAACCGGCAATTGGCCGGGGTGCATGACCAGATACTCACACAACAACTTGCGGCACTACACAAAGACGATATTGCCGCCCGCTGTAAGGTGATAATCCTGGAGAATCTGACAACGGGCGAGATCTCGACGGAAGGGGTCGCCCGTGAATTGCACATGAGCTCCAGGACATTGACCCGACGCCTGGAAGCCCAGGGTACCCAGCTGCAAAAGATCCTCGATGAGACACGCTGCGAGTTGGCTGAACGCTATTTTGCCGACCCTGCCAATTCCGTTTCCGAGGTCGCGTTCCTGCTGGGATTTTCACAGCAAAGTTCGCTTACACGAGCATCCAAACGCTGGTTCGGCATGCCCCCTCTAAAATACCGGTCCGAGCGCGCAACCGAGTCGCCCAGCCTTTCCTGATGCACACTCGGAAAACGCATCGCCGCTGCCCTTGTCAGCGAATGGTGCTGGATCAGGTTTGATAACGGCACGCGATACCTGAGGTAACCACCGGAACAATGGATAACACCATCAGAGACCAGCTCCTCAAGCTCCGTGAAACGTTGCAGGGTATGGCCGCCACCGGTGACGAATCTGCGGCAGTCGTCGAACTTGATCAATCGAAGGTCGGCCGCCTCACGCGCATGGATGCCATGCAGGCCCAGGCGATGGCCAAGGCATCCGTTCAGCGCCGCGAGGCGATGCTGCGCAAGATCTCCGCAGCACTGAAGCGCATCGATGATGGCGAGTACGGCCGCTGTCAGGTCTGCGAAGAACCCATCAGCTCACAACGCCTCGAGGTTGATCCAACCGCTACACTCTGCATCGATTGCGCCAACCGATCGGAACAGTCGCTTTGACATGATGTCTTGACTTGCCCCTGGGTAGCTGCAAAGTGATAAACCATCGACCACGTTTGGCTCGTAGTGCTTTCGATGCGGCCCCTGTGCGTGCGGGGTCTCATCATTGAGGGACCCGTTCCTCCAAGAGACTCCGGGCACGAGATCTTTCCGGTGTGATCAACGAGCATAGTTTGCATAACGTATAGGCGACACCGAAGGCGCGGCCGGCGATGCAGTCTTCGGTCTCGGCAGGCGGATTCTCCAGGCAATCGATTTGCAGGTCACCACCCTGACACCAGAAATACAGCGAATAGCCGTCATAGTGCAGCTCCACGGTGCCGTCTTTGCGCCAGCTTACGGCGAGTCGGGCACCTTCGAGTTGCGCTGTCTCCTCCAGAATCAGAATAAGGGAATTGAGGTGGTTCTGGCAGCTGTCCAACGTTTCAAAGGCGTTTCGTTCAGTAGCGGGAACGGCTGCCATCAGCGGAGATGCGAGACCAATCACAGATCCGGCAATGAGCAACCTGACAACGACCCGCAAGGCTAGCCTGCATGTTGCACCAGTATCCGGGATGATCGCGCCGGCCAGGTGCGTTTGGGCGCCGCCCTGGAGCAAAAGCCATAGCCGTAGCTATGGTTTGAGTGAAGGGCAAGTCCGAGCGTGCCTGGACAAGCGAGGGCCCGGATAGATCGGGGGCGGAGGACAAACTGTCCCCTCGCGGATGCACCCCGAGTGTCGCTTTCGCCACCTATCTGCCGACTCAATCACGCCCGCCCACGATCGACTGGTGCAACATGCTGGCTAGCCTTCGGACTCGGTCACCAAGGGTTTTCCGGCATCCCGATACCACTGCAGAATCCCGTCCCAGACCTCATGTGCGTTCTCTGCAAACCAGAACAGGTCCCGGTCTTCCGCATCGATCACACCCTCGTCGACCAGGAAATCGACATCGAAAGCGCCGCGCCAGAATGCCTCACCGACCAGCACCACCGGCAGCGGCCTTATCTTGCGCGTCTGGATCAGGGTCAACGCCTCGAACAACTCATCCATGGTGCCGTAACCACCCGGGCAGGCCACCAGGGCGCAGGCCCGTAACATGAAGTGCAGTTTGCGCAGGGCAAAATAGTGGAAGCGAAAGCATAGCTCCGGCGTCACGTACGGATTCGGATGCTGCTCGCGCGGCAGCGAGATGTTCAATCCGACGGTGTCTGCACCGACATCGTAGGAACCACGGTTCGCCGCCTCCATGATGCCGGGGCCGCCACCTGTCATCACCGCGATATGATCGCTCTCGCGATCATGCTGCACGCTACCGACCAGACGTCCCAGTTCGCGCGCCACATCGTAAAAGCGGCTCTTGTCGACGATGCGTTCAGCGATCTCTATCTGGCGATGCAGGCTGGTGTCATCCGGCCGTTCAGACCGTTGACGCAACAGCTCGTCGAGCCGGTCTCCGGCCGTGGCGGCGTCAGGTATACGGGTGCTGCCGAAAACGATAATCGTGCGTTCTATCTTGCGATCGCGCAACGCCGCTTCCGCTTTGGCATAGTCCACCTGAAGGCGCATCCCCCGCATGCCATGGTGAGCGAGAAAATCCGGATCCTGATCGGCCTGGCGATAACTCGGACTGGCCATGACCTCTCGCACGCGCGCGGCAGCTTCGGGGTCGTCCCCGGGGATCGGTGGATCCTCCCAGGGCAGTGGCTCCTGACGTGTATCGGGTGGCGGCTTTGGCTTGTCGCGCGGTGGCTCCAACTTTCCCTGTCCGTGATTCTGATCTGGTAGCCCGAAGTCTAGCCCGTTTGCAATGAACTTGGCATGTAACGGGCCAAAGGCGAGTCAATCATCCAGCAGATCATAGGCGACACCAAGTTCTTCCAGCCCCGCTAACAGCGCCCCGAATGGTGCGTCAAGATCACCCCGGGCGCGAAAACCCAGCTCGATCTGATACTCCGCGCCCAGGCGCGGCAAACTGAACAGTTTGGTATCGGGGAACTGCTCCGTGAGCGCCTGCATCAGATCCATCAACTGGCTCTCAGTCACGCCTCGCACCCGCACTGCACGCTGCTGCTCAGGTTGCCCACCTTCGCGATAGTGGTTGTCCAGCACCCATGCCGCCATGGGATGCGCCATATCGGGAAAGCCTGGCATGAAGTGGTGCCGATTGATGCTGAAGCCGGGGATACGGTTGTATGGATTGGGAATGAGTTCACTGCCCTGTGGAAGTTCCGCCATTCTGATCCGGTTGGGGTATGCGTCGGCGCCAAAGCGCGCCTCGATCTCGGCCACTGCGCCCGGATGTGCAATCACGGGCACAGCGGCCGCACTGGCAGCACAGGCACGCGTGTGATCATCCGGCGTTGCACCGATGCCGCCGCAGCAGAAGACCGGCCGACCCTCCTCCATCGTGCGCGTGAACTCGGCCGTCAGATAGTCCGGATCGTCGGGGAGGATTCGCAACCAGGCGACTGAAAAACCACGCTCGCGCAGCATGCCGCTGAGCGCTTCGAAATGGCGATCGCGACGCTTGCCGTTCAGAATTTCGTCACCGACGACGATGATGCCGAAGGAGTCATTCATCCGCTCGCCTCCACTCAGATGGCGTTACGCAGGCCCAGCGATTCGGGATAAGGGTCGAGATACCATTGCCGGTCGATATAGCTGTCCGGGTTGCGGCGAAAATAGTGGCGCAGCAGCTTCATCGGCACCACCAGCGGCACCTCTTCGCGCCGGTAGGCATCGATACTCTCGGCCAGTTCCTGCTTGTCGCCGCCATCGATACGCGTCTTGAGATAGCCCTGGATGTGCTGCAGCGCATTGACGTGGCGCTTACGTCCAACGCGCCGCTTCAACGCGGTCATGAACTCCGCCTCGTACGCATCCGCGACGCGCTCGAGGTCGACTCCCTTTAGGTGCGACAGCAACCGTCCCAGACGCTGATACGCCGCCTGCGAGTGCGCCATCACCATGTACTTGTGCCGCGCATGGTACTCGATCAGGTCTCTGGCATTGAGGCCGGCCGCACGCATACTCTGCCAACGCCGGTATGCGAACACGCGATTGACGAAATTCTCGCGCAACATCGGGTCGTTCAAACGGCCCTCTTCCTCGCAGGGCAGGTTGGGCAGGCTTTGCAGGATTACCCGTGCATAGGCGCCAACACCATTCTTCTCAGCATGACCCTTGGCGTTGTAGAGCTTGACCCGCTCCATGCCACAGCTCGGCGACTTGCTCATGAACACATAGCCACTGACATGATTCAGCCGGCTGGCGCTGCTCAAAGCGAAATTCTCGAGTTCTTCAGTTACATCCAGAGACGGGTCTTCGACGCCAAGCACCCGAGTCTGATCGGGAAAACCGACCAGCCGGATTGGAGGACGTGGCGTATCCATGCCGATCGCCACCTCTGGACAGATCGGCCGGTACTCGACATGCCTGCCCAACTCATCGACCAGCCAACGGTTACGCTTGGCCGTACCGTCGTAACGGACCTTCTGCCCCAATAGACAACTGCTAATACCGATCAGCGGACGTTGTTCAGAATAGGTCGTCATGGCCGGCTGCCGCTCAGAATGCAGCCGCTTCGGCCTCGAGGTAGGCGCCGTTGATGTGTTTGCCGAGTTCGATGTCGAAACCCGCCCACTGCGACCAGGGCTCGAGCTTGGGCTCCAGCAGCGGCCGGAGTTCAAAATCGGACAGGCCCTCATCAACACCTTCTTGCGCGGTCGAATAAAGGGCCTGCAGATAGTCACGATAGGCCGTCGGCACCTCGATGCCGCCACTGCGACCGTGGCCCGGGATATACACGGTCGCACCAGTGGCCATCGCATTCTCCAGGGCAATGATATTGCCGGCAAAGCTGCCGCCTTCCAGACGCAGGATACGACCATACCCTGCATTGTCGCCAAGGAACATCACGTTGAGCTCTTTCACAAACAGCATGATGTCGGTATCGGTGTGCGCCTTGTCGTTGTTCATGACTAGGTAGCTCAGGCCGCCAACCTCGATCACGTCACCGTCCTTCACCGGATGGTCTGCACTGACCACCTCGGTGCCCGCCGTCGCCTCTTCCGTCATGCTCAGCATCAAATCGATCCACTCGATGCCGGCACCTTCGATCACCTTTGGTTCCACGCGCTCGTGTCCGTAGATCGGTACCTGCGGGTATTTGGCCCGGATCGCCTGATTGCCAAGCCAGTGATCGCCATGGATGTGCGAATTGAACACCGCCAGTATCGGCTTGTCGGTCACCTTCTCGATACGTGCGAGAACCATCTCGCCGACCTGCACGCTGCTGCCCGGATCAATCACCACCACGCCCGTATCCGTAACGACAAAGGCCGGGTTGTTCATGAAGCCCTGGTTGGACGCCGAAGGCAGTTCGGTCGGGCCATGAATGACGTAGACACCGGGTGAGACCTGCTCCGGCACCCATTCGCCACGCAGGGGGGCCGCCTTCTGCAAGGCGTAGGCCGCACCCGCGATCAACAGCAGACCGACCAGCCAGGATCTCTTAGTCATCGATATTCTCCGCTTCAGGACTTGTGTCGCGCACCGACGCGCAGACGCAGTGCATTGAGTTTAATGAAGCCCCCGGCATCCTTCTGGTCGTAGGCCCCGGCGTCATCCTCGAAGGTTGCGATCGACTCGTCAAACAGGCTGTGTGTAGGTGATTTACGCCCAGCGACAATCACATTGCCCTTGTAAAGCTTGACCTTCACGGTACCGTTGACGACCTTCTGAGTCTGGTCGATCAGCGCCTGCAGAGCCTCGCGCTCCGGGCTGAACCAGTAACCGTTATAGACCATGGTGGCATACTTGGGCATCAGCTCATCCTTGAGATGCGCAGCCTCACGGTCGAGGGTCAGCGACTCCATCGCTCGATGTGCCTTGAGCATGATGGTGCCGGCAGGCGTCTCGTAACAGCCTCGCGATTTCATACCGACATAACGGTTCTCGACGATATCGTCGCGACCGATGCCGTTCTCACCGCCCACCTTGTTCAGGTACTCCATCACCTTGGCCGCGCTCATCGCCTCGCCATTGATGGCGACGATATCGCCGTTACGGTAGTCCAGCTCGACATAGGTGGGTTGATCCGGTGCCGCCTCGGGTGAGACCGTCCAACGCCACATGTCCTCGTTCGGCTCGGACCAGGGATCTTCCAGGTTGTCGCCTTCATACGAGATATGCAGCAGGTTGGCGTCCATCGAATACGGCGACTTTTTGCTCTGCTTGGCAAAATCGACCTCGATGCCGTGCTCCGCCGCGTAGTTCATCAGTTTCTCGCGCGACAACAGGTCCCATTCACGCCAGGGCGCGATGATCTTTACATCCGGCTTGAGCGCATAGGCGCCGAGTTCGAAACGCACCTGGTCGTTGCCCTTGCCGGTCGCGCCGTGCGAGATCGCATCGGCGCCGGTCTCGTTGGCGATCTCGACCAGGCGTTTTGCGATCAGCGGACGTGCTATCGAGGTACCGAGCAGGTACTCACCCTCGTAGATTGCGTTGGCACGGAACATCGGGAACACGTAGTCACGCGCGAATTCCTCGCGCAGATCCTCAATGTAGATCTCCTTGATGCCTGCGGCCACGGCTTTGGCGCGCGCCGGCTCCACCTCTTCACCCTGGCCGACATCGGCCGTGAAGGTAACGATCTCGCAATCGTATTCATCCCTGAGCCACTTCAGGATGATGGAGGTATCCAGACCACCGGAGTAGGCCAGAACGACTTTGTTTATGCCCGAATGAGCCATGTTGCGCCCCTGTAGAAAAAGCGTTGCGGAAAAACCGTGCATTATAGCGCAGGCAGCTGAATCGGTTGGCAAGCGCGCCGCCGCTGGACATTTCTCGACCGCGGTAGTCGCCGTCGAGGGGTCAAACTGCGATACTTGAAATCAGGTTATTTGCCGAGGAAGGGCCGCCTTGCTTATGCCCCCAAAAACCACTACCCGCCGCGTATTTCTCGCCCTGCTGATAGTTTCCCTGCTCGCCGCTTGGGCCTGGTGGGCCATGCGCGCCAAGCCGGTCTCCGTGGCTGTTACCGCGGTCGAAAAGGGCACCGTGGAAAAGACGGTCGCGAACACACGCGCCGGCACGGTCAAGGCCTGCCGGCGGGCCAAGCTGTCACCCAGTGCCGGCGGGCAGATAGCCGCACTGCCGGTGAATGAAGGCGAATTCGTCAAACGTGGCCAATTGCTACTCGAACTGTGGAATAAGGACCTGACGGCGCAGCTCGCGTTGACCCGGCAGGAGGCGACCAGTGCCGCGGCAACCGCGCGCGCCAAGTGCATCGAAGCGGACCAGGCCCGCCGCGAGGCCAATCGCCAGCAGAAACTCCTTGGCCGTCAACTGGTCTCCGAGGAACTGCTTGATCGCGCCGTTTCAGCCGCCAATGCAGGCGATGCCGCCTGCGAGGCCGCTCAAGCCACTGCCGCGGTCAGCGAGGCGCGCGTCGGGGTCACCGAGGCCACCCTGGAAAAGACCCGATTGATCGCCCCGTTCGACGGCGTCGTTGCAGAGATCAACGGGGAATTGAACGAATACGTCACACCCTCGCCAATCGGCATCCCCACACCGCCTGCAATCGACCTGATCGCCAACCGCTGTTTCTATCTGACCGCGCCAATCGACGAGGTCGATGTCGCGGGCATCACGGTTGGTCAAACCGCACGGGTGACGCTTGATGCATTCGGCGAGCGACGCTTCCAGGGGCGAGTGCGGCGCATCGCCGATTACGTGCTGGACGTCGAAAAACAGGCCCGCACCGTCGACGTGGAGGTGGAGTTCGTCGACCCGGCGGACATCGAACAACTTCTTGCCGGTTACTCCGCCGATGTCGAGATCATTCTCGATGTGCGCAATGACACCCTGCGTATACCCACCGAGTCTGTCGTCGAAGGCAACAAGGTCTACGTCTTTGTCTTAGAATCGGACCTGATCGAACAACGCCAGGTGGAGACCGGGACGGCAAACTGGGACCACACCGAGATCGTGGATGGCCTTAGCGAGGGTGAATTCGTCGTCACCTCGGTCGACCGGGAGGGTCTCGCCGATGGGGTGGACGCAAGGCGGGAAGCGGATTCGAAGCAATGATCGACCTGCTGGCAGTCGACCGCCATTTTGACGTCGGGGATGAGGTGGTACATGCGCTGAGCGAGATCAATCTCAATCTCCCGGCAGGTGACTATGTCTCGGTTATGGGTCCATCAGGGTCCGGAAAATCCACCCTGCTCAACGTCCTCGGTCTGCTCGATCGCCCCAACGCGGGCAATTACAGCTTCAACGGTGTCGAAACCACGCAACAGGGGGAGGAAAAACGTGCGGCCCTGCGCCGCGATCACATCGGTTTCGTCTTTCAGGCGTTCCACCTGATTCCGCGCTTGACCGCTGCAGACAACATCGGTCTGCCGCTGGTCCTTGCCGGTGTTGAACCACACGAGCGCGGTGTGCGCGTGGAAGAGGTACTGGAATCGCTCGACCTGGAGGAACGCGGCCACCACCGCCCCGATCAATTGTCGGGCGGCCAGCGCCAGCGGGTTGCAATCGGTCGCGCTATCGTGATGAAGCCGGATCTGCTCCTGGCGGATGAGCCGACGGGCAACCTCGACCAGCATTCCGGCGGCGAGGTGATCGGCCTGCTCGAACAATTGAATCATGCCGGAATCACCCTGGTGGTGGTGACCCACGACCCCATGATCGGCAAGCGTGCGCGTAGGGCTATCCGCATGGTTGACGGGCGCATCGAAAGCGACACTCGTACCGATGCGCACGCGTGACCTGCTGCGCTACGCGTCCGGCTCCCTGGTCGGGGCGCGCACCCGCACACTGCTGATGCTGCTTGCGATGAGCGTCGGCGTGGCCTCGGTGGTGGTCCTTACCGCCCTCGGCGAAGGCGCGCGGCGCTACGTGGTTGGCGAGTTCGCGCAGCTGGGCACCCACCTGTTGATCATGCTGCCGGGGCGATCCGAGACAACCGGTGGTGCCACGCCCATGTTTGGCGAAACGCCGCGTGACCTGACGCTGGGCGATGCACTGTCGCTGCTGCGCCACCGCAGCATCGTGCGTGTCGCCCCGCTGACGTTCGGTAACGCACCTGTCTCGCGTGGCAGCCGTGAACGCGAGGTGACCGTGATCGGCGCCACCCACGACTTCTTTCCGATCCGCCACCTGGAGATCGGCAGCGGCCAGGGCCTGCCGGTCATCGATCCCGAGCGCGCGGCCAACGTGGCGGTACTGGGTTCGGGTCTGCGAAAGGAGCTGTTTGGCAGCAAGCAGGCCCTCGGCCAGTGGGTCCGTATCAACGACCGGCGCTTCCGGGTCATCGGCATACTCGGCTATGGTGGCGAATCACTCGGTCAGAATCTCGACGACATGGTGGTGATACCGGTCGCCTCGGCGCAGAGCCTTTTCGACACGCCATCGTTGTTTCGGGTGCTCATCCAGGCCCGTAGTGAACAGGACATCGAGCGTGCCCAAAAGGCCGCGCGCGACATCATCCGTGAGCGCCATGACGGCGAGGATGACGTCACCATCATCACCCAGGATGCACTGCTCAATACCTTCGATGGCATTCTTCGTGCGCTGACCTATACGGTGGGCGGTATCGCCGGTATCAGCCTGGCGGTTGCCGGGATACTGATCATGAACGTGATGCTGGTGGCCGTCTCGCAGCGGGTTGCCGAGATCGGACTGCTCAAGGCGCTCGGCGCCCCCGAGCGCCAGGTCCTGAGCCTGTTTCTGGTCGAGTCTATTCTGCTGGCCGGCGCCGGCGCTGCGCTGGGCGTATTGATCTCGTTGATCGCAATCGCTTTTCTCAGGCAGCTGTTTCCTGTATTTCCGATCGCCGCACCGCTGTGGGCCCCGCTCGCAGCAGTCGGCGTCGCGATAGCAACCGGATTGCTGTTCGGCGTGTTACCGGCGCGTCGCGCGGCCATGCTGGACCCGGTTCACGCGCTGACTGGGCGTTAGGCGACCATGAGACTGCGCGATCATATCCATCTGACCAGCAGCGCGATCCTGGCGCACCGCGTGCGCAGCCTGCTGACCGGCCTCGGTATCGCGGTCGGGATCGCTGCAGTGGTTCTCCTGACCGCAATAGGTGAAGGTGTTCAACGCTTCGTGGTACATGAATTCACCCAGTTCGGCACCAACCTGCTCGCGATCTCACCAGGCAAGACCCAGACAATGGGCGTATCGGGTGCGGTGTTCAGCAATGTCCGCCCACTCAGTCTGGATGATGCGGAATCGCTCAAGCAACTTCCCCAGGTGCGCGACGTAGTGCCTTTCGTGCAGGGCAACGCCGCGGTCGAGGCAGATGGACGAACCCGGCGCACCACGGTGTTCGGTACCGGCTCGGGGGTCCCCGAAGTGTGGCAGATCAAGCCGGTACTGGGTCGTTTCCTGCCGGACGATGATGCACGCCGCGCGCGCGCCTTTGCGGTACTCGGCAGCACGCTGCGCGACGAATTGTTCGGCAGTCGCTCGCCGCTCGGTGAACGCATCCGGGTCGGTGGAGAAACCTACCGTATCATCGGCACCATGCAGCCAAAGGGACAGATGCTCGGTTTCGACCTGGATGACACGGTCTACATCCCGGTCGCCCGGGCGATGGCGATGTTCGACCGCGACAGCCTGATGGAGGTCGACGTGCTGTACAAGGCCGGCAGTGATGCGGCCGAGCTGGCGCGCCGTATCAAGGAGCGCCTGATCGCACGGCACGGCAACGAGGACTTCACTATCATCACCCAGGACCAGATGCTGGAGGTACTCGGCTCGGTGCTGGAGGTGCTGACCCTTGCGGTGGGTGCGCTCGGCGCGATATCGCTGTTGGTCGGCGGCATCGGCATCCTCACGATCATGACCATCTCGGTGAACGAGCGTACCCCGGAGGTCGGCCTGTTGCGCGCCTTGGGTGCCGGCAAACGGCAAGTCATGGGTCTGTTCCTGGGTGAAGCGGTCGTGCTCGCGGGCTGCGGAGGCGTAGTCGGCCTGCTGTTCGGTGTCGGTGGCGCATGGCTGATCGCCTTCGCGGTCCCCGGCCTGCCCACACATGTCGCCTGGAACTACGTGCTGCTGGCGCTGGGCATCGCGGTGAGTATCGGCCTGGTGGCAGGCGTTGTACCGGCATTGCGTGCGGCAGGGCTCGATCCGGTCACCGCACTGCGCGCGGAGTGACAGAACGATCTGACCCAATTATCCGGGCAGAACAGATACAGTGACAGCGTTGAAACCCCAGCCCACCAGCACGAATGCAACGGCCAGCACGGCAACGAACAAAGCCAGCGCCTGCCATTTGATCACCTTACGCAGGATCAGCAGCTCCGGCAGTGAAAGTGCGGCGACGCTCATCATCAGGGCCAAAGTGGTTCCAATCGCAACACCTTTGCTCAGCATGGCCTCGGCCACCGGAATGATACCGGTCGCATTGGAATAGAGCGGTATCCCCAGCAACACGGCAGAGGGAACCTCATACCAATTTCCGGAGGCAAGATTTTCCGATACCCAGCTCTCTGGCACAAAGCCGTGAAACAGTGCGCCCAGGCCGACCCCGATCAGGACCCATTTCCAGATTCTGCCGACAATCTCTTTGACCTCGGCAAGCGCGTAGCGGTTGCGGCCACGCAGGGAGTTGTCTCGCTCGGGCAGTGTGGCCTGCCCCATCTGGATCTTCCAAACATACGCTTCCACCCAACGCTCCGGCCTGAACCACTGCATGATCAGCCCGCCGAACCAGGCCACGAGAAGACCGGCTGCAACATACAGCGCGGCCAGCTTCCAGCCGAGGATACCGACCAGAATGACCGCCGCCACCTCGTTGATCATCGGCGAGGCGATCAGAAAGGAGAAAGTCACCCCGAGCGGAATGCCGGCCTCCACGAAACCGATAAACAGGGGAACCGATGAACAGGAGCAGAACGGCGTCACCGCACCCAGGGTGACCGCCAGACCACGTGCCTGCCAGTCCGGGCGGTTGCGTACATAGTCGCGCACCCGTTCCGGCGAGAGGAACGCCCGCAGCAGGCCCATGACATAGATGACCAAGACCAGCATCACGAATATCTTGGTCACATCCATGACAAAGAAGTGCAGCGCCGCCGCAACGTGGCTGGAAGGGTCAAGCCCGAGCCCACGGTAGACGAGCAGGTCGGCCAGGGATTCAAACAATCGTCCACCCCCTGGCTTGATGACGCCCTGTCAACGCAGGCACACCGCTGTCCCCGTCGACTACTGACTGATCCACTGACGAATCAGGTCCGGGCCGGGCAGCCCACCCGCATGCACGAGCTGGCCGTCCACTACGACGCCGGGCGTCGACATCACACCATAGGCCATGATCTGAGCGATATCCGTGACTTTTTCCAATTCGATCTCGACGCCCGCCTGATTGGCCGCCATGGTGATCAGATTGGCCGTGGTCTCGCAGTTCCTGCAGCCTGAACCCAGCACTTTGATGTTTTTCACAACCCGTTCCTACGTTTCATCTGAGTGTCACCCGAAATCCTACACCACCGGCGACTCAGTCAAGCAGCCAGTATGCCGAAGTCAGGCACAGGCTACCGAGATTGCGGCTGCATGCAGATCCAAAGTTCTTTGACGAAAAGGGAGGACCGAAAATAAACAGCGGCCAAGATCATACGAGATTGGAACCAGACCACAAACCGCGGTTTGCCACCCC
>Ga0316201_10000136_pt1 | contig 32857 bp, 22 predicted proteins | sample CS6wburrow_MG_FD_204516 | JGI IMG/M metagenome (GOLD analysis project Ga0316201, IMG submission 204516) | Coastal sediment microbial communities from Delaware Bay, Delaware, United States - CS-6 worm burrow | ecosystem: Environmental > Aquatic > Marine > Coastal > Sediment | place: USA...
CTCTCGGCGGGCGTTTTCGCGGTTGCGGGGGCCGGATTTGAACCGACGACCTTCGGGTTATGAGCCCGACGAGCTACCATGCTGCTCCACCCCGCGGCCTCTTTATAGTCAGGCGCCCCGACTTGTCAAAACGAGCCGATGCACTAAATTTTCCCGATGATTTCGGGCGTTTTCCGGCCAAGGGCCTGGCTGCTATTAGGACTATCACTAATGGCCCTAGCCTGTGAGGGTGAAGCCCCGGCCAAGAGCGGTCCGAACGGCCCTCCCCCCGCCCGGGTCTGGGTCGGCGAGGTACGCGACGGGAGCATCGAAGCGCAGTGGTCCTTTCTCGGTGATGTGAGCGCGCTGCAACACGCGCGTTTGGCGGCGGGCGCATCCGGCGAAGTGCGCCGCGTACTCGTCCGCGTCGGCGACCGCGTGAAGCAGGGCGACATGCTGGTCGAGATCGACCCTTCCCTCGCGTCCGCACGAGTCCGCGCGGCATCGGCTTCAAAGCAAGCGGGCGCGGCACAGCTCGAGCGCGCGCAACGTGACGCCGAGCGCTTGAGCACCGCGGGGCCGGACATCGCAGCCGCCGCCGAGATCGAACAAGCAACTTCAGAACGCAAGCGCGCAACGGCCGAGCGCGGACGCCTCAAAGCCGCAGAAGCCGAGGCGCGCGCAGCGCTTGGCCGACATCGCGTGAAGGCGCCCTTCGAAGGAGTGGTCGCCAACCGTCGTGTCGACCCGGGCGACTGGGTCGACCCCGGTGTCGAAGTCATCGAGCTCATCGACGACCGCGACGTCGAAGTCCTTGCATCGATTCCACCCGAGGTCGCGCGCTTCCTTTCGGTTGGCGACAAGGCCAGCTTCAGTCTTGGCCCCGAGACGACGAGCGCGACGATTCGCGGAATCGTACGGGCGCTGGACGCCGAGTCACGCACTGTGCGTTTGCGCTTGGCGCCCGACGAGACGACGACCTGGCTCTTGCCCGGCGCAGCGGTCGACGTGCTGCTCACGGTACAACGAAGCGAGCCCGGCGCGCTCGTAGTTCCACGCGACGCGCTCGTTTATGGCATCGCGGGCCTCAAGGTCGTGAAATCGGTCGATGGCAAGGCGGAGCCTGTGCCGGTTGAGGTCGTGGCACGTGGGCGCGACGAAGTGCTGGTCCGGGCCGAAGGGCTCGCAGCAGGGGATACGGTGCTGACACGCGGCAACGAGCGCGTGTTCCCCGGGCAGCCTCTGATCGTGTTGGAAGACTGAGCGCGCGATGCCCGACAACTCACCTCCCAACGACGAGCAGCCCAGCGGGCTCATCTGGGTCGCCATTCAGCGGCCGATATCGGTCGTAGTCGGTATCGTCCTCATCATCCTCTTCGGCACGCTCTCGGTCATTGACCTGCCGATTCAGCTCACCCCGGACATCGCCACGCCCACGATCAGCGTGAACACGATCTGGCCGGGCGCCGCGCCGCTCGAAATCGAATCCGAAATCCTCGAGCCCCAAGAGGAGGTGCTCAAGAACGTCCAAGGGCTGACGCGCATGGAGTCGAGCGCCAGCATGAACAGCGGGAGCATCACGCTCGAGTTCGAAGTCGACACGGTCATCGAAGAAGCGCTCGTCCGCGTGACCAACAAGCTCAGCCAAGTTTCGAGCTATCCAGATTCGGTGCGCGAGCCCATCGTCGAAACAGCCAATAGCGCAGGTCCACCGCTGGCCGTCGTTGCGATTCGCGATCCGAACAAGGGCAGCGTCGCCGCATATCGCACTTGGGTCGAAGACGAAGTCATCCCCGAGATCGACCGCATCCCCGGCGTGGCGGGCATCTTCTTCATCGGCGGTCAGGACACCGAAGTCCATGTGCTGTTCGATGCGCAGGCCCTCGGCGCGCGTGGGCTTTCGGTGCAAGGCGTCTCCGACCGGGTGAGAAGCGAGCTCCGTGATCTGTCCGGGGGCGACGTCACCCTCGGGAAGCGACGCTACCTGGTGCGTACCGCCATTGCCCCGCAAACCCCCACCGCGCTCGAAGAAGTCGTTCTGGGCGCAAGCAGCGATGGCACCCCGATCCTCCTCGGCGATGTGGCCAGCGTGAAGCTCGCGCTTCGAAAGCCGGTCGGCGTCGCGCTGGTGCAGGACCGGCCGGCGATGGTGATGCTGCTGTCGCGCGAAGCGGGCACGAATGTGCTCGAGGTGACGCGCGAAGTCCACGAAGTGATCTCGGAGCTCCAGCGCGAGAAGTTCGATCGCGAAGGCCTGCAAATCGAGATCCTCGCCGACCAAGTCGAGTACATCGAAGGCGCGCTCGACCTGGTCCAGCAGAACCTGCTTCTCGGCGCGGTCCTGGCCATGATCGTACTTTTCTTGTTCCTGCGGACCTTCGGAGCGTCCGCCGTGGTCAGCGTCGCCATTCCAGTCTGCGCATTTGCAACGGCACTAGGCATGCAAGCGCTTGGGCGCACCATCAACGTCGTCTCGCTGGCCGGCATCACGTTCGCCATCGGAATGGTGGTCGACAACTCCATCGTCGCCCTCGAAAGCATCGACACTTGGCGCACCCGCGCCCCCAACACCAGACTTGCAGCCTATCGCGGCATCCGCGACGTCTGGGGAGCGCTCGTCGCGTCGACCGCGACCACGGTCGCCGTTTTCATTCCTATCGTCTTGTGGCAAGGCGAAGTGGGTGAGCTCTTGCGTGATGTGGCAGTCGCCATCGCACTTGCGGTGTCCGCGTCGCTGGTCGTGTCGGTTCTGGTGATCCCGAGCCTCGCCGCACGCCTCCTCTCGCAGGGCAAAACCCTCGACATCGGCAGCCTCACCGGCTTCGGCCGGCGGTTTCGCTCCCGCGTCACCGAGCAAGTGCGTTGGCTCTGCAGCTCGAACCGGCGCTCGATGTCGACGATCGCATTGGCCATTGTAGCCTCTCTGCTCGTCGTCTGGGCACTGCTCCCGCCGATGGAGTACTTGCCCACCGGCAACCGCAACCTGGTGTTCGGCATCTTGATTCCGCCTCCGGGCTACTCGATCGACGAGCTCGAAGCGACGGGCAACCGCCTGCAAGGCGAGATGGCGCGCTACACCGGCGTAGAGGCAGACGGCGAGGCGAACATCCGACGAAGCTTCTTCGTGGGTAGCCCAGACCGTGTGTTCGCTGGCGCCGTGGCCGAAAACAAAGAAGACGTCGGCCGAATGCTCGACCTCTTGCGGCGCGTGCAGTCGAAAATTCCGGGCATGATCTCCTTCGCCACCCAGGCTTCCTTGTTCGGTCGATCGATCGGCGGGGGTCGCGTCGTCGAGATCGACATCCAAGGCCCGGACCTGCAGACCCTCGCCAAGGTGGGCGGCCGCCTCTTCGGAGACCTGCGCGCGGCCTTACCGGGTGCCCAGATTCGTCCGGTACCAAGCCTCGACCCCGGCGCACCGGAGCTGCACGTCATTCCCAAACGAAAAGAAGCCGCGCAGCTTCAAATGGGCGGTGCCGAGCTCGGCCTCGTTGTCGACGCTTTGATCGACGGCGCGATCATCGGCGAATACACCCCCGAGGGCTCCCCGAAGCTCGACGTGGTCCTGCGCGCAGTCACCGAAGGCAACCGGCTTCTTCCCGACGCGCCCGCCCTGCTGTCCGCACCGGTCGCCACCCCCAGCGGGCGCACTGTCCCCCTCGGCACGCTCGCCAGAATCGAAGAACGCCTCGGCCCATCGGTGATCCGTCACCTCGAACGCCGGCGCGCGATCACGCTCAATGTCTCACCGCCCGAGGACCAGGCCCTCGAAGACGCCATCGACACCATTCGCAACGAGGTCATCGGCGGCCTCGAAAGAGAAGGCGCAGTCCCGGCCGGCGTCGAGTTCGGCCTCAGCGGTGCAGCGGGCAAGCTCGAGCTCGCTCAGAAGCAGTTTGGCAACATCCTCTTGCTTGCGCTGGTCATCTGCTTCCTTCTGATCGCGGCCCTCTTCGAGGACTTCGTTTCCCCGCTCGCGGTGCTCATGAGCGTTCCACTCGCAGCAGCCGGCGGTGCGGGCGGCCTCTGGCTGGTCAACGCCTTACTCGGAAAGCAACCGCTCGACTTGATGACCGCGCTCGGCTTTCTGATTCTGATCGGCGTCGTCGTGAACAACGCCATCCTCGTCGTCGACGGTTCGCTCGCGCGCTTGCGTGCAGGCTCCTCTCTGAGCGAAGCCGTGCCTCTGGCGGTCGAAGCCCGCGTGCGCCCCATCTTCATGACCACGGCCACTTCACTAGCGGGCCTCCTGCCTATGGTGCTCTTTTCGGGCTCGGGCTCCGAGCTCTACCGTGGCGTCGGCGCCATCGTCCTCGGCGGCCTCTTGCTCTCGACAGTCTTCACGCTCTTCGTCGTGCCCACCGCGTTCACCCTTCTTTGGAGGCTCCGTGGGCACGCCGATACGGATTTAGAAACTTCTTCTTGAGCTGCTGAAGCTCGTCACGATTGAGCTCCCGGTACTCGCCCGGCCGCAGGCCCTCGATACTGATGCCCGCAAACGACTGACGCGCCAGCCGCATCACCCGCCGGCGAATCGCGTCGCCCATTCGGTGAATCTGCCGGTTCTTCCCCTCGGTGAGCGTGATCTGGACCCAGGTATGGTTCTGTTCCTGGCGCAGCACGAACGCCTCGGCCGGCTTGGTACGGTAGCCATCGTCGAGCCTCACGCCGTTTCGAAGCGCATCGAGCTCTTCCACATCGAGGTGGCCCTGGAACTTCACCGCATAAATCTTGGGCACCCCCGACACCGGCCGAAGCAGCGCGTCGATCATGTCGCCATCGTTGGTCGCCAAGAGCGCACCGCTCGTGTGGTAGTCGAGCCGGCCCACCGGCACCACGCGCTCGGGAATCTTCTTGATCAAGTCAGCAATGGTCGCCCTGCCCTCGGGGTCGTCGAGCGTCGTCACCATCTCGCGCGGCTTGTGCATGAGATAGTACACCGGCTTCTCGGCAACGAGACGCCTGCCATCGACCTCGACCCGGTCCTTGTGCGCATCGACTTTCGTCCCCAGCTCGGTCACGACGCGCCCGTTCACCCGGACCCGCCCGGCGAGGATGAGCTCCTCAGACGCGCGCCGAGAAGCAACCCCAGCCCGGGCAAGAACCTTCTGTAGGCGTTCCACCGCCGGACCCTAGCCCCACACACCCCCCCTGTCACTGACACCGGCACATGCGCGGCAGCGCGAGCCTGGTTACACCGCCCGCCCACCCCCACCCGTAATCCTCCCTGGCGCGGCATTCGCTTCGCTCTGCCTTGCCGGCGCCTTTGGCGCCGGGCTTCGCCCTGCGGGCTCGCGCTGCCGCCTGCTGTGTTGGGACGTGGTTCTTGATGTCTCCGTATCGAGGGGCGCGTTTTTTCCGTGCCCCGTCTTACTGGCTGGCTTCGTCGGACTTCTGGTTCGCCAGGGCTGAGTTCCGGAGGCGCTCTTCGTCCCGGTCCCAGCGGTCGACCTTGCCATCGCCGTCGACATCGGTCCCGATTCTCACCGTTCGCCCGTCGATGTAGTACTCCCAGCGATCCGGACGCCATTGCGTGACGGTGCTCCGGTTCTTCATGTCCCGTTCGGCTCTAACAGGCTGGCCGCCTTCGTAGATGATGCGCGTGTCGATCATCCCATTGCCGCTCGTGTCGATTTCCTGAAGGCTCACCCGTCCATTGCTGTACTGGGTCACCTTGTCGATACGGCCGTCGAAATCACGGTCCGCCTCTTCGCGCATCGGCCTGCCCTCATCGGTGTAGAGGCGCACGATGTCCTTGCGGCGGTCCCCGTTCAAATCCGCCTCGCGACAGACCAAAACCAGGCGCGCAAGGCTGCCCTCGCCCATGGTCTTGAAGAGTTTTCGCACATCGGGCGTCGTGTCACCGGAGGTGTCGTACTCGCTGACTTCGTAGCCCGGGCCGTCCGGCATGCAGCGTCCGCCATCGGCGACCTCGCCACCGCTGGTCGTCTCGGACTGCTCAGTGCCAGGACTCGTCACCGGTTTGGGATCCTTCGAACCACAACCCATGACAGCCAGGCCCAAGAGGCAAAGCAGTATCTGTTTCATAGTTTGCCCCTCTCACATCGAAGCGACTGATCGGGCGGCCCCATGCTCTGCAATGGCATGTCATGGCTGCGATCCGGTTCGCCGTCTCCGTTCTCGTCGTACTGAGTCAGCACGAGCTTGCCACCCCGAAACGAATCCCACCTCTCGACGCGACCGTTGTTGTCATCGTCGTACTTCGCCTCGGTGAGCAGGCCCTGCTCGTAGACTTCCCAAACATCGACTCTGCCGTCGCGCTGTCGGTCGCGCTCGGCCCGAACCACCCAGCCATCGCCGCACCAAAGCCAGGTATCAATCGTGTTGTCGAAGTTCGTGTCGAGCTCCTTGCGAACGAGCTGACCACCCTCGAAGAAGGACAGCTGGTCCAAACGCCCGTCGAAGTCGAAGTCGTGGCGCTCTCTCGAGACCTGGACCCCATCTGCTTCGTAGAAACGCTCCACATCGACTTTGCCGTCGAAGTTCATGTCTGCTTTCGTGCAGAAGCGACGGTTGTTGCGCTCGACGTGTTCAATGTCGACTCGTCCGTCTTCGTTGACGTCGGTCGCCGTGACCTGATTGCCCTCACATGGCGTCGCGGCGGCCATCGAACCGCTCGGCACCGTACTTGAGGAGCCCTTGTTGCACCCCAGCGCCGGCAGGCTCACCGATATGGCGAGCCCAAGCAACGCATGCGCGAAATTGCTCATGTTTGTGGCCACTTCTAGGTTCCCCGAGAACCAGGTCTCGCATAATAATAGGGTCGATGGAGGGGCTTGTGCAAGTCCACGGCCCTTCGATTGACAATATATATGGTGCCATGTAGTTTCATGCCACTTCCGGGGTCCGAATGGCGCGAAAAAAGATCTCTACAACCGTCTACATTACGCCCGAGCAAAACGAGCGGCTGAAGCTCCTGCATGAACGCACGAAGGTGCCCGTTGCGGTGTACATCCGCGAAGGCATCGATCTGGTGTTGGACCGTCACCAGGACGAGCTGCCAGGCCAGATGTCGCTGGATGCGGCGCCGCCCAAGAAGGGTTAACGACGGCGCATTGCTGCGGGCCTGGCGCGAGGCTAGAGAGGTCGCACTTTGGCGCAAGATCTCCAGCACATCCGGAACTTCTGTATCATCGCGCACATCGATCATGGCAAGAGCACCCTTGCCGATCGGTTCCTCGACGTGACGGGGGCGGTTTCCGCGCGGGAGCAGAAATCGCAACTGCTCGACAGGATGGACCTCGAACAGGAGCGAGGCATCACGATCAAGGCGCAAGGCGTCCGGCTCCCGTTCACCGCCGCCAACGGTGAAACGTATCAATTGAACCTCATCGACACGCCTGGACATGTCGATTTCAGCTACGAGGTCTCACGTTCGCTCGCGGCCTGCGATGGCGCCCTCCTCGTCGTCGATGCCACCCAGGGTGTCGAGGCCCAGACCCTGGCGAATGTCTATCTGGCCGTAGAGAACGACTTGGAGATCATTCCGGTCTTCAACAAGGTCGACTTGCCGAGCTCGGACGTGGACCGGGTACGCAAGGAAGTCGAGCAAGTCATCGGGCTCGATTGCTCACAGCTGCTTGCCTGTAGCGCCAAGACCGGCGAAGGCGTGAGGGAGATCCTCGAAGCGGTGGTCGAACGAGTGCCGCCACCCGAGACGGACGAGAACAGCCCGCTGCGCGCGCTGATTTTCGACAGCTGGTACGACAGCTACCGAGGCGCCGTCTGCATGGTCCGCATCAAGGACGGCACCGTGCGCAAGGGCGACAAGGTCCGTTTGATGGCCACCGGGGCCGAGCACGAAGCGACCGAGCTCGGTGTGTACACCCCCTTCCAAAAGGAAGTGAACGAGCTCGGGCCCGGCGAGGTCGGCTACATCGCCGCGAGCATCAAGTCGCTCCAAGACGCCAAGGTCGGCGACACCATCACCTTGGCCAAGAACCCGGCCACCCAGGCGCTCGCCGGTTTCAAGGACGTCAAGCCCATGGTGTTCTGCGGGATCTTCCCGACGGATAGCGATCAGTACACCGAGCTTCGTGACGCGCTCGAGAAACTCAATCTCAATGACGCTGCCTTCATGTACGAGCCGGAGACTTCGGACGCACTCGGCTTTGGATTCCGTTGCGGCTTCCTCGGGCTCCTTCACATGGAGATCATCCAAGAGCGGCTCGAGCGCGAGTACAACCTCGGTCTGATCACGACCGCGCCGAGCGTCGTGTACCGGGTGCACACCGAAGAACAAACCCTCGACATCGACAACCCGTCGCAGATTCCCGACGGGCGCATTCGAATCGAAGAGCCCTACTTCACGGTTTCGATCCACGTGCCTTCCGAATTCGTCGGCGCGGTAATCAAGCTGTGTCAGGACCGCCGCGGTGAACAGCAGGGCATTCAGTATGCCTCCCCCGAACGCGTGATCATCACCTACTTGATGCCGTTCGCCGAAGTGCTCTTTGACTTCTTCGACAAGCTCAAGAGCGCAACCAAGGGCTACGCGTCGATGGACTACGAGCTGGCCGGATACCGCGAGAACCCACTGGTCCGCCTCGACATGCTGCTCAACAACCAGAAGGTCGATGCGCTGAGCGCCGTCGTTCACAGGGACAAGGCCTACTACCTGGGACGCGCGCTCGCGGCGAAGCTCAAGAAGATCGTCCCGCGACAGCAGTACGAGGTGATCATCCAGGCGGCCATCGGCACCAAGGTCATCTCTCGCGAAACCGTCCGCGCCCTTCGCAAGGACGTCACTGCCAAGTGCTACGGCGGCGACATCTCGCGAAAGCGCAAGCTCCTCGAGAAGCAGAAAGAGGGCAAGAAGCGCATGAAGGCCGTGGGCAGCGTCGACATCCCTCAGGACGCGTTTCACGCCATATTGAAAGTCGACGACTGATCGCCGCAGGCTATCGCCGAACTAGCGCCGCTTGCGGCGTCGGCGAACCCTCGTGTCATCCGGCACCGCTGGGCTGCTGCTCAGCGCCGAGGTGTTGGCGACCTGGATCTCGAACTCTTCGTTGATGTCGATGGCTTCTGCGCCGTCGGGCGTCTTGACGAGAAGGCGATCCTCCGCCGTCCCGTTGGCCGAGGCATCGGATTCGAGCGCGTCGAGGTCGAGAATAATCTGACCGTTGGCCTGCGAGCTCATCGACTGAACCGAGATCACGATCTGTTCCTCGGGGAACTCGATGCTCTGTGGAAAGGCGAGCTGCTGCACGGTGACGTTGAGCATGATCTCGTCGCCCACCCGGTCGACCAAGGTGTAGGTGTTCACCTGCTGCAAGTCGAAGCCGTAAGCCTTGATTTTCCGACGGGACTCCCATCGGGCTCCAAGGCCAATCTCCTCTTCTGGAAGCCGAACCCGCGTCAGCGTTTCTCGGGAATTGACGATCATCCGTAGCAAGCGCACGGGAACGTCCGAGCGCTTGGTCTGTTCGTTGAAGGACCCAGCCACAATCTGCCCCCGGTCGTCGATCTCGACCCAGCCGCCAATGCTATCCGCCACCGCGGCGCCATCTCGGAGCTGCTGCGCCAGGTTCTCGTCGAAGCCTTCCGGCACCACAGCCTCGGAGCTCACGACGTCGACTTTGAACTTCACTCCACGCTCGGTTTGCGCAGCGGGCCCGGAAACGATGTCGAGACGAAGGCCCGGCAAGACGGTAAGGGCTGCGTTCTCCTCACTGGTCATGAGGCTCGCGACTCGAAACGTGGTCGTGGAGCTGGTCGTCGTGCCGGGAGGGACCTTGTAGCGAAGCACAGAACGCGGCTCCTGCCCCTGGTCCAGCACACGAACCTCATCGTCATCCACTGCAGCCGCGTCCGCGGCCGTTTTGGTTTCCTTGCACGCGCCGAGCGCGAGCATTGCGCAGGCGAGCGCCAGCCCGCGAATCATCAAGTGCGTCATTTTGGAACCTCTACTACTGAGCGAACACGGTATTCCAGTCGTTCTTCATCGAGACGACGAGCCAACCTGACGCACCTGCCGCATCGAGCGCCCGGTCGAGCTTGCCCACACTACTTTCGCGATCATAAGCGTATTCGCGCTCGGCGTCATCATGGTGAAGAAGGAGCCCGAGCCGCGCTCCAGCGCTGCCCACGGTGGTCCACTGAAGCATCTCCAGGTCGCCGTCGGAATTGCCGAACGCCAGAATCGGGCGCCGGCCAATGTGCTTGTGAATTCCGACCGGCTTCCCGCTCTTGTCGTCGACGAAGTCCACACGCGGAAGACGCAGGAGCGATGGCTTCCCACCCTGGACTTCAAACCGGGTTTCGATCGAAGAGCCCACAACCCGCTCTGGCGGTATTCCGTACACTTCCTCGGTGAACGTGCGCATGAACTCGACGCTGCCGCCAGAAACGATGAAGGTCTTGAACCCGTTGGCCTCGAGGTACCGAAGAAGCTCGATCTGCGGCTGATAGGTGAGCTCCGTGTAGGGCTGCTCGTACTTCGGATGCCGGGCGTCCCTCACCCATTCGGTCACGATCGTAGAGAAGAGCGTCGTGCTCATCCCCGTGTGTGATGCCAGGACGATCTCCACGAGACCGCGAGTTCCCGAGGCGACCAGCGCGTCGAGGTCGCCTTCGATGACGGCCTGAAAGGGCTGCTGGGCCTTCCATTCGGGGTGAACCCTCGCCAGGTCGTTCACGCGATGAAGCGCGAATGCGAGCTCGGTGTAGATCGGCTGCTCGACCCAGAGCGTCCCGTCGTTGTCGAAGGTCGCCACCCGCTCCTCGGGCTCGACGAAAGCCGGGTTCTCCGGGTGACTGACCGCACGAACGAAGTCGATGATCTTCGATTTCGTGCCATTGTCGTTCCATGAGGGAAGTGGATCGACGAACGCCTCGGCGCTGGCCTTTGGCTCGTCTGCCGTAGGCGTCTGCGAGCTGGCACAGCTCAGCACGAACATAGCCGCTAGAGCCAAACCAAGCGCCTGGGCGCCGCTCCGCAAGTGAGTCATGGCGCCAACTGTAGGAGCGAGGCGCTGGCGCGTCCAGGTCACCAATTCACCTTGTTTAGGTCCGGGCGTCGAGGACCGCGAGGAACGTACTGGGCTCAGGCCGGACCCTCTAATTGTCGGTGAGATCGGCAAAAACGATCGTGCCGCTCGGGTCGGTGATCAGGACCGTCGGCAGGACGCCGTCCGCATCGTACCCAAGCGCATCCATCAGAAACGGCGTGCCACCCCCCACGAGGTTACGCCAGCAACCCCACCACCCCGACTGACGCTGACGCTGACGCTGGCACTGGCACTGGCCCCCAAAGCACCCGCGGCAGCACAAGCCAAGCAGCGACGCCCGCCCCCACCGCCCTACGGTCACGGTCCTTAAAAAGGGTCGCCCGGTCGTTTGGAGGGGGGAGACACGACCGGGCGGGGAGCAGCCGGAGAAGTTTAGGGGGGGTTCCTCCGGCGAAATGTTTGTTTTTTTATTTCGCGAACGGCTACGTTCTTAACACATACAATCTAAATATTGGGACTGAACGCGTCAATGGTGTCAGTCCCCTCGAAGACCGATTTGCAGTGCACTAGGTCACAGTTTCGTTCGAAAAAAGTGCCACGCCGACGCGCCAGCAATGCTTCCGAACAAATCGGCCACCAGGTCGGCAAGCTCCGAGGATCTCCCGGGGACGAGTGCCTGGTGCACCTCGTCCGATAGGCCCCAAAGGACCGAAACAAAAACCGCAAACGCTGCCGTTCGCCAGGCGGGGGCAGAAGGCCAGCTACGGGTCGAGGCTGCTGCGCAGAGCCATCCAAGCACCCCGTACTCGACGAAGTGGATGCCCTTGTCTCGCCACGGAAGGTGCTCGACGCCCGGCACTCGGACCTCGAACGACGAAATCACGAAAATGAGAGCCATGTACAGAAGCGCGAAGCGCCACGTGCGAAGGCCCTCGCGCAAGGAGCCGCTGGTCAGGCTGCGCCTCCCGCGCCAACGACAGAGAGACGCGTGCGCGGGCCGCGGTCCCCGAGCCCCTCTGCCCCCGTCATGTACCCCGACAAGCTGTGGCGAAACGGCTGGTCGATAGTCACGGTCACCAACTCGCCTGTCGGATCGCAACCCTCAGGCGCGATCAAATGCACGATCTCGTTACGCTCGCTGCGGCCGGCGAAGCGCCCGGTATCTCCCGGCGAAGGGCCTTCAACCAGAACCTGCAAGTCCTGCCCGACGAGAGACTGCAAATGCGCTTGCTGTTGCGTATCGACCAGCGCGAACAAGCGGGAGAGCCGATCGTCTTTCACCTCTTCGGGAACCTCATCACCGAGCTTGAGCGCCGGCGTGTACGGCCGCGGTGAGTACTTGAAGGCAAAGGCGGCGACGAAGCCAACGCGCCGCACCAGCTCGAGCGTCCGCTCGAAGTCATCCTCGGTTTCGCCCGGGAAGCCGACGATGAAGTCTGCGGACAAGGTGAGCCCGGGCTTGGCCTGCTTCAGCGCGTCGGTCCGCGCGATGTATTCCTCGGCTGTGTACCGGCGCGCCATCCGTCGGAGCAGGCGATCGGACCCCGATTGAACCGGCAGGTGCACGTGCATCGGAAGCACCCCGAGGTCGGCGTGCGCCGCCACGAGCTCGGCGGTGAGGTGCCGCGGATGCGGTGAGGTGTAGCGAAGTCGACGAAGGGCAGGAACCTCCTCGGCGATCCGCCGAAGCAGCCCGGCAAACCGGGATGTGGACGCAGCCAGCCTCGACTCGGCCTTCCTGGCGTCCGCGTCCGCGCCGGGTTCGTGCCAGGAGTTGACCGTCTGCCCGAGCAGGGTGATCTCCCGAACACCCCCTCCAACCAGATCGCGAATCTCGCTGACGATCTCGTCCGCGGGCCGATAGCGCTCGGAGCCCCGTGTATAGGGAACGATACAAAATGTGCAGCGCTCATCGCAGCCCTTCATGACGGTCACGTAGGCGGTGACCTCCGGGCGATCTGGATGCGGCTTGGCCCGGAGGAATTGCGGGTCGTCCATGTCGAACACTGTTCTGGTGATCGGTGGGGCCCCCTGCTCCGCCTGGCGAATCAGCGCGGGCAGCTCGGGGATGTTGTCGGGTCCGAGCACGATGTCTACAAAAGGCGCCTTTCGCAGCAAACGCTCGCCTTCTTGCTGGGCCACGCAACCTGCGACTGCCAGGATCGTGCCCCGCCGGGCCTCCTTGAAGGGTCGAAAAGTCCCTAGAAGACTCATCAACTTATGCTCGGCTTTCTCTCGCACGCTGCAGGTGTTGACGAGCAGAAGATCGGCCAGGGCTGGCTCGCTGGCCTCGGTGTAACCGCTCGCCCGCAGGACCTCCTCGATACGACGGGAGTCGTGGACGTTCATCTGGCAGCCGAAGGTCTGGACGAAGTACTGCTTCATGGGCTCGGTGGCGCTAGCTGTAGCAGTCGGCGGGGCGCTCGCCAAATGGCCGAAATTACGCCGTTCGCTGGCGGAATGAGGGGTCTCCGCGCTACAAGCCCTAGGTAGATGGCTCGCCGGCGATGCATCTGCCTCCTGCTCGTACTGGCGAGCGGATGCAAGACGATCCCAGAGGATGCCTACGGCATCGACCGGATCCGTTTCAGCGGGATGGAACAGCTCGATCCGCAGGCACTGAGCGCCTGTCTTGCGACCCAGGAGCGCGACCGGGTCACCTTCTCGTTCGGCACCAACTCCGACCCCAGCTGCGGCATTCCTCCCTTCGACGGGAACCGGGTGTCCTTCAACCTTTGGAAGAAGCTCCGCAAGGGCTGGCCGACCTTGGACTCCGCGGTGTTCGACCGTGACATGCAAAGAATCGAGCGCTGGTATCAGGCGCGCGGCTACTACGACGCGGCGGTGGTCAGCACCGAGTTCGATCCGGCTTCGGCGGCCGGGGACGACCGCATCGTCGTGGCGCCTGGCGGCCAGGCCCCCTGCGACCGGGAAGGCGACGACGAAGGCTGCAAGCTCAGCATCGCAATTGAAATCGAGGAGGGCGAGCCGGTCTTGGTGAGCGCTATCAAGGTGACCGGGCACGAAGCTTGGGAGTCAGACAAGCGCGACAAGATCGAACGCGCGGTCGAGCTCGAGGTCGGCAAAGCGTTCGACGAAGCGATGTACGAGCGGAGCAAGCGCGCGATCCGGCGACAACTCAGGGAGGCGAGCTACGCCTGCGGCAACGTATCGGGACGCGTCGAAATCGATCGGGAATCTAGAGAGGCCACCGTCGATCTCTACGTCGAAGCCGGACCGACATGCTCGCTCGGCGATGTGACCGTCACGGGCAACGGCGAGCTACCGGCGAAGACGATTCTGGCCGTCGCCGACCTGAAGACCGGGCAGGCGTTCAGCTTGAGCGACCTTGCCGACGCCCAGCGCGCGGTATATGCGCTCGGCGCCCTCGCCTCGGCAAACGTGACCTCGACTCCGCGACGCGATGAGGAGGAACAGTGCACTGGGATCGTCGACGTGAACATCGCCGTCGAGCCCGGCCGGGCCATCCGCTGGGGCATTGGCGCCGGCGTTCAGAGCGGCACGATCGCCACGCTGACCTTGGAGCAGGACACGCGCATTTCGGACGTTCACTTATTCGGCCTGTTCGAGCACCGGAATTTCATCGGCGGCTTTCGACGCCTTCGTATCGAGGACCGTCCCAAGATCGTCGCCCGGGACCCGTTCTTTCGGTTCGGCCAAGGGTTTCTTTTCGGAAACGAGGTCCGCATCGAGTATCGGCGGCCAGCGTTCCTGGAGCCACGCACCACTTCGGCGATTCAAGTTCGTCACGACTGGGGCCCGGATCCCTACGAGCTCTTTCGGCGCCACGACCTTCAGGTCCGCGGTAGCCTTTCGCGGCCGTTTTTCGACGGCCGGCTCCTCCTCGTCGGTGCATTGAACTACGACCTCTACCGGACGGTCGACGAGGACCCGCGGTACCCGACGAGCTATCAGGTCGTGTTCCTCGACGAAAGTGTCATCGTCGATCTTCGTGATGACTCTCGAAGCCCGCGCGCTGGGTTCTTCTTTCAAGTCGGCAGCCAGCAATCACCGGCTCAGATGAAGCGCTCCTGGCAGTACGTCCGTGTCAGCCCCGAGGTTCGTGGCTATGCGCCATTGCCGCTGTCGTCGACGCTCGCGTTTCGATTCGGCATGGGCGCCATGTTCCTGTTCTCGCGAGACCAGAACCGCTTGGACCTGGTCGGTCAGGCGCTCGGCCCCCAGAACTACCGCCTGCGTTCAGGCGGTCCCACGAGCCACCGCGGCTTCTTTGGCGGTTTCCTGGGCGACCCGGGTCGCATTGATTCACTCAACCGCGAAGGTTCGGACGCGCGAAACGACGGCGGACTGCGCAGATGGGAAGCGGGCGTCGAGTGGCGCGTTCCCGTCACGCAATCCTTTGCGACGGCTCTGTTCATGGACTTTGGCGACGTGAACCGGGGTCAGGTCTGGCGCTTCCGTTACATTCGCGCAGCGGCGGGTTTCGGCTTTCGCTACCAAACACCGGTTGGGCCGATCCGTCTCGACTTCGGCTTTCTAATTCCGAAGTGGCAGGTCGTCGGCGGAGACGCGCCGCCGGACGCCTTCAACATCTTCAAGTTCATTCGCGGCGGGGTGCCGGGCGCCATCCACTTCACCATCGGGGAGGCCTTCTGATGCGCTGGCTGTCACGCCTGGTCAGCTGGTTCCTCGGTTGGCCTCTCCTCGCCATCGTCTCGCTGATCTCGAGCGTTCTATTTCACCTGGACACCGAGCTCGGCCGGCGGATCGGCCGGGACATGCTCAACGAGTTCGTGTCCGGCCAGATGGTCGGGACGCTGCACGCCGGCTACATCACGCAGCTCCGGCTCTGGCACACGATTGTCAAAGACACCTTCGTCTACGACCCAGACGGCAACGCGATCATCTACGGCGAAACCGTGGAGCTCGGCATCGACCCCATCGCGGGGCTTCGCGGACGGCTCCGCTTTTACTACGGCACGCTGACCAACGGTTGGGTCGACCTGATCGACGACGGCGAAGGTGCGCCCACGTTCCTAGCCGCATTCGAGGCGGCCGACCAAACGCCTACCATAGGAGAGCCCTTCCACGCGATCGTCGACAACATGGACCTCCGCAACCTCGAGGTCACCGGAGAGCTACTCGGATTGAAGAACATCCGCGTCGTCGATCTCGACACCAAGGGACGAATGGAGTTCTTCTGGATCACCGACATCGAAATCTGGTCGGCCGAAGGCCGCATGGTTCTCCCCTTCCCGTTCGAAGGGAGTATCGACAACATCGTTGGCAGCGTGCACACCGACGTGCGCGGTGCGCAGGTCACCGCCGAGGCGAGCCGTGGGGATGAGAAGCTGACGGCGGAGCTTGTCTACAGCCCACGCGAAAACAGCCTCCCCGAGGATCCCTGGGACCTCGATCTGTTCGTCCGCGTCGAGCCGGTCCGCGCACAGACCCTGTACGACGTCGGCTTCGACTGGGCGGAGTCGCTCAAAGGGGAGGCGACGGGCTGGGTGCGCCTTTGGGGACCCGAAGAGGACTATCGCTTGCAAGCCGACGTACGAACCGCGGGAGGGCGCGCGCGAATCAACGGGGACCTCCCGAGTGAGGGCGTCACCCGAATAGAGATCGCCAGCCCGCGCCTCGAGCTAGCCGAAGTAATGGGCGGCGTGCCGGAGATCGAAGTCGGCGGCCGCATCGAGATGACGAGCGACCCCGAAAACGAAGACGTCCTAGGCGTCGAAATCGAAACCGAGGACTTCATCTACGAGGACTTTCAGATCCCTGCGCTCTTGGCGAAGCTCCGGAGCAGGGATGACGGAATGGACATCGACTCGGTCCAAGCGGAGTACGCCGGCGGCGAACTCCATCTTGACGGGCACGTGGAGTACGCGGGCCTCACCGAGATCCACGTCCGCGGAAACATTCCCGAGGTGAGCGGCGATCCCAATTTCGAACGGTACGCCTCGGGCATCGAAGGAGGAGCCGAGTTCGACCTGCGCATTCGTCAGACGGTGCGGGACGACTTCGAGGCCCAGGGCCGCGTGCGTTTCGATCACTTCGAGTACGGGGCGCTCACCGCGCACTTTCTCATCCTCGAAGGACGAGTCTGGGGAGATCCTTTGAAGCCGAAGGTCGACCTGGCGCTCGACGGCGCGGCTCTCAGGGTCGCGGGATACCCAATAGGCAATGGCCAGGCGATTCTCGAGGGAGGTCCCAAGGAGTACACCGCGACGGGCGCGTTCGAGGCGCCCGTCGATCGCCGTGCCGCATTCCAAGCCCGCGTGGCGGCCAATGAAGGCATCTATCGCCTGGACGTCGACGAGGTCGAGCTCGCCGTGGGCGAGCTGTCATGGAGAGGATCCGTGAAGAACGCCATCCTGGATCCCGAAAATGGACTCTCCTTCGATCGGATCTTGATGGGAAATGGCCCGCAGCGTCTCAACGCCGAGGGCGTGTGGCTCTTCGACGGGCCCGATGATATCCGCGCGGACATCGAGAACTTCGATTTGGCCGTATTGAAGATTCTCTACCCTCGGACGGCTCCAGACTTCACGGGCGGAGTCGACCTTCACTTCGAATTTCGCGGCGACCTCGACCGAGAGCCGACCATCGTGGCGGAAGGCACCCTAACCGACGCGGTCCTCTGGGAAATCTCCCCGGTCAACGCCGCCTACTTGATTCACTACGAAGAGGGGCTGCTCGATGCCGATGCTCAAGTCGACTTCGGAGGGCGCGGCAACTTCACGCTGAGTACGACGGGCTTCGTGGACCCCATGCCCGGCGGGATTGGGCCGTCTCTGCGCGAGGGGGTCTACGAGACCACGCTGAGCACTGGCGCCATGGACCTCACCCTGCTCGAGCTACTCTTGAAAGAAGACATGCCGAACGTGCGTGGCTATGCCGACGCAAGCATTCGTTTCTCCGGACCGATCGATGCCCCTGCATTCAAGGGGAACATCAAGATCCCAGGCTTCATCGTCGACCGCTGGGGCCCCGTCGAGCTGTCATCGAAATTCCGGTACGAGTACGGCGCGCTGCTCGCCCAAGTTCGAATGGCTGATGACGAAGGCGAGCTGGTCGAAGCCGAAGGCAGCTCACTGGTCGACCTCGTGCATCTCGTGAACGAGCCAAACGAAGCCGTGGAGGCGTTCGCAACTTCTCCGTGGCGCCTGTCGGTTCGGGTTCCACCGCGACGCCTGAGCGCATTTCCCCGAAAGCTTAGCGACCTCTTCGTCCCAGATGCCGACCGCCTGCAGCTCGCTGCCAGCTTCACTCTTGCGGGCGGCGCATTTCGAACCCGAGGCGATTTCCACTCGAGCATCGATTGGCTCTCGGATTCATCGGAGGGCCTATGCGGAAGCGAGGCCCACCCTCGCGCGACGGTGAGGGCCAAGCTCGAAGATGGGGTCACCGAGCTGACGATGGACGGCGTGGTCGGAGACGCGAAGGTCCTCGACCTGGAGGCATCGTCGGTGACGCCGCTCGACGACTGGTTGCGTAAGGCCGAGATTCCATCCTGGCCGGTTACCCGGATCAGCGCCGACTTCTACGACGCGCCGATGGAGAACCTTCCCTATCTCTGCCGGTACGCGGCAGGTGTCCTCTCGGCACAGCTCAAGGGCACCGGCCTCTTCGGCGACGATCCGAAACTCTCGTTCTCGCTGGAGTCCGACGAGCTCCGCGCGCGACGCCTCGAGCCGGGCCGGCGGGCCGGGATGGTCAATACCATCGTCGAAACGCCACCCTCGCTCAATCGAATATCGGGGGCGTACCAAGACGGGGTCGGCGCGTTGGACGTGGACATGCGCTGGTGGAACGGAGGCTCCACCACGATTGCCGCAAAGGTGCCATTGCTTTGGGACAGCGAGCACCCGGTCCCCGAGCTCGCCAAGAAGGGCGACATCGACGCGAGGGCCAACTTCGACAGGATGCCACTGCAAGCGGTGCTCGCTTGGATGGCCGGCGTCGTCAACGTCGAAGGAATCCTCCAAGGCAGCGTGTCGGCCCAGGGGCGCGTGCAGGAACCCACACTCGTAGGCAGCGTAGACTTGTCGGATGGTCGAGTGAATCTGCGAGCCGTCGGGCAGACACTCGAGGACGTGTCTGGACGCGCCATCTTCGACGAGGACGGTGTCGCGATCACCGATCTGAAAGCTACCGATACGGACGGCTCAGCCAAGGTCGACGGCCGAGTGGAGTTCAAGAAGCTCAGCCTCGACAAGGCAGACTTCGTCGTCCAAGCGAGCGATTTCCCTCTGCGTCAAGAAGGTTCGATCATGGCGCGGCTCAAGGGCAGCGCCCGCCTGATGGCGAGGTTCGAAGATGACGGCCTCGATGGAAAGGTGACCCTGCGCAAGCTGGAGCTCGACATCCCGGAGAGTTCGGCGACCCCAATCGACCTCGCGCCGCATCCGGAAGTGTTCTTCGTCGGTGAAACCTCCGAGCCGGTCCGGCGGTCCGATCTCTACAAGGTGAACCTGAAGGTGATATCCGAAAAACGGATTGTGATCCGCAGCAAAGATCAGGGGTTCTACGTCGAAGCAAGCGCCAACCTGGATACCCGCCTCGCAGAAGAGCTCTCCGTCGGGGGCATCGTCAACCTACACACGGGCAACTTCAAGGTCTTCGGGAAGCGGTTCGAAGTGCGCTCCGGCAGCATGGTGTTCGACGGCGACGCCGAAATGGACGCCAAGGTCGACCTGGTCGCCCGACACTCGCTACGTGGAAGCAACGACACGGTGACCGTCATCGTCTCCGGCCGGCTGAGCGACCCGAACATCGAGTTCAAGTCGAGCATTCCAACCAGCAGCCAAGCTCAGGTCATCGCCCTACTCGTCACGGGTACGACTCGCCAGCAGCGCGGGGTGAACACGTCGACTGCGCAGGCATCCCAGGACACGACCGATTTCCTCAGCGGGGTGGCCGCGGGCCTCTTCTCCGCTTCTTTGCAGTCTCAGTTTGGCGGGTTCGCCCCGACGTTTGGCATCAGCCAAGGCCAGGGCGTCGCCGACGACACCGAAGGCGACACCGCTGTCCAAGTGGGCTTCAACGTCGACAGCGTGCTTCCCGACAATGTGCCAATTCGAGGGCTCTATGTCGAAGGGCAGTTCGTCGCGCGCCGAAGCGAGGGCGGCCCCAACACCACAGCACAGGCCCAGCGCCCTGGGTTTTTGATCGAGGCCCTCTGGCCGCTAAACTTCGTGACGACGGGCACCTTCGCCCCGCCTTCGAATTGGAGTATCGACATCACATGGGAGCCGTGAACCAAGCATGAGTCGCAAACTATTTGGAACCGACGGGATTCGCGGCCTCGCCAATCGCGGCGATATGACACCGGAGGTTGCCTTTCGCATCGGCGCCGCCATCGCCTATCAGGCCGGCAAGCGCGTCTCACACGTGCCGAGAATCGTCGTCGGAAAGGACACTCGCCTATCCGGCTACCTCTTCGAGACCGCCGTGGCGTCGGGTATCTGCGCCCTCGGTGGTGAGGTGCTGCTCTCGGGCCCACTGCCTACGCCGGCCATCGCGCACCTCACGACGAGCATGCGCGCAGACGCAGGCGTGGTGATCAGCGCTTCGCACAACGCGTACCAGGACAACGGCATCAAGATCTTCGGGCCGGATGGCTTCAAGCTCCCCGATGAGGTCGAACAACATGTCGAATCCCTTATCTTCGGCTCCGAGCTCGACAAGAAGCGCCCTACGGGAACTCGCGTGGGCCGCGCCGAGCGCTTGGACGACGCGCCTGGTCGTTACGTGGCCTTCGTCAAGGCGTCCTTCCCGGGCGAGTTGACCTTGGAGGGTGTGAAGATCGTAGTCGACGCAGCGCATGGCGCAGCCTATCGAACCGCGCCGCTGGTCTTTTCCGAGCTCGGCGCGGCGACATATGCGATCGGCGTTCGGCCCAATGGCAAGAACATCAACCACAACGTGGGCGCCCTGCATCCCGCAGCCTGTGCCAAAGAGGTGCGAAAGCGTGGCGCCGATCTCGGAATCGCTCTCGATGGTGACGCGGACCGCATCATCATGATCGACGAGAAAGGCAATCAGATCGACGGCGACACGATCATGGCCCTTTGCGCTACGCGCATGCTCCGCGCCAAGCGCCTTCGCCGGCGAACGCTCGTCGCCACGGTCATGAGCAACCTCGGCCTCGAGCGCGCGATCGAAGGCGACGACGGGAAGCTGCTGCGCTGCAACGTCGGTGACCGCTACGTGGTCGAAGCCATGCGCAAGCGCGGACTGAACTTCGGAGGCGAGCAGTCCGGCCATCTGATCTTCCTCGACCACGCGACGACGGGCGACGGCCTGGTAGCAGCCATGCAGGTGCTCGCCATCCTGCTACGCGAAGGGAGGCCCCTCTCCGAGCTTGCCAGCGAGGCGATGCAGCGCGTCCCACAGGTCTTGGTCAACGTCACCCTACCCGATCGCCGCCCGCTCGAAGAGCTGCCCAAGACGAGCCGCGCCATCGCCCTCGCGGAGAAATCCCTCGGGAAGAACGGCCGGGTACTGGTCCGTTGGAGCGGCACGGAGCCGAAGCTTCGCGTCATGATCGAGGGCCCCAAGCGCGACCGCATCGAGACCATGGCCAAGGGCATCGCCGACGAAGCCAAAAAAGAATTCAGGCTTGCCCGCTAGGGCGCAATCGCGCCAATCCGAGTGCCCCTCTCCGAAGCGCTCCGCGCTCAAGGGTCTTGCGGGAGCGGCGGGTCATTCAACAGGACGGTGACCGTCGTGGGCTCGACGCCGAGCACCTCGATGCCCTCGGGCAGGCCGCGAAGCTCGACAGGAACTGTCACCGCCCCCCTTTTCGTCGCGGTGTCCGTCAAATTCACGATGGCTAGCACCGAGGCCGGATTGAGCGCGTCGACCAGGGCCTCTGGGCCGCGGATCCGAGCAGTGACGGCGCGAGGCCGAAGCGCGCGCGGCACAAGGCCTTCCGCATCGACCCGCAAAGGAGAAAGGACCCGCGCCTTCAACTTGGCTTGCACGCGCAGGGTCACCAGGGCGCTTTGCGTTTCGAAGTTCGTATTGGCCGGGGCCGGAACGAGCTGAACTTCCCGCTGCACCACGCCCTCTTCGAGCTCCAATACGTTCACCGCCATCGAGCGCACGGTGCGCATCGAATTGACGACGTCTCGCGGGCCATCGACCTCGATGGTCTCCGGAAACACCTCGGGCTCTCCTGCCCATTCGAGGCCCGGTGCCAACTTGCCCGCGAGGAACACCTCGACGGGAACTTCGCGAACGGCTCGTGGCACCCACTTGAACACCAAGGAAGGCGGCACGACCTGCATCACCGACACACCGGCCGGCAAGTCGAACATTTCCTTCTCGAAGTAGTATCGAGTTTCTTCACGGGTCTTGAGCTCCACGTCGACCGCAGGCAGGTTTTCCTGACGGATCGCATTGAGCCGGGCGCGGCTGCCTTTGAGGCGCACACGAACCCGGTCCGGAGTTTCGGTCACGAGGATCATGTCTTGCGCATCGGGTGGGGGCCGGACGACGACGTCGATGTAGACGTTACGCTCCATGTCCTCGGCGCCGTGCACGAGCGAGAACATCAGGATCGCGATTCCGATCGCGCTGGCCTTGAGCCCCAGGTTCTCGGTGACGAAGAGCCGCGCGGCATGGAGCGTGTCCACGAATGCGCTCACCGCGTTTCCTCGACCTTCTTGACGGTGATGACAGCCTCGGGACTCTGCGAACGGCTCGTCTCGGGTGGCGCCAAGGTGCCTCGACGATCTGCGGCCTTGCGACGATTGCGTTTGGGCGCGTAGAACAAGCCGTAAAGTGCGTCTCTGAGCGAGGCCACATCGAGATTTCGAACGATGTTGCCGTCGAAGCAGAGCGAAATCGCGCCACGCTCCTCGCTGACTACGACCACCACCGCATCTGTTTCTTCGGTAATGCCGATTCCAGCGCGGTGACGCGCACCCAGGGAACGATCACCCCCGGCCGAACCGGCCATCGGAAGGAACACACCGGCCTGCCAGATGCGCCCCTCGCGAATCACGACGGCGCCGTCGTGCATGGGATTCTCGAAGCTCGGCACGAACACGCTGTGCAGAAGCTCCTTGCTCACCGCCGCGTCGACCTCGGTCCCCCGCTCGATGAACTCGTCTAGCGCGGCACTCCGCTCGAACGCGATCAAGGCGCCGATACGCTTCTGCGCAAGAGTTCCCGCAGCCTTGATCACTTCTTCCATGGTCTGCGTTTCCTTGGCGGTGCGTTGCCCCCGAAGGAGCGGCCGCCTTCCCATTCGAGCCAGGGCGCGACGAATGTCCGATTGGAAGATGATCACTACGATGACTGCTAGGTAGGCGAGCACCGAATCCAAGATCGTGGTCACGGTCACCAGGCCCACGCGACGCGCAAATAGGTAGCCGACGAACACCAGACACAGGCCGATGGCTACCTGCATCGCCCGCGTTCCGCGCAAGATGACCAAGGCCCAGTAGATCAGGACCGCCACCAAGCCGATGTCGAGACAATCGTGAAGCACATCCCAGGGGCTTCGCTGAAAGAAGCTCCAGAAACCGTTGCTGAGATTGCTCAGCACACCCGTGAGCACTTCGATCACGGCCCGGCACCCCCTGCGTCGTGCAAAGCCTCGGTGAAGCGGATTAGCTGGTGCATCACGAACACGTCGTGAACGCGCACGGCTTCGACTCCTTGTGCCACGCAGACCGCCACCGCTGCGGCCGTGCCGCCCAGGCGATCATCGGCAGCAGGTCTCTCTCCGCCTCGATTGGGCGCAAGCTCGGCGATGAAGGATTTACGCGAAGGCCCCACAAGTACACGGTATCCGGTCTTTCGGAAAGGCCCAAGAGAACTTAGAAGCGCAGCCGACTGAGCCGCGGTCTTGGCAAACCCGAGCCCCGGATCGAGCCAGATCGAAGCCCGCGGCACGCCGGCACCTTCCACCCGTTCAGCTGCCGCCAAGAGCTCCGCCAGGACCTCCTGGACTAGGTCTCCATAGTCGGTGTTGGGCGAGCGCACCTCGCCACGACCGCGGTTGTGCATGATCACGTACTCGGCGCCTGCCGCCGCGGCGGCCCTGGCAAGCCTGGGATCTTCGGCGCAACGCACGTCATTGACGATTCGGGCGCCCGCCGCGAGCGCCGCCGCAGCAACCTCGGGCTTGACCGTATCGATTGAAACCCGCGCACCCAGCTGCCCCGCCAAGGCCTCGATGACCGGGACCACGCGAAGAATCTCCTCGGCGGCCGGCACCCGTTCGAAGCCCTCGCCATAGGTACGGCCGGCGGGCCTCGAGGACTCGCCGCCGACATCGAGCACGTCGGCACCTTCCTGCAGCAATCGCCGGCCGTGCTCGACAGCCGCTCCACAGTCGAGGAACTTCCCCCCATCGCTGAAGGAATCCGGCGTCACGTTGAGGACGCCCCACAGCTCGGGCATCAGGACCTCCGTCTACTACCCTGCGCTCGGGACCTCACGAGGACGGGGCTGAAAGATCGCGCCCTTTCGCTTCTCTTCGCTTTCGCGGCGCTTCTCGGCGTAGGTGGGCACGCTCACAGTGACAGCAGGCGGCAAATCGTTGCCGGACATGATCGCCTCGATCTCTTCGCGGCCCAGGGTCTCACGCTCGAGCAGCGCTGCAGCGATCGCATCGAGCTCCGGGCGGTGCGCCTCGACGATGGCCTTGGCTCGATCGTATTGGGTGCTGATGATGCTGCGCACCTCGTCGTCGATCTCCTTGGCCGTCTCCTCGGAGTAGTCCTTGTGATAGGACTGGCCGAGGAAGCCCGTCTCCTCTTTTTCGACGTACGAGAGCGGGCCCAGGGCTACGCTCATGCCCCATTCGGTCACCATGGAACGGGCGAGCTGGGTCGCCTTCTTGAAATCGTCGGCAGCGCCGGTCGTGAGCTGGCCGTAGACCACCTCTTCGGCAAGGCGTCCACCGAGCGCCATGGCGATTCGGTCGAGCACCCAGTCCGCGCTGTAACTCAGGCGGTCCTCTTCGGGCAGCGCCATCGTGAGACCAAGCGCGGGACCGCGCGGAATGATCGTGACCTTGTGAATGGGGTCGTGGTTCGGCAGCTTCCAGGCAACCAGCGTGTGCCCGGCTTCGTGGTACGCCGTCGTCTTGCGCTCGTGCTCGCTGATGACCAGGGAGCGGCGCTCGGAGCCCATCATGACTTTGTCTTTGGCCATCTCGAAGTCGGACATGGATACGACGTCTTTGTCCTGACGCGCCGCCAAGAGCGCAGCCTCGTTGACTAGGTTCTCGAGATCGGCACCCGAGAAACCAGGCGAACCGCGCGAGATGATGTCGAGCTGCACGTCATCACCGAGCGGCACCTTTCGGGTGTGCACCGCGAGGATGCCCTGACGGCCGTTCAAGTCGGGCCGGGGCACGATGATGCGACGGTCGAAGCGGCCCGGGCGAAGGATCGCCGGGTCGAGGACATCGGGCCGGTTGGTCGCCGCGATGATGATGACCCCTTCGCTCGATTCGAATCCGTCCATCTCGACCAGAAGCTGGTTCAAGGTCTGCTCACGCTCATCGTGGCCACCGCCTAGGCCGGAGCCACGATGTCGGCCCACCGCATCGATCTCGTCGATGAAGATGATGCAGGGCGCATGCTTCTTACCCTGTTCGAACAAGTCACGGACGCGCGAAGCGCCCACGCCGACGAACATCTCGACGAAGTCCGAGCCTGAAATGCTGAAGAACGGAACGCCGGCCTCACCCGCAATGGCCCGAGCGAGTAGCGTCTTGCCGGTGCCGGGCGCGCCCATGAGCAGCACGCCCTTGGGGATACGGCCTCCGAGCCGCTGGAACTTCTTCGGGTCCTTCAGGAAGGCGATGATCTCTTCGCAGTCGTCCTTGGCCTCGTCGATACCGGCGACATCTTTGAAGGTGACCTTGTTCTGCGACTCGTTGAGCAAACGCGCGCGCGACTTGCCAAAGCTCATCGCCTTGCCGCCGGAAGCTTGAAGCTGGCGCATGAAGAACAAGAGGATGCCGACGAGGAATATCATCGGAAGCCAGGTCACGAGGATGCTCGTCCAGAGGCTGTTCTGATCTTCAGGCAGATACTCGACGCTGACTTCGTTATCGAGAAGCTGCTTGTTGATCTGCTCGCCCATGATCCCGACGGTGACCTTCTCGTTGCGGACGCCGCGCTGACCTTGCGCACTTTCGTCAGCAGACTTGAGCCAGTAGGTGTACTCACCGCTGTTGTCTTGTGGACGGATTTTGACCTTCTGAACCTTGCCCGCGGAGACGTCGGTGACGAACTCGCTGAACGGGACGCTACGAGGCTGCTCCTCGCGGGCGACGAAATTGAAGATCACGATGCACATCAGGATCACGAGGACCCAGAAGAGCAGTGTTTTTTGGCTTTGCTTCATATGGTAAGGCGGAACGCGGGCCCAAGCTGACGAACTAGCTGGGAGCCACAACTCCTGTGTATCTTTGTGAGGCTGAAGAGCCCACTTGGCAACCTACGCCTCCTTTGGCGACTCCTGGGCGGCTCAAGAGCGATTGCTCCGTGTTCTGCGATGCTCACGATATTCCAACAAAAGTCCGCCGCTTTGCCGACGAACCGACCAACCCGATCCTAGCAGGACCTCCCCCTGACCCGTAAGAAGTCGGCCCAGCTCGAGCAGGTGGCTGCGATTGAGGGTTAAACCGGTTTCCTGAGCGATCCAGCCACGTAGCCATCGAATTCGAATGGGCGCGGCAAGCTCGCTCAGGGGGTCGATGGAGACCCTGCGCTCGCCCTGCGCTGGCAGCTCTGGAAGCTGTGCGTCGAGGTAGGCACCGAGCTCGGCGGCCTCGTCGCCAAGTGCGCCGAGATGCTCTACCAGGCGAGGGTCCTCGGCCATCAGAACGGGCAGGACCTCATGACGAATCCGAACTCGCTCGAAGGCGCGTTGGTGGTTCGACGGATCATCGACGAAAGCAAGTCCCCGATCGAGCACGTAGGCCCGAATGTCGGAACGACGGCAATCGAGAAGCGGCCGGATCACACCATCCGAGCGCTGCGGCTCGATTCCCCCGAGGCCGCGCAGTCCCGTTCCGCGAAGAATTCGAGCAAGCACCGTTTCGGCCTGGTCTTCCTGGCTGTGTCCAACCGCGATACGCGCGGCGCCATGAGCCTGAGCGATCCCCCGTAGCGCCTCATAGCGCAGCTCGCGCGCCCGGCCCTGAATCGATGCACCTTCCCTCGGCACCTCGACCCGGCTGCAATGGAACGGAACGCCAAGGCTGTTGGCCAGCGCGGACACCAGCTCGACCTCGGACGCGGATTCAGGCCGCAATCCGTGGTCGATCGAAGCGATGCGCAGCGTGATGCCGAGCTCGGAGCGCAGGCGATGAAGCACGTGTGCGAGCGCCGTCGAGTCCGGCCCGCCAGAGCAGGCAACGAGCACCTGGTCTCCAGCGGAGATCAGACCGCGCTCGCGTACGGTCCGCCGCACCGTCGAGGTGATCATGAAGGGACGCTAAAACACGCCAGACGCGAGGGAAAGCCGCATCTCGGTTCGGTCGCGTAGGCCGCCCATTCGCGCGGTTTCAGCGCTTTGCTCGGCCCGCCTAGAAAACGAAAAGCCAGGCGCTGCCACGCGAAGGCCGGAACGCGAACGCCGAAGAAGCCCGGGTCCTGCCTCGGCCGTCTCGAAGGCGCGTTGCTCCTGTTCTGTTCGGAGCTGAATCTGCGGTGTGGGCTCCCAGCGATCCTGCCGCTCCTGTCGCACGCCTTTGACCGTGACCAGAATGGCAGGCATCACACCAGCCAAGCCAACGGCAAGCGCCGCAACGGAACCCTTCTCACGACCGGGCTTGTCGAGCGCGAAATATCCAGCAAGCGCGCCGCCAGCGGCGCCGACGATTGGAAACACCGAGAGTGCCCAGGCATTGTTGAGACCAGACACCGAGGGAATGATGAGCCCGAGCTCGGCGCCCACCAGGCCGAGGCCGATGGTGCCCTTGGGCGTGGCGCGCAGGTCGTCGAAAGCCACCGGAGAAGTCTGGGCTTGAGCCGCACGTGGCGTAGCCGACAGCAAAATCACCGCCGCCAGTGCCAGAGCACATCCGATTCGTTCCCAGTTCAAATCCCCCTCCGCCTTCTACAAGGGCCACATTACACGCAGGCCGAAACAGCTGCAACCACGCGAGGTTACGTGGAGAATCATTTGGCTTGAATTCGCGGGATGGCCGCCCAAGAATCCCGCGATGGAGGAGCGCGACTTTCAATCCCTGCTGGTACAGCAGGACGGGCACATCGTCACCCTGACGTTCAACAAGCCGGAAAAAAAGAACCCTCTGAGCCAGGAGCTGGTCAATGAGCTGCTCTGGGCGCTCGACGACGCCGAGGCCGATGAGCAGGTCCGGGTGATCGTCCTGACAGGCGCCGGGAATGCGTTCAGTGCAGGCGCCGACCTCAAGGGCATGACTTCGGAGCGGGGGAAGCTCGAGAAGAAGGGCGAGTTCGACGACTTGCTGCTGCGGTTCGATACGATGAAAAAGCCCATCGTGGCCCGTATTCCAGGGTACGTCATGGGGGGCGCGATGGGGATCGTCGCCTGCTGCCACTTCGCCATCGCTTGCGAGAGCGCAATTCTCGGGACGCCAGAGATCAAGCGCGGCTTGTTCCCGATGATGATCATGGCGGTCCTGCAGCGGGTCATTCACTCGCGGGAGCTGCTCAAGCTCATGCTGCTCGGCGACAAGATCACGGCAGCGAAGGCCCAAGAGATCGGCCTGCTCACCGAGGTCGTTCCCGACGAGCAGCTCGACGCACGAGTCGCCGAGCTCGCCGGACAGCTCGCCAAGCAGTCGCCCAACGCGATGCGGATGGGGCTCAACGCCTTCAACGAGCAGCGCAAGATGTCCGTCGAAGAGGCACTGCCCTACCTTCGTGAGCAGCTCTATGCCGTGCTCGGCAGCGAGGACGCCAAAGAAGGCCTCTCCGCTTTCTTCGAAAAGCGTGAGCCGCAGTGGAAGGGACGCTAGTCGAGCACGTCTTTGATGAGCAGCTCGACGGAGCGCCCACCCATCCAATGGTCCGGCTGAAACTCGCCGACTAGCCGCAGGTCCTCTCGACCTTCCACGCGCGAGAACATGCCCGGCGCGAATGCGCGAACCGAATCCTGGCCGATGCGCAGCTTGAGCTTACCGTGGACGCGCCCTTCCCCGACTCCGTTCGCTTCGACGACGTGCGCGTCGAGCATGAACGAGGGCTCTGAATGACCTTCGCCAAAGGGGCCGAGGCGCTGCAAGTCCTCGACGCTTGGAACTCGGAACGCACCGCCGAGGGCGACGTCCACTACGAGCTCCTGCGCCTGGTCATCCCCCGCGCCCTGTGTCGCACTCAAGAAGGAGGCCCGAAAAGCATCGAGCTCGCGCTTGTGTAACGAAAGCCCGGCCGCCGCACGATGCCCGCCCCATGCGCTCAGATGGGCTGCGCAGTCGGCGAGCGCGCGATAGACGTCGATGTCGGGCGTCGTTCGAACACTGCCGTGACCATTCTCCCCGTCCAGGGCAATCGCCACGGCGGGAACGCCAAAAGCGTCCACCAGGCGGGCGGCCACGATCCCCACGACCCCGCGATGCCAGCTGTCACTCGCAACGACCACACCTTCCTCCGGCGCCTCCCCGTAGAGCTCGAGCACCTGCGCGCGCGCCTCCTCGGTCGCCTGATGGGTCAGCGCCTTCCGCTGATCGTTCTGCGCTTCGACCTCTTGGAGCAAGCGCCATGCTTCCTTTGCCGTCTTCGCCGTCAGAAACCGAAGAGTGAGGTCAGCGAAGCCAAGCCTGCCGGGGGCGTTGAGCCGGGGCGAGAACCGAAACGCCACGTCCCGTGCGGTGAGCTCCGCAGACTCGGGAATCTTGGCCGCTTGCCGAAGCGCGGCGAGCGCCGGCCTGGCCTTGGGGGAGCCGATGGTCTTCAAGCCAGCACGGACCAGACGCCGATTGTCACCGGTCAGAGGCGCGACGTCGGCGATCGTTCCAATCGCGACCAGGTCGAGCCATGCGCGTAGATCGAGCGCGGCGCCGAGCTCGGTGCGAAGCGCAGCGCCCAGTGAAAAGGCGAGGCCTGCACTGCAGAGACCTTTGTACCCAAAGCCGCAGTCGGGCCGATGCGGATTGAGAAACGCGAAAGCCGGAAGGGTCTCTTCGGGAACTAGGTGGTGATCGACCACGATGACGTCTACGCCGGCCGCCTTGGCCCTCGCGATGCGCTCGTGATCACTCGAGCCGCAGTCGCAGGTCAGCAGAAGGCCGGGCCGCTCGGCGAGGCAGCGATCGACGGCCTGCTCGCTGAGCCCGTAACCGCCGTTGAATCGATCGGCGATGAGCGTGCGCACTTCTCCGCCGAGAGCAGCGATCACTTCGCTGAGAATCAGCGCCGAAGTGGTGCCGTCCACATCGTAGTCGCCAAAGATGACGATGCGCTCCCCCGCGCGGATCGCCCTTGCGATTCGCTCCGAAGCCCGCGCGCGGTCGGCCATGGGCTCGGGGGAGCTCAATCCGCGTAACGTCGCGTCGAGGAAAGGCAGGGCCTCGTCCGGGTCCTCGATACCTCGGTGCAAAAGCACCTGAGCGGCGCTGAGCCCCAGACCCGAGGCATCGGCAAGCATGCCGGCCGCCGGTTCGTCGGAAGGCCGCACGCTGTACCGCTTCACGGAGCTAGCCCCGCGAACGACTGAAGAGACGACGGTCCATGAGCTCGGTGATCGGCGCCGCGATGAAGATCGACGAGAGAGTGCCCACCATGATGCCGATACCTAGCGCGAAGGCGATGTCCTGAATGACGCCCGTCCCTAGGAAAAAGAACGCGGACACCGACAAGAGCGTAGTGAGCGAGGTGACGATCGTTCGCGACAACATCTGCGAGGTGCTGATGTTGATCAGCTCGCGCAGGCTCTTGTCTCGGACGCGCACCATGTTCTCTCGGATTCGGTCGAATACGACGATCGTGTCGTTGATCGAATAACCCATGATGGTCAGCAGGGCGGCCACCGTCGTCAGGTTCACCTCCTTCTGGAGAAGGACGTAGATGCCGAGCGTAATGAGTGCATCGTGGAACATGGCGATGACGCCACCGGGCGCGAATCGCAGGTCGAAGCGGAACGCCACGTACAACATGATGAACGCGATGGCGTACAAGAGAGACTGAATCGCCGCATCGCGAAGCTGCTCGCCTGCCTTGGGACCGACCCACTCGACACGGAGCGCATCTTGGGGCGCTCGCTCGCCGAACACCTCGCCGAGCGCAGTCATGAGCTCGTCCGCAACGCCAACGAGTTGCGCCTCGTAGCGCGGATCGCGGCTCCCCGTGAGCGAATTGACGGAACGCACATGTGCTCCCCCCGCAACGAGTGCTTCTTGGAGCTGCTGCTCGTTGACCGGCCCCGCCACGCGTAGGGTGATTTTGTCACCGCCCGGGGAAACTTTCATCTCTTGCAGGACGTCTTGCCCAAGAGACGCAGCGACCGACTCGCGGATCTTCTCGACCTGGTCGTCCGGCAAGGAAGACACCTCTTGAACGCGGATGATGTATTCGTTCGGCTTGTCTTCCACGCTGATCACGTCCGGGCGCGCGTAGCCGGAGTCCACGAGAGCCTTTCGGACTTCGGAAGGGGTCGTGTCGCCGTCGAAGAGCAGCTGAATCTCGGTACCACCGGCAAAATCGATGCCGTAGTTGGGACCGGGGTAGAAAAGCGAAATCAGACTGAGGGTAGCCATGATACTGAGGACGGTGATCACCGGCCCGCGGTACTTCATGAAGTCGATGTAGGTGCCGGGTTTGATGAATTCCATGTCAGCCCACCCGCAGTCGCTGTACGCGCGCGCCGCGCACGAGCCAGTCAAAGAGCACCTTCGAGCAGAACGTGCCGGTGAAGAGCGAGGTGCCGATTCCGATCAGCAGCATCGTGGCGAAGCCCTTGATGGGCCCGGTGCCGAACTGCCAAAGGACGACGCCTGCGATGGCCGTCGTGAGCTGGCTGTCGAAGACCGACGAGTACGCCCGGGCGTACCCTTGTTCGACCGCCGAGCGTGGCGACTTCCCAAGCCTCAGCTCCTCGCGGATTCGCTCGGTGATGAGCACGTTCGCGTCGACCGCCATACCGACAGTGAGCGCGATAGCCGCAACGCCTGGCAAGGTGAGCGTGGCCCCAATGCCCGACATCACTCCAAGCAGAAGCTGCAAGTTCAACAGGACCATCGCGTCGGCGACCAGGCCGGCAACTTGATAGTACAAAGCCATGAACACGACGACGAGGATGACCCCAACCAGCGCAGCGATTGCGCCCTTGCGGACCGAGTCCTGACCGAGTGTCGGGCCGATGAGCTGCTCGTTCGCGGGCCGGAGCGGCGCAGGAAGCGCGCCCGCTTGAAGCACGACGACGAGGTCTTTGGCCTCTTGCAGGAGCTCGTTGCGGTCGAGGTAGGCACCCAGCGTGATGCGGCCGCGTGCACCGATCTGGCCCTGGATGACCGGAGCGGATTCGACGCGGTCGTCGAGAACGATCGCCATGCGCTTACCGATGCTGCGGCCGGTGAGGTCGGCCATGCGCGAAGCGCCGCGCGTGTTCATCGTGAAGTCGACCTCGGGGCTGCCGCTTTGCGGGTCGAAGCCCACCGAGGCGTCGTCCAAGTCCTCGCCCGTCGCGTCGGCGACGCGGTAAAGATAGTAAGTCCGCCAGCCCTCGCCACCCCGCTCAGGGTCCGGTTCCTGACGGCCAATGCTGAGCTCATGATCGTCCGGCACCGGAAGCGTGGCGATGTATGCTCGAAGGCGGTCCCGCGCATCCTCGCCGAAGGCCTCGGCGAAAGTCTGCCCACCCTGGTTGAGGTAGATGCCCTCGGGCGGCGAGGTGAAGATAGACCGTGAGTCGGACTCGTCATCGACGATCTTGAAGCTCAGCTGCGCTGTTCGGCTGAT
>Ga0316201_10000137_pt1 | contig 32736 bp, 36 predicted proteins | sample CS6wburrow_MG_FD_204516 | JGI IMG/M metagenome (GOLD analysis project Ga0316201, IMG submission 204516) | Coastal sediment microbial communities from Delaware Bay, Delaware, United States - CS-6 worm burrow | ecosystem: Environmental > Aquatic > Marine > Coastal > Sediment | place: USA...
AGTCAGGATTATTGAGGTAATCGATGCTTTCCGGCGGCAGGCCGATGCTGCGCAAATGGTCAGCGTCAGCCTCGAATAGTTTTGCCGGAGATGCAAATTCGGCAAGCAGCTTCAGGCAGCGGCGGTTACCGATACCGGGCGCGTGCAGCAACGCCAGCCAGTCATGGATATCGTCCCGCTCGCCAGCCGCGCCTGAGCAGGTGGTGGTTCGTTGCCTCATCCCTGAGGAGCCTCATAAAAAAACCGGTACCCCGGTACATGGTTGTCTACCATGCACGAAGGTACCGGCTTTTGCCAGTTTTATCCTGTCCGGTCAGTCAGGGCGCGCGGACGTGATCCCCAACGTGTAGTGCGCTGGTGGCTTTCATGATGAGTGCAAAGCTGACTTTGTCAAACGTCCTGAATACCATCAATAAACCCGCTTTCTCGTCGGGTAGCTTGACGCTTGCGTTGCGCTCCTTGCTGACCTGGTCAACGATCCGTTCACCAGCCTGGTAGATCTCGAATACGCTGCCAACGTCTACACCTTCACGGTTGCCGCGGTTGATAACGACAATCTGGTACTGACCGATCTGGCTGACACCGTCGACAACCGAGATAATGGTGCCTTCGATAGCGTTTGTCGGTGCATGCGGCGTGAAATACGCATACACATCCTCCTGGGTCATCGGCATGACGCGGTCACCGATATTGATCTCGCGGGTGGTTCGGATCAGCTCCATTGTCGACGGGTCGCCGAATTTCTCCGCCGCGCCGTCGCCCAGATAAAGTGCTTCATAACCCAGCACCTCTCCGCTATGCGGGTCCGTGTAGGCGTCGCCGGGCCGGAAAAGGTGGAAACGATCGCCCTCGTCGTTTCGCAGGTTGCGTACGTAAACACGGTCACCCGCACCCACGATCAGGTGCTCATCTGCGCTGGAGACAACATAAGCGGCGTTTTCCAAGGTGTCCTGATCGACAACCAGTGGCTGGGTCAGGAATTGCTGAATGGCATCGATCGGGATGGTGGGGATCGCCTTGTCGAGGCGCTCCGCGCGCGCCTGTGGCGAAAGTTTGTAGGTGCCCTTGCCGCGTTGAACGCGCAGTTGTGGCGCGCCATCAACGTATACCAAGTTAATGATATCCCCGGGGTAAATGAGGTGGGGATTATCAACCTGTGGATTGACATACCAGATTTCCGGCCAAAGCCAGGGGCTATCCAGAAACTGTGCAGAAATATCCCACAGCGTATCTCCCTTGACAACCACGTGGCGGTCCGGGTGTCCGTCCCTGAGTGTCACCTGTTCAGCATATGCGGCAGTGGCCAGCAGCGCCAAAGCCAGCGCCAGCGATTTGAATATCGACATATAGGCGTCCCTTTATCTGTGTCCCGATTTTGTCTATTGTGTGTGCCGGCGACAGCGTCAGCACACGAATTCGATCATAGTTAACGGCAGATGGTGCCCGGAGTGTAGCGAAAATTGCCCGGTTTAAAAATATCGCTATCCAGCAAACAGCACTACGATCATTATGTTAGAGTATACAGGCGGCATAAACGGTAATTTGTGACAGATATCACATGGCTATTCTCGACATACTCCATTACCCCGATCCGCGGCTGCGCACGCCGGCCAGGATGGTTGATACGGTAGACGATCAGCTGCGCACGCTGGTCGATGATATGTTTGAAACCATGTATCAGGCCCCGGGTATCGGACTGGCGGCGACCCAGGTCAATGTGCATAAACGGGTTTTGATTATTGATATATCCAGCGATCAGGATCAGCCCATGGTATTCATCAATCCCGAGATTGTGGAGAAAAGTGGTGTCGAGGATATGGATGAGGGATGTCTTTCGGTGCCCGGCATTTATGAGCGGGTGCAGCGTGCCGAACGTATCAGGCTAAGAGCACTGGATTTGCAGGGTGAGTCGTTTGAGCTGGAGGCGGATGGCCTGCTTGCGGTCTGTCTTCAACACGAGATCGATCACCTTGACGGCAAGCTGTTTGTGGATCACCTGTCGCAGCTGAAACGACAGCGAATCCGCAAGAAACTCGAAAAACAGCGCCGCCACGGCGAAGACCGGGCGTCTGCCGAGAGACATGCAGAACCCGTGATATAAGCTGATGATGCGAGTCGTATTCGCAGGTACTCCGGATTTTTCCGTACCAATACTGCAGGCGGTGCTGGATAGCGGGCATTCTGTGCTTGCGGTTTACTGCCAGCCAGACCGCCCGGCCGGCCGCGGTCGCAAACTGACCCCGGGTCCGGTCAAGCAGCTGGCCGTGCAGCACCGCATCCCGGTTTTTCAGCCCGCCAGCCTCAATAGCGCCGAAGCCCGGCGCGAACTTGCTGAACTCCGGCCTGACCTGATGGTGGTTGTTGCTTATGGCCTCATACTGCCGCAGGCGGTGCTCGATCTGCCCGCAAGGGGTTGTGTGAATCTGCATGCATCACTATTGCCGCGCTGGCGCGGGGCTGCTCCCATACAGCGCGCGATTCTGGCCGGTGACCGGCAATCAGGGGTGTGCCTGATGCAGATGGAGGCGGGATTGGATTCCGGACCGGTGCTGGCAGAGGTGCGAACCGATATTACCGATGACGATACCGGTGGTTCACTGCACGATCGATTGAGCCGGCTGGCGGCCGATCTGCTGGCCAGGCACCTGGATGATCTGGCGCAGGGTGTTCTGGTGCCGAGATTACAGGATGAAAGTCTGGTCACCTACGCCAGCAAGCTGGACAAAGGCGAAGCAACGCTGAACTGGCAACAGGACGCAGCGCAACTGGAGCGTCAGGTTCGGGCCTTCAATCCCTGGCCGGTGGCGCAGACAAGGTATCAGGGGCAGGTGTTACGTGTCTGGAATGCCAAAGCCATTGATGGCGCTGCCGGAGGGAGGGCCGGCAGCGTGCTTGCAGCCGGTAAGGCGGGCATCGACGTGGCGTGCGGCAGCGGTTGTCTGCGCCTGCTGACCATCCAACTGCCAGGAGGTAAACGGCTAAGCGCAGCCGAATTTTTGAATGCCCGCGTGGTAGACGGCGTGGTGCTTGAATAAGCGCTCTGTGAAAAAACCCGCTCAGCCGCGTCATATCGCGGCACAAATGGTCTCCCGGGTGCTGGATCGGGGGGAATCCCTGAACAGCCTGTTGGGGCCATGGCTTGCCAGGCTCGACGATCCGCGCCAACGTGCTTTGGCTCAGGAGCTGACGTTTGGTACTTTGCGCTGGTGTTATCGTCTCGAAGCCATACTCAACAGTTTGCTCAGGAAACCGCTCAAAAAAAAGGACGGGGATGTACACGCCCTGCTTCTTGTCGGGCTCTATCAGTTGCTGTTTCTGGAGATGCCGCCACATGCTGCAGTAAGTGAAACGGTAGGCGCTGTTCGCCAGTTGGGTAAAGAATGGGCGACGGGCCTGGTAAATGCGGTGCTACGTAATGCGCAGCGTCAGCATGGTGCGCTGCAGCACTCCGTGGACGGCGCTGCGTCGGCGCGCTGGGCGCACCCGGACTGGTGGATCAAACGCTTGCAGCAGGACTGGCCGCAGGACTGGCAGCATATTCTGGAGGCCAACAATCAGCGCCCGCCGATGGTGCTGCGCGTGAATGCGTCACGAACGGATCGCGATTCGTATCTGCAACAATTGAAACAGGCCGGCATCGGGGCAAAAGCGTCGTCCATTCCCGACACTGCCATCAGTCTGCAAGAGCCGGTCGCTGTCGATAGCCTGCCTGGTTTTTCCAGCGGCCTGGTTTCCGTACAGGATGCTGCCGCCCAGCTGTCGGCATCATTGCTGCAACTGGAAAGCGGGCAGCGGGTGCTGGATGCCTGCGCTGCACCTGGCGGAAAGACGGGGCATATGCTGGAATCGGTGCCGGATCTGGGGGCTGTTTTCGCTATCGACAATGACGCAAGACGACTGCTGAAAGTAAGGGAGAATCTGCTGCGCTTGCAGTTAGATGGCGAATTGATCGCAGCGGATGCGGCAGATCCCGAGTCGTGGTGGGATGGCGAGCCATTTGACAGGATATTGCTGGATGCGCCCTGTTCAGCCAGTGGCGTGGTTCGCCGCCACCCGGACATCAAACTACTGCGCGAGGCCGGGGATTTGCAGACCTTGTCACAACAACAGCAACGGCTGTTGAGCGCATTATGGCCCTTGCTGGCTTCTGGCGGTATCCTGTTGTACGTGACCTGCTCGGTGTTTAAACGGGAAAACAGCGATGTTGTGCGGGCATTTCTGGACGGGCATCATGATGCCGCCGAGCTTCCGCTGCCGGAGCAATGGGGTAAGTCGTTGGCGCCAGGGCGGCAGATCTTGCCCGGGGAGCAGGGAATGGATGGATTTTATTTTGCGCGTTTGAGTAAAGCTTGAATATATGCGATACAACAGTAGCCGTTAATACGCGCTATTCTGGCAGAAACCGGTGGTGTCTATCGCTGCTGGTTGCGCTATGCCTTGTGGTAGTGCAGTCATACGCCCGTGAAACCCGTATCTCAAATGTGCGTACCCTGCTGGCTGACGGTGTCTACCGGATTGGTGCACGTGTGGATTTCGAATTCAATGAGACACTGCACGACGCGCTGCATAACGGGGTTCCGTTACTGATAGAGCTGCGTATTGAAGTCCTGCGTCAGAGACGCTGGTTCTGGGCTGAACTTGTGGCTGAGTTGCGGCAGCGCTTTGAGTTGCAATATCATGCCTTGAGCCGCCGTTACCTGGTCAGCAATTACAGTACCGGGGTGCAGCGCAGTTTCAGCAGCATGAACGATGCGCTGGAGTATATCGGCAATGTGTACGATCTGCCGTTGATCGACGCCAACCTGCTCGAACATCGACAGCCCTACAAAGTGCGGATGCGCGCTGATCTCGATGTTGAGTCTTTGCCCACGCCGGTTCGTCTCTGGGCCTACCTGGGCTCCGCGTGGAGCTTGAAAGGCGACTGGTATCAATGGCACTTAGAACGGTAAAAAGTTCCAGTCTGGGCATCTGGCCCATGTTGCTCCTGTTTTTCATCCTGCTGGTATCGTTGTCTCTGATGAGTGATGCCACACATAATTCCGAGCGTTTTGGTCAGCTGTACTCCTGGCTGTTGCTGATTAATGCCCTCGGGCTGATTGTGCTTGTAGGTATGATCGGGGCCAATCTGTACTGGCTGGTGTCCCAGTATCGGGCGCGTGCTGCGGGAGCGAAGCTGACCTCCCGCCTGGTCGTGACCTTTGTCATACTTGCCGTCGTGCCTGTCGCAGTTGTTTATTATTTTTCTCTGCAGTTTCTGCAGCGAGGCATTGACTCGTGGTTTGATGTGCAGGTTGAAGAGGCATTGGATGACGCGCTTGAATTGAGCCGTGGGTCGCTGGATGTACGGCTGGGCGATCTGCTCAAGCTGACTGAAAAAATTGCCGAGGAAGTCAGCGAAATGTCACCGGCGCTGATTCCGATCGGGCTCTATGATCTGCGTGTGCTCAGTGGTGCCATTGAACTCAGTGTCTTTGGCCTGGATGCGCGCATCATTGCGTCCAGCAGTGCTGAAGGTACCGATATCGTGCCCAGCCGGCCAACGCAGAATGTGTTGATGTCACTGGCCCAGGGGCGCTCCTATGTCGGCCTTGATCCCATTGGAGATGCAGGTTTGTATGCCCGTACCGCGGTCCCTGTACCGGTGACTAAATCTGATACCGAGCCAATGACGCTGCAGGCGCTGTACCGGATACCGGGTCGCCTTAGCGTTCTGGCGGATAATGTGGAAAGCCAGATCGTGCGCTACAAGACGCTGGCATATCTGCGCAAGCCCCTCAAGTACAGCTATATACTGACATTGTCGCTGGTGCTGGTATTAAGTCTGTTGTCTGCGGTTTGGGCGGCTTTCTTCTCGGCGCGTCGCCTGGTGGAACCCATTGGTATTCTGGCCGATGGCACGCGAGCGGTTGCCGAGGGCGACTACAGTAAGCGTCTTCCGGTCACCAGCGAAGACGAGCTCGGTTTCCTGGTGCGCTCTTTTAACGACATGACACGTCGTTTGTCCAAAGCACGTGACCAGGCGCGCAGCAGCCAGAATGAAGTCGAAGGTCAGCGCGCCTATCTGGAAACCGTGCTGGGCAGTTTGTCATCTGGCGTACTGAGTATCGGTAATGCAGGTGAGCTGCGCACTGTAAACGAGGCTGCCTGCCAGATCCTGGGAATTGATCTGAGCGGTCATTTGGGCAGCGATCTGGAGGCGATTTCACAGCGGCATGCCTTTCTGGAGCCGCTGCTGACAGTGGTGAAAGCCCGACTCGTCGAGCACGTGCGCGACTGGCAGGAGCAGATTATCCTGTTTGACAGCTCCGGTCGCAGAGTGCTGATGTGTCGCAGCACCGCCCTGCCGACCAGCGAGGACATAGCCGGTGGCCAGGTCGTTGTATTCGATGAGGTGACCGATCTGATACGTGCCCAGCGCGACGCGGCGTGGGGAGAGGTGGCGCGGCGTCTGGCGCATGAGATCAAGAATCCCCTGACGCCGATACAGTTGTCGGCTGAACGCCTGCGGCGCAAGTATCTGAACACCATGCAGGATGATCAGGCCGAGGTTCTGGACAGAGCAACGCGCACCATAGTCCAGCAGGTTGAAACGCTCAAGGCAATGGTCAATGCTTTTGGTGACTATGCGCGTGCGCCCAGGCTGCAGCTGGAACCGCTGGATCTGTACGAACTTTTGCAGGATGTGGCGGATTTGTACCAGGGTTCAAAACTGGATATTCGTCTGCAACTGCTCGAGCCGGCACCCATGTTGAATGGTGATGCAGGTCGTCTGCGTCAGCTGCTGCACAATCTTTTCAAGAATACCCTGGAAGCTGTACGCGACCGGCAGGATGGTGCGCTGGTGGTTCGTTCGCGCTGGGTATTCGATGCCGGAGAGCGTTTTATTGAACTGTCGTTTGAAGACAATGGCAGCGGCTTTCCCGACGAAGTGCTGGAGCGCCTGTTCGAACCCTATGTGACAACCAAGACGCGTGGAACAGGGCTGGGCCTGGCTATCGTGAAAAAGATCGTCGAGGAGCACAATGGCCAGATTCGAGCGCAGAACACCCGGCATCATCACGCCTGTGTCGAACTGCGCTTCCATGCCGAAGTGCAGACGGGGCGCCCCGGCGGGCAATCGACAGGCTGAGCACGTCAATATCAGCTTGAAGGCGTACCGGGGGCTCGCTGGATTCGCCACTCGCTATGGGGCAGCGTAGTGGTCGGCTGACATACGATGACTGCTGTCTGTCTCATTGATCAAGTCATTATTTGTTTGGCAGAGTGCGGGTGCTTTAATAAGATGGCTGCTGCTCTATACTACACGGTAGACTTTGCAGTTGTTTGAGTTTTCCTAACGATAAAAGAGAAACAGGAATCAACATGTCCTCTGGCCACATTCTGGTGGTAGACGACGAGCCCGATATTCGCAATCTGGTCAAGGAAATCCTGGAAGACGAGGGGTTTGACGTCAGTATTGCGGAGAGTGGTGAAACGGCTCGTCATGCACGGCGTATGCGTCGTCCCGACCTCATCCTGCTGGATATCTGGATGGAAGATGTCGATGGTATTACCTTGTTGCGTGAATGGTCCGAAAGTGGAGGGCTGCCCTGTCCGGTCATTATCATGTCCGGTCATGCGACAGTGGAAACCGCTGTTGAGGCGACCCGTCTGGGCGCCTACGATTTTATCGAAAAACCTATTTCACTCGCCAAACTGTTGCTGGTCGTCAGTCGGGCGCTGGAATCGGAAAAACTGCAGCAGGAAAATCTGGGCCTGAAACGCCAGGCGCAGCCGGTGGTGGAACCGGCCGGGAAAAGTGAGGTTATGCACGCACTGCGCAACCAGGCCAGGCGAATAGCCCAACACAGCACCTGGGTGCTCATCAATGGCGAACCAGGCGCCGGTAAGGAGGTTGTTGCGCGATATATCCATGCGCAGAGTTCCCTGAGGGACCGGCCTTTCGTGGAGGTGGCGGTTGGTTCCATGTCGGCGGAAAATTCGGCGGTTGAGCTGTTCGGCTCCGAGGAAGGTGAGCGCGTCGTATACGGGCGACTGGAGCAGGCTAACGGGGGCACGTTGTTCCTGGGCAATATCTCCGATATGGATATGCAGACCCAGGCGCGTTTACTGAGTGTGTTCCAGACGCATTCTTTTCTGCGTATGGGCGGTACTGAGCCGATTCCAGTCGATATCAGGGTGATCGCGACGACAGCACGAGACCTGGAGCAGGAAGTCAGGGAGGGGCGTTTTCGCGAAGATCTCTATTATCATCTCAACGTGGTGCCGCTGACCGTACCGCCCTTGCGCGAGCACAGCGAGGACGTGCCCGAACTGCTGAATTTCTATGTCGACCGGTTTGTGGTGCAGGAGCATCTGCCTTACCGGGAGTTTTCAATTGCTGCCCAGAATCGCTTGCGTAACTACAGTTGGCCGGGCAATAACCGGGAGCTGAAGAATCTCGTTCAGCGCATGCTTATTCTCGGGCAGGGGCCGGTGATCGACATCGATGAAGTTGAGTCTGTGCTGCAGCAGACCGATGAGGCTGCCGCGCCTGCGGGTTCCAGCGCTACCTTGCCACTCGATCTGCCATTACGGGAAGCGCGTGAACAGTTTGAAAAGGTATACCTTGAGCATCAGTTGCAGGAAGTCGGTGGCAGCGTCGGCAAACTTGCCAAACGGGTCGGTATGGAGCGGACCCACCTGTATCGTAAATTGCGTGGTCTGGGTATCGACTTCAAAAAGGGTGGTGAGTAGTGACGGGGAATACTAGCCTGCCAGACGCGAAATGAAAATAATTATCCTCGGTGCCGGTCAGGTTGGTTCTTCGGTCGCCCAGAATCTGGCCAGCGAAGCGAACGACATCACCGTCGTCGACTACCGTGCCGATATTCTTCAGGACCTGCAGGACCGTATCGATATCCGCACCGTCATGGGGTCGGCATCGCATCCGGAAGTGCTTATGCGTGCAGGTGCTGAAGACGCGGATATGATTCTGGCGGTCACCAACAGTGACGAAACCAATATGGTTGCCTGCCAGGTGGCCTACACTGTGTTCCATACGCCCATCAAGATTGCACGGGTGCGTGCCCAGGCCTATTTGAGTCATCCCAAACTGTTCACCCAGGAGGCATTGCCGATCGATGTTCTGATCAGCCCTGAGCAGTTGGTCACCGACTATATACAGCGACTCATCGAAAAGCCCGAAGCGCTGCAGGTGCTGGATTTCGCCGGTGGGCTTGTTCAGCTGGTCGCGGTGCGGGCGGTACGCGGTGGTCCGCTTGTCGGGCAGGAACTTCAGGAGTTACGCCAGCATATGCCCGGTGTCGATGCGCGCGTGGCGGCAATATTCCGGCGCGGGAATCCAATTCTGCCGCAGGGTAATACGGTCATTGAAGCGGATGACGAAGTGTTCTTTCTCGCCGCACGTAAGGATATTCGCGCCGTCGCCAGCGAGTTGCGCAACCTCGATAAGCCGGTAAAGCGGGTGATAATTGCCGGTGGCGGCAATATCGGCTTGCGGCTGGCAGGGGCGATAGAGCGCAGGTACCAGGTTAAACTGATAGAGTCCAATCCAGAAAGGGCGCGGCAACTGTCTGAAAAACTCGACGATACTATCGTTTTATTGGGTGATGCAGCCGATGAGGAATTGCTCATCGAGGAGAATATCGAGAATACAGACGTGTTCTGCGCGCTTACCAACGACGAAGAGGCGAATATTCTGTCGGCCATGCTGGCCAAGCGGCTGGGAGCGCGCAAGGTGATGTCATTGATCAATCGTCCCGCCTATGTTGACCTGGTACAGAGTGACGTCATCGATATCGCGATATCCCCTCAGCAGGCCACCATCGGAAGCCTGTTGACACACGTGCGACGCGGCGATGTCGCGGCGGTACATTCCTTAAGGCGTGGTGCTGCCGAAGCCATTGAAGCGGTGGCGCACGGCGACAATAAAACCTCCAAAGTGGTGGGTCATACCGTCGATGAAGTCAAGTTGCCGCCCGGCACCACGATTGGAGCCATTGTCAGGGGTGAGAATGTCATCATCGCGCACCACGATACTGTGATCGAGAGTGAGGACCATGTCATCCTGTTCCTGGTCGACAAACGTCACATTCCGGATGTGGAGCATCTGTTCCAGGTCGGGGTCACTTTTTTCTGAGCGCCGTGCATTTCAGTTCCATACAGCGCATTCTCGGTACGTTGCTCATGGTGTCGAGTACCACCATGCTGCCCCCCCTGCTGTTGGCGCTGTGGTTTGACGAAGGCAGTAAGGCAGCTTTCACCACCGCCATGCTGGGTGTGTTCCTTGTCGGGTCATTGTTCTGGTATCCGGTAAGAAATCAACGCAAGGAGCTGCGCATACGTGACGGTTTCGTGGTGGTCACCTTGTTCTGGGTTGTGCTGGCACTGGTCGGCGCTATTCCTTTTGCCTTGGCGGAACAACCGCATATGGGCTTTACCGACGCCATGTTCGAGTCCACTTCCGGGCTGACCACCACCGGCGCGACTGTAATTACCGGCATTGACCGATTGCCCTTGTCCATCCAGTTTTATCGGCAGGAATTGCAGTGGTTGGGGGGGATGGGGATCATCGTGCTGGCAGTGGCGGTGCTGCCCATGCTGGGAATCGGTGGTATGCAGCTGTACCGCGCAGAAACGCCGGGACCGATGAAAGACAACAAGCTGACACCGCGCATCACGGAAACGGCCAAGGCGCTCTGGTATATCTATCTTGGTCTGACAGTCAGTTGTGCGCTTGCCTACTGGGTTACGGGCATGGGATTGTTCGATGCCATTGCACACGCGTTTTCCACCGTGGCTATCGGTGGATTCTCGACCCACGATCTGAGCATCGGCTATTATCAGAGTCCCGCCATCGAAATTGTGGCGGTGATATTCATGCTGTTGGCCGGCATCAACTTTTCGCTGCATTTCCTCGCCTGGCGTTCGATGAATCCATTGGTCTACTTGCGTGATTCCGAGTTAAAAGCGTATCTCACGCTACTGGTGCTGGCGTCAGCGGTCACTGTGTTGTATCTGTACTTCAGTAAAACCTTCGAAGATTTTGCCGACGCATTGCATCACGGTATTTTTCAGGCGGTTTCAATAGGCACAACGACCGGCTTTACCACCGCCGCCTATTTTTACTGGCCGGGCTTTCTGCCGGTGATGTTGTTGTTCACCAGTTTCATCGGTGGTTGTGCCGGCTCTACGGGTGGCGGTATGAAGGTCATACGCTTCCTTTTGCTATTCAAGCAGGGCATGCGGGAAATTACGCGTCTGGTGCACCCTAACGCACAGATTCCGGTTAAAGTGGGGAACAAAGCCATGCCGGAGCGGGTAGTTGAGGCTGTCTGGGGGTTTTTTGCGACATATGTCGGGTGCTTTACCATTATGATGCTGGTGCTGCTGGCGACTGGACTGGATCAGGTGACGGCGTTTTCTGCGGTGGCCGCCTGCCTCAATAATCTGGGTCCCGGGCTGGGAGACGTTGGATTACATTACGGCGACATCAATAACACCGCAAAATGGGTGTTGTGCCTGGCGATGATACTGGGTCGCCTGGAGATCTTCACATTGCTGGTGTTGCTTTCTCCGGCGTTCTGGCGGCGTTGACCGGCAATGCCTGCCATTCGTGGATTGCACCCGCCTACAGGTATTGTGGATAATTATTGTTAATCACTGGTCTGTGAGGCTTGCGAGTGGATTTTTTTTGCGAAACTCCGGGCTGTTTTGCCGGTTGTGGTGGGGTGTATTGCACGTCCTGGAAATAAGACCTGTGGTACGCGGTTTTCCGGCCGATACCGTCAAACAGCTATACTTGTTCGGGTCACTTAAGGAAGCATTGCCATGGCGGAAGTAAAAACCATCTCACCCAGGGAGGCCTGGCAGATCATGCAGGATGATCCGCGCGCCGTTATGGTTGACGTACGCTCGGATATGGAATTTTTATTTGTCGGACACCCCGCCGGCGCTATCCACGTACCCTGGATTGATTACCCGGACTGGAAATTAAATCCCGATTTTGTCACCGAAGTGCGCAAGCTGGTTCTGGGGGGTATCTGCAACGAGAATGTGAATTCGGGAGCGCCGGTCCTGCTTATTTGCCGCAGTGGGAAGCGCTCTCTGGAAGCGGGTATCCTATTGATTAAGGAGGGGTTCTGTGATGTCTATAATGTCGCGGACGGGTTTGAGGGAGAACTGGACGAACACCACCACCGCGGTACGCTCGGCGGTTGGCGGGCCGAGGGCCTGCCGTGGGAACAATGTTGATTCAATTATCCATCTGACAAGCTCTCGCGTCACTGAAACGTCAATCCGTTAGCAGAAAAACACGGGATTTCATGCCGTTTGTTTGACCCTGTGAATGAGCATTTATATAATTAGGTGCTGAGCAATGTCCCCTGCCATCCTGTCCGGCCTCCTTCGTAAACTCGGGGCGGTGGCGCTAAATCCTTTGGGGTACGGGTGTGTCGGAGTCAGTGATACATCCTGATTAATTATTGCTAATCAACTGCCCGTCAACTGACGGGTAGGAGGAGAGACTAATGTCGATGACTGCCGAAAGCATGAACGAAGCTCAGATGTCTGAGTGGTTGAATAAAAAACTGGATGAAGTGTTGCCTGCAAAGTTGCAGCAGATTGATGAGGCACGGACCCCCGCACTCTCCATAATTGCCACCAAGGGAACCCTCGACTGGGCGTATCCGCCCTTCATTCTGGCCTCCACGGCGTCTGCCCTGGGTTGGGATTCCTCCATTTTCTTCACCTTCTACGGTCTGTTGTTGCTGAAAAAAGAAATCAAATCAGATGTCAGTCCACTGGGTAATCCGGCCATGCCGATGAAAATGCCATTCGGTCCCAAGTGGTTCCAGGACTATGAATGGCCGATGCCGAACCTGCTCATGGCCGGTGTGCCCGGGTTTGAAAAAGTTGCCACGGGTCTGATGAAGCAAACCTTCAAGAACAAGGGTGTGGCAAGTGTCGATGAGTTGCGGGAACTGTGTATCGAAGCGGAGGTAACGATGTACGCCTGCCAGATGACGGTGGACGTGTTCGGCTTCACCCATGACGAGTTCATAGACGGTGTCGACTATGTCGGGGCGGCTTCGTTCCTGCCGATGGCCAGGACCTCTGACGTCTGCCTGTTTATCTGACCGCGCTTCGCATCAGGAAAAGGCGTGTCTGGCACGCCTTTTTTTATGTCCAGGGATGGACGGTATGCCGCGAGAGGGCAGGAAGCCCGTAGCGGCGATCAAGAATGGAAATATGCGCACACTGTATCCAGCTATTGAGCCCTACCGGCGCCACACTATTGAGGTAGAGCAGCCACATCGCATTTATGTTGAAGAGTGTGGGAATCCGAACGGTATACCGGTGTTGTTCGTTCACGGTGGCCCGGGTGGTGCTTGTGAGCCTGTTCACCGGCAATTCTTTAACCCTGACTTGTATCGAATTATCCTGTTTGACCAGCGCGGTTGCGGTCGTTCCAGTCCGCACGCCGAACTCCGTGGAAATGACACCCAGGCGTTGTTATCGGATATCGAAACCATTCGCGGGCTGTTGCGGGTAGAACGCTGGCTGGTGTTTGGCGGGTCCTGGGGCTCGACGCTGGGGCTGATTTATGCGCAAACTTTTCCCGGGCGCGTGTCCGGCCTGGTGCTGCGCGGCGTTTTTCTGTGCCGTGAGCAGGACATCTCCTGGTTCTATCAGAACGGTGCCTCCCGCCTGTTTCCGGATTACTGGCAGGACTTTGTTGCGCAGGTGCGGCCTGAAAATCGCGATGATCTGATCAAGGCTTATTACGCATTGCTGACCGGAGACGATGAAGTCAGTCGTCTGGCTGCGGCAAAAGCCTGGTCAGTGTGGGAGGGGCGTACCTCCACGCTGCACAGCAAACCCGACCTGATCCGCCGTTTCGGCGACAGCCATGTGGCGCTGAGTATGGCGCGCATTGAATGCCACTATTTTGTACACCAGGCATTTATACAGCCGAATCAGGTTCTCGATCGGGTCGATTGCCTGCAGGGAATTCCCGGTGTTATTGTGCATGGACGTTATGATGTTGTGTGCCCGGTAGATCAGGCCTATGCCCTGCACCAGGTGTGGCCGGAATCCAGGCTGTCGATTATTCCCGCTGCCGGGCATTCAGCCAGTGATCCAGCGGTGGCCGATGCCCTGATCCGGGCAACTGACGGCTTTGCCGAACGGCTGGCTTGAATTTATTTCATGATCGCACTGTTACAACGTGTCACCCGTGCCTGGGTCGATGTTGGCGGTTCGCGTATCGGGGAAATCGGCCCGGGACTGATGGTGCTGGTCGGCGTCGAACGCGGTGATGCTGCCACGCAGGCGGATCGTCTGCTCGAACGTGTGCTGGGTTACCGGGTATTCGCCGATGATAAAGGACGGATGAATCGCAGTGTCAGCGACATCGGTGGTGGCCTGCTGCTGGTGCCGCAGTTTACCCTGGCAGCAGATACCGGCAAGGGCAGGCGGCCCAGCTTCACTGCGGCTGCGCATCCTTCAGACGGTGTGAAGTGGTTTGAATACTTTGTCAGTCAGGCGATGGCACGCCATGCACAGGTGGAAACCGGCAGGTTTGGTACGGATATGCAGGTTGGACTGGTCAACGATGGCCCGGTGACCTTCTGGCTTCAGGTCCCACCCGGGTTGACCGGGTAGACGGCGCAGTCGGTACCACGGTTTTTTTCGACGCTGCTTTACCGATGGCCTTTGATCTGTTCGCAAGGTTTCTGGAAATAGCAGGTCAGTCCGCAGGTCGTTGCTGTCAACAGCCAGAACAGAAAAAATCCAATACTGTAGGCGCCCATGCGGCTGATTTCCGCCTGTCCCGCTATCATCATCAGATCAATCGGGTCGAAAGCGGTAAAAAACAGGCCAGTGGCTACACCGGAGGTAAGAAAGGATGGCCAGAGCACTGCGATAACACGCTGTATGACAGGTATATCTGCCCTGCCCCGTTCCATGGTGGGATTGATTGCGGCTTTCATGGTCTTTGCCCCCGGCGCTGACTGAATTGTCTGATTATAGAGGTCTCCAATGGTCGCTGACGCACGATGTCGGGTGCAGACCAGTTTGAAAACATCACTAATAGTATCGGTTTAGAGATGGGCAAGTCCAGATCAAAAACCGCCCGGGAGTGTTTTTTTGCCGCTGGCAGTCAATGATTGGGGGCAAGACGGGCCTGGAAGGGGCCATCAATGCGCATGCGTGCCCGTATTTGCCACGATGCATCGTTGGCCTGCAGGCGCAGGTACCAGTGGCCCGCCGGAAGCACGGGCATGTCAGTGGCATAACGTCCATCCGGCAGCCGCTGCAGGGTCAATTCCCGGTCAAGCTCGGCACGAGTCGAATGGGTAATGTTCAGTGACAGCGTCTGTTCTGTAACGGCCGGCTGGCTGGTAAGGCTCAGGGTCAGCTGTTTTCCGTCGTTGCGCAGCAGGCCGGTCATTCCCATCCTGTCCGCGCTTGCCAGACGGTGTTTTTCCTGATTAATGGCCAGACCTGCCTTGTAATAGTCATCCACCACCAATGCATTTGGGCTGTTTACGGCGAGCATCAGGGTGATGATGCCGCCGGCGACGGCACTGGCCGGAAGCGAGATCAGGAACCAGGGCCATGCTTGCCGGTACCAGGGACGGACTTTTTCTGCAGCAGACAGTGGCATTTCGCTTACCTGGCCATCGCCGGACCAAGGAAACGCGCTGTCTCGACGCGTGTCAATGTGGCATTGTCATGCGCGGAAATGGTGAATTCTATTTCGCTGGCGGCACGTTTAAGCACAATCGGGTCGACGCGTACGGAAGCCGGCAGCGTGAGTACTTCGCCGCCGGACACTTCGATAATCGGGTCAGCCAGGACGAGTTCCATGCCCTCCAGGCCGGACACTGCCAGGCTGTAACGGTGGGCCTGTTCGTCCATGTTCACCACCTTCAGTATGTAGACATTTTCCACCAGACCGTTCGCTGTTTCGCGATACAGACTGTTGCGGTCACGAATGATATCGAGTTCCAGGGGCGTACGCTGGCTGATGGCGTAGAACAGGCCGACCGTCAGTGCCGCCAGCAGTACCGTGTACATTATGGTTCTTGGACGGATAATGTTCGTATGTACGCCGGCCATGGCGTGTTCGGTGGTATAGCGTACCAGGCCTTTCGGGTACCCCATCTTGTCCATGACCTCGTCACAGACATCGATGCAGGCTGCACAGCCGATGCACTGGTATTGCAGGCCGTCACGAATATCGATACCGGTTGGACAGACCTGCACGCACAGCGTGCAGTCCACGCAATCCCCCAGTCCCGTCTGACGCGGATCGGTCGATTTTTTCCGCGAACCGCGTGGTTCGCCACGTGCATCATCGTAGGCGATAATCAGGGTGTCCTTGTCGAACATGGCGCTCTGGAAGCGAGCGTAGGGGCACATGTAAATGCACACCTGTTCGCGCATCCAGCCGGCATTGCCGTAGGTGGCAAATCCATAGAAGAAAATCCAGAACGTTTCCCAGGGGCCGAGATCCCAGTTGACGAAAGACACCGCGAGCTCCCGGATGGGGGTGAAATAGCCGACAAAGGTAAAGCCGGTGAATAGCGAAAAAGTGATCCAGATAAGATGCTTGGTGGCCTTGACGCGGAATTTCGTCGTCGACATATCGGCCCTGTCACGCTTGATCTGCTGGTTGCGGCTGCCCTCCACCTTGCGCTCGATCCACAGGAATATCTCGGTCCAGACTGTCTGCGGACAGGCGTAGCCGCACCACAGTCGCCCGGCCAGCGCTGTGACATAGAACAATGCCAGGGCGGCGATAATCAGCAGCCAGGCAAAATAGAAAAAGTCCTGTGGCCAGAATGTCATGCCAAAGATATAGAATTTACGCGCTGGCAGGTCCAGCAGGACGGACTGGCGTCCTTCCCATGGCAACCAGGCAAGGCCGTAAAACAGCCCCAGCAGGACGGTTACACCGAGCGCCCGAAGCTTGGCGAAGATGCCGTGCACTTCGCGCGGATAGACCTTCTTGTGCCTGGCGTATACCTCGTCCTCGCCTGCCCCCTGTTGCGGGGGAGGCGGGGCGGTTTTTACAGCAGAGACCTGGTCGCTGGACATGCTCTAGCGGTTACTTGTTGGACAGGCTGTAGATATAGGTTGCCAACAGGTGCACCTTGTCTTCACCCAGGAAGTCGCGGTGGGCGGGCATTTGGCCGTTGCGGCCGTCGTTAATGCTCTCTCGGATGACGCCGGGGGAACCACCATAGAGCCAGATGTTATCGGTCAGATTCGGTGCACCCAGTGCTGTGTTACCCGCGCCGTCTGCACCATGGCAGGCGGCACAATAGGTCGCATAGTGGGCCTGACCGGCGGCAACCTTGTCGGCATCGGCATCACGCCCACTCAGGCTCAGTACGTAGGCGGAGACCTCATCCACGCCTTTCTCGTTCAGTACCGCGCCCCAGGCGGGCATGGCACCTATACGGCCGTCGAGAATACTGATTTTGATGGCTTCGGGTTCGCCACCGTACAGCCAGTCAGCGTCACTCAGTGCGGGGAAACCGGGTCCGCCGCCTGCGTCTGAACCATGGCAGCTGGCGCAGTAGTTCACGTACAGTCGCTGGCCGATTTTCAGGGCATCGCCATCCGCGGCAAGCTGGGGAATGGGCGTACCGGCATATTTTGCGAACAGTGGTCCGTATTTCTGCTCGGCCGTTTCCATAGCCCGGGCATATTCGCCCTGGTGCGTCCACTTCAGATAGCCGGCGTAGGTGCCCAGACCCGGGTAGAGAAACAGGTAGATCGCACCGAATATCATGGTGATGTAAAACAGCCACAGCCACCAGCGTGGCAGCGGGTTGTTGTACTCGGACAGGGTGCCCTCATCCCAGCTGTGGCCGGTAACATCACCCTGTGCCGCTTCATCCGCTTTGGGCTTGCTGGTCCAGCGGATCAGCCACCAGCAGGCCAGTATGTTTCCCACCGTCAGAACGATAATCCACAGGCTCCAGAAATTACTCGTAAAACTGAAATCATTGACAGTCATTTTTGAACACCTTTGCTGTTTTGGTCGATGTCATCGTCTGCGAACGGCAGGTTCGCAGCCTCATCAAAGGAGCGCTTGCGCTTTCTGCTCCAGGCCCAGATCCATACGCCAATGAAGGCGACCAGGGCCAGTGCGGTAAAGATGCCACGCCATGTATTGATATCCACGTTGCTTATCTCCGCGACGAAATGACGGTGCCCAGATTCTGCAGATAGGCTACCAGGGCATCGAGTTCGGTTTTACCCTCGACGGCGGCAGTAGCTCCGGTAATGTCGTCATCCTCGTAGGGCACACCGAAAGTACGCATGACTTCCATCTTCTTGGGTGTCAGTTTGCCGTCAAGCACAGTGTCTGCCAGCCACGGGAAGCTCGGCATATTGGACTCCGGCACCACATCGCGCGGATTGATCAGGTGCACCCGGTGCCAGTCGTCACTGTAACGACCACCGACACGGGCCAGGTCCGGACCGGTGCGCTTGGAGCCCCACTGGAACGGATGATCATAGACAAATTCCCCGGCCACGGAATAATGGCCGTAGCGCTCGGTTTCAGCGCGGAACGGGCGGATCATCTGTGAATGACACAGGTAACAGCCTTCGCGGATGTAGACGTCACGCCCTTCCAGCTGCAGGGCGGTGTAGGGCTGTAGACCTTCCACCGGTTCCGTGGTGCTCTTCAGGAAGAACAGCGGGACAATTTCAACCAGGCCGCCGACACTGATAACCAAGAGCACCAGTAGCGCCATCAGACCGATATTTTTCTCGACAACTTCATGACTCATGACAGTACTCCTCAATCAGGCCGTTTGTGGAACCGGGGCATCGACGGGGCGTGCACCGGAGACCGTTTTGACGACGTTGTAGGCCATGACCAGCATGCCGCACAAAAACAGTGCGCCGCCCAGGAAGCGCACGAAGTAGAAGGGATACATGGCTTCCAGTGACTCGACAAAGCTGTAGGTCAGGGTGCCGTCTTCATTGACCGCCCGCCACATCAGCCCCTGCATGACACCGGAGATCCACATGGCGACGATGTAAAGTACCACCCCGATGGTGGACATCCAGAAGTGCCAGTCGATCAGTTTGACGGAATACATCTGTTCGCGACCGAACAGCTTCGGAATGAGGAAGTAAACGGCGCCGATGGATACCATTGCCACCCAGCCCAGCGCGCCGGAATGCACGTGTCCGATGGTCCAGTCCGTGTAGTGCGACAACGCATTGACGGTCTTGATCGACATCATCGGGCCTTCAAAGGTCGACATGCCGTAAAAGGACAGCGATACGATCAGGAATTTCAGGATCGGGTCGGTGCGCAGTTTGTGCCAGGCGCCCGACAGGGTCATGATGCCATTGATCATACCGCCCCAGGAGGGTGCCAGCAGTATCAGGGAAAATACCATGCCCAGTGATTGCGCCCATACCGGCAACGCGGTGTAGTGCAGGTGGTGCGGGCCGGCCCACATGTAGGTGGAAATCAGCGCCCAGAAGTGCACCACTGACAGGCGGTAGGAGTACACCGGACGGCCAGCCTGTTTGGGCACGAAGTAGTACATCATGCCGAGGAAGCCGGCGGTGAGGAAGAAACCCACCGCGTTATGTCCGTACCACCACTGCACCATGGCGTCGATGGCGCCGGGGTAAACAGAGTAGGACTTGGTCAGCGAAACCGGCAGGGCGGCGCTGTTGACCAGGTGCAGAACGGCTACGGTAAGAATAAATGCGCCGTAGAACCAGTTGGCCACGTAGATATGTTTCACCCGGCGTTTCATGATAGTGCCAAAAAATACAAGGGCATAGGAGACCCAGACGGCGGTGATCAGCAGATCGATGGGCCATTCCAGTTCAGCGTATTCCTTGCCACTGGTGAAGCCGAGGGGAAGCGTGATGGCGGCCAGCAGGATCACGACCGTCCAGCCCCAGAAGGTGAAAGCCGCCAGACCATCGGAAAACAGCCGTGTCTGGCAGGTGCGCTGCACCACGTAATAAGAGGTGGCGAACAGGGCCGAACCGCCAAAGGCGAAAATCACAGCGTTGGTGTGTAACGGTCGCAGACGGCCAAAGTGCAGCCAGGGCAAATCCATACTTAACTGAGGCCACACCAGCTCAGCCGCGATGATGACGCCGACCAGCATGCCGACGATGCCCCAGACGACGGTCATCACGGTGAACTGGCGCACAACTTTGTAGTTATACGTGGTTTGTGAATCCATAGCGTTTTCCTATGAGTTGATAATTTTTAAGGAAAAGCAACGGTTTGCACCGCTGCAGTTAAGCGATACGGAATGTATCAGAATTTATTTCCGGCTCCGAGTTCAAATATCATCAATTCGACATCAGTTCGGGGGGGCTGTAGCACAAAGCCAGCAGCTGACCGCGACCCGTCAGCCATACCAAAAGTATGCATCAATGAACCTCCCGAGCTAATGTTAAAAACCGGGTGTCCACTCTGGAGGTAGATACGGCTCTCTGCATTGACGCAGATCAATTGTATATCAGTTTTTGCTAATAATCTTCAGTTTTAGAGTGGATCAATGGTGGGTCTGTTGCTCGGGGAGGCCGTCGGTACAGCGTGCGCCGGAAAAAACACACAGCTTGGTACGGTCGATCAATTCGATGTGTTTGCGGTCGACCCGCAACAGGCCTTCATTCTGGAAGCGGGTAAATAAACGGCTGACGGTTTCCAGCGCCAGCCCGAGGTAGTTGCCGATGTCGCTGCGTGACATGCTGAGGTTGAATTGACTGGCGGAGAATCCACGCCTCATAAATCGGTTCGATATGCCTATAAGAAATGCAGCGAGTCGTTCTTCAGCGGATTTCTGTCCCAACATGACCATATTATGTTCGTCATCGCGGATCTCCTTGCTCATGACGCGCAACAACTCGTGTTGCAGGCCGGGTAACTGAGTGCCCAGAGATTGCAGGTCGTGAAACGGAATTTCGCAGATGCTGGTGGTTTCCAGCGCTTTTGCCGCCAGTGGGTAGTCGCCTTCTGCGATGGCGTCAAGGCCGACCAGTTCCCCGGGCAGATGAAAGCCCATGACCTGTTCCTGGCCGTCTTCCGATGTCGCATAGGTTTTTAATGAGCCGGAGCGTACCGCGTAGAGGCACTCAAATGGGTCCCCGATACGAAACAGGTGGTCGCCGCGCAGCAGTGGGCGTTTGCGATCGATAATCGAATCCAGGCGATCAAGATCATCGTGCCCGATTCCTACCGGCAAACACAGCTCGTTCAGGCTGCATTGCTGGCAGGCAACCTTGATATCTTTGAGTGAAACGACTTTTTCTAGTTTTCGGGTTGGCATGCGTGCACACTTTTGGAACACTTGGTGTCATTGGAGCAAATTCACCGGTGCAGATCAACAAAATAAGTTTAAGCTGGCGGTTCTCTAAAAGCCGGATTTCAGCTAGGATACAAATTACCGGTGACTGCCTGTTTTAATTGAACAAACAATGCCTTCAAGAAAATCAAAGGTAAAGCGTGATACCCTTGAGACGCAGATCGAGGTTGGTCTGAGCCTGGAGGGCAGCGGAAATGCGAAACTGGATACCGGTGTGCCGTTCCTCGAGCACATGCTGGATCAGGTCGCCCGCCATGGTTTGCTGGACCTCACCATTGCCGCAAAAGGGGATTTGCACATCGATGCGCACCACACCGTAGAGGATGTCGGTATTGCGCTGGGGCAGGCATTTGATCAGGCGCTGGGTGACAAGAAGGGCATCCGCCGTTATGGACATGCCTACGTTCCGCTGGATGAGGCACTGTCACGGGTGGTAATCGATTTTTCCGGGCGTCCAGGGCTTGAATACCACGCCAGTTTCGCCCGCGCCCGTATCGGCGACTTTGATGTGGATCTGTTACACGAATTTTTTCAGGGCTTTGTCAACCACGCCAAAGCCACGTTGCACATCGATTGCATACGCGGCGACAATGCGCACCATATTGCCGAGACTGTTTTCAAGGCCTTTGGTCGGGCATTGCGTATGGCGGTTGAGGCGGATCCGGGCATGGCCGGGATAATGCCGTCCACCAAGGGGAGTTTGTAGGCCGGGCAGCACCGGTTTGTCAGCCGGGTTATCGATTTTTACGTCATGTCAACGATCGCCATCATTGATTACGGAATGGGGAATCTGCATTCCATCGCCAAAGCGCTGGAGCACGTTGCCGCGGATGCGCGGGTAATGATCAGCTCCGATCCCGAGGCCATTATGGCGGCTGATCGGGTGGTATTTCCCGGAGTTGGCGGCATCGGCCACACTATGGAGGAACTGGCTCGTACCGGCCTCGGTGACGTTGCGCGGCAAAGCGTGGCCAGTAAGCCGACGCTGTGCATCTGTGTGGGTATGCAGGCGTTGTTTGAACGCAGTGAGGAAAACAACGGTACCGCCTGCCTGGGACTGGTGGCGGGGGAAGTGTTGCGTTTCCCGGAGAATATGCATACTGCCGACGGTAACAAGCTGAAAGTGCCGCACATGGGTTGGAACCAGGTGCGCCAGAATAGCCATCCGCTCTGGCAAGGTATTGCACAGGACAGCCGCTTTTATTTCGTGCACAGCTACTATACGGCCCCGGCCGACAGGGGCCTGCAGGCAGCCACGTCTGAATACGGGCGTGAATTCTGTTGTGCGCTGGCGCGTGAAAACCTGTTTGCCGTGCAGTTTCACCCGGAAAAAAGCCAGCAGGGCGGCCTGCAGTTGTTGCGGAATTTCAGTGCTTGGGATGGCCGTGTCTGATCCTGACTATATTTGAATGAGACTTGATAATGAGTGCGTTGGATAGCCCGCATACCTTGACGGGACACCCTGAGCATACAAAGAGGTATGTGGGCTATCTCCAATGTTCGGCTTGGTAAAATGAGGACGGAAGCATGCTGCTTATCCCCGCCATTGATCTGAAAGACGGTAAATGTGTGCGACTCCGCCAGGGGCGCATAGAGGATGAAACCGTTTTTGCCGATGATCCGCTGGATATGGCGCAGCGCTGGGTGGATGCCGGTGCGCGGCGTTTGCATCTGGTTGACCTGAATGGGGCCTTTGCCGGCCAACCTGTGAACACCCAGGTTGTTCGGCGTATCGCTGACGCGTTCCCGGATGTGCCGATCCAGCTTGGTGGCGGTATTCGCGATGAAGACACGGTACAGCTGTATCTTGATGCCGGGGTGCAATACGTCATTATCGGCACCAAGGCGGTGAGTGCGCCGCACTTTATCAATGATCTGTGCCTGGAGTTCCCGGGGCATATTATCGTCGGTCTGGATGCTAAGGACGGCAAAGTGGCCATTGATGGCTGGTCCAAGCTGTCCAATCACGATGTCATCGACATGGCACAGCATTTTGAACGCGATGGTGTCGAGGCCATCGTTTATACCGATATCAGCCGCGACGGCATGATGCAGGGTGTGAATGTCGAGGCCACCGTTAAAATGGCCAGTGAAATCAGTACGCCGGTCATTGCATCGGGCGGTATCAGTACCCTGGACGACATCAAGGCGCTGCAGGCAGTCGCGGAAGAGGGCATCATGGGCGCCATTATCGGCCGCGCGCTGTATGAGGGCAGTATCGATCTTGCTGAAGCGCAGAAACTGGTCGATGCATGACGGTTCGGATAAGGGATCGCGTACATGTCACTGGCAAAAAGAATCATTCCCTGTCTGGACGTCGACGCCGGTCGTGTCGTTAAAGGTGTCCAGTTCGTCGATATTCGCGATGCCGGCGACCCGGTCGAAGTTGCGCGCCGCTACGACATGGAAGGCGCCGATGAACTGACCTTTCTGGATATCACCGCCAGTCATGAACAGCGCGAAACCATGGTGCACGTGGTGGATCAAGTGGCCGGTGAAGTGTTTATTCCGCTCACCGTTGGCGGCGGTATACGCGAACTCGCCGATATTCGCCGTATGCTGAACGCGGGTGCAGACAAGGTGGCGATCAATACCGCTGCGGTGTTTAATCCCGGCTTCGTGCGTGAGGCGGCGGATAAATTCGGGTCCCAGTGCATCGTTGTGGCTATCGATGCCAAGCAGGTCGACGACGGCTCAGGTAGTGGCAAACCGCGCTGGGAAATCTTTACCCATGGCGGGCGAAAACCTACTGGTATCGACGCCATCGGGTGGGCAGAAAAAATGGTGGCATATGGTGCCGGTGAGATTCTACTGACCAGTATGGACCGGGACGGTACCAAAAACGGTTTTGATCTGCCGTTGACCCGTACGGTTTGCGAGGCAGTGGATGTGCCGGTGATTGCCTCCGGTGGTGTCGGAAATCTGGAACATCTGGCCGAAGGGATACTGGAAGGTGAGGCCGATGCGGTGCTGGCGGCCAGTATTTTTCATTTTGCGGAATACAGCATTGCCGAAGCCAAACGCTATATGGCCGGGCGTGGTATAGAAGTGCGCCTGTAGATGAAGCTGGCCGCGCTCACAAGGCCGCGTCGCCGCGGTTGCGCCTCCCCCGGACGCTCTGCCACCTGCAGGAACGGCCTCCTGAGCGCGACCGGAACGGCTGCAGGTTCCCCCATAACGAGCAGTATATGTCACACAACTGGTTAGATGCCGTTAAATGGGATGTTGACGGCCTGGTGCCCGTTATTGCACAGGATGCTGAAGACGGGCGCGTGCTGATGATGGCGTGGATGAATCGCGAGGCGCTGCAACTGACCGCGCAGGGCGACCACGCGGTGTACTGGTCACGCTCGCGGCAGAAACTGTGGCACAAGGGCGAAGAGTCAGGAAACCAGCAGTTGATTAAGGAAATACGTCTGGATTGCGATAATGATGTCATTATCCTGCAGGTTGAACAGAAAGGTGGCATTGCCTGTCATACCGGCAGGCGCAGCTGTTTCTTCCAGCGGCTGGAAAACGGCGCATGGAACAGCGTCGAGCCGGTGTTGAAAGATCCCGCGGAGATGTATGGAAAACCCTGATATGGCGGACGATATCCTTCGACAGCTGACAAAAGTGCTGCAACAGCGCAAACAGGCTGACCCGGATTCTTCCTACGTGGCCGGTCTCTATGGCAAGGGGCTGGACAGCATTCTGAAAAAAGTCGGTGAAGAAGCCACGGAAACCGTGATTGCAGCAAAAGGCGGAGATGCCGATGAATTGGTTTATGAGACAGCCGATTTATGGTTTCATACCTTGGTAATGCTGGTCCACCAGGGCGTGGATCCTGACAGGGTGTTGAGTGAGCTGGAACGCCGCTTTGGTCTGTCGGGCCTGAAAGAGAAAGCGGCGCGCAACGGTTCTTGAGGTTCTGACGGCTGCGGCTTGCGTGTCTGGCACCGTCACAGGAGAAAGTTATGGGTATCAGTATCTGGCAACTGTTGATTATTCTCGCCATCGTCCTGGTGTTGTTTGGCGCCAAACGCTTGAAAAATCTCGGCGGCGACCTTGGCGGCGCCATCAAGGGTTTCCGTCAGGCCATGAAAGAGGACGATCAGGCCAAGGGCGAGGAGGGCAAGCTGGAAGACCGGCCGGGCCGGGTTATCAATGGCGAAGTGACTTCCAAGGAACAGGACAAAGTCTAGCCCAGGCTGGACTGCGCGTTGAACGATCATGTTCGACATCGGCTTCTGGGAACTGGCTATTATTGGTGTCGTGGCCTTACTGGTAATCGGGCCGGAACGCCTGCCGCGCGTGGCGCGGACCGCCGGGTTGTGGCTGGGGCGGGCGCGCCGCTTCGTCTCCACGGTGAAAGCGGATATCGATCGTGAAATTGCCGCCGATGAATTAAAGCAAACCCTGGCGAAGCAGGCGGAAGTCCCCGAATTGTACGATATTGTCGAAGACACCAAGCAGACGATTCAGAAAACACAGCAGCCCGTCGCCGAACAACACCCACCGGCAGACAATGAAGCGCTAGCAAAGAATCCGAATGACGCAGGCGGATAACAAGCTGCAGCCGGAAGAAGGCGAAGAACAACCTTTTGTCTCTCACCTGATTGAATTGCGCGACCGCCTGCTGCGGGTGGTGCTGGCTGTCACCGTCGTTTTCCTTGGCCTGACGCCGTTTGCCAACTGGCTGTTTACCCAACTGGCCGGGCCGCTGACAGCGCACCTGCCGGAAGGCAGTTCCATGGTGGCCATCGACGTGGCGTCACCGTTTTTCACGCCCTTCAAACTGGCGTTGGTGATGTCGATCTTTATCGCCATGCCGTATATTCTCTATCAGCTGTGGGCGTTTGTTGCACCTGGACTGTATCTGCATGAGCGCAAACGCGTCATTCCGCTGCTGGTGTCCAGTACCGCACTGTTTTATATCGGTGCTGCCTTCGCCTATTTTGTCGTATTTCCGCTGGTATTCGGGTTTCTGACACACACTGCACCGCAGGGCGTCGAGGTGATGACGGATATCAGCCGTTATCTCGATTTTGTCCTCACCCTGTTTTTTGCCTTTGGCATTGCTTTTGAAGTCCCGGTTGCCGTGGTGCTGCTGGTGTGGACCGGCGTGGTGGAGCCAAAGTCTTTAAAGGACAAGCGTGCTTATGTCGTCGTTGGCGCCTTTGTGATCGGTATGATGCTGACGCCGCCGGATATCATTTCGCAAACGCTGCTGGCGTTACCCATGTGGTTGCTGTTTGAGGTGGGTGTGTTTCTGGGCGAACGCTTCGCACCGAAAAAGCAGCCGGAGAGCAGCGCTCACGAAGAGTACGAACCGCCCATGACGGACGAGGAAATGGAGCGGGAACTGGATCGTATTGAGGATGAAGAAAAGAAGAACCCCGGTGGGTGACGGGCGGCGCGCTTAGTGTGTTGCCCTGTATCAATTGACGATTTCAGAGTTTCATGTAGGCGCCGAGGTAAGGCGTGTCTATGAGGCAGTATACTTTTGTTGTGCTGTTTCTGATGCTGGCGGATGCTGCCCTGGCAAGCGCTGCTGCACTGAAGAACCAGCTCGTCAATCATCCGTCCCCCTATCTTGCCATGCATGCCCAAGACCCGGTGCACTGGCAGGCCTGGAGCCGCGAGACTCTGCAAAAGGCGCGCGAGCTTAACCGGCCCTTGCTGGTTTCCATCGGTTATTTTTCCTGCCACTGGTGTCACGTCATGCAGCGCGAAAGTTACCGCAACCCGCTGCTGGCGAAACTGCTCAACGACTATTTCGTGCCGGTGAAAGTCGATCGTGAACTGGCGCCGGCGCTGGATGCCCACCTGATCGAGTTTGTGCAGTTGACACGCGGCCATGCCGGCTGGCCGCTGAACGTATTTTTAACGCCCGACGGCTATCCCCTGCTGGGCATGGTCTATGTTCCGCCGGAACGCTTCAGACAGGTTCTTGAACAGCTGCGCGATGGCTGGAAAAAGGATCCCGCGCAGCTGCAGCAGATGGCCCGCGACGCCATGGAGCAGTGGCGGAAGATTCGCCTGTCCGACACTGCCGCGAAGCCAGACTCGGACACCCTGTCAGTGCTGCATGGCATGCAGGTGCAGACTGATCAGCTTAAGGATGAGTTGGCCGGGGGCTTCGGGCGGCAGAACAAGTTTCCCATGGTATCGCAGCTGCGGGCGCTGCTATGGATACGCGAACAGCGGGACGACACATCGCAGGACGGTTTTATCAGGTTGACCCTGGATAGCATGGCGAACCAGGGTATGCATGATGAGCTGGGCGGGGGCTTTTTCCGCTATGTTACCGATCCGGACTGGCAGGTTCCGCACTACGAAAAGATGCTCTATGACAACGCGCAACTGGCACAGCTGTACCTGCAGGCCGGCGCGCAGTTCCAGTCATCTTATTACCGGGACATTGGACTGAATACGCTGGATTTCCTGTTGCGGGACATGCAGCGCGGTGGGGTCTATTTCATCAGCAGTTTTTCGGCGGTTGACGAGCAGGGCCGTGAGGGTTTTTATTACCTGTGGGATGATGCTGAGCTGGAACGGGTGTTAAGTGAAGAGCAACTGCAGGCAGTTCGTGCGGCCTGGTTCGGCAAGCAGTCCGCCCAGTCTGAACATGGAAAATTGCCGATCTGGCAGGGGACAGCTGATGATGTCGCCAAAAGTCTGGGCTGGAGTACAACACGGCTGCATCAAGTGCTGGCGTCGGCGGCAAAGGTTTTGCGCAACGCCAGGTCGGGCCGGTCACTGCTCGCGGATGACAAGGGCCTGGCGGCCTGGAATGGTCTGGCGCTCAGTGCGCTGGCGGCAGGGTATGCAGTCACGGGAGATTCGCGCTATGGCGGGCCGGCTGACAAGCTGGCCGGTTATATCAGCGACACGCTGTGGGATGCTGACCATCTGGTGCGGGCGCGGGACGGCAAACGTGCCATCGCCGACGCTACACTGGAAGACTATGCGCTGGTTGCCCAGGGGCTTTGGGACTGGAGTCAGCAGAATCCGCGGAGTAAGGCACAGTATCAGGCATTGGCGGGGCAGATGGTGCGCCTGGCCTGGCAGCGCTATTACCGCAACAAGCGCTGGATACAGAGTGATACCCCTTTGATTCCCATGCTGGATGGCACGGTAGCGCTGGATGACAGCCCGTTGCCGTCGGCAACTGCCACCCTGACGCGTTTAAGCCGAGTGCACCCGGATTTGCGAAAAGACGCGGAGCTGCAGAAAAAAGTCTCCACCCACCTCGATCAGGTACGTGCTTACCTGGGCGATTCGATTTTCTGGTACGCCGGCTATGTGGAATTACTGGAAACCGATTAACCCATTTGGTAACGCATGCGGATGCCGTGTACCAGAGACAGGGTGAGTTCCTCGGCGCTCAGCTCCCGTGGGAAGTAGGCGCCGGAGATCTTGGCGGCGTTGATGCTGGCGCCTTCCAGCTTCGCTTGTGACAGGTCGACGCCGCGCAGATCGCTTTGTCTGAAGTAGCAATCACGTAAATCGAGTCCCCTGGCATCGAGTTGGCGCAGGTCAAGATGGCGGAAATCACAGCCACGAAGGTTGCACTCTTCGCCGCCGGCACGCCGTGTGTTGAATTCATCCACTGCGCCATCGCGTAGCAGGCGGTACATCGGGTCGTCATTGATTTGTGGGCGTTCAGTACTCATCTTATGGCTCCTGGCGCACTTCGCTTATACGCTCTACTATTAAAGCACTGAAGCTCGTTTGTGCCAAATTCGGTGCCAGGCTGTGCAGCGTGGTGGGCTCGTGGGGTATCCCGCCAGCGTGTTACCTTGTGAACGATCTGCTACTGCGCTAATCTGGCACTATGCAACACATGTTTCTTTTCTTACTGGTGTTGGTCTGTACGACGGTCAGCGCGCAGGTGTACAAGCGGATTGGTGCCGACGGAAAGGTCTATTTTTCCGACCAGCCGGGTGCGGATGCCAGGCAAGTCGATATCGCCCCCGCCCAGGCGGTCAGCCTGCCGCCGGTGCCTGGGCAAACGGGTGCCGCGCAGCCACAGAACGATGCAGGTGTGTCGTACACTGAGTTCACTATTGTCAGTCCGAGCAGTGATCAGGGAGTCCGTGCCAATGACGGTAACGTTACAGTCAGCCTGTCGCTGCAACCCGAACTCATGCCCGGCCATACGGTTATGCTGAATGTCGATGGTGAGGACGGGGAGCAGATGAAGAGTTCCGGCGGCATGAGCATTGAGCTGAATAACCTGTCCCGCGGTCGTCACAGCGTCGAGGCCATGGTAGTCGATGCCGAGGGCAACGCCTTGATTCAGGCGGGGCCGGTGAGCTTCAACGTCCTGCGGGTCGCCGTGGGCGGCCGCTAAGCAATATCATCAGGACGAAGATTCCAGCGTCTACTGAAGTCACTGAGTCATGAACAGCCAGGATCAGCGTATCGACGGCTTGTGTGTGGTCAGGTGGATGCGCATACTGCTCCCGCTCGCTTTGCTGCAGTCGTGTGCGCTCAATGATCAACAACAGCCCGCCGCTGGAGGTGATCAGCCGCAGCAGTTTCGTATTGTCCGGCAAGTCGAGTTGCCGCTGACTTCTTCCGCGGAAATCATGAACCACCAGCCAGCAAGAAAAATCTTCCAGAGGCAGGGTATACAGGGCTGGCTGGATGAAGCGGGCGCCTGGCGTCTGCAGGTGGAGGTTCATCATGGCCGTTTGCGCTGTGCGACTTACGAGACGGGTATCCGCTTCGGCAGGGGCAACCCGGCCTGTGATAATGTCGAATGGCTGGACGATATTGAGTACGCGTCGCGGGTAAGACAATGTAACAGTGCCAGCCGATTACATACGGCTGGCGGCGAATTTTCCGCTACAGCGGATGGTGTCAGTGCAGTGAGCTGCGTGCGTGTCCTGGTCCGCTGTGAGGGGACCTGCTGATCACATGGGTCGAATACACACGCTGCGCCATCATGCGGCATTTTTTCTGGCATTTGTTTTACTCTGGCCGTGCATGGTGAGTGGCGCAGAATCAGTCGAGCCGCCGGCGTCAATCGATCCGAGTGAAATTGCCGCCAAGCGTGGAGAAGCCGCCGTCAAGGTCAGTGTCTTCTACCTGACCAATCGAAGGCGCTACGAGGGCAAGCCGGTGGCGGATAGCTACAGCGGTGAGCGTGGGGAAGCTCATTTCGGCCGCTGCGAGGTCGAGTTCACGCCGATCCCGATTATCAACCGCATCGCCACCCGCGTGCCCTTCTACCTGAAGAGCGAAACCAACCTGGTCGCGCTCGCGGAGCAGGCCGATCCCCGGCAGTTCTGGGAACAACTGGCGGCAGCGGTTGAGCGCACATCGACGGGCTCGGTGGTGCTGTTCGTGCATGGTTACAATTACGGCTTCGAGCGGACCTGCCGCATGGCAGCGGAAATGCAGCGTTCTCTGCAGGACAAGGCCACGGTCCTGGTGTTCAGTTGGCCGTCCAACGGCCTGCCTTCCGACTATGTGCGCGACCAGGCGGATATCGAGTGGAGTGTGCCGGTGCTGGCCGATTTGATGGCACGGCTAGGCGACCGCGTCGGCGAGACTCATGTGAACGTGGTTGCCCACAGTCTAGGCTCGCGCGGTGTCATTTTTGCCTTGCAGCGCCTGGCTTTCGAGCGGGTTGAACGACCGGCGATCGGCCATCTTGTCCTGCTTGCGCCGGATTTCGATTCCCAGACCTTTAACGAGCTGCAGCCGGGACTGGTATCCCTGACGGGTGGTATGACGCTGTATGCCTCTGATAATGACGCGCCGCTGAAGGTGTCGCGCCAGCTGAGCGGTTATCCGCGCCTGGGCGAAGCAGGGGCGTACCTGACCCTGATGGAGGGCATGGATACCATCGATGTTTCGTCAGTCGGCCGCTATCAGATCACCGGTCACGAATACTTCTATTTTCATCCCCGGGTGACGGCTGACCTGGTGGCGTTGCTCAGCACTGGAGCGAGTGCCGCGCAGCGCTCAGGGTTGCAGGCGCAGAAGCGGAATGGTATCCGCTACTGGACGTTCAGGGACACTGTTCATGACGATGGGCCTGCATCGACCGTTGCTGACTGATGCCACTGGTTACCGCTGCCGTGCACAGTCCCGGCTATATGTCGTGCTCATGTCGCTTGTCGTGGTTGCGCCTGTTACCCGGGCTGCAGCGCCTGGGTATATTGTCGATGAGCAATCCGCACCGGCTTCCGTCGAGGATGAGCGTGTGCCTATGGAGGACGTGGTTGCGGTCGAACCGCTGTTGCCATCGGTCTTTCCGCGCCTTAAAAAGCGTTTCGAGACGGCGGCTCCGGTGTGGCGCGACACGCAGTTACGGCTGCATCCGCGGGTGTATAATAACGATGGTTCATAGTATACGTCAGGGCCTTGCCGGTGGTGGCACAGGTTCTATTGGTGATGACGTAAACTGCCGCCAATGCCAGCGGGTTTTATCCGGAGGTACGACTGATGTCCGAGGTGCGAACAAAGAGCAGCTCAAAAAGGCGTCTGCTGTGGGTGATGGTACTGGTGGTACTGGCTTTGCTCGGCGCGGGATTCTGGTTTTACAAGTTCTATTTTGTGTCCACAGACGCGGCCATTCGCCACGCGGAGGCCTTTCTGTTCCGGCGCATGACGGTCGCGCAACTGGCGGAGCAGGGAAAATACCGTTTTTTCTATGCCACCAATCGGGTTGCCGGACGCGATGACGCTGTGCTTGATGAGCGTTTCGGGCAAGACCGGGAGGCGTCACTCAAGTTTGGAGATTTTGACGCCGAGATTCAACCCAGTCTGGGGCTCGGCATGCTCATCAATCCGACCGAATGGTTTCAGAACGAGGAAATCAAGTTAAAGAGCGTCCGGTCGCTCGAGCAATCGGCGTTTGTCGAGCAGTTGCGCCAGCGGATTGAGGACTCCCCGCATCGTTCGCTGCTGGTCATCGTGCACGGTTTCAGGGAGCGCTATCTGTCCGCCCTGCGCAAAACCGCTTTTCTGGGACATGTGCTGGACATCAACGCACCGGTGCTGTTGTTTGACTGGCCCGGTGACCAGGGCTCGTCGCTGTCCGGATACCGGCGCGCCCGTGAGGTTGCCCATGCTTCCGGGACGGAACTGGCCCTATTGCTGGAGCTGGTAATACGCGATGTGCAGCCCGACAGGCTGTGGCTGATTGCAAACAGTATGGGGGGGCAGGTAGTCGCCGATGCCTTTCATGTGCTTTACCGCGAGGCGGACCTGGCCGACGCCCAGACGGAAATCGAGGATGTGGTGCTGACCGCACCCGACGTTGATCACCAGGAATTTGATCAGCAGTTTAAAAAAGAGATCGCAGCACTGGCGCGGCATCTGACAGTCTATGTCTCCTCCAACGACCGCGCCCTGCTGG
>Ga0316201_10000138_pt1 | contig 32701 bp, 24 predicted proteins | sample CS6wburrow_MG_FD_204516 | JGI IMG/M metagenome (GOLD analysis project Ga0316201, IMG submission 204516) | Coastal sediment microbial communities from Delaware Bay, Delaware, United States - CS-6 worm burrow | ecosystem: Environmental > Aquatic > Marine > Coastal > Sediment | place: USA...
TTACCCGTGCATGAGGAGCTGGTTTCTGAGGGAGCGAATACCTTCGATTCCGGCGTGGTTGCAGGGGCGAATTTGCTGAAAAGCAAGAAAAGGCCAACGGTGATTTTCGCCAGCAATGACGCGATGGCCCTCGGCGTTTTGAAGAGCGCTAAAATGCTGGAAATCCCTGTGCCGGAGCAGGTTTCCATCGCGGGATATGATGATAGCGCGTTCGCGACCGTTGCCTGGCCAGACCTCACCACCATTCGACAGCCAGTCGAGCATATGGGGGAGTTGGCCGCACGGAAACTGCTCATGCAGCTTGGAAAGGGCGCCAGCCAAACCGATGAGTCTATTGTGATAGAGCCGGAACTCGTGGTGCGTTACTCAACACGGAGTTATCCGTGACGATCATTCGAAGAGATGGCTGCCGTCAGCCTGACATTTACCCATAAAAACAAACGACTGGACCAGGAAAAAAACCTGGCAGGAGAGCAACAATGCAAAAAATTATGGTTTTAGCTGTAACTTTGATCTGTGGTGCATGGGTCATCGGTTGTCATGAAGCACTGGCCGATTCACACCAGGCAGTTTCCAAAGACACCACCGAGATTCGGCAGCCGAACATCGTGTTTATCCTCGCGGATGACCTGGGCTACGGTCATTTGGGCAGTTATGGCCAGGACGTGATACAAACACCCATGATAGATAAGCTGGCAAGGGATGGGCTTCGTTATACACAGGCATATTCGGGTTCGACTGTATGTGCGCCGTCCCGAAGTGTTTTGATGACTGGTCAACATACAGGGCACACAACCGTTCGAGCCAACTTCGGGCCTGATGGAGAGCGGATACCACTGAATGAAGCAGATGTCACAGTGGCAGAAGTTCTGCAGGATTCGGGATACGTGACGGGCATGATCGGAAAATGGGGATTGGGTGAGCCAGGCACGAGCGGATTGCCAAATGACCAGGGTTTCGACCACTGGTTTGGGTATCTGAATCAGCACAATGCACATTCGTTCTACCCACCATATCTGTGGAGAAATGACCGCATTGTGTATTTTAATGAGAACGAAAATGGGCAGAGGAAGACCTATGCCCAGGATCTTCTAATAGAAGAAGCACTTCAATTTATCCGCTCAAATAAAGACAAAGCATTCTTCCTTTACCTTCCTTTTACGCTACCCCACACAGAACTCGCAGCCCGGGCCGACATGCTTGAGCAATATCAGGGCAAGTTCGATGACCTGCCGTTTCCGGCATATAAAGGCAGGCCTGTTGTCGAGGAGGCAAAGGCAACCTATGCAGCGATGGTATCAACACTCGATCATGATGTCGGTCAGGTGATGCGTGAACTTGAGAAGCAGGGCATTGCTGAAAATACCATAGTCATATTTACTTCAGATAACGGTGCAGCAACCGAGGATGGTGCTGTAGCGGAGTATTTTAACGGTAGCGGACCATTTCGGGGAATCAAGCGGGATTTGTATGAAGGCGGAATCCGTGTACCGCTGATTGTGAAGTGGCCCGGCAAGATTACTGCCGGCAGGTTGGATGAAGGCAGTCAAGTCGCATTTTGGGATTTTCTGCCAACACTTGCTGAGTTGGCGGGTGCCGCAGTGCCCGATGGTGTGGACGGGATTTCCATCGTTCCCAGTTTGCTGAGTGAAACGGAAGTCGGAAATGACCGTCCACTCTACTGGGAGTTTCGAAAGAAACCCGACTCGGATTTAAAACAGGCCGTTCGCTGGGGTCGCTGGAAAGCTGTTCGGTTGAGCGAGACCGCAGCGCTGGAGCTTTACGATCTTGACAAGGATGTTGGTGAAACCAGTGATGTGGCCGCGCAGTACCCTGAAGTGGTTGAAAAAATGGAAAACTATCTGCGTTCTGCACGCGACTGAACGAACGAAATGTATCTCATTCACAACAAGTATTTGAAGTTATTTGACACCGGTGTCATTAGTCTGTATATATGCAATGACACCGGTGGCATTTAGGCCGGAATACTAACTATTAAAATAATAAATCCAGGTTGACAGGCTAAATCCTTTGAAAGGATTCATGACAACAAAACGGCTTTATCGTTAAACGGGAGAGAAAAATGAAATTAAGCCAGATTCCACTCATTACAGTTCTTATGGTGGGGCTGCCAATATCCCCGGCAATGGCACAGGACCCGGGTGATGACGGATCCGAAGGCGTGCTCGAGGAAGTGATTGTAACGGGTATTCGCAGCAGTCTCAGGCAGGCCGAGCTGATAAAGAGCGAAGCCAGGAACATCGTCGAGGCGATTACACCGGAAGATCTGGGTAAGTTTGCTGACGACAGTATCGCCGAGTCACTGCAAAGGTTGCCCGGTGTTCAGGTCGAAGAAGATTATGTCGGGTCCAGGGGCGACCAGGTCAGTATCCGTGGGCTGGGCCCCCAGTTTGTTGTAGCAACGGTTAACGGCCGAACGGCATGGAGCTCAGGTTCTGGCGAAGGCTTCCAATTGCGCAGCTACAATTTCAGTGTCATCCCCAGCGAGGTGGTTAACGAAGTACTGGTCACGAAAACACCGCTGGCAGATACGGTAGAGTCAGGGATTGGTGGTGCAGTGGACGTCCGCACGTTGCGACCTCTCGATGCGCCTTTTGAAGATCGCAACTGGCTTGGCCGGCTCGACGCACGTGCCGAGATGGTGGATGTCGGTGACAGCAAGTGGGGCCCACGGTTCAGTGGCGTTCTCGCTGGCAAGAACGACGCCGATACCTTCGGTGCTTACCTGGCATTTAACTGGAGTGATATCGAAGGCGGCCGTGACCGGACGCAGGTACGGTATCGCACCAACCGTGACTTCTTCATTGACTATAACGACAACTACATGAGAGATGACGACGAAGCGATCGAAGATGCGACGACGATCAGGGATGTTTTGTACAGCCCCGACCGTTGGGACCTCAAACGCAGTGGTATAGCCGGTGCGCTGGAGTTTCGCCCAACGGATGAGTTGAACATTGTCGCTGATATCCTGTACACCAAGTTTGAACGTGAAAACAATCGTCCCAACACGAGGATGGATATTGACCGCCAGTTCCAGCAGGCCGCGAGCAGGGATGATAACTTGTTTGCACCCGGTTCGATTGTGCTCGAGGAAGGTGGTTTGGGGAGTAACACGCGGCATACGACATTTATCGACATCAATGGGGCCCGTTGTATGGATGATGACGTCCCCACGCAGGGTGCGCAATGTGTCAGGCGCGATGCCCGTGCCCTGTCCATGCGTGACCAGATTCGCAACAATTACACGGACACGATGGTTGCCGGTTTGAATCTGAATTGGAGTCGCGATAACTGGAATGTCAACGGCGATCTGTTCTACAACGACCTGGACGCCGTGGTGCTGGAAGCATCGATGGATGCCAACAACGCTAACCTGGATAACCCCTTGATAGCAGACATCAGGGGCAGCGGTTCTCCGAGCAGCGGTGTGGTGGAAAGCGACCTGGACCTCAACCGCTACGAACCGCGCCGGCTTCGCATACGGCAGCGTTCTACCCAGGGCGACCAGAGCGGTGCGCGCCTCGACTTTGACGTAGAAATGGCCAGTGACGCCATCGACTCGGTGCAGTTCGGTGCGCGCTACAATAAATCGGACATCGACTACTCCGCATCGCAACGCGCCAGTTGGGATGATGGTGGTGCCGACGAGGATGCGTTTTTTGCCGCGTTCTACACGGATGAGTACTTCGACCCGGTGGCCGGTGTGGCACTACCCAGGGTCAATTTCCGGGACTCGTTTGCATACCTCTCAGCCGTTGGCCTTGATGGTGAAGTTGATCCTGGTTTTGGGCCGTGTACCAACGGCAATGTTTCCGACTATCTGAAGTTCAGTGGCCGGTTTAACCCATTACTCACCAAGACCTGCGAAGATCTGCTTCAGAGCTTTGCCGTGAAAGAGACAACCTACAGCGCATACGGCGCCATCAATCTCGAAGGTGACTGGGGCAATGTTCCCGTTTTCACAAATCTCGGTCTGCGTTATGTTCAGACCAAGAACCAGTCTACAGGCGTTGTCTCCATAGCAATTGATGATGACACTGATATTTCTCCCGAGCCTGATCCCAATGACACCGTAACGACCAAGGGTAGTTTCTCGAAATTTTTGCCCAACCTGAATATGCGGTTTGATTTATCAGAAATGGTGCAGCTTCGGTTGGCGGCTGCACAAACGCTGAGCCGCCCGGAAGTGTATGACCTCACGTCACGTTACAAGATTTCCGTGAATGACGACGATGGTTCAGGCGACCTTACCCCGGAAGATTGCGAAGACGGTGGTTGCATACTTAAAACAGGCAACCCGGACCTCGACCCTTACACTGCGTGGAACTATGACCTGACATTGATGTGGGCCATGCCAGGCGACGGATTCCTCTCCACGAGTATCTTCTACAAGGACATCAAGGGCTTCATTTTTGACGCCATATCAGGTCCGGTGACCTTGCCAGGTTACGGTGATTTGGAATTCCTGGTTGAACAACCAACCAATGCAGAAGATGCAAAAGTGTCAGGCTTTGAAATCGCCATTCACCAGCCGTTCACGTTTTTACCGGCACCCTGGGATGGGTTGGGCGTGCAGTTCAATTACTCTTATGTCGACAGTAAATTTTCTGCAGGTAAAGATGCCTATGATTCTGGCGATTATGGCTTGCCGGGCGCGTCTCCAAACAATCTGAACGCCATTTTGTATTTTGAAACCAAGCGTTTCGGTGCACGTGTTTCTTATGTCTATCGGGATGACTACTTCTCGTCATTCGGTGGTGGTGCCGAAGGCTTTGACCGCTATGTCCAGGCCAATGAAAACCTGTCGGTTAACCTGTCGTATGACTTTACCGACAACATAAGCATGACGGCAAAGGCGACCAACCTGACGGATGATATTCAGAGAGAGTTCATTACCTACGATACGCTCACGCAGTCATACTACACGCGGCCAAGGACCTACTCCATTGGTTTAAGGATGCGGTTCTGACCTGGCGTTATTGCTAGCGTACATCGCTAAGTCCGGGGGAGCAGCCTTTTGCTCCCCCAGGTTATCATCGCAGGCGGCAGTGGGACTGCACTGGCAAATGCAGCTGACCGTTTGTCGCCTTAAGAATGTCTGAAGTGAGTGACGAACAAATGTCAAATAGAATCGCGAGTCTGGCTGTGGTGTCACTTCTCTCGCTGTCAGTGCAATCCGTCCCGGTGCTCGCAGGTGCTGCGCCTGAAAGACCCAATATCCTGATTGCCATCTCAGATGATCAGTCGTGGATTCACACCTCTTCCGGTGGCAGCGCTTTCGTCAAGACACCCAACATGGACAAGCTGGCCAGCGAAGGCTTGCGCCTCACCAACGCATATGCCGCTTCCCCAGGGTGCTCGCCATCCCGTGCAGCACTTTTAACCGGTCAACACCACTGGATGATCGGGCCTGCTGGTACGCATGGCAGCTCTTTTCCAGTCTATCATGAGACCTTCGTCGATCTGCTGGAGAACGCAGGTTACAAGGTAGGGTTCACAGGCAAGGGCTGGGGGCCGGGTAGCTGGTCTGCCGGTGGGCGTGACAAGAACCCGGCTGGTGTCGAGTACAACGATGTCAAGCTCGAGAAAAAGCCAAAGAAAGGCATTTCCGATAAAGATTACGCCGGCAACTTTGAGCAATTCTTGAATGAACGCAAAGCCAGTGAGCCGTTCTTCTTCTGGTACGGTGGCCATGAGCCTCACTTGTCTTATGCGGAAGGCCCGCATACAGAAGAAGACCTGGCCATGGTTGAGGTGCCCGCGTTTTTACCCGACACCGTCGCCAGTCGTTCGACACTGCTCGACTATGCAGACGAAATTCATCACTTTGACAAGCATCTGGGTAAGATCATTGGAAGCCTGGAGGTTGCAGGAGAGCTTGAAAATACGCTAGTTATCGTAACGTCTGATAACGGAATGCCCTTACCGAGGGCAAAAGCTAACGGCTACGACTATGGTATTCACGTACCTTTGGCCATTCGTTGGGACAAAGGCGGTGTAAAAGGTGTTGTCGTTGATGAACCGGTCGGGTTTGTTGACCTGTCGGCAACCGTTGTGGATGTGGCGGGTCTGGATATACCTGAGAAATTTACCGGAACCAGCCTGTTGCCTATGTTAAACGGCAAGAGCGGCACACTGGATAAAGGGCGTGCCGTATATGCCGGGCGTGAACGCCAATCCGCTTCGCGCTATCAGAACCTGTCATATCCACAGCGCATGATGCGCCGTGGCGATTACCTGGTCATCTGGAATGCCAAGCCCGATCGCGATCCGGCCGGGCAGGGCCAGGAGATGGTTGATGGCGTGTTGGGTGAGCCACACAGTGCGTATTATGATATCGGCCCGTCGATGATAAAGCGGGAACTGCTGGCGAGACGCGACGAAGCGTATTTCAAGCCATTCTTCCACCTTGCCGTGGACAGGCGGCCCGAATGGCAGTTATTTAATGTCACAAAGGACCCTGAATGCCTGGTCGATCTGACCGAAGATCCCGAGCATGCTGAAACATTTACCTTATACAAGCAACAGCTAATTGAAACACTGACCGAGACCGGTGACCCCCGCGTGCTTGGTTATGGCTATGTGTGGGAAGATTATCCGCGTATACAGGGTTCCATGCGGTATTTCCCGAAGCCCGAAACCGAGGAAAAAACTCAGTGAAGAATGACAATATTTTAAAAGGGCCGCTAAGCCGTGATCTACACCGGCGTGAATTTATCAGCACGGCGTTAACCGCGGCCGTTGGTACGGCGCTATTTCCGATGATCGGCTGTGCCGACCCTTCCAGTATGTCGGCAGACCCGTGGCTGTATGTCAAAACCTTAAAACAGCAATTTCAGCCGCCACGCTTCGCCGACCGGGATTTTCCCATAACCGATTTTGGCGCCATGGGTGATAAGAAAACCGATTGCACCGATGCTATCAATCAAGCGATAAAAGCTTGTTCCGAGGCCGGAGGCGGCCGGGTAGTTGTACCTGCAGGTGAGTATCGAACGGGCGCGGTGCATTTGCTTAGCAACGTTAACCTGCATATCCAGGAGGGCGCCATACTGTCATTTTACACAGATCCTGCGCGCTACCTCCCACACGTATTTACACGCTTTGAAGGCACGGAGTACATGGGTTACTCACCCCTGATCTATGCCTATGAGCAGGAGAACATCGCGATCACCGGCAAAGGCACGCTGGATGGCCATGCCAAGTTCGAAAACTGGTGGTCGTGGAAAGAAGGCAAGGCCGGCAATCCACCGGTCAACCCAACCAAGGACGCACTCACCGCGATGGCGGATGAGGGCGTGCCGCCGGAAAAACGCGTATTTGGTGATGGCAGCCGTCTGCGTCCGAGCTTTGTGCAGCCCTACAAGTGCCGCAACGTCCTTATTGAGGGTGTTCGCGTTCGCAGAGCACCATTCTGGCAGCTACACCCGGTGCTGTGCACCAATGTGATTGTCCGTGGCGTCAATGTGAAAAGCCACGGTTGGAACAACGACGGCTGTAACCCCGAATCCTGCCGCTACGTGTTGATTGAAAATTGCCGTTTTGATACCGGTGATGATTGCATCGCGATCAAGTCGGGCAGAAATACCGATGGCCGCAGGGTGGGCGTTCCCAGCGAAGATATCCTGGTGACGGGTTGCGAAATGAAAGCCGGTCACGGTGGTGTGGTTATCGGTAGCGAGATGTCCGGCGGCGCACGCAATATCTTCGTCGAGGATTGCCGCATGAGTAGCCCGGATCTTTGGTACATGCTGAGGATCAAGACGAATTCACTGCGTGGCGGATTTGTTGAAAACGTGCATGTAAGAAATATCAAAGTCGGCACGATCGGCAAAGCTGCGATTCGCATCAACTTTCATTATGCAAAAGGTGACGTTGGTGAGTTTGTGCCCAGCGTTTCAAATGTTTCTGTCACGGATGTCACTGGAGAAAATATACGGCAGGTACTGTCTCTGCAAGGTTACGAAAGAAGCCCGATCAAAGATGTCCACATTTCCCATTGCCGGTTTAAAGGCGTCAAGAAGGCAGATATCGTCGAACACGTCGAGAACCTGGTCATGGATGACGTTTATTCAGATTTCGTTTCGGGCTAAGTTACCGGTCTTACGCAATGATTAGGAGGGCACACAGTTGAAGTTCAGAACAAAGCTACTGACCACGGCCCTGTTACTGACTGCGTCCTTTGGGGTGCTCGCCGGTTCCCATTCGAATAGGCCAAATATCCTGATTGCCATATCAGATGACCACTCCTGGAAGCATACTTCGGCGGAAGGCAGTCCCTTTGTTGCGACGCCTAACGTGGATCGCATTGCCCAAAGCGGATATCGGTTTAACAATGCCTATGCTGCCTCCCCTGGTTGTTCACCGTCAAGGGCCAGCCTGCTGACCGGGCAGCACCACTGGATGATCGGTGCTGCAGGCACCCATGGCAGCTCATTCCCTGCCCATTACGTAACGTTTGTCGACCTGCTTGAAAGCGAAGGATACAAGGTAGGCTTTACGGGCAAGGGCTGGGCACCCGGTGACTGGTACATGGGTGGACGCACGAAAAATCCCGCTGGTGTTGAATACAACAGCGTCATGTTGACGGACAAACCGCAGAAAGGTATTTCCCCAAAGGATTATGCCGGAAACTTCCAACAGTTCATGGATGAACGCCATGAAGGCGAGCCATTTTACTTCTGGTATGGCGCGCACGAACCACACTTACGCTACGCGGAGGCGGGACACTCAGAAGAGGCGCTGGCAAAGGTTGAAGTCCCCGCATTTTTGCCAGATACAAAAGCCAGCCGAGAAATGCTGGCCGATTATGCCGATGAAATTGAACATTTCGACTCCCACCTGGGAAAAATCATCGCTATTCTCGAAGCCGCGGGTGAATTGGACAATACGCTTGTGATCGTTACGGCAGACAACGGCATGCCAATGCCACGGGCAAAGTCAAACGGCTACGAGTACGGCATTCATGTGCCCTTGTCAGTGCGCTGGGGAAGCAGCACTTCGTCGGGTAAAGAAATCGATGTGCCGGTCGGGTTCGTGGACCTGTCCGCCACGATTCTGGAAGCTGCGGGGGGTCCGGTACCGGAGCATTTTGTTGGCAAAAGCCTGTTTGGATTAATAAACGGTGGTGCCATGAATCTTGATCCGGATCGTGCGGTGTTTTCCGGCCGCGAGAGACACTCCTCTTCCCGCTACCAGAACCGGGCTTACCCGCAGCGCATGATGCGCCGGGGTGATTACCTGGTGGTATGGAGCGCCAAACCGGACCGTTTCCCGGCAGGCGCCCCGAGAAACATTATTGACGGTGAGTTGGGTCCCCCACACAGCGCCTACTTTGATATTGACGATTCAATGATCAAGCGCGAACTGATTGCCAAGCGTGATGATCCATACATCGGGCCATTTTTCCACCTGGCCGTGGATAAGCGGCCTGAGTGGCAACTGTTCAATGTCAAAGTTGACCCGGATTGCTTGAACGACCTTGCTCCTGATCCCGGTCATGCCGGGACCCTGGCCGAATATAAAACCCAATTGATGGAAACATTGCTGGCAACGGGTGATCCACGCTCCGGGGCATTTGGGGACCTGTGGGAAGACTATCCACGCACGAAGGGTCAAATGCGGTATTTTCCAAACCCGAATGCGTCCCGGTAAAGAACAACGAGAATTTCTGATGGCAACACTGGAAAGAACAACCAAGGAATAGCAAATGAAACTAGAAAAGTACAGTCTCGGCATGGGTGACCGTTTTATGCACCAGGGCAAGGCACAATTGAAGGCCGTGATGCTGGCCAAAGAAGCCGGTGTCGATATCGCCCCGGTATGGAATAAATCTGACCGCGAACACATGATTGTTGGTACCGAGCCGCAAAGTTTGCGTGATGAGGCTGATGAAGCTGTTGCAGTGCTGGGTTGGGAAGACAGTTATCACGTCGATGCTGATCACATCAACCTGAAGACCGTGGACCGTTTCCTGAACTGTAGCGACTTCTTCACGCTGGATGTCGGTGATGACATTGGCGAGCGCGCAACCGATGATGACATTGCAGCATTTGTCAAAAAGCATGAGCGGTTTATCGGGATGCTGGAGATTCCAGGCGCTGGCAGCTATGAAGTGAGTGCTGATACGCTGGAAGCCGCTGCGGTAACCTATCTGAAGGCGGTACAGACTGCCGGTGAGGTTTATCGCTATATCGTCGAACAACGCGGTCCTGACTTTATTCCTGAGGTCTCAATGGATGAGACCATGAACCCGCAAACACCGCTGGAGATGTTTTTCATCCTGGCCATGATTGCGGACCAGGGTACCCCGGCGCAGACCATCGCGCCCAAGTTCACCGGGCGCTTCAACAAAGGGGTGGAATACGTTGGTGACATCAAGCAGTTTGAAAAGGAATTCAACGACGACCTGGCGGCCATTGCACTGGCCGTCAAGGAATTTGGCCTGCCGGACAACCTGAAGATGAGCGTACATTCGGGTTCCGACAAGTTTTCAATTTATGGGCCGATTGCCAGGGCGCTAAAACGCACGGGCGCTGGCATTCATGTTAAAACCGCTGGTACCACCTGGCTGGAAGAGTTAATCGGCCTGGCCGAAGCAGGGGGGGAAGGACTGGTCATCGCGAAAGAAGTTTATGCGGGTTCATTGGCAAAAATCGACGCGCTGTGCGCTCCCTATGCGCCGGTGATTGACATAGACCGGTCAAAACTACCGAGTGCCGGGGAAGTCGGCGGCTGGAGCAGTGAGCGCTATGCCGACACGCTGCGTCATGTTGCGACCAACCCGCATTACAACCTGCATGTCAGGCAATTGCTGCATGTGGGCTACAAGGTGGCTGCGCAAATGGGTGATCGCTATTACGATGCCCTGAAAACATTTGAGGCGGATGTGTCGCGTAATGTCACGGAGAACCTGTGGGAACGGCACATCAAGCCTTTGTTTGTGGACTGACGCGATGAAAAATCGCCTGTTGTTAGCTGTCGTATTTCTGGCTGTTGCTGTTGTTTACAGCTGGGCCTACGCCTTGTCGAATCCTTATCGCACCGTCGAGGCCTGGGCAAAATTGCCAGAAGGGCGCACGATGGGTGCGGTCGGGGATCTGAAGATGGACCCGGATGGAAAGCACCTCTGGGTTGTTATTCGCTGTGATACCAGTGAACCGGAGCGCTTTGGGAATGAATGCCTCGATTCTGACCTGGATCCGGTGCTGAAGTTTGATCTGGACGGTAACGTCGTGCAGAGTTTCGGCGGGGGTTTATTCGTCTGGCCGCACGGCCTGGATGTGGATCCTGACGGCAACGTTTGGGTGGCGGATGCGGTTGCCAGCAAACGCATGGAAAAGGGAGCCCGTGGCCACCAGGTGATCAAGTTCAGTCCCAAGGGCGAGGTTCTCATGGTGCTCGGCACACCCGGCGAATCAGGCGATGATTCGGATCACTTTAACAGGCCATCCGATGTGGTGGTTGCCGACAACGGTGATGTTTTTGTAGCTGACGGGCATTCACGCAATGGCAACAACCGTATCGTCAAATTTTCAAGCGATGGAACCTACCTGAAAGAATGGGGTTCGACCGGTTATGCGCCCGGTGAATTCAGGCAGTTGCATGCGATTGCCATAGACAAAAGAGGTCGGATCTTTGTAGCAGATCGACAGAATAACAGGATTCAGATTTTCGACCAGGAAGGTATTTTCATTGCCCAGTGGACCCAATTTGGCCGGCCCAGCGGTATCTATTTCGACGAGCATGACAACATTTACGTCGCCGATTCGGAGTCCGACAACGTACAAAATCCGGGCTGGGAAATGGGTATCAGGATCGGCGATGCCGAGAGCGGATGGGTTGAATATTTTGTTTTGTTGCCAGCGGGTGATCCGCGCATTGAAAAAGGCAACGGGGCTGAATTTGTCGCAGTGGATAGAGAAGGGAATATGTACGGTGGTGAGCCGAGCACCCGAAAACTGCAAAAATACGTGAGAGTGCGACCCTGAAATGTCTGTGGAGAAACCCATGAAAAAGCTGTTAACCGTCTTTGCCATTTCATGGGCGTTGGCGGGTTGCGACAGCGCTACGGAACCACCTGCCATGGAACTGCTAACTCAAGTTGAGGAGTCGTCCATGACGGTCGCTGTCGATCCCGGGCTTGTCGCGAGCCTCGAAGTTTCCAACCCCAGTGAATTTGCGCGTCCAGACACGTTGCTGAGTTTTTCGCTGGGCGAACTGGGCGTAAGTAATGGGCCGCTTCAGGTCTGGCAGCATGACCAGGCGCAGGCCACGCAACTTGTGGATGACAATGCCGACGGCACACCCGATCGCCTGGTGTTTTTGACCGATCTGGGTGCCAACGCCACGCATGATTATGTGATCAACAGGCAGGAAGCGGAAGAGGGTTTTCCCGACAGGACGCAGGCCGAAGTATCCATAAAAGAAGACGGTGAGTGGCAGGATCAGACCTATGTTGGCGGCACATTCAGGAATGTAACCCATGTAACTACTCCGCCCCAGTATACCGATCACAGCAAGTATATCCGTTACGAGGGCCCAGGCATCGAGAGTGACAAGGTCGGCTACCGTGTCTACCTTGACTGGCGCAATGGCTTTGACATTTTTGGTAAGAAAAGACCCGCCCTGATGCTTCAGGATGTCGGGCAGGATGGCTACGAAAGCTACCACGAAATGGCCGATTGGGGTGCCGATATCCTCAAGGTTGGTAACAGCCTCGGTATGGGTGGTTATGGTTACTGGGACGGTTCGAAGACGGTCCTGGTGTCTGATGTCGAGGAGCGTTCCACCTCGATACTTTCCAGCGGCCCCATTCACTCATCCCTGCAAATTAACTACCGTGGCTGGAACACCGGCAAAGAAACGGTGGATTTGAAAGCGGTCCTGTCGATGCAGGCAGGCAGCTCGCTGGTTGATGTCAACCTGGACACCTCAATACCCCTGGATAAGCTTGCCGTAGGAATGGTTGCCCACCCGGGTACGGAGTTGTTGATGGGTGATCTGAGTATCACCGGCGAGGCCTGGAGTTACATGGCCAGCTTTGGCAAGCAGACACTTTTTGATGACATGCTTGGTATGGTGGTGCTGTTCAAAAAAAAGGACCTGGCTGAACAGACCCGTGATGAAAACAGTTACGTACTTGTCCTGAGGCCCCAGGGCAGTCAACTGTCCTATGCGTTTGGCGCCCTATGGGCCGGTGCTGAAAGCGGTGTTCAAACACGTGAAGAACTGGAAGCGTACCTGGCGGTCGAGATCGAAAAGCGCACCCTGCCACCACGTGTGCGGTTGAAAACACAGGTTTCCAGCAAGGCAGGTTCACTTGATCCACTGGAATTGGCCCGGCAACTGGCTGTTTCAGAGATGCAGCGCTATGGTGACAGCCTTTCATATGGCAACTGGGATGCCGTTCGTAATCGCGCCAGCAAATGGAACTATACCACCGGGCTTTTGATGGAGGCGATGGATGATGTATCAAAGGCAACCGGTGATATACAGTTCGCTGAATACGCTCAGCGCACGATTGATAGCTACCTGGATGATGACGGCACGATCAAGACCTATAAGTCCGATCAATTTAATATCGATAACATCAATTCCGGCAAGATGCTTTTACGGCTCTATGCTCAGCATGGTGATGCGAAATATCGCACAGCAATAGAGACGCTTGCCGCGCAGCTACGCGATCACCCCCGAACATCCGAAGGCGCGTTTTGGCACAAGCAGCGCTACCCCCACCAGTTGTGGCTGGATGGTGTTTACATGGGGATGCCTTTCCTGGCGGCAGTCGGTGAGATGGAAGGCGATGATGAAAAACTTGAAGAGGCGGTACGGGAGTTCTCCATTGCCAGGTCCCATCTGCGGGACACGGAAACCGGCCTGTACTACCACGCCTGGGATGAGGCAAAAGAACAGCAGTGGGCCGACCCCGAAACGGGTCGTTCCCCGCACTTCTGGGCACGCGGACTTGGCTGGTACGCCATGGCGCTGGTAGATATCCTGGATGTCATTCCCGCCGAAAAATCCAAGTTGCGTGAACCGCTGCTCAAGATCATTCCTGAACTGGCCGAAAGCCTGCTAAGAACCCAGGACGAAACCGGCACATGGTTCCAGGTCATGGATATGCCGCATGAGCCTGGCAATTACCGTGAAGCTTCCGGTTCTGCCATGTTTACCTATTTCCTGGCAAAGGCACTCAACAAGGGTTACCTGCCGGAAACATATAAGGCAGCAACTGAAAAGGCCTACCAGGGTCTGGTGAATGAATTTGTTGCCGTTGATGCAGACGGTGTGTTCCACCTCAGAAACATCTGCATAACGGCTGGTTTGGGTTACGGCCGTGACGGGAGTTACCGGTATTATTTGAGTGAAAGGGTGGTCAGGAACGACCCCAAAGGTGTCGCTCCCGCCATCATGGCGATACTGCAAATTAATCAACTGGAAAACTAATGTACTCACACCATGAAGAGGCAGGGTTCGGACGGAGATGCCTGTTCGTGTTGGCTATGGTGCTCGTCGGCTTATGCCTTCCGGCCCAGGGTGTTTTTGGCCAGTCACCAATAGCGTTTCCCGGTGCCGAAGGCTTCGGCGCCCATGCCGAGGGAGGGCGCGGCGGCGACGTTTATCATGTGACCAATCTGAATGATAGCGGCGCCGGCTCGCTCAGAGATGGTATCCAAAAAATGACCGGTCCCAGGACGATCGTATTTGATGTGTCGGGAACCATTTACCTTGAATCCAGGCTAAAGATCAAGAAATCTCACTTGACCATCGCCGGTCAGACTGCACCCGGTGACGGTATTACCCTGGCCCAATACCCACTGGACGTAGCGGCCAGCCACGTCGTCATCAGGTATATCCGTTCGCGTGTTGGGGACAGGGTAGTGCAGCGAACTGACTCGGTGCATATTGAATCCGGCAGCAATATTATTATTGATCACGTCTCGGCGAGTTGGGCGATCGATGAGGTCATGTCCAGCCAAAGTGGGGATGTCGACCTGCTGACCATTCAATGGTCCATGATTACAGAGGCCCTTAACGAGTCGCATCATGAAAAAGGGGCCCACGCCTACGGTGGTATTCTTGGTGCGTTGCGGCAATCGGTCCACCATAACCTGTACGCGCACTTGAAATCGCGCGCCCCGAAGGTGACCTGGCGGCGGCATTGCAAGGTGGACTTCAGAAACAACGTGGTTTACAACTGGATGGTTAATAACAGTTATGACGGCGCCAGGTCATACATGAACTGGGTGAACAATTACCTGAAAGCCGGCCCGGCCACGAATGATAAAGTGAAGCACCAGATATTTGAGTTGTTCGATCAATACGACGGACCTATGAAGGAAACCGAAGACCAGGACCATGACACTTCCCTTTACGCCGAAGGGAATTTTGTTGTGGGTTCACCTGCAATTTCTGCCGATAACTGGAGTGGCGGGATCAGGTTTAAAGCGGGTGCAAACGAGAAGGACCACCGCGCTCATGAACCCCACGACTTCCCGGCCCTGGCATCGGAAACCACTGCCGAAGAGGCTTTCCTCCAGGTGCTGGCTGGTGCTGGCGCCTCCATGGTGCGTGATTCGGTGGACACGAGGATCGTCAATGAAGTGAAAAACGCTACAGCAACCTATGGCAACGGAGTGATTGATTCCCAGGAAGACGTGGGTGGTTATCCCCGCTTGCAGTCCCTCCCTGCACCTGAGGACAGTGACCGTGACGGGATGCCTGACGCCTGGGAAAAGAGTCACGGCCTGGACCCGGCAATGGCGTCAGACCGTAACGCAACGAACCTGTCCGGTACGTTTTATACCAACCTCGAGGTGTATCTGAATGGGTTGGTTAGCGAGAAAGGGGCTAAGCCTTCGTAGTAAAAACACACGTGAACCGAAGAAACGCATAAATCCTGGGGAATCTGTATGAAAAATCTGCGTGTTAAATTCCTGGTTACCGCCATTTATTCCTCTCACCCCAGACCTTCGAGGTTTCGAAATGCTTAACAGACTTACCCTCGCTTGCATCAGTCTTTGTTTCTGCCTGGCATCACCTGTTTTTGCCCAGCCGCCCAATATTGTGTGGATTTTTGGAGACGATTATTCCGCCATGAATTTCGGTGCCTATGGCAATACCCTGGTCAATACACCCAATATCGACAAACTGGCTGCGGAAGGCGTGGTTTTTGACAACGCGTTTGTTCCCAATCCCATTTGCTCACCCATGCGTTCTTCTTTAATCACTGGAATGTATCCCACCAGTATTGATGTTCAGAATCACAGGTCTCATGGCCCTTCAAAAAAGATTCCTTACCAAACGGGTTATACCCTGCCCGACCCGGTAGCCCATTTGGCAGAACTTTTTAAAGCAGGTGGTTATTACACCATGTCGGACGACAAGGGTGACTACAATTTTAATATGGAGACCACGCCCTGGGACACGGGAGACTGGGATGCTGCTGTTAAAAACCAACCATTTTTTGCCATCCGTGAAATCGATAAGACTTCCGGTGCTGCCGATGCTCCCCTCAAACCATCCGAAGTGGAGGTGCCCCCTTACTACGCGGATGAGCCTGAAATTCGCAAAATCCTGGCCAAAACCCTGAATGGAATTTCCACCAAGGTAGACCCGATGGTTGAGCGCTTCATGGTGGATATTGAGTCGGCAGGCATTGGGGAAAATACCATCGTCTTCTTTTTCGCTGATCATGGCAAACACGGTTTCCGGGCAAAACAATGGCTGTATGACACTGGTCTGAAAGTGCCCTTAATTGTTTGGTGGCGGGGCGATAATACCTACGTAAAACCCGGCACCCGGGTTGCAGATATGGTTAGCACCGTGGACTTGGCCGCGACTTCTCTCAGCCTTGCCGGCATGCCGGTTCCCAAATACATGGACGGCGTGGTGTTCATGGGCCCGGAAATAGAAAAACGCGAATACATCGCTGCCAGTCGCGATCGTGGAGATGAAACGTTTGACAGAATACGGGCGATTCGAACTGAAGACTACAAGTATATTCGTAACTTTTACCCGGAGCTGCCATATACCCAGTACAACCATTACAAATTCAACTCTGCAGACCTTTACGGTAACCTGAATGTGATGATGGGTATGCACGAAAAAGGCACACTGGACCCCATTCAGGACCTGTTTTTCCAGCCCGTTAAGCCAGAAGAGGAACTGTACGATGTTCGGGCGGACCCCTGGGAGGTCAACAACCTTGCGCAAGACCCCGCTCATGCGAAAAAGCTGAATGAAATGCGGAGCTACCTTGCCGAGTGGATCGAGTACAAAAATCCTGCAACAGGGTGGCGTGACAAGGGGGCCATACCGGAAAAAGCGACACGTACGTTTATCATTGAACAGGACAGCCCCTCCTCGCCGTTCGTCAATATCGTGACCACCGTTGATGATTTTGGCGGGGCCGATATTTCATTGCAGGTGGAATATTCTTTGGATAATGGCACAACCTGGGCCAAAGCAGCCCTTGCAGGCAATGTGACAGCCAATTATGGTCAACCGGTGATTGATAACCGGGGTAAGTATCAAATCACAGCGATCACCACCCGCAATGCCGGTGCCAATACCATTCGATTCAAGTGGGACACACAAAGCGAGGAAAATGGCAATGGCCCCGTGGGAAAAATTGCTGTGTCAGAACTCAGAATCCGCACCACGCAATTTAACGGTTCAGTTGAAAGGGATCCCCATGTAAGTATCGGTGGGTTAAAACGCGAGTTTCCCCTTGTGATTGAAAATGCCGAACCCTTCTTTGTTGATTTGCGCGATGTAGATAAAAGGGGGTCAGAGTAAGATGGTTGCTACCGAATCGCTGGAAAGAGTCTTACGTCATTGGAGCGTTTAACGCTGTTTATTCGTAAATTTTGAGGAACAAGTATGAGAATTTTGCCTGTTAAACTCCTGGTTTTGGCAGTTGTTACTTTGATGGCCCCATTTTCAGTAGCCGGAGAAGACCCGGAATATACGATTGAAAACACCGTAAACACCTTCGACATCAATAAAGCCGAGAAAACCAGGGCGGGTTACAAGTATTGGTTCGCAGATAAGCAACTGGCCGATGGCAAAACCCTGAAGCTGAGCGTGGTGGAGCCGGGTAAGGCGACGCATGCGCCACACGAACACGCCGAGGACGAGTTCTTCTTTGTCCTGGAAGGGAAGGCGGAATTCCACCTCAATGGCGAAACAGCGGTGGCTGGGCCAATGACGAGCTTTTACTGCCCGACCGGTTCGAAACATGGAATCCGGAATGTCGGCGACACAGACCTCAAATACCTCGTGGTCAAAAAGTACAATCTTGAATAGGCCGGGAACCGGAACGATGATGAAAAAAATTCAAGTCTGTCTTTTAGCCTTGCTGGCTACAAATATTGCTTGTGCAAGCAGTTCCGGCGGTGCCAATGGCGTTGAGGGTGAAGCAAGAGAGCGTTTTGCGGAGTTGAACAACCGGGACTGGCAGCAGGTTTTTTTCGATACCGGCACTGTTGATTGGCGCGAACAGTGGTCGCTTGACGGGCAAAAGGCCGAGGTAACCAACAGTGCGGAAGGCATGAATTTCCGTGCCGGCCCGGTACCCCGCGACAATGCAAGCCACGCGGTGCTCTGGACAAAAGAAAGTTTTTCCGGTGATCTTAAGATTGAGTACGAATACACCCGCACCGACGAGGCTACCCAGTTTGTCAATATCCTGTATGTACAGGCTACCGGCAGCGGGGAGGAAGGCTTCCCCAAGGACATTTCGAAATGGGCGGACCAGCGTACCCTGCCGGCGATGTCGGTTTACTGGGGTAACATGCACACGTATCACATCAGCTATGCAGCCTATGGTCGTCAGCCTGTCACTGACGATTATGACTACATTCGCGCACGCCGTTACCGGCCTGATCTGTTGCCCAAAAAGAACGGTCCGATATTGGAACCCGACACCTACGAGAGAACTGGACTGTTCGCCCCGGGTGTTCCTCACCGGATCACCGTCATCAAGCAGGGAAATGCACTGTTCATGAGGATTCGCAACCCCGACAGGCAATTCCTGTGCCACTGGGTGAATACGGATCAACCGCTCGTCACCGAGGGTCGCATTGGTCTGCGGCACATGTACACGCGCAGTGCACGCTACCGTGACTTTAGCGTGTCTGTGCTGACGCAGGATAATTAGCGCCGTAATCCGCAACCGGTTTCACAGACAAACATGAAAGCACCGACTCTGGATCATAATTCTCCAGTGACGAGTTGCACCAGACACTTTCCACCGCCATGGTCTGAATGGTGCCGGTACCCGGGCCTGGGTAGCGTCTTACACCGATATACCCGACCGGCTGAACGGTAACTGCCGTATTCGCGTGCCCGTGGCAGCAAAGATGGCGTTGGTAATGGCCGGCGTTGCCGCAGCAAAAGGTGGCTCACCCAGGCCGGATGGCGGGTTGTCACTCTGCAAAAAATGAACCTCAATTTCCGGGGCCTGGTTGATACGCAGCAATGGCTGATCGCTGAAGTTGCTCTGTTGGGCGGCGCCATTAACGAAAGTGATCTCCATTTGAGCAGTGCTGAGGGCATCCACCACGGCGCCTTCAACCTGATTTTTGGCTCCGCTCAAATTGATGACAGGACCCACGTCAACCCCGGACCAGACCTTGACCACCTTAACACTGGAGCCATCAGCCACAACCTCAGCCACGTGCGAAACAAAACCGCCATGATCATAGTGGAACGCCAGGCCCATGCCGTGGTTGGCCTGGGTTTTTCGATCTGCCCAGCCGGCCTTTTCGGCCGCCAGCCTCAAGGCATCGCCGGTGCGTTTCAAGTCCAGCGGTGGCTTGCCATAGGATTTGGCAAGCAGGTCCAGGCGAAACTCCAGTTGGTCACGGCCTGCAGCGAGCGCCACTTCGTCGAAGAAACTCTGATACGCCCAGCAATATGCCGAGTGGCCCGGTGAACGCCAGGGGCCCGTCGGCACATTGGTTTCAATCATCGACCGACGGTAACGGAAATTGGGAACCAGGCCGGCCGGGTAATGGTTGGGTGACAAGCCGGCTCCCGAAACCAACTGGCCATTCTTTCCAAAGGTAATGAAGTGATGGTCAAAGGCCATCATTCTGCCGCCAGAATCGATGCCCGCCTTAAAATGATGCCATGCGGCAGGGCGGTAAAAATCGTGCTTCATATCATCTTCGCGGGTCCACTGAAGCTGGATTGGCCGGCCTGTCTCCCGGGCAATCCAGGCAGACTCGACCATGAAGTCATTTCTCAGGCGGCGACCAAAGCCGCCACCGACGCGGGTCAGATTCACGTGAATGTTGCTCTCGGGGATACCCAAGGTTGTTGAAACCAATTCTCTGCCCGATTTTGGATTTTGAGACGGCGCCCAAAGCTCGAGTTTTCCCGATTTGTGATAAACCGCCGTACAGTTTTGCGGTTCCATATTGGTATGCGATACGAAGGGATAATAATAACTGGCCTCGATAACTTTGCTGGCGGAGCCCAACGCCTCTTCCACATCACCATCAGTCCGCAGGGTTTCTCCAGCCTCTTTGCCAAGCGCCTCAGCCCGGGAATCGTATTGCGCAGTTGAGTCAGAATGCCCGGTTTCCCAGTCTACCCGCAGTTGTTTGCGGGCCGACTGCGCCTCCCACCAGGTCTGGGCAACGATAGCCACTCCGGGCATAAGGCCAGACAGGTTATCAGTGCCTTCGACCACGAAAGCATGGGTGACACCAGGCATCGAGCGAACCTGTTCGAGGTTGGCCTTGATGACCTTGCCCCCATAGGTGTCGCATTTTTCAAAGACTGCGTAAAGCATGCCGTCAAGGCGGGTATCGCAGCCGTACAAGGCCTGGCCGGTAAGAGTTTTCGGGTTGTCCACGCCAGGCACAAATGTTCCCAGCAGTTTGAAATCTGCCGGACGGCTTTTCAGTTTGAGAGCTGAGACATCCGGAACCGGTAAGCCGGCGGCAATGTTCAAAAGGCTTTCATAGGGCCTGGATCTTCCGGACGGGGTGTGAATTACACTTCCTTTCTCGGCGGTGCATTCTGCCGGTGACACCCCCCACTCCGAGGCTGCTGCTGCCGTCAACATGTAACATGCAGCTGTTCCCGCTATGCGCAAGTCATCCCAGCCATCGGGTGTGCCGCGGCTGCCGCCCACTGCCTGGCGGCCGTAGCGATCATCAAGCGGAGCCTGTTCTACCGTCACGTTTTGCCAGTCGACATTCAGGCATTCGGCGACCACCATGGGAAACGCGGTTTTCACGCCTTGTCCCACCTCCGGGTTTTTGCTGACGATGGTGACTTTGCCATCCACATCAATACGCACATATAAATTCGGGATCCATTTTTTCCCTGGCAACTGATCCGCAGGCAGCAACCCCGTAGATCCAACACCTACCACCAGGGCGCCTGAGGCCAGGATGGAAACTTTCAGGAATGAACGACGGTCCATGCCGGTCTGATGTTTCGTTGCCTGATTTTCCCGGGTCTTCATGACGAGCCTCCTTCCGTGGTCGAATAGACAGAAGCAAGCTTGATGGCCTTTCTGATCCGGGTATAAGTACCGCAGCGGCAAAGAACACCGGACATGGCAGCATCAATGTCCTCATCGCTGGGGTTCGGATTTCGCTTGAGCAAAGCGCTGGCGGTCAGCAATTGACCACCCTGGCAATAACCGCACTGGGGCACGTCCTCTTCGTTCCATGCTTTCTGGATCGGATGCGCGCCCGCCGGGTCGAGGCCTTCGATGGTTGTGATCTCCATGCCAGCCATGCTTACGGCAGGCATGACACAGGAACGCATGGGAGTGCCATTGACCAACACTGTGCAGGTACCACAGGTACCAATACCGCAGCTGTACTTGGTTCCCGTCATGTTCAGCTTGTCTCTCAGGGCCCATAAAAGGGGCATATCCGGCGGGATGTCGAGCGTATGGGTTTCACCGTTGATCTTAAGGCTTACTTTGCTCATCTGACCCTCACATTGTTAAACAAAACGGGTGGCAGAAAATCACCTTGAGAACCGATAGGATAAGAGTGATAACCGGCAAAATCAACAACTTAAGGGGAAAGATAAGAGACAATTCAGGATAAGATAAGTAAACTTGGGTGCAACGTTTTCAGCGTAATAAATCCAATGCTCAAATCTCTTTCGAAAGGCTGTTCAAACGCGACACTCAAACTGGTCATGTTTGTCACTATGTTACTTGTCGCCTCAACTGCTTTTACGGCGCCACAAAATGACGAGACAACGACACCACTAAGCGTTGCGGTTGCCGATTGCCCGCCCTTCGTCATGATCGAGAATGGGCAATATTCAGGGCTTGCCATTTCCCTGTGGGAGCGGGTGGGCAGCAAATTGGGGCTCAGCTGGAATTATGTCGAGTTGCCGTTGGGTAAACTGCTGGATACGATCACCAGCAAGGATGCGGTTGACATACCGGATGTAGGGATATCCTGCACTTCTGTTACAGAGGAACGGGAGGAGTTGATCGATTTCTCCCATTCGTTTTACGAAACCTATACAGCAATGGCAGTGCGGCAAACGTCGCTTTTCTCAGCAATCATCGGCGTATTAACCAGTCCTCATATGCTCAAAGGCATATTTATTATTCTGGTCATCGCTGTAGTGATCGGCGCTGTTTTCTACTTGCTTGAGCATCGCAACAACAAGAAAATTTTCTCGAGTCATTCCATCATCGGTCGAATACTGGAACCGATTATTGTCGGCCTCATGTTCATCAGTAATGGCCCAATACGTTTTTATCGTTTCAAAACGCTCACTGCCCGGGTTTTGTCCACTGTTCTGACATTGAGCAGCACTTTTCTGATTGCCGGCATTACCGCTGTGCTGGCCAGTTCTTTCACCCTGAATTCCCTGCAAACCGAGGTTCGATCATTGGATGATCTGCGGCGTCTTCAGGTCGGCGCCCTGGTAGCCTCAACATCCTCGGCCTTTCTTAGCAGCAACGACATCCTGCATCAGACCCGTCCCGATCTTGATGCCCTGGTAAATGATCTGGATAAGGGTGAACTCGATGCCATCGTCTCCGATGCGGCCTTTCTCCGTTATAGGATCAACCGGGGTAAACAGCAGGGAAAATTCAAATCCCTTACCGTTCTACCTTATGAGCTTGAGGCCCAGAACTATGCGTTCATCCTCGCCCAGGACAGCCCGTTGGCACGATGGTAATAAAATGAGGCAGCGTGGACATTTACCCCAATCATTTGGATGGCTCAAGATGAGACGATACATGTGCAATACAAACCTGCAGAAAACCTGGCTAAGAACCTTAAAAATCAGGTATGTAGCCGGGCTGGCATCAGTTTTGGTCATAATGCTTTGTCCGCCATTGCATGCCGAGGTGAGTCTGCCCAGGCTTTTAAGTGATGGTGTTGTGCTGCAGCGCGACACTGCAAACAGGATTTGGGGTTGGGCTGCCGAGGGTGAAACCGTTTCAGTCAAATTTGATGGACAGGAAGCGGGCACGGTTGTTGCCGAAAACGGTGAATGGCAGGTGCTGCTGGAGCCAGTGTCCGCCGGCGGGCCTCACCTACTCGAAATCAACGGAACCAACCAGCTTGAAATTTCGGATGTCTATTTTGGCGAGGTGTGGGTTGCGTCCGGCCAGTCGAACATGCAATTACCAATGGAACGGGTCAAGCAGCGCTATCCCGATGAAATATCAGGCGCTAACAATCCGCTGATTCGGATGTTCACCGTTCCACGTGACTACGATCTTGAACAGCCGCAGGCGGACGTTGATTCCGGCGAATGGAATACAACAATCCCGCAGAATATCCTGGAATTTTCAGCCACCGCTTATTTTTTTGCAAAAGACCTCAACCAGGATCTGGGTGTCCCGGTAGGTATTATCAGCAGCAACTACGGTGGATCGACTGCCGAAGGCTGGATGAGTGAGGAGGCCCTTGCGGAATATCCGCATTTTCTCGAAAAAATTTCACCATACAGGGATAGGGCCTATCTTGACCGTGTGCTTGAAGCTGACAAGGAAAATGAAGACAACTGGCACCGCAATATCGATATGCTCGATGCAGGGCTGACCGGGTCCGTCAAGTGGTTTGATGATTCCCATGACATAAGTACCTGGGACAAACTGGTTTTACCGGCCATTTTTGAAGATGAAGACCTTGCTTCAACAAGCGGTGTCATCTGGCTGAAAAGAGAATTCACATTACCCGCATCTGCGGCAGGCAAGCCGGGCCAATTGATGCTTGGTGCGATGGTCGATGCCGATACCACCTATGTCAATGGTGTTGAGGTTGGCAACATCACCTATCGTTACCCACCAAGGCTTTATACCATCAATGAAAACCTCCTGCGCGAGGGTATCAACACCATCACTGTGCGTCTGACCTGCAATGCCGGCAACTGCGGGTTTATCACGGACAAGCCTTACCGGTTACAAACGGGTGATACAACGATAGAGCTGGGTGGCCCATGGGCATACCGGGTCGGCGTGAAAACAGAGCCAATGAGACCAGCCGTGTTCAATCGCTTCCATCAACCGATGGGTTTTTACAATGCCATGCTCGCGCCCTTATTGAAAACCTCGATCAGGGGTGTGATCTGGTACCAGGGTGAATCAAACGTCAGCCGGGCGGAAGAGTACACTCATCTGTTTCCCGCCATGATCCGTGATTGGCGCAAGCAATGGGGAATAGGGGATTTCCCTTTTATATACGTTCAGCTGGCCAACTACCTGGAGGCACAGGAGCAGCCGGTGGAAAGTGCCTGGGCAGAATTGCGTGATGCCCAGTTGAGTACCCTGGCTGTGCCCAATACGGCCATGGCTGTGACCATCGATGTGGGGGAATGGAATGATATCCATCCCCTGAATAAATAGGCTGTCGGCCACCGCATGGCCTTGGCCGCGGGCAAACTCGTCTATGGTAAAAAGTCACTGGTTTCCTCCGGGCCATTATTCAAAGCCATGGAAATCAAGGGAGATAAGATGGTCCTTGAGTTTGAAAGCAAGGGCTCCGGGCTGGTATCCAGGGGCGGTGATTTGAAAGGTTTTGCCGTTGCGGGGGAGGACGGAAAGTATGTTTGGGCGGATGCCTCCATCAAGGATGATAAGGTCATGGTCTGGAGTGACCAGGTAGAAAAGCCGGTCAAGGTTCGTTATGCATGGGCCGATAATCCGGATACCGCCAACCTATATAACCGTGAGGGCCTGCCGGCTTCGCCCTTTCAGGCGGGCGATTAGTCTGAGGTGGAATCAGCCGCAATCGGGATTCAAATCCGTTAGCCCGCATATTGCACCAGTATTCCGGAAAATGGCGCCGGACAGAATCGACTGAGCGCCGGTCTGGACTGAAGCCAATAGCCATAGCTATTGGTTGAGGGAAGACCAAGTTCAGTCGGGTATGGACATGCCAGGGCCGGGATAGGTTTTGGGTCAAGTACAATTTGCACTTGAGGATTTGTCGGTAAATTGGCCATTTTCGATAATCTATTCATATGTTTACGTTAAGGCCCAATACCGACTGGTGCAATATGCGGGCTAGCAAGCGGTTTGCCTGAAGACGCGGCAAAAAAAGAGGCCAGTGTTTAAGAAAACAAAGGCCTCACAGGTGACTCATTTTATAAAGTAGCGTCGTGTTTCAGTCTATAAACAGCGTTTTGATATGTCTTTCCCAGAGGTTTTCAGTCACATTGCGAGAGACATCGGATTCGAATTCTTTCAGGGCATTGTAATAACGGTCACCCATCTTTGCTGCCACCTTGTAACCAACGTGCAGTAACTGGCGCAAATTCAGGTTATAGGCCGGGTTACTCAAGTCGTGACGCAGTGCGGCTGCATATTGTTCACCACTCCAGCCATTGACCTCGTCCACGGTTGGAAGCTGGCTGGCATCAATGTCGATAACGGTGGCATAGGGCGCACATAATTCGTCCATGTGTTCCAGCGATTGTGAATAAACTTCTTTGGCAATCACCAGGCCTTCGCCGCCGGCTTCAGCCAGGCCAATCAGTTCTTCCAGCCAGGTGGTGCCCGCGGTTTTCACGTGAATACCGGCACCTGTGCGACGCAGTGCGTCGCGGATAGGGCCATAGATGGAGAACTTGTCAGAACCCGAATGGATGCTCAGTTTCAGGTTTTCGGGTAAACCAAATTCAGAAATAGCAAATGCAACGGCTGCCAGGTCATCGTTGAACTCCTTTTCAAACTTGGATACATCACCCACATAATCAACACCCTTGTTGAAGCGGCCGGTAAATTTGGGCGCCACGGTCTGCGCCGGAATGCCCTCATCGGCGATAGCCGCGAGGATAAAAAACATCTCCAGTGGTGTCTGCGGGTTTTCAGTTTCATCCATGGACACTTCGGGAATGAAGTCATTGCCCTTCTTTGCAACGATATGGCGATAGATCTGTCCGGCAGTCTGCACTGCTTTCAGAAAGGTCGTGGCAACCGCTTCGATGGTTTCCCTGCTGACGTCAAACGTTCCAGCGCCGGGAATTTCAAGAGTACCGATATATTGACTATGCCGATCGACAAAAGCGGCAATATCGGCATCACTGGCACGCTGGCCGATATCATCACCCACGTCGAGTGTAAAAAAATCACTACAGTCGATAAAACGGTCAACTGTTGAAAACGTGATGTGATCGGCATCCACATAGCAGTTTTGCTGCCAGCCCATGGCTTCGACAGCGTTGACGGCTTCATCACGTAAGCTGACCGGCTCGGTGCCGACGATGGTGTGTTCGCGATGAGATTTGTTCCATACCGGGCTGATGTCGACACCGTTTTCGCGGGCATTCACAAGCGCCTGCAACTGCGCTTTGCCCTGATGAAGGAAACGGTCACCTAAACCAAAACTGTATTTTTCGAGAATCACTCATTTTCTCCATCGCATGCGAGGTTAATACCGGGCTTGTTTGAACCCCTCAAATGATACGGTATCCATCAATACTGACAAGGTTAAGATACTTTATTTTGCCACCGGTGGCAAATAGTATAATATACTGTCATCCATTTAGAGCTTTTGAAGCCTTGGACACTATTTGAATGTTGCGAAAACCCGCTTGAGCACTTGATTGCTAACAGTGTTATTGTTGGATACCGTAGCGCGAAATTACAGGAACCATGTCCATTATGTCGTATTTAGAATCATTGTTTTCCCTGAGCGGAAAAACCGCTGTTGTCATCGGCGGAACCGGTGTTCTGTGTGGTGAGATGGCCCATGCGATGGCTATGGCCGGTGCGGAAGTTGTACTGGTCGGGCGCAATCGGGAAAAAGCCAATGAGCGTCTCGATGCCATCAGTGCGGAAGGCGGCAATGCGTATTTCGTTGCTGCCGATGTATCTTCCCGCGGTGGAATAAACGACCTGCTTGCAGAGGTGCTGGAAAAATCAGGACGCTGTGACATCCTGGTCAACGGCGCCGGTGTGAATGCAGCGACGCCTTTTCTGGATATACCCGAAGATGAATATGACCGTATATTTGAAATCAACACACGGGGGGTGTTCCTGGCTTGCCAGGTATTCGGCAAATACTTTATTGAACACGGGATTGAAGCGTCCATCATCAACGTGGGTTCGATGTCAGGGGTTTTGCCTATCTCAAGGGTGTTTACCTACTCGATGACCAAGGCCGCGGTTCATAACCTTTCGAAAAATCTGGCGCGTGAGTGGGCCACCCAGAATATCAGGGTCAATACCCTGGTGCCCGGGTTCTTTCCGGCCGAGCAGAACCGTAAGATTTTGACGCCGGACAGGGTCGAATCCATTATGGGGCATACACCGATGAAACGTTTCGGCAAGGCCCATGAACTCAATGGCGCCACTTTGCTTTTGGCATCAGCAGCAGGCTCGTTCATCACGGGAACTGAAATTATCGTTGACGGCGGATATGCCGGCATGACCATATAAAATTTAATTGATTGGAAACAGGCTGGAGCACACCAAGCACTTCGGCGTTTAGAGGAAATGAACATGCAGAAAGCAGATATTGGACTTATTGGTTTGGCGGTCATGGGTGAAAACCTGGTCCTGAACATGGAAAATCACGGCTTCAGGGTCGCCGTGTTCAACCGGACCACCAGCAAGGTCGATGCCTTTATGGAAGGCCGGGCCAAGGGCAAAAATATTATTGGTTGTCACAGTATTGAAGAACTGGTCGCCAACCTGGAGCGCCCCCGCAAGGTATTTTTGCTGGTTAAAGCGGGTGCCGCGGTGGATGCCTTTATAGAGTCCATCATCCCGCATCTTGAAGAAGGCGACATCATCATCGACGGCGGCAACTCGCACTTTCCGGATACCATCCGGCGCACGGCCCACGTCGAGAGTAAGGGCTTGCTATATATTGGTACCGGTGTGTCTGGTGGTGAAGAAGGCGCGCTGAAGGGGCCTTCGATCATGCCCGGAGGAAGCGCCGCAGCATGGCCGCATGTCAAGAATATCTTCCAGTCCATCTCGGCCAAGGTCGATGATGGCTCGCCCTGTTGTGAATGGCTGGGTAACGATGGTGCCGGCCATTTTGTCAAGATGGTGCACAACGGCATCGAATACGGCGATATGCAGATGATCTGCGAAGCCTACTCCCTGATGCGTAACGTGCTGGGTATGGCGCCCGCCGAGATATCAACCGTATTTGGTGAATGGAACAAGGGCGAGCTGGACAGTTACCTGATCGAAATCACACGTGACATCCTCGCCAAGATCGATGATGAAACCGGATTGCCGATGGTGGATGTGATTCTCGACAAGGCCGGCCAGAAGGGTACCGGTCGCTGGACGTCTCTTGCAGCACTTGATCTTGGCGTGCCAGCCCAGACCATCGTGGAAGCCGTATTTGCCCGCGCCCTGAGTGCAATTAAAGATGAGCGGCTGGTGGCATCAAAGCAACTGTCGGGCCCGTCGGCCGAATTTGCCGGTGATAAAGAGGCTTTTCTTGAGCAATTGCGCCAGGCGCTTTTCGCATCAAAAATCTGCTCATATGCACAAGGGTACCAGTTGATGCGGGCGGCTGCGGATGAGTACAACTGGGATCTCAATTACGGCGAAATAGCGCTGATGTGGCGTGGTGGTTGCATCATTCGAGCCCAGTTCCTGGGCAACATCAAGGATGCCTACGATAACAATCCCGGGTTGCAGAACCTGCTTCTGGATAGCTATTTCAAAGCCGCCATAGAAAAAAGCCAGGCCGGATGGCGCGAGGTTATCGCCACGGCAGTCTTACATGGCGTGCCGGTTCCTGCTTTCAGTTCGGCCCTGGCTTATTACGATGGCTATCGCAGCGCGGTGCTGCCGGCCAACCTGCTACAGGCGCAGCGTGATTACTTTGGCGCCCACACCTATGAACGTGTCGACAAACCTGCCGGAGAGTATTTCCACACCAACTGGACAGGCACCGGTGGCGACACGGTATCGACAACCTATAACGTATAAATGGAATTGAAATGAGTTTATTGAACATAAGACAAGATGACTGCCAACTGGATTTTCTCTCACTTGGCTCCCTGATCCACCGGCTCGATCCCGGCATTGTGCCATTCCGCAAGGCCCGCTCGGTCGATATCCACGTTTCCGGTGGCGAATACAATGTCGCGGCCGGTTTGTCTGATTGCTTTGGCCTCAGAACCGGTATCGTCAGTGCCATGGTGGATTATGGTATTGGTGAACTGGTTGAAACACGCGTCCGAGAGATGGGTGTCAGGCCCTTCTTCAAGCGTTTTGAACACAACGGCGTGGACGGCCCCAATATCGCCACGGTTTACAGTGATCGCGGTTATGGCGCACGCCCGCCGGTGGTTTTTTACAACCGCGCCAACGAGGCCGGCGCCATGCTCAAGGCCGGCGATTTTGACTGGGACGAAATATTTGGCCTTGGGGTTAAATGGTTCCACTCAGGTGGCATATACGCTGCGCTATCGGGCACGACCTCCGGTTTGATCATCGAGGCCATGAAGGCAGCAAAGCGGCATGGTGTTATCACCTCTTTTGATCTCAATTACCGTCCGAAGTTATGGGCGCCAATCGGTGGTCTGGCCGCAGCCCAGAAAACCTTCAGGGCGATTGTTGAAAACGTGGATGTGCTGTTGGGTAACGAGGAGGACTTACAACTTGGCCTGGGTATCGAAGGCCAGGATGTAGAAAAGGCCTCAAAACTCGATACCAGTGCATTTTTTGGCATGATCGAACAGGTCACCACCCAATTTCCCAATGTCCAGGCGGTTGCCACGACATTGCGTGAGGTAGAAACCAGCAACCGTCACCAGTGGGGCGCGGTGGTCTGGTGTCATGGCGAGCAGGCGGTCAGCCCGGTACGCGAGTTGGGTGTGATCGACAGGATCGGCGGCGGCGATGGTTTTGCAACCGGCCTGATTTACGGCTTCCTGACAGGCCGCACCCTTGACGAGACAGTACGTCTCGGTTGGGCACACGGCGCCTTGTTGACGACATTCCCCGGCGATACCACGATGGCAAGACTGTCCGAGGTGGAAGCTTTCGCAACAGGCGGTTCAGCGAGGGTACAACGCTAACCGAAAATCCGGGGTCAGAGTAAAGTGCCAGAGTCACACTCTGGCACTTTACTCTGACCCCGGATTTTCTGGTATCGTAATATCCGGTTTTGACATAGGAGCACCCGCATGACAGCAGCATTGGCGGTTCTGCAAAAACACAGAAAGGTGTTGTTGATCGATGTGATCCTGCTGGCGACGCTGTACCTGTTGCCCGCCATTTCCCATGCCACGGCACTACCGCTTTACATGTTGGAACCGATGCGGGTGGCGTTGATCATCGCACTGCTTTTTACCAACCGGGCAAACACCTACTTTATCGCCTTCACCATTCCGCTGGCCTCATATTTGATCAGCGGTCACCCGGTATTGTTCAAGGCGTTTTTGATGGGTATCGAATTTTCGATACTGGTGGCGACATTCGCATACCTGGAGCAACACAAGCGTATACCGGCATTTATTGCTCTCACGGTTGGTATCCTCGCGGGTAAGGTCGTTTATTATCTGATGAAATACGCGGCGCTCAGCAGCGGTTTGCTGGCGGGTGGTCTGATTTCAACACCCGTGTTATATCAACTGCTTCTGGCCGTCGGAACCGCTGCCGTATTTGGTCTGGTTGAGTATTACCGAGGCAGGAGCGGGCAGCATCACTGATCATCATTCGGGTTGAGGCCGGAGCCCGGCTTTTTCGATAAGTTTTTGCGATGGGACCAACATGATTTATTACGAAAAGGGTTCGACCAGCACGGCACTCTCTGCCGATGATCTGAAACAGGGCATGTTCACTGCCCTGGAAAAACTGGGGAAGAGACAAAAAGTCCTGGTGGTGCCACCCGATTACACCCGCCTGCCATCACGTTCGGGTGAACTGACTGAATTCTGCTGGCAGTACCTGGATGACAAGCTCACCGATATTTTACCGGCGCTGGGCACCCATACCCCCATGACCCCGGATCAGATCTCTCACATGTTTGGCCAGACGCCCAAAGAGCTGTTCAGGGTTCACGACTGGCGTAATGATGTGATCACTTTGGGCACAGTGCCCGCCGAATTTGTCAACCAGGTTTCTGAAGGAGCCTGCGATTACACCTGGCCGGCGCAGGTCAACAAGTTGCTGGTTGAAGGCGATTTTGACCTGATCGTTTCCATTGGGCAGGTGGTGCCGCATGAGGTGGTTGGTATGGCCAACTACAACAAGAATATCTTTGTCGGCACCGGTGGCACCGAGGGTATTCATAAAAGCCATTACATTGGTGCGGCCTATGGCATGGAAAAAATGATGGGCCATGCCGACACACCGGTGCGCAGGGTGTTCAATTACGCCTCCGAACATTTTGCAGCGCACTTGCCGATTGTGTATGTGCAGACGGTTGTGGGGTTGAATAAAGACGGGCAGTTACAAACCTACGGGCTTTTTATCGGTGATGATTTCAGCGTGTTTGACAAGGCGGCGAAACTGTCATTACAGGTCAATTTTGAAATGCTCGACAAGCCGCTGAAAAAGGTTGTCGTCTGGCTCGACCCGACGGAATTCAAGAGTACCTGGCTGGGTAATAAAAGCGTTTACCGCACCCGCATGGCCCTGGCGGATGGTGGTGAGTTGATCGTATTGGCGCCGGCGCTGGTGGAGTTTGGCGAAGACAAAGGCATCGATGAACTGATCCGTAAATATGGGTATTTCGGCACGCCACACACCCTGAAAATGGTGGAAGAAAACGAAGATCTGCGAAACAACCTCGCTGCGGCAGCACACTTGATCCACGGTTCATCCGAGGGGCGTTTCAGCATTACCTATTGTCCGGGTAAACAAGAGGACAATCTCACCCGGGAGGAAATCGAGCAGGTTGGCTTCAATTATGCAGATATTGATGAAACGATGGCCAGGTATAACCCGGATACTCTGAAAGAGGGCTATAACACGCTGCCTGACGGCGAGGAGATCTTTTACATTTCCAACCCGGCCCTGGGTTTATGGGCGTTTCGTGAAAGATTTGAGTATCTGAAATAGATCACACGGGACGGCGCATGAAAATCGTTATCGACAACAAGATCCCGTACATCAGGGGGGGTATTGACAAGTTAACTTTTCAAACCGAACGGAAAGCGGTCGGCTCTGACGTCAGGTTGCTGCCACACTTTTCCAAGACGCAAAAGCTCGCAGTCTAAACAGTCGGTAGTTCTTTGCTGAAAGATG
>Ga0316201_10000139_pt1 | contig 32631 bp, 22 predicted proteins | sample CS6wburrow_MG_FD_204516 | JGI IMG/M metagenome (GOLD analysis project Ga0316201, IMG submission 204516) | Coastal sediment microbial communities from Delaware Bay, Delaware, United States - CS-6 worm burrow | ecosystem: Environmental > Aquatic > Marine > Coastal > Sediment | place: USA...
ATCGGCGAAATCGAGCAAGATGATGCGCGCGGTCCTCGTGTCGATGGAGCGAAAGTCTCTTCGCATGTTCTCGGCGACTTCTGCGAGCGCGCCGGCCATTTCGACGCCTGTTGGACCCGCACCAACGATGGCAAAGGTCAGCGCTGCTCGCTTTGCCGCTTCGTTCTGCTCGAACTCCGCCTGTTCGAAGGCGAGCAGGAACCGAGCGCGGACGTCCGTGGCCTCATCGACCGTCTTCATCCCGGGGGCGTGCTTCTTCCAGGTATCGTTGCCAAAGTAGTTCGTCTCGAAGCCGGTCGCGAGAAGCAAGTAGTCAAAGGCGTATGGTTCCCCTCCGAGGTCGATGGTCTGGGCATCGACATCAATGCCGTTCACCTCTTTCATGAGCACGCGACAATTCGCCTGCTTGCGGACGAGGCTTCGAATCGGTGCGGCAATGGTCCCGGGATGCAGAGCCGCTGTCGCGACCTGATAGAGAAGGGGTTGAAAGAGGTGGTGGTTGTGTTTGTCGATCAGGACGACATTGGCTTCGGCACCGCGAAGCGCGCGCGCGGCGGCGATTCCGGCGAAACCTCCCCCAATGATCACCACTCGCGGCTTAGTCAGATCCACTCCAGCTCCTCACCGGATCCGTGAATGGCACGCTCCGTCTCTGAAAGGTTGTCTCTTTTCGATTCCCGCTGTGGCGGGTTCTTCTACGACTAAGACTCATTGGCGCCTACGGCAAGATCTCCTCGCCTCGAAAGTCGAAGACCTTCCCGGTATCGTCCGACGTGACTGCGCCGATCACAGCGAGCAGCCTTTCGACCGAATATTCGGGGGTGAAGAGCTTGTGCTCGGGCACCCCGTTCTGGAAAGGTTCGGAAAGACGCGTGTCCACGGTGCCGGGGTGCAGACCGATGACGACCGCATTCGGGGCCACTCGACCAAGCTCGATAGAAAGCGTCTTGGTGAACATGTTTTGCGCCGCTTTCGACGCACGGTATGCGTACCAGCCTCCGAGGCGGTTGTCGGAGATGCTGCCGACCCGGGCGGAGAGACTAGCGAATACCGAGCGATGATCGTGGCGAAGCAGTCGGTGGAAGTGCTTGGCTACCAGGAGCGGCCCGAATGCGTTCACCTCGAAGACCCTTCGAAGCGCTTCGGGACTCACCTGGGCAAGCTTCTTCTCGGGGGAAAAGCCGGGCCCGTGGAGCACTCCGGCGACATTGATGATGAGCGAAACCGGCTCTTCATGTTGCTCGAGCTGCTTGGCGGCCTGGGAAATGGTCTCTTCGTCGGAGACATCGAGCCTCACGATGTGCAATCGACCGGAAGATCGCGGGCCTAAGGACTGTAACTCAGTCGCCTCTTGGGGATTGCGGCAAGAAGCGAAGACACTCGCCCCCTCATCGGCAGCGAGAAGCTGCCGGACGAGCTCGAGACCAATGCCTCTGCTCGCGCCTTGGACGAATGATGTGGTCGCAGCCGGTATGACCTGCACTCTTTGCTTATAGGACCGCGGAGGGCGCCGCCAATGCCGCGATGAACCCGGGTGCAGATTCTTCGCTGCAGGCGATATTTCTCCTTCAGTCCTCGCCTCAAAGGACGAATCTGCTACCTTCGGCGCCTCATGGCGGACCCGAAGATCACGCTAGAGCAGGTTTTGCATGTTGCGAAGCTGGCCAGGCTGACCCTGTCCGATGAGGAGGCGCGCCAGATGCAGGCGCAGCTGGACGCGATCCTCGGATACATGGAGGGCCTCGACCAGCTCGACGTATCGGACGTGCCGCCCACGTTTCATTCGATTCCGATGGATGCGCCTCTGCGACCCGACGTGCCTGAGCGCTGCAGCGACCGCTCCGAGATTCTGGCGCAGGCGCCGGCCAGCGAAGCAGGCGGTTTTGCGGTGCCCTTGGTGCTCGAGATCGAAGGATGAGCGACTTCCCCTGGCAGAGCGCGTTCGAGATCCGGCAGCAGGTGGCTGCCGGTTCGGTCAGCGCGCTCGAAGTCACGCGGGCCTACCTCTCGCGGGCCGAAGAGCTCAACCCGATGCTCTCCTGCTTCCTTACGATCGATTACGAAGGTGCACTTGCGTCGGCTGCTCAGGTTGACCGCATGCGAGGGGGTGGCGAAGAGCTCGGGCCTTTGGCCGGCGTGCCCATCGCTGTCAAAGACAACCTGTGCACCCGCGGCGTACGAACGACCTGCGCATCGAAAATCCTCGGCGAGTACATCCCGCCCTACGACGCGCACGTCGTCGAAGCCGTGCGCGCTTCGGGCGCAGTGATCCTCGGGAAAACGAATCTGGACGAGTTTGCGATGGGCTCGTCCAACGAGAATTCCGCGTTCGCAAACGTGCGCAATCCCTGGGCCCTCGATCGCGCGCCCGGCGGCTCTTCGGGCGGCTCGGCATCCGCGACCGCAGCCGGCTTGGTTCCTTTGGCGCTGGGCAGTGATACGGGCGGCTCGGTCCGGCAGCCTGCGGCATTCTGCGGGATTACCGCGATCAAGCCCACCTACGGCCGAGTGTCCCGCTATGGGCTCGTGGCCTTCGCTTCGTCGCTCGACCAAGTTGGGCCGATGGCTCGGTCCGTTCGGGAGGCTTCCCGGCTGCTCGAGGTGCTGGCCGGTCATGACCGCCGCGACGCCACCTCGGCGGATCGCGAAACGGGTGCCTATCTCGCTGCCTGCGACCGCCAGGTGAAGGGTCTCCGCATCGGCGTGGTTCGCGACTTGATCGATGGCCTTCAGGATGGGGACGTTCGGGCGGGCACCGAGGCGGCGCTCAGTGCGCTCGAGAAGAAGGGCGCCGTCTTGGTCGACGTGTCTGTGCCACATGCCAAGCATGCGGTCTCGGTCTACTATCTGATTGCGACCGCCGAAGCGTCCAGCAACCTCGCCCGGTTCGACGGGATTCGGTACGGCCTTCGAGTGCCGGGCGAAGACCTGGCCGAGACCTACACACGCAGCCGAGCGCAGGGCTTCGGACCCGAGGTTCGGCGACGCATCATGCTCGGAACCTACGCGCTTTCCGCGGGGTACTACGATGCTTTCTATCTCAAGGCACAGCGGGTTCGCACCCTGATCCGGCGTGACTACGATACTGCGTTCGAACGCTGCGACGTGGTTTGCACCCCGACCACGCCCACCCCGGCATTCGCACTCGGTGAAAAGACCGGTGACCCGCTCGAGATGTACCTTGCCGACATCTTCACCCTGCCTCCGAGCCTTGCGGGCGTGCCTGCGGTCAGCACTCCATGCGGTCTCTCTGCCGCGGGCTTGCCCATCGGACTGCAGTTGGTTGCGCCTCCCTTCGAAGAAGAGTTGCTGTGCACCGTGGCGCAGAGCGTGGAAGACGAGTGCGGGCTGCTCGATTCGCATCCCTCCGCCCTAGGCTGAAGCGAAGCTAGTCGCTCACAACTACTTGCGCTCGGCGTGCGTCTCTTCGGCTTCGGCCAGCAAGGGCTGCGTTCTGAAGGACGGTCGGCCGCGTCGCTCTTCGCCAGCGACCTCGACCCGGTTTCGCCCTCGGGCCTTTGCGCGGTAGAGGGCCTGGTCGGCCTGTTCGACCAGAGCGTCGGCGCTGATGCCTGGGCGCAGCATGGCAAGGCCGATGCTGACGCTGATTTGGTCTGGGCCGTTCTCGCCCTGTGCGGTGTTCGCGAGGCGGCCTCGGAGCCGCTCGGCGACGATGCGCGCCGCTGCAAGCTTGATCTCGGAAAAGATCACGAGAAACTCCTCGCCGCCCCAGCGCGACACGATGTCATTGCGGCGGACGTACTCGGTGAGCGAAGTGGCGATTTGCTGGAGGACGACGTCGCCCGCCGCGTGTCCGAACTCGTCGTTGATCGCTTTGAAGTGATCCACGTCGCACATGGCCACGCACAGGCCGGTGTTGTTGCGTCGCGCTCGCGCGATCTCTTCTTCGAGGCGTTTGCTCGCGTGGCGGCGGTTGTAAAGCCCCGTAAGGCTGTCCGTGAGGGCGAGCAGCTGCGTTTCCTCGACCAGGAACAGAGACTTCACGAGTACGCCCAAGGCATCGGCGATCAGCTCCAGGCTCCGAAGGTCGGGCGGGGAGCAGACGTTGGTGCCGCCGAAGACCTGCAAGGTGCCCAGGGCCTCATCGCGCACGCGGATCTCGCAGCTGTGCGAGCGCCCGCCGACGACGTGGGGTCCGGTCCCGTACTTGAGATCGGGATCGAGCGTCGTTCGAGTAGCCCCGATGCTCTTCTCCGGAATGCCGAGAGCCGCCAGCCCAGCGGTCGGTGTGTCCTCGGGCCATGGTCCTCGAGCGCGGATCGCATAGCTTGGTCCGCCAGGCCCAAGAAGGTGGAGAACCAGGTAGGGGCAGCCGACGACCTCACCGGCCAGCTCCAATAGCTTGTCACTGAACTCGTGCCGGTCGTGAACGTAGTCCATCAAGCGGCGAACTTCGGATTGCACGACGACCTCGAAGAGATGGTGCTCGAGCACAGCGCTCACGCGTTCGAGCGGCGTGCCGGTGAGCTCGGGTCGAACACTGTGGCGCGGCGTCCGCCCTTCCATGATCCTCTCGATCGCGGGCAGGAGCTTCTCCTCCATGTCTTCTTTCGCGAGGTAGACATCGGCGCCGGCGTTGCGACCCCAGAAACGGGTCTTCGCTTCCTTGGCGGCGGTCAGCAGAACGAAGGCGATGTCGGCCATGCCCGGGTCGCCACGAAAGACACGGCACAGCTGCACGCCGGTGATCTCTCCCATCTCGATGTCGCTGACGACCAAGTCGAAAGTCTGTTCGAGGCTGAGCGCAAGCGCCTCTTCGCCCGAAGCGGCTTCACTGATGTGGAAATCCAGCGTCTCGAGCTTCTGCACGACGCGGCGACGAATCGACGGACTATCGTCGACCACCATCACCCGAAAGATTTCAGGCGCTTTTTCCCCTTGCCCGGTCTCTGAAGGCATTTCCACTCGTCTCCATGATGGGTAAATCCCTAGACAAATGCCAATGTATCTGTGCCCCAGGCACCATGGCCTTCCGTCCTCGGTGCGCTATAACCCGCCCGCATGACCGCTTATGAGCCGGTGATTGGACTCGAAGTGCACGCCCAAATGCGTTCACGAACGAAGCTGTTTTGTGGGTGTCCGACCGAGTACGGCGCGCCCCCCAATGAGCACACATGTCCAGTATGTCTGGCGCTTCCCGGAGCCCTGCCGGTGCCCAACGCAAAGGCCATCGAGTTGGCGGTCCAGGCGGGGTTGGCGCTCGACTGCGAAGTTGCCTCTCACAGCGTCTTTGCAAGGAAGAACTACTTCTACCCGGACCTTCCGAAGGGTTATCAGATTTCCCAGTTCGAGCTGCCCCTCAATGGCGCGGGCCATCTGGACATCGAAGTCGACGGCGAAACCAAGCGGATTGGGATCACGCGCATTCACGTCGAGGAGGACGCCGCGAAGAACATCCACGGCGCCGGTTCGAGCGCGGTCACGCTCGTCGATTTCAATCGGGGCGGAACGCCGCTGATCGAAATCGTGAGCGATCCCGACTTGCGGAGCGCCGAGGAGGCTGAAGCCTACCTTCGCAAGCTTCGGGACCTTCTGATGTTCATCGGCGTCAACGACGGCAATCTCGAAGAGGGCTCGTTTCGCTGCGACGCCAACGTGTCGATTCGCCCGGTTGGCCAAGAGGAGTTCGGCACGCGCGCGGAGCTCAAGAACATCAACTCGTTTCGCTTCGTGAAGAAGGCGATCGACCACGAAATCGCACGTCAGGAAGGCGTGCTTCAAAACGGTGGCACGGTGGTCCAAGAGACCCGCACCTGGAGCGAAGGGCAGGGCAAGACAATTTCCATGCGCAGTAAAGAAGAGGCGCACGATTATCGCTATTTCCCAGACCCTGACCTGCCTCCGGTCGTGGTGACCGAGGAGCGAATCGAAGAGCTGCGGGCAGCGCTCCCCGAGCTCCCCGACGCGAAACGGGTCAGATGGCAGGACGAGCTTGGGCTCACCGAGTACGACGCAGGAGTGCTCGCCGCTCATCCGGAGGTTGCTAGCTACTTCGAGGAGGCAACGCTCCTATTCATCGAGCAGTCCGGCGCGAAGCCCGTGGCAGCTGGCAAGAAGGTGGGTAATTTCGTGCAGGCCGAAGTTCTGCGGCATGTGACGACTGCTGGGCTCGAGGCCATGTTCCCGGTTGCGCCGAGCGCGGTTGCGGAGCTTCTGGCCTGTGTCGAAGACGGAACGATCAACGGGAAAATCGCCAAGACTGTGTTCACATCGATGGTCGAGACCGGTACCGCGCCCAAGGTCATCATCGAGCGGCAAGGCCTGGCGCAAATGACGGACACGGGGGCCATCGAGGAAGAGATTCGCCGGATTCTCGATGCGAGCCCCGCTCAGGTGGTTCAGTACAAAGAGGGCAAGACCAACGTCATTGGCTACTTCGTTGGGCAAGTGATGAAGGCTACCAAGGGCGCCGCGAATCCGAAGGCCGTCAACGTGATTCTCCGGCGGCTCTTGGACGAACAATGAGAGGGGGCCTTTCGCGCGCACCCTTGAGCGGCGCCGATTGGTTTGCAGTGGAGTTCGACCCGGGCAGCCAGGAGCTGCTGATGCTCGACCAGCGCCTTCTGCCCGTCGAAGTGAAGTATCGCCGCTTCCGCACGCCGGACGAAGTAGCCGATGCCATTCGAGACATGGTCGTACGCGGCGCGCCAGCGATCGGAATTGCCGCAGCGTATGCGCTTGCGATGCTAGCGCGGGACGAGCGCGGCGACGCGAAGATGTTTCTGGTGGCCAACGGGACGGCCGGTCGGATTCTCAACGGCACGCGGCCCACGGCAGTCAACCTCGCTTGGGCCATCGCGAGGATGTCTCGAAAGGCCGGAGAGGTTTGCGAGCTCGATCCGGCGGCTCGCTACGAGGGGATGCTCGAAGAGGCCGAGGCGATGCACCGGGAAGACGTGCAAGCGTGCCACACCATGGGCGAGCTCGGCGCGGCCGACGTTCCCGATGGCGCCGTGATCCTCACGCATTGCAATGCGGGCGCCTTGGCGACTGGAGGGTATGGTACGGCGCTCGGCGTGATCCGAGCCGCGCACGCCCAGGGCAAGGGTATTCGTGTCCTTGCAGACGAGACTCGCCCCTATCTTCAAGGTGCGCGGCTCACCGCTTGGGAGCTTCATCAGGATGGGATTCCGGTCGAGGTGATCACCGACAGCATGGCGGGCCACTTTTTCCAAAAGGGGGAGATCAAGTTCGTGGTGGTAGGCAGTGATCGCATCGCGGCCAATTCCGACGTGGCGAACAAGATCGGCACCTACTCGCTAGCGGTGCTCGCCAATCAACACGGGGTGCCGTTCACGGTTGCAGCCCCTTGGAGTACAGTAGACTTCCGCACGCGTTCGGGGGCCGACATTCCGATCGAAGAGCGCCCACGGGACGAGGTGGCGAGCATCGGGAACAGCAAGTTGGTCGCCGATGGGATCCCCTGTCGGCATCCTGCTTTCGACGTGACACCAGCGCGGCTGATCGATGGCATTTACACCGAGCGCGGTGTCATTCGACCAAAGATTGGCGAGCGGCCCGACGTCTTGCGAGCCTGAGCCGCAGCTCGGCCCGAAGCCCTGTTTCCACGCGGCGAGGCATGCTCAGAGTCGAAGCAGGGCGGCGCCCCAGTTCAGGCCCGCGCCGAGCGCGAGGAAGCACAGAAGGTCGCCTTCGCGAATCTTGCCATCACGCCGGAGCTCGTCGGTGAGGATTCCGATCGTCGCAGCGGAGGTGTTGCCGTAGCGCTCGATGTTGGAAGGGATCCTCTCTGCGGGGATTCGGAGCGCTTGCTGGACGGCCCGATTGATGCGGTCGTTGGCCTGGTGTGCGATGAAGCAGTCGATGGCGTCTTGGGAGACGCCGTGCGTCTCGCAAATCGACTTCACCGTGCGCGAGAGCGTCCGGACCGCCTTTCTGAGGAGTGAGGGGCCGCGCATCCGTGGAATGTGATGCTCGGCGCGTAGTGCCTCAGCGGTGACGTATGGAACGTTGCGAAAGCCGCAGCCTGGAACGTATAGATGGTCGAACGAGTCCCCGTCGCTATGCAGCTCCGCTCCGATGAAGCCGCCGTCCGGCGCTTGGCTCTTACGGAGCACCATGGCTGCGGCGCCGTCTCCGAAGACCACGGCCAGGCCTCGGTGCCGATTGGCGCGCTCGTAGGCCTCCACAGAGACTTCGCCCTCGGCTTCAGAACGGACCAGGTCCCAGTCGGACCAGGGCATGAAGCCTGCATGAACGTCCGCGCCCACCAGCAGGATCGTCCTCGCGGCCCCGGATTGAACCAAACCGTTGGCCAGCTGCAGTCCGTATGGGATGGCCGCGCACTGCTGCCGGATGTCTAGTGCCGGGACGCCAGACAGTCCGAGCTTCGCCCCGAGAAGCGGGCCTGAGCCGGGAAAGAAGTAGTCCGGTGTCATGGTGGCAAAGATGATGTAGTCGACGTCCGACGCCTCGATACCGGCGTCGTCGATTGCCTGCTTGGAAGCCTCGACGGCCAGGTCGCTCGGCCCCTGGCCATCACGCGCGAAGTATCGCTGCTTGATCCCAGTGCGCGTTCGGATCCATTCGTCGCTGGTTTCCATCACACGCGCGAGGGCGTGATTCGGCACCGGTACGCCCGGCAAGTGGCGTCCTGTTCCGAGGATCGTCACGCCGCTCATGCGAGGCTTTCGCCCTGCCAGAGCGCTTCAGGTCCGCTCCGCCGGCGCACCACGCGTGCGCGCGTCCCGTCGACGAGAACTTCGGGAGGCAGCGGGCGCGCATTGTACATGCTCTGCATTTCTCGTCCGTAGGCACCCGCTCCGCGAATGGCGAGCAGGTCTCCTTGCTTGACCTCGGGCAAAGGGCGGTCCTTGGCCACGAAGTCGCCGGACTCACAAACGGGCCCGACCACGTCGACCGGGACGAGAACGGCATCTGGGTCGGGCTCCACGATGGGCATAATCGCATGGTAGGCGCCGTAAAGGGCAGGGCGAATGAGCTCGGTCATGGCCGCGTCGACGATGACGAAGTGGCGATCGCCCTGCATCTTGGTGTAGAGAACGCGGGTCAGGAGCACCCCGGCATCGCCGACCAGGGCGCGTCCCGGTTCGGTGATGATCTGAATCTCCGGGCGCAGCATCTTGGAGGCGACGAGGCCTTCCCGGATCGCTTCGCCAAAGGTGGCGGCAGATGGGTAGGGGTCGACTTCCTGTCCGTAATGCATCGGCCAACCGCCGCCTACGTCGATCGCGCGCAAGGTCGCGCCCTGCTCGATGCACTGAGCCGCGAAGTTGCCGAGAATCTCTATCGCTTCACGAAGCGGCCGGGGCGACGAAAGCTGGGAGCCGATGTGACAGGCGACCGCTTCGAGATCGAGGTAAGGGCTCTTCAGGACGCGAGGAATGATCGACTCAGCGATGGGAATCGACAGGCCGAACTTGGACTCGCGAAGGCCGGTGGCAATGTAAGGATGCGTCTTCGCGTCGACGTCCGGGTTGACGCGCAATCCGATGGCCAGCGGTCGACCGAGCTCCTGCGCGACGCTTTCGACGACATCGAGCTCCTGGATGTTCTCGACGTGCAGAGCGCGAATGCCGGCCTCGGCAGCTGCGAGGATTTCTTCCCGCCGCTTGCCGACGCCGCTGTACACAATTCGCTCGGGCGGGAAACCGGCCTTCAGGGCGCGCAGCATCTCGCCCTGCGAGACGATGTCCGCGCCGCAGCCCTGCGAGGCCAACCTCGCGAGCACCGAGAGATTTCCATTGGCCTTCACCGCGTACGCGACTAGGTGCGGAGTGAAGGACAAGGCCTCGTCGATCGAGCGATACGCGTCGTCGATGGCAGCGCCCGAGTACACGAAGGCAGGAGTCTCGACCTCGTCGGCGATCGATTCGAGGGCTACGTCTTCACAGAGGAGCGCGCCATCTCGATACGAAAACCAGGGCGATTCCGGGATGTGCACGTTGGACATGGCCGTCCTTTATGAGTCCCGGCGCGCCTGGAGTCGACCCCGCAGCTCAGCGATGGCGGCCAGCACCCGGGCGCGAGCCGGCCCGCCGAGCACATCCCGCCGTTCGACCGCGGTTTCCATGTCTAGAGCGTCAAAGATCGTGTCGTCGAATGCTTCGTGCTCGTCCTCGTAAGCCTGCAAAGGGAGCTCCGAAAGTGTCTTGTTCTCCAGGGCAGCCCGGTGAACGAGCCTGCCCGCGATATGATGCGCATCCCGGAACGGAACACCTCGCGAGGCGAGCCAGTCGGCGACCTCGGTCGCGTCCAGAAAGCCCGCCCGAAGGGCAGTCGCCATTTGCTCTCTATTGAACGTCGCCGATCCAATCGCGCCACTGAGTACCGCAAGGCAATCGTGTACGGTGTCGAATGCCTCGAAGACGGGAGCCTTGTCTTCCTGAAGGTCTCGGTTGTAAGTCAGCGGGAGCCCCTTGAGCAGCACCAAGAGGTTCACGAGCGAGCCGACGACTCGCCCCGTCTTGCCTCGCACTAGCTCGGGCATGTCCGGGTTTTTCTTCTGCGGCATGATTGACGAGCCCGTAGTGAATGCGTCGCTCATCTGCATGAAGGCGAATTCCTGGCTCGACCAGAGCACGAGCTCCTCGGCGATTCGCGAGAGGTGCACCGAACAGATTGCGAGTGCGCTCACCGCTTCGAGCAGAAAATCCCGGCTGCTGACCGCATCGAGTGAATTGCGCATGGCTTGATCGAAACCGAGCGCTTTGGCTGTCGCCTCTCGGTCGAGCGGAAACGTCGTGCCGGCAAGAGCCGCGCTGCCGAGCGGCGACTCGTTCATGCGCTTGGCTGCATCGACAAGGCGGCTGCGGTCGCGGTCGAGCATCTCGGCCCAGGCCATGATGTGATGCGCCAGGCGAATCGGCTGCGCCCTCTGCAAGTGCGTGTAGCCCGGCATCAGGAAGTCGATGTGGCCGTCGGCTTTGTCGACGAGAACCTCGAGCAGCGTGTCGATGTCCGCCACGATGGAAGCGCAGGCCTGTCGGGTCCAGAGCCGCATGTCGGTCGCGACCTGATCGTTCCGGCTTCGGCCGGTGTGGAGGCGTCCACCGGCCTCGCCGATGGCACTCGTCAGCGCTGCCTCGATGTTCATATGGACGTCTTCTTTGCTCTCGTTCCAGTCGAACTCGCCCCGTTCGATCGACGCCCGAATTGTCTCGAGGCCCGCGACGATTTGCTCAGCGTCGTCGCTGGAGACGATCTTCTGACGGGCGAGCATTCGCACGTGTGCGATCGAGCCAGCGATGTCCTGCGGCCAAAGACGGCCGTCGACATCTATGCTTGCGCTGAACCTCGCTGCGATCGCGTCCAGCTCTTCCTCGAACCGGCCGCCCCATGCCTTGTCACTCATCGTTCGTTCTCCGCTATTGCTGCATCGGCACCCGCAGGTCTACACGGCGAAGCAGGCGGGAGCCAGCACGAAGCGTCCAGGCCTCGGTCACGACGGCGCAGAGGGCTGCGATGACCGGGGTCATCCAAGCGAAAGCCACACCGAGTACGACCAGTAGGGTCGCGAGGACACAGCTGCCGATGCTCCGCCAGGTTGCCCTCCGCACAGCCCTTGCGATCCATAGGGCGCCGGCGGCGTCGCGAACGTCGTGGCTGGCAATCACCACGCCCCGGTCCTCCAAGGCGGAGCCTGCGAGCCGTAGCGAGATCGGAACATCGGCCGCAGCCAGTACCGCGTCGTCTTCTCCGCCTCGGCCGATCGTCGCCGTCACACCCCCAGTCTCACGGAGCGCGCGGACTTCGGCGACCCGTTCACGGGGCAAGAGCGGAGCCTTGACCCGTGGGGCACCGAGACCCACAGCGATGCGCTCCACGGTGCGTCGGTCGTCTCCGGAGAGAACGACCACCTCGCAGGGAAGGTCGGCGATCCGCTGCACAGCGTCTCGCGCACCCACGTGGGCAGGGTCGAGCACGGCAAGCAGCGCTTCGAGCCGTCCATCCATCGCGATGAAGATCGGGGTAAGGCCCTCGTTTTCGATATGAGCTGCGTCGCTGTCCGCCGTGGCCACGCTGATGCCTTCGTCGAGCAGGAGCTGCCGGCGACCAACGACGACCGGGATGCCATGCGAGCTGACGGCGGTGACACCCAGGCCCGCCCGGACCCGTTCCTTGCGCACCGCGGGCGAGATCCCTCCATGCTCGTCGGCGTAGCGTCGAATGGCTCTGGCGATTGGGTGATCCTCGGCTGCGCTCTCGGCGGCGGCCGCGAGGCCCAGGACGAGGCCGAGGTCGGTCTGGCCGAGCGAATGCGCCTGCCGAACGACGGGCTCACCGGAGGTCAGAGACCCCCGCAACAAGATCGCGGTGGTGCTGGTGCGCCCCGCATCGCGCAGCGCCCGCGAGCTTCCAAAGAACATGCCTCGCCGAGCCGAAGCGAGCGCGCCGCCTTCCAGTGGGATGTCGAGCGAAGCGAGCAAGGCAAGGACCGGGATTCCGAGTAGAAAGGTCGCGGCACCTTCCGGCCCCGCCCAAAGGAGCGCCGCGATGCTCGCCGGTGCCAAGAACAGCCAACTCCATCGTGTGATCGCAAAGCGCAACCGAGATGCGGCGGCCAGGTCTTGCTGCTTGCGCGTTCCAAGCTCGATAGCGCGAACGATGCTCCGTTCCTGGCCGGTCCGGCGAACGCGGACGCTGACTGCGCCGTCGAGGACGCGTGTGCCTGCTAGAATGAAATCGCCTTCGGTGTACGGCCTTGCGTGCGCAGCGTTCGGATATCGCAACGCCGACGCGGAGCCCTCTTCGATCAGGCCATCGGCTGGAGCACGTTCGCCCTCCAGGACTACAACGATATCGCCCTGGCGCAGGCTGTCGGCCGGCACTTCTTCGTAAGCGGACGGGTTGCCGGCGGGGATTCTCGCGTTGAGCGGCAAGGTTTCGCGGAGCTCCCGCGCTGCAGCTCGCAAGGACGAGGAAAACGAAGCGTGAAGCCAGTTTCGGATCGAAACGGCAATGGCAGCGACGGCAGCGCCGGCGAGCGACCAGCGCTGCGTTTCCGAGTCGCTGGCCATCACCGAGGCAAGCGATGCGAGCACGAGACCAAGCGGGGCGACCACTCCGAGCGATGGATTCGCGCGCACAGTGCTCAGAGGAATGCGCGCGTTCACCGCCGCACAAAGAACGATCAGAAACGCGGCCAGCCATCCAAGCTCGCGGCCTGGGGTGAACAGGATCAGTGGGAGGGTCACAATGGCGATGCCGGTCGCGATGACCGGGTCGTACTGTCGAGCGCGGGCCGTTTCAGACGCCGTTTCGGCGGCATCGCCTCGAAGAAGCGTGGCTTCGCGCACGAGCTCGGGGATGGAGGGCCGCTCGACCCGAGGCCGTTCGGAAGGCCGATGGGGGGGGGCGTCGAAATCGCGTTCGCCAAGCGCAAAGCGAGCTTGGCAAGTCTCGTCGCAGAGAAATCGCGCGCCGTCCTGCATCCAGAGAACACGGCGGGCCCGCAGTGGGTCGACCGCCCGCCCGCAGGCGGGGCAGGGCTGAGACGGTATGTACGGCCGCGCCGGTTGCATCCGTTAGGCTCCTACGAGGAATCGACATTGGGTCAAGGACGCGGTAAGTGAGCGCCCGGAGGCAAGATGACGACGCGTGTAGAAACCGATTCGATGGGCCCGATCGAGGTGCCTGCGGACAAATACTACGGCGCGCAGACCATGAGGTCGCGCATGAATTTCCGAATCGGCACCGAACGCATGCCGATCGAAGTGGTTCGCGCCTTTGGAATACTCAAGAAGGCTGCGGCGCTCACCAACTGCGAGCTCGACAATCTCGACAAGGACGTCTGTGATTTGATCGTGCGAGCGGCGGACGAGGTCATCGAGGGAAAGCTCGACGGTCACTTCCCGCTCGTCGTTTGGCAGACCGGTTCGGGTACGCAGTCGAACATGAACGTCAACGAGGTCATCTCGAACAGAGCGATCGAGCTCGCCGGCGGGGAGATGGGCAGCAAGAAGCCCGTGCACCCCAATGACCATGTCAATCGGTCACAGTCCTCTAACGACACCTTCCCGACCGCGATGCACATCGCTGCGGTCATCGCGGTCGAGGGGATGATGCCCAAGGTTCGACTGCTGCGGGACACCCTCGATGTCAAGGCCAAGGCCTTTGCGCAGATCGTCAAGATCGGTCGAACACACCTCCAGGACGCGACGCCTCTGACCCTCGGGCAGGAGATCAGCGGCTGGGTCTCGCAAATCGATCACGGCTTGGCGGCGATCGAGGCGACCATGCCACAGCTTCGTGAGCTAGCGCTCGGCGGGACGGCCGTCGGGACCGGCCTCAACACCCATCCGGAGTATGCCGACAGAGTAGCTTCAAAAATCGCGGACCTCAGCGGCAAGGATTTCGTTTCGGCGCCAAACAAGTTTGCCGCGCTCGCGGCACACGACGCGTTCGTCGGCACCAGTGGTGCGCTCAAACAGCTTGCTGTGGCGCTGATGAAGATCGCAAACGACGTGCGCTGGCTTTCCTCGGGCCCGAGGTCGGGGATTGGCGAGATCCGGATTCCGGAGAACGAGCCGGGAAGCTCGATCATGCCGGGCAAGGTGAACCCCACGCAGTGCGAAGCAATGACGATGGTCTGCACGCAGGTCATGGGGAACGACGCGACGATCGGCATCGCCGGCTCGCAGGGCAACTTCGAGCTCAACGTGTATAAGCCGGTGATGGCCTACAACCTGCTCCAGTCGATTCGACTGCTCGGCGATGCCTCTCAGAGCTTCAACGACAACTGCGCCGTGGGTATCGAGCCGAACCTCGAAACGATTGACGACAAGCTTCGCCGTTCGCTGATGCTGGTGACGGCTTTGAATCCGCTGGTGGGCTACGACAACGCGGCGAAGATCGCGAAGCACGCCTACAAGAGCAACACAACCCTTCGGGAGGCGGCGATCGACCTCGGCTTGCTGACCGGCAAGCAGTTCGATGAAGCCGTACAGCCCGAAGAGATGGTAGGTCCCCTCAAGGTATGAGCGTCGAGATCAAGCAGCATCAGCCCGGCCAGGACCTGAAGGACTTCATCGGGGTCGCCTTCGAGGTTTATGGCGACGACCCGGCCTGGGTGCCTCCGCTCAACATGGAGATCACCGACCGGCTCACCCCCCAGAAGAACCCTTTCTTCGAGCATGCCGAGGTCGCCCTCTTCACGGCATGGAAAGACGGGAAGGCCGTCGGTCGGATTTCTGCACAAATCGATCACGAGCATTTGCGCATCCACAATGATAACGCCGGGTTCTTTGGCTTCTTCGACACGATCAACGACCAAGAGGTGGCTTCCGCCCTGGTCGCTGCGGCCGAGAGCTGGCTCACGAGCCGTGGGATGACGCTGATGCGCGGCCCGTTCTCTCTCTCGATCAACGAGGAGACCGGGTTGCTCGTCGAAGGCTTTGATTCGCCTCCCACGATCATGTCACCACACCACCGTTCGTATCAGGGGGCGCTCGCCGAAGGAGCCGGGCTCCAGAAGGTGAAGGACTGCTACGGCTGGAAGCACCAGGTCGTGCCTGCGCCGCCGCGCGCCCAAAGGGCCTGGGAGGCGATCAGCAGTCTTCCTGAGGTTCGATTCCGCTCTGTGAGCCCGCGCAAGCTCAAAAAGGAAGTCCACGACATCCTGGACGTCTTCAACGACGCCTGGCAACACAACTGGGGTTTCGTTCCTGCGACCGACTCCGAAGCCAAGAAGATGGCCGCCGACCTGCAGCTGATCCTCGACAAGGAGCTCTCTTTCTTTGCGGAGATCGACGGGCAGCCGGTTGCGATCTGCGTCTGTCTGCCGAACCTAAACGAAGCGATTTACGACTTCGGGGGAAAGCTCGGCCCGGTCACGATTCCAAAGCTCATCTGGCGCCTGAAAATCCGGCGGCCGAAGTCGGCTCGCTTGATGTTGCTCGGAATCCGGACCGAGCTGCGGGGCAAGAAGCGCTACGCCCCGTTGGCGATGGCGGTCATCGCGGAGCTCGTGCGACGAGGGATGAAGCGGGGCTACGAGTGGGCCGAGCTCGGTTGGACGCTCGAAGACAACCGGCTCATCAACGCGGCCATCCGGAGCATGGGCTCCACGATTTACAAGCGCTATCGCTTGTTCGAGAAGCCGATCGGCGCCTAACGGCGGATTTCGAGTCGCTCCCCGTCGGTGCTGATGATCACCCCGCCGCGAAGATCGGTGCGGAAGACCGTGGCGCCTGCCTCGCGCAATCGTCTGATCACCGAGAGGCTGGGGTGGCCGTAGCGATTGCCCGCGCCGCAGCTGATCACGGCGAAGGAAGGGCGGACCTGGGCGACAAAGAGGGGCGCAGAGGATGTCTTGGAGCCGTGGTGGCCGACCTGCAGGACGTCTGCGGGCCCGATGCGCCCGCTCGCGAGCAGGGCTCGCTCCGATTCATGTTCGAGGTCGCCGGTGAACAGGAAGGAGCGCCGCCCGTAGCGGAGCCTCAGTACAAGTGAATTGTCGTTGAGGCCGAACGCGGCGTCGTAGCGGGGGCAGGGCCAAAGGACCTCGAGCTCCGCGTCTCCGAAAAGCTGGGCCGTGCCGCAAAGCTCGGGCGCGAAGCGCAGTTTGGTCCCATGGACCATGGCGGAGGAGAGCAGTCGGGCCATCGCGCCATCTCGCTCCTCGGTGAGCAGCTGCCCGTTCAGCCAGATTTCTCCGATGTCGATCTCACCGATGAGCGCTCTTAGACCTCCGTAGTGATCGGGGTGACCGTGCGTGATGATCAGCGCGTCGATTCGCCTACGGCGACGAGCGTCGAGGAGAGCTCGGAGCTCACGCACGGCCGGATGACGCTCGCCCTGGCCGGTGTCGACGAGCGCGAGCTGTCCATTTGGGAAGTCGATGAGGGTTGCGTCGCCTTGGCCGACGTCGACAAACGACACGCGAACCGAGCTTCTCGGTTGCTCTCGGGCGATGAGCAGTCGGTCGGCGCCGAGCCAAAGAAGGGCGGCGAGCCCGAGAACCGCAACGCGCTGGGGCCAGTTTCGACTGAGGAGAAGCAAGAGGCAGGCAGCCAGAACGAGCGTTCCCTGCAGCAGGTCGAGGGGCGGAAGTCGTCGGGTCACTGTCAGTGGGACGAAGGCATCGCAGATCGAGAGGAGGATGTGTACGGCGACCGTCAGCGCCGAGCCTGAGGTCTCCGCTATTGCGGGCGTCGTTGCCGTGAGGGCAAAGAGGTGCGCCAGAGGGATGACGACCCAGCTTCCGAAGGGCAGGACGACGATGTTCGTGAGCCAGCCCACGAGTGGAACGCCACCGAACCACCACCAGACCATCGGAGTCGTGGCGACCAGTGTTCGTGCGCTGATCGTCGCCGAAAAGCGAAGGCGCCGCCAGCGCTGCGGTGCAGAGGTTCGAGGCGCGCTCAAAATCGCCGAAGTCGCGATGATCGAGAGAAGGAATGCCGGTCGCAGAGCCATGGCAGGGTCTGGCGCGGAGAGCAGCAAGGAGGCTCCCGCCGTCACCGCGGTCGCCGAAGGGCGACGTCCGACGACGAGAAAACACCAAGTCAGGGCCGCGGTGATCGCGGCGCGCCAAGCACTCGGCGAGCCGCCCGCAAAAAGCGCGTGCAATAGAGTGAGGGGAATGCCCATGGCGGCGGCTAGGCGTCGAGGATCGAAACCGAGCGCTACGCCGCGGAGCATCCAGTGTAGCGAACGAACCAAGGTTCCGCTGACCAGGGCGACGTGGAGTCCGGACACGGCGAACAGGTGCGCGAGTCCAACGGCAGCAATTGTCTTGCGCTGCTCGTAGCCGAGCGCGGAGCCGTCTCCTAGAACCAGGGCTCGGGCCACCCCGGCTACATCCGGCGGCAGCGCGTCGTTCATGTGCGCGCGCACACGTTCGCGGGCCCGATGGACGCGGGCCGACCAGACCGGACTCTCGAGCAGCTCGAGCGCGCTCGTCTCGTTCCACCGCGCCCAGCAGCCCCCGCCTCGTGGAGGAGATAGGTTCGGATGCGGCGAGGGGTTGCGGAGCTGGGTGCGCGCACGCAGCTCTGCGTCGAACAGGACGATGGCTCCGGGTGGCGGGGTGGTGGCGCCGACAATCTTGCCTGTCAACTGCAGACCTTTGGGGACGGCATCGCGGGAATCCCGCAAGCGGCCCTCGAGAACGCGCAATCGAATGCGAGCGTCTTCAAGTCCATGCCGCACCGATTCGACCTGCGCGATGAGCCGGGCTCGGCCGCGAATCGAGCAGGGCGAGGGCAGCTCCTGGGTGACGCCCAGGCCGCAGCAGAATGCGAGCACGGCAAGCGGAGCCCCCCAGAGCCGGGCGCCGAGCTCGCGGCCCTGGGCGACGATGATAAGGGAAACGGCGAAACCCAGGGCTACAAGCAGCGGACCCAGACTGGGTTGCCATTGGGCACCCAGGAGGAGCCCAGCCAACCATCCCGCCGCGATCCACGCCAGCACGAGACCTAGACCAGCAAATCGCGTGCCTGCCGCAAATGCCGCGGAGGGCGCGCGGAATTCTCAATCCTAGTGGCGCCCGGCGGCGGCCGCGTGGCGGTCCGGCGCTCGAGCTCGCCGATGAGGAATCGTGTCGCTCTTCGTTGCGCTGCGATGCGCCCTTGCTAAAGCGCACGGGACGACGCAGCGCGCGTCAGAAGGGGCTCCGATGACGACCAAATGGGTATACACGCTCGATGAGATCGACGAGGCGGAAGCGGCCGTGGAGGGCGATTGGGATCGCGTGCGCGGTCTGCTCGGTGGCAAGGGCGCGAACCTCGGCGAGATGAACCGACTCGGCGTTCCCGTTCCTCCAGCCTTCACGATCACGACCGAGGCCTGCAATGCCTACCTAGCTGCGGGTCGTAAGCTCCCCGAAGGGCTATGGGACCAAGCCTTGGCGGCGCTCCGTGCCATGGAGGCGAAGACCGGGAAGCGTTTCGGCGATCCCTCGAATCCGCTGCTCGTGTCCTGCCGCTCGGGTGCGAAGTTCTCGATGCCCGGCATGATGGACACCGTTCTCGACATCGGTCTCAACGACGAAGTCACCGAAGGCATGATCAAGCTGACTGGGAACGAGCGTTTCGCATACGACTCCTATCGGCGGCTCATTCAAATGTACGGGACGGTCGTTCTCGGCGTGCGCGACGAACCTTTCGAGGACGTGCTGGCACACCACCGCGAGCGGCGCGGCGTGAGCAGCGATGCAGACCTGACCGGGGATGACTTCCGATCGATTGTCAGCGAGTTCAAAGACATCGTCCGCCGGCAAGCGCGTGTCGGTTTCCCGTCCAACGCCGAAGAGCAGCTTCGAATGGCGATCCTGGCGGTGTTCGACAGCTGGAACGGCAAGCGCGCTCGTGACTACCGGGAAGCGGCCAACATCGCGCACGACCTCGGCACCGGCGTCAACGTGGTCACCATGGTGTACGGCAATCTCGGTCAGGGTTCGGGTACCGGCGTGGCCATGTCTCGCAATGCAACCACGGGCGAGAACGTGCTCGAAGGCGACTACCTCATCGACGCTCAGGGCGAAGATGTCGTTGCAGGAACGCGTCCGACCAAGCCACTCGATCAGCTCGAGGGCGAAATGCCCGAGGTCTATGCGCAGTTCCACGGGATCGCGAAGCGTCTCGAGCGGCACTACCGCGAGATGCAGGACATGGAGTTCACCGTCGAGCGCGGTCAGCTTTGGATCTTGCAGACGCGGACCGGCAAGCGTACCGCACAGGCTGCCGTCCGGATCGCAGTTGACCTCGCGGACGAGGGTCTGATTAGTCGCGAGGAAGCCGTGCTGCGGGTCGCGCCCGAGCAAATCGAGTTCTTTCTCCATCCACAGTTCTCGGCTGCATCCAAGGCAGGGCACAAAGTCATCGCTCGGGGCCTGAACGTGTCCCCCGGGGCCGCGACCGGCGTAGTGGCGTTTGATCCCGACCTGGCGGAGCGCTGGGCGAAAGAGGACGAGCGCGATGTCTTGTTGGTGAGGCCTGAGACCAAACCGGACGACGTGCACGGGATGCTTGCGGCAAAGGGAATCCTGACCAGCAGCGGCGGCCGCACGAGCCACGCAGCTCTGGTCGCCCGGCAGTTCGGAAAGCCAGCGGTCGTTGGTGCTTCGGCGCTCAGCATCGATCTCGGACAGCGAATCATGACGGTTGGTGACCAGGAGATCCGGGAAGGTGACTGGATTTCGATCGACGGCACGACCGGCGAGGTGTTTACCGGCAAGCTCGAAACCGTCGTTCCCGACATGGACGATGACTGGCTCTCACGGCTCATGACCTGGGCCGACGAGTTCCGCCGCCTCGGGGTGCGCGCAAACGCCGATTATCCGGAGGACGCGGTGCGAGCCCGCAAGTACGGCGCCGAGGGTATCGGCTTGTGCCGGACCGAACACATGTTCTTCCAGCCCGAGCGCTTGCCCACCGTCCAACGGATGATCACGACCCGTTCACCCGCAGAGCGGCGCGAGGCAGTCGACGCGCTGCTTCCGTTCCAGAGGGCCGACTTCGCAGGCCTCTTCAGGGCGATGGACGGCCTGCCCGTCATCATCCGGCTCATCGACCCACCGCTGCACGAGTTCCTCCCGGGTTTCGAAGAGCTGAGTCGGGAGCTCACCGACCTTCAGATTCGAATCAGCAGCGCGCGCAGCCTCGAAGAGGTTGAAGAAATTACCGCCAAGCTGCTGGAAACACAGGCAATGCTCGACAAGGTCGCATCTCTCAAAGAATCGAACCCGATGCTCGGTCTGCGTGGCGTCCGACTCGGCATTCTGATCCCCGAGCTGACACGAATGCAGGTCAGGGCCGTTTTCGAGGCGGCGTGCGAGGTGACGCGTGAGGGGTGCAACGCGATCCCGGAGATCATGATTCCGCTCACCAGTCACGTGAACGAGCTGCGTCGCCAAAGGGCGGTGTTGGAAGCCGAGGCCAAGAAGGTGATGGAAGAGCAGGGCGTGGAGGTGAAATACCAGTTCGGCACGATGGTCGAGGTGCCGCGTGCAGCCCTGACCGCCGACGAGATCGCCGAGTACGCCGAGTTCCTTTCGTTCGGGACCAACGACCTCACCCAGACCACCTTTGCGATGAGTCGCGACGATGCCGAATCGGGCTTCCTCATGCGCTACCTGAGCGAGGGAATCCTCCCGGCCAACCCATTTGCCACCCTCGACGAGGCTGGCGTGGGCAAGCTCATGCGCATGGCCGTCGTAGAGGCGCGAAAGACGCGCCCTCACATCGAGACCGGTGTCTGCGGCGAGCATGGTGGCGACCCAGCATCGATTGCAATCTGCGACCGGCTCGGGCTCGACTACGTGAGCTGCTCTCCCTACCGCGTACCGATCGCGCGGCTCTCGGCAGCCCAATCTGCGTTGCGATCTCGAGCTGAGAAGTAGGCCGCCAGCCGATCTTCGAACAGGCGGCTCTAGCCGTAGTAGGCGATGGCCGTGAGGGTTGCCGCGTAGGTGAGCAGCAGCACGATGGCGTCGGGCTCGAGACGCCTAAAACGAGTCTTCTCCGATTCGCCGACGATGGCGGCCACGGCGATCGCCATGAGCAAGATCGCACCGAAGGCCGAGACGACCTGGGTCTGCGACACGGCCGCAAGAATCGGCCCCTCGGTGTAAGCGATGTCGGCGAAGAGGAGGATGCTCATGTTGGCGACGTTGCTGCCAAACAGGTTGCCGACGGCCATGTCGTAGGCGCCGATGCGTACGGAGGCGATCGATGCGATGAGCTCGGGTAGAGAGGTCGTGACCGCCAAGAGAAGAGCGCCGAGGAAGGTCTGCGCAATGCCGGTGGAGTCGGCGATGTTCTTCACGCTGAGGGTGACCACTGGCGCGGTTACCAAGATCAGCAGGGCCGACCCTGCAAAGCGTGCCCAGAGGCCTCGCGTCGATCGTTCGGCGGCCTTCCGACTCCAGCCAGTGGGTTTTTGGACGGAAATCTGCGGCGCATCAAGACCGGGCCGCGCCAGCAGGGGCATGCGCCGGAACCATGCAATGGAGGCGACGTAGAGCCCGGCAATCAAAAGCGGCGTGATGCCAACCCAACCAATCTTGAGCGTGGTTTGCGTGAAGATGCTCAGCGCAGCCATTGCGGTGAGCGCGATCGCGACGGCAGCCACTCGCGCATGACCAAGCTCGACCGAGGGCCAAACCTGACCCCGGTAGAGCAGGTCGATGACCGCGAGGATCGCCATGTTCGCCATGGAGGAGCCGAAGAGATCGCCAAGAGCGAGATCGGGAGCCCCAGCCCTAGCCGCAGTGATCTCGGTCATGAGCTCTGGTAGCGAGGTCGCAAATGCCAGCAGCAGCGTGCCCACGAAGAGCCGGCTCATCTTCGTCCGCTCCGCGATCTGGTCCGCATAGGCCGCCAGAGAAGAGCCCGCCCGCACCAACACCGCGGCACTCACCAGGAACACCAAGACGGCCTGCCACAAGCTCATCGCTAATGTTTACCACGACGGGGACGCTCTTCGGGATCCAAGCGACCGGACTTACACACCCATTCAGGAAAAGATTTCGGGCCCCGATGATTCCTCGGTACGGACTGGTGCTAGGCTTCCGGCGAGGTCAATTCGATGGTCCAACGGTCTTCAAAGCTCGGTCTGTTCTTCGTTTTCGCGCTTCTGGCGGTCGGCATCGTGGCCTCCGGACTCGCCTACAACGCCGGCCGCGCACCCAACGGCGGCGATAGCGACTCTGGAGTCCCAGACGAGCCTGTCGCGGCAAAGGCAGATGTCCCCGAGCCGGGCACCGTCACCGTAGAGCCCAGCCGCACCGATGACGTGCTCAGCAACCCGGGCATGGGCTTCGCCAGCTTCCACTTCGGCTGGTGGTGCAATCTGCCGCCGATCACCTATCCGCCAGAGCAGTGCGCCGATCGCGTCCGCAAGCAATGGCCGGAGAACTATCCCGAGTCCGGTACAGCGTACTTCCGCTGGCACTGGCGGGACCTAGAACCGAAGCGCGGTGAGATCGACTTCGCGATGATCGACCGGGCGATCCAATCCGCCAACGAGCTGGGGATGACCCTTGGCTTCCGCGTGATGACCGTGGCCGACGGACAGTCTGGAATTCCAGACTGGCTGACCAGTGCCCCGTACAATGCCTCCGGTGAGTGGCACCCGGGCGACGGAGGTCGCGTGTTCTGGCCGGACTATCGCGACGCCACGTTCCAGCGCGAGCATGCCCGCCTAATCAGCGCCTTGGGAAAGCGCTACAACGGTCATCCTGCAGTGGACCACATCGACATCGGCACGGTTGGCTGCTGGGGCGAGTGGAACACGGCCTGCGTCTCCGACGCGGACAGTCTCATTGACGTTTACAAACCTGCCAACCGCAAAGAGCGTCAACAGATCGTGACCGCGCTGACCCAGCTGATCGATCATCATTTGAGCGCCTTTTCCAAAACCCCGGTCGTCATGCTGGGGCTCGCCGGAGACAAACTAGGCATCATGCTCCACGCTACCCAGCGCGGCGCTGGTTGGCGTGCAGACTGTTGGGGGGATTGGGGCATGTGGGGCGGCTCCTGGGGCCACCAAAGCAAGCTCTATCCGCCGATGATCGCGGCGGCCGCGGCCGCCGATCCTGGTTTCGTCGACGTGTGGAAAAAAGCGCCCGTCCAACTCGAAATCTGCGGCACGCTTGCTCGTTGGCACGAGCTAGGCTGGACCGCGGCCAAGCCAAACGGCCAGGTCTACAAGTCGTTTCAGTGGGCCCTCAAGCAGCACGCATCCCTGCTCAATGTCAAATCTCAGCCGGTGCCCGAGAGCTACCTGGCCCCCATCGAAGACCTGCTCAAACGCAATGGCTACCGGTTCGTCGTCGACCGTTTCAATCATCAACGCACGGTCCGGGCGGGCACCAGCACGACCTTCATCACCGACTGGCGCAATGTCGGCGTCGCACCGGCCTATCTGCCGCGGACCCTGACCTATCGGCTGCGTGGGACATCCAAGGTCGTGACCCTTCCTAGCACACAGGACACCCGCACCTGGTTGCCAGGCAGCTGGAAGGTACGCGATACGATTGCCATCCCATCGGACCTACCCAAGGGGACCTACCAAATCGACCTCGCCCTCTTGGATCGCGCGGGCACCGCGCCCGACACCAAGGCGCTGCCGCCGCTTCGTCTGGGTACCGCCGGCCGTGGAGCAGACGGCTGGAACAGAGTGTCCGAGCTGACCGTAGAGTAACACCGTGGAGTACCGCTCACCCCGCGCCCCGTGCGAAGCAGATTGAGTATTCTCTCCTACGATTGGAGACAGGCGCTTGGGCAAGGTGCTTTGTTGGGCTACACTGCGCGTCCTTCATGTTGCTCCGACTCAGCCCCATCTTTGTCCTCGCTAGAGGTTCGAACTCAGGGCTTGGATAGAGACTCGACCAAAGAGCTCACGGGCGCACCCAGCCGTCGATATGAGGTATGAGACCAAGTGATTGAGTCGGTTCAACAGCTTTACGGGCTGCTCACTCCCCCTGAGAAGCGGAGCGCAATGAAAGTGTTGGCTCTGATGTGCGTGCTGGCGCTTCTCGAGGCAACCGGGGTGGCGTCCATCATGCCGTTTCTGGCAATTCTCTCGTCCCCGGAGCTCATGCAGAGCAATACGGCGGTAGCAAAAATATCTGCATGGACCGGTATCACATCGGCGGACGACTTGTTGCTGCTGACGGGCGCACTGGTCTTCTGCCTGGTGCTCTCGGCTCTAGTGCTGCAGGCCCTCGTCGTTTGGGCGCAGGTCAGGTACGGGGGGAACTTGATGCACTCCTGGAGTTGCCGAATCGTCGAGACCTATCTGTTGCAGCCCTACGAATGGTTCCTTGCAAAGCACAGTTCAGAGCTTTCAGCGACGACCATCAACGAGGTGAATCAGGTGATTTACCACGCAGTCCTGCCGATCCTCATGATTGTGAGCAATGCGCTGGTCGCGCTGTTTGTGTTCGCATTCCTGCTCATCGTGGACCCCGTGCTGGCCGTCACGACCGTCCTCGTTCTCGCCGGGGCATACGGTCTTACATATCGTTCTCTCCGTGCCCGGCTCCTTCGGACTGGTGAGTCGTGGCTTGAATCCAATCAGCGCCGATATCACGTTCTGGCGGAGGCCTTCACTGGGATCAAAGAAGTCAAAGTTCTCCACGCGGAAGCGTCGTTTGCCGCCGAGTTCGACTCTGTGTCGCGTCGGATGTGCGACGCGATGATTCGGTCAAGAGTATTGGGACACGTGCCGTCCATCGCCATGCAAGGCGTCGTTTTCGGTGGGATGCTACTTGTGGTTCTGTACGTAGTCGCAACCCGTGGGGGATTTGCGGCCGGCCTGCCGATGATTGGGCTCTATGCCTTCGCCGGATACAAGATGATGCCCGCGCTGCAGCGGATATACGCCGAGTTGGCACAGGTGGAGTTCTCCTCTGCGGCACTGGTAACGCTAGAGCAGCCCCTTCGGCTCGGGAAGAACCCGAGAAACACGCTAGCAGGCTCGGCGGCCGGGCAACGAGTCGAGACACGGGTCGGCTTGACCAGGCAGCTCGAGTTCAGGGATGTCGTGTATGGGTATCCTGGCAGCGATCGCCCGACACTCCATCGCATGAGCTTCACAATCGATGCGGGTTCCAAAGTTGGGATTGTGGGCTCCACGGGATCGGGCAAAACCACGACGGTAGACATCATCCTTGGGCTACTACAGCCAGCAGCTGGCCAGGTCTTGGTTGATGGTGTGGAAATCGGGGGGGATCAACTCCGGCCTTGGCAGGCTTCCCTGGGATACGTTCCCCAGACCATCTTTTTGGCGGACACGACCCTCGCTGGAAACATTGCTTTTGGTGTCGCGGACGAGGATATCGATCACCGTAGGGTTGAAGCGGTTTCTAAGCTTGCCAGCCTCCATCCGTTCGTAGTCAACGAGCTTCCCGATGGATATGAATCTCGCGCCGGTGAGCGTGGTGTTCGCTTGTCCGGCGGAGAGAGGCAGCGCGTGGGCATCGCGCGAGCACTCTACCACGATCCCGACGTCCTCATCCTGGACGAGGCTACCAGCGCTTTGGACAACAACACCGAGAAACTCGTCATGCAAGCCTTGGACGAGCTCGCGCCGAACAAGACGGTCATCATCATCGCCCATCGGCTCAGCACAGTGAAGAACTGCGACACCATCTTCTTCCTAGAAGACGGTGTCGTTTCCGGACAAGGAACATTCGAAGAGCTGCGCGCTGCCCATCCTCAGTTCCAATTGCTCACCGAGGTCGAACTAGATGCGCACGCGCCGCTGGCGTAGCCCGTCAACAGGGCTCCGTTGAGAAATCAGCGCGCCCCCTTGCCGTAGATGATCACTGCAACGGTGCGCAACAGGACCCGCACCTCCATCACTAGGTAACTGCGGAGTCCGTATAGGTGGGCGTTGTACGTCAAGTCGTAGAGCAACTTCTCGCGCACGCTATCGACCGATGTATCGTAGCCGGTGTGCACCTGGGCCCAGCCCGTGATGCCGGGCTTGCACGGAGTGTGTCGATCGTCGTAGGCGGGCAGTTGCAGCGCCAGCGTGTCTGTGATGGACGGGCGCTCGGGGCGCGGGCCGATCAAGGTCATGTCACCGCGCAGCACCTGGAGGAGTTGAGGTATTTCGTCGAGACGGGCCTTGCGGAGGAACGCTCCCACCGCGGTCACGCGCGGATCCTTCTCCTGGGCCCAGACCGCCTCTCCATCGGCCTCCGCATCGACTCGCATCGTCCGGAACTTCCAGACCGCAAACCCGTAGCGCCGCCCCGAATAGTCCGTCGCTACCCGCTCCTGGCGATACAAGACCGGCCCCGGCGAGTTCAGGCGAATGGCGAGCGCGATGAGCGGAATCAGCGGTAGTGCAATCAACAAACCGAGCGAAGCGAAGGTGATGTCCAAGCCCCGTTTGGCAATGCGTACCGAGCGGGGGGGAAGGGCAGGGCTATTCAGCGCCAGGACCTCGTTCTCCGGCGGGCGGCGCCAGCGCGTTCCGTTGGCTCCGAATGGAAAACGAAGGATTCCTGCTGCGCAGGCTGACTGCGCTACAAGAGCATGGACGCCCAGTTCGAGGCTGCGGGGCAGCGAACCGCCCGCTCCTCGCCAGGCCGCCGCCCCGATGAGCAGGATGAGCAAGGCGTCTCCGGCGATCGCCAGGGGGACTAGGGGGGATGCGTTCAGGGCGCGGACATTGACCCACAGCACGAGCCCCAGAATCCAAAGCGGGCCCATGGTCTTCAGCAGCTTGTGTCCGATCAGGCTCAAGGCGATTCGGCCATTGCCCGGGCTGAGGAGCCTGCGGTTGCGCCAGAATATCTGGCAGTTGCCATGTGCCATGCGCGCCGTGCGCTCGAAGACGGTCGAGAGGCGATTGGGAGCGATGTCCGGGACCACGATGTCGGATCGATAGACTATGCGTCCGCCGCCGGCGCGGGCGAGCAAGGGCCAGAGAAAGTCGTCGTGGATTGTATCGTCTGGAACCGTGGCGATCGATTCGCGGCGCATGAGGTAGCACGCTCCATGCGCAGCCAGCAGCATGTCGCGCTTCGCCTCCTGGTCTTTCAAGCGCGTTTGATGATCCCAATAGGTGCCATCAGCAGTGGTCGCGCCCTCGTCGCCTACAGAGGCGTAGCGGGGCATGGCTACGACGACGCTTGGGTCCGAGAACTCCTCGACGAGATCGGTGACCGTATTGGCGGGTAGGGTTGCGCCGACGTCAGTGAACAAAATGAGGTCACCGCGAGCCTTCGAAAGCAGGTGCTTGAGTGCGGCGAGCTTGCCGCCCCTCTCGGGCAGCTCGCAGACCCGGACCCCATCGTCTTCGTAGGCGCGAGCGACCTCCACCGTGTGGTCATCCGAGCCGTCCGATGCCACCAGGATTTCGAGGTGATCGCGCGGATATGTCAGCGCGAGCGTGTTTTGCAGCTTCTGGTCTAGGCGGGCGCCTTCGTTGTGCGCCGGGATAAGCACGCTCACCGTTGAAAAAGCCTCGGGCTGAGGGACGGCTTTTCGCTTCTTTGGGCGAATCGCATACCGGACGAACAGCGGATAGATCGCGTAGGGCCAGACCAGCGCGATAAGAAAGAAACCGATAACAACTAGGTCAGTCGTACTTGGCATGCCAACACCGGACTCTTCTTCGACACGAACGCAGGTGCGGCCAGCGTACCAGCTCACCGCGCCAATCTACAGGCACAATCATCGGCCTCGATGCAAATCATCGGGGTACTCGAACACGGGGACGGAGTTAATAGCGTCACCCATCTTGGAAGTCCATGCCGACTGCGCCATTCGCGTACGACGATCAGGAGGCCCTTCATATTCATTCATTTCCGATTATCAGGGACGGAGTCTCGGTCGATCGCGGCGAAAGAGGTGATGCCTCTCGAAGATCGCCCCCCTGGATGGCCGATCGCGTCTAGGACAGGGAGTCTTTCGGAAAGACCCAAGCCCGGCTTTCCGTCCAGCCGAGTGGCTGCCTGGGCAGATTCATCGCGACATCGGCGCAATAAATCTGCGTAAACGGCAATGCGCGAAACACAATCTGGTCGAACTGTTCGATTCTGCTTGGACGCTCGGAATGCCGAGATGCGCTCTAGACCACCCAGAGGATAGCCATCAGGAGCTCCAAGAGCATTTCTCGCGGCCCAGAACGGAGTCGAAGAAAGCTTCTGCGTCCTCGTTCATCTACGAGTCGGGGCTTTGGAATTCGCGTTCACGCCCTTGCTCGTATGCTCGGCGCCCGATACTAGGCTCGGAGTTGTGCGCCAAGTGCAATCGTGTGGTCTGAGAGCTCCGGGCCGAACCGGCCATCCGCGTAGGACACCAAATGACTGAATCCGATACGCTCCAGCGTCTCGCGGACGGAGACTGGCACGTCGACGAGGTGTAGTCGGCTGCCTCGGACTCGCAGATGAGAGTAGAGCCGCACGAGCATGGCCAGTCCCGACTCGTCGATGCGGTAGACCTTCTGGAGCGACAAGACCACGCACTTCGCGCCCGCCAGTTCGGAAAGGGGGAGCCGCTCTGCAAGAGATAGAGCGTCCTGGCCCCAGAAATCTCCCTCGAGCTCGATCCGCAGTCGAGCGATGGTTTCAACGTGCCGCTTCATGGTCGGGTGACTTAAGCACGCAAGGTACCCCTCTGTCCATCCAAAGAGGACGCCGACAGCTCGGGTTTCCAGATTTCGTACAATGCCGCGGCCTGCGCGAAGAGGATGAAGAGGAACCAGTTCCAACATTGCGACAGGAAGAATGCGCCGACGCAGAACCCGGCCATGGCGGCAAACAGAGAACGCCGCACCGCTCGTTCCATTGGTTTGTCGTCTGGCACGTCAGCCTTTCGGAGGTGGTACGCAACCCGGAAGGTTAAGATCACGAGCGCCATGAACGGAATGAAACCTACGAGCCCGGTCTCCGCCGCAGCTTTGATGAACGAGTTGTGAGCATCCCGTTGCCCGAAGACCACAGGATTGCGGGCGTAGCTCTCGTAGTTGTCTGCGAACTGACCAAAGCCCACCCCAAGCAACGGATTGTGAGCAGTCATACGAATTCCTGAACCCCACATGTCGAGACGACCCTGTGCGGATTCGTCGAGCTGGCCGGGCTTGAATGCTCCGCTTGACCTGTCGTTCACGCCCGCGAGAAGCAGCAAGCCAACCACGATCGCCGCGAGCGTAGGCGCGAGGAAGAGCCGGAGGCTCAGGCCGCCACGGTCATAGAAGGTGAACCCTAGCGCCGCCATGAGTCCAAGCGCGCCGCCTCTGGACACTGTTGCGAATATGCCGGCGACCAGAATCGCAAGCGCGGAGCCCCAGCAAACACGCTGCAGGCCGCGGGTTCCGAGGACGAGCTCTGCAAAGAGGGGGACATACATCAGCAACACGAGCGCGAGGTCGTTTGGGTCGCCCAGGAAACCGACGAGTCCGGCTCGAACCCCTTCGATCGTCGCCAGACCCGAGATCCTCATGTAAATCGCGAACAGCGCCAAAGCCACCGTGCACAGTCCGAGGGTCAGGTGGAGCTTGACTGCTGGCGCCTTCGTCTTGACCACGTGAACCACGAGCCCGTACATGATCAAAATCTTGATGAAGACATCGGTGAACAGGTCCCAACTCGCTGATGGGTAGCTGCTCGTGATCGATGACAGCACGACCGCCGCCGTCAGTGCGAGGATCCACTTCCCGTGCGGTGCGCGAGACAGCCGCAGGTCGCCGCGAAACAGCATGGTGATCAGCCATGAAAGGATTGCCACGACTCCGATGAGCTTGGCGGGCTGAATCGTTGCGAGCGCCGGGAAATGATCCGCAGGGCGCATGACGAGGACCACGATGAACGCAAGCGTTGCGTTGAGCGCATTCGAGAGCACCCATGCGATGACGGCAGCGCCAAGCACCAAGCCGATCGCGGCCATTGGATGCAGGGCGGCCGCCGCGGCCCCAACGACGACCGCAAATCCCCCGAGCAGCGCCGCGCTGCGCACCTAGGCTTCTCCTCGGGGCATCCTCCCGAGTGAGGGTGCGCCGAGTGCCTCCGCAAGCTCCCTCTCGCCGCGCAGCGAATCATCGAACAGTGCGAAGAAGGCTATCGCGAGCAATGCGAGAATCAGACCTGCGAATAGCGCGGTAGGAAGCACGACCCAGATCGGTGGATTGAGCGAACGAGTCGGCAGAACTGGCCTCTCGACGGTCCAAACCTGATTCCCCTCAGCGAACATCGATAGTTCTTCGGTCAACAAACGCTGGCGCAGGAGCCCCTCTGCAGCCCTGGCCTCCTTTAGCTCGATCAGCAGCTTCTGATGCCGTGCGGCTGGGCTCTCGTCGGACTCTGACGCGCCCTCTGAAGCGACGGTCTCGGAGCCGCTTGCTTCAGTCGCCGCGTCGTCAGCGCTCTTGCGTTCGCGCCTGACCGCGCGCTGCAGCCATTGAACGCGCTCTCTGGCGGCGACGAGCTCTGGGTGGCTCGCGCCATAGCGGGACCTGAGCTCGGCCAGCTCGCGGCGTGCGTCTGCCAAGTCCCTTCGGTACTGCCTCGATCCTGCGGTTCCTTCTGGCTTGCGCTGCCGCAGCTTGGCCTCGGATCGGGCGACGGCCTGCTCCGCGGTCACGAGGCGAACCTCGGCCTGCGCCAGGGCTCTACGAAGGCTGAGCTGTTCGTCCGGGCTCCCCTTGCGAGCTTCGGGCAGCTGGGCGACCTGCGGATCGGCCTCGTCCGTCTCGCGATGAAGCTGCTCGAGCTGATCCTCGAAGAACGCGGCAGAGGCGCGAACGGTCTCTCTTTGCGGGCGCACAATCTGCTCGGTGAAAGCATCGATGAGCTCGGTGGTCGCCTTGTACGCCTCGATGGGGGTTGCCCCCTGGACTTTGATGAGGACGAGCTCTCCCCCAAGCCCAATCACCTGCAACCCGTCTTGAAAGCCTTGGACTGCCTGGTTCACCTCTTCGGGACTGGCGAGATTGTCCAGTCGTCCGAGTTTTCGAAGGACCCGCTCCGAAGTGTCATGGCTGCGAAAGATGCTCTCGACCAGTGGCATCCGCTGCTTCGCCGACCACTGCTCCAGCATGTCTTTCAGGAAGGGGTTGACCGTTTGTTGGTCCTGGATGAGCAGTCGCGCGGTCGATTGATAGCGGTCGGGTACGACCTGCCAAGCCAGGGCGGCTGCCAAGACCGTGAGCACGGGGATGAGCAGCAGCAAACCCCAGCGCCGCGTTACCAAGTGGAACAGCGACTCCACGTTGAGCTCCCGTACGCTGTTGCTCATGACGACGACCTACGGGTCTGCCGGGTGAACGCGCGGCGAGGGAACGGGGGAGGCCATCTCCAAAGGCCCGCTTTCAACATGCGCAGCGTCTGGGCCGGGGGCGGACAATCGAACTCGTTCCAGACGCCACCGAGCACTCGCACCCCACGAATGCTGAGCTCGTCCGCGCAATTCGCAACCTGCTCCCGAGTCGTGACCATCCCCCGAGCAACGAGCAGCGCGCCGTCGAAAGAGGCGCGAACCGAGGGGGTCAGCGCGGCCGCCCCTTGACCCTCGAGCAGTGACACCCCGTCCACCCAAACGTAGCCGTGGGTCCGTTCTGCCAGCGGCGGCGCTGTCGCAAAGACCTCGACCTGAATGGGCTCGTCTGTCACGGTGCTCGCGTGCCGTGCAATGCATTGGGCAAAGTGGGTTTTGCCTGCGCCGGAATGGGCTGAAACCAACAAGATGCGCCGAGCGTCTGCCGACTGCACGGTATGAAACGCGCGCGCGACGAGGCTCTGCTCCATCCGTAGGGTATTCGTCGATTTGCTCACTCCGGCTTCCGTACGCAAAATCGGAGCCGAACGCAACAAGATCGAGCGGGCCGGCTGGCCGCGAACATGCGCTATCGGTTCGATAGATCACCATTGCTGAGCGCCATGGCTCGATATTTGCTAACTTCGTCCGCTCTCTGAACCCAGCTTTCCCTGGAGCAGCACTTGAAGGAGTATCCGACGTCGCGCCGGCCCCTACGGGTGGCCCATCTGATGCAGTATTTCGCGATCGGCGGGCTCGAGCGCATGGTCGAGCGGCTGGCCGTTGCCTCGAAGTCGCAGGGCATCGAGAGCCTGGTCATCGGGTACCTGGGAGATGGGCCGATTCGAGCGGCGCTCGAGGAACGCGGTGTCCGGACGCTGCTACTGGACAGCGGACCAGGCTTGCATCCGGC
>Ga0316201_10000140_pt1 | contig 32612 bp, 31 predicted proteins | sample CS6wburrow_MG_FD_204516 | JGI IMG/M metagenome (GOLD analysis project Ga0316201, IMG submission 204516) | Coastal sediment microbial communities from Delaware Bay, Delaware, United States - CS-6 worm burrow | ecosystem: Environmental > Aquatic > Marine > Coastal > Sediment | place: USA...
GCGGCTTCGTTCACAAAGGCCGCAGGTTTCACCGGGGTACAGGTTCATGGCGCGCACGGCTATCTGGTGAGCCAGTTTCTGTCGCCGCTGACCAACCAGCGCTCGGATCGCTGGGGTGGCTCGCTCGAGAACCGCGCTCGCTTTGCGCGCACCGTGCTCAGCGAAATCCGCAGGGCAGTCGGCGATGACTTTCCGATCGGCATCAAGCTCAACTCGGCGGACTTCCAACGCGGTGGCTTCACCGAAGAGGAGTCGATGCGCGTGCTCGGCATGCTTCAGCAAGACGGTGTCGACCTCGTCGAGATTTCCGGTGGCAGTTACGAGTCCCGCGTCATGCTCGAGAAGGTGGAGAACAAACGCGAGGCTTTCTTCCTCGAGTACGCAAGGAAGGCGCGCGCCGAGGTCGATATTCCCTTGATGGTCACCGGTGGTTTCCGCGCTCGCTCGATCATGGAAGACGCGCTTGCGACGGGCGCGCTCGACGTCGTGGGTATGGCCCGGCCGTTCACGAACGACCCGAGCGTTGCGCGAGATCTACTCGACGGGCGCACCGACCGAGCCGCCGATCCTCCGGTCATGCCCGGTCTCGGCCGCCTGGGCGGCACCTCCCAAGCGATGATGAGCGTGGCTCAGATGGGTCTGATCGCGAAGGGAAAGAGCCCGACACTTCGCTTCGGCGGCCTGGGCGCGGTATTTTCGGCACTGGTGCAGGAGAGCGCCGACCTCTTCAAGCCGAAGCGCTCCTGAGGCGGCTCATCGTTGTTCGGACGGTGTCCAGTCGTTGACGACACGGAACAGCCGCGCCGGCGTGAGCACCAGACGCAGGAACCGAAACATCCGGCTCTCGCCGATCCAAATCTGCTCGTGCCCGCGTTCGATGTCGCGCAACATTCGGCGCGCGCAGTCCTCCGAGCTCATCTTCTTCCAGTTCTTCTCGGCGAGCATGGGCGTATCGACCGCCGGAGGAAACACTTCGATGACTCGGATGCCCTTTTCGAGCTGGTGGCGAAGGCAGAGCGTGTACGCGTGAAGGCCGGCCTTGCTGCTGCTGTAGATCGGCGTGTTCGCGAGAGGACCCAAGCCAGCTGGCGAGCCCACGATGACGATGGTCGGGTCCGAGGTCGTGCGTAGCCCGTCGAGCATCCGCTGCGTGAGCTCTATCGGCGCGAATAGGTTTGCGTCGAGGATCTGCTTGGCCTTTGCGAGGTCGAGCCCGCCTGCCAAGGAATCGAAGCCAAAGATCGCCGCGTTGCTGATCAATGTGTCGACCCGGTGCCCGTCGTCTTCGATCTTGGCAAGCATCGCCTGAATGTCGTCCGACCTGGTCAGGTCACAGCGGTAGGTATGAATGCGCTCCGAAGCGGTTGCAGTCTGCTCCAGGGGCTCCTTCCGCCTCCCACAGATGAGGACTGAATTGCCTTTCTCCGCAAGCTGCCGTGCGAGGGCCCGTCCGATGCCGGTGCCGCCGCCGGTCAGGAGAACCGTTCTTTCGCCGAGCCTCATGGTTGGATTCGTCTTTCGTCTGCTGGTCTCGTTGAGTGAGAGGCAGGCGCAGAGTTTGCGCCATGCTTGGCAAAGCGCCAATCGGCCTTGCGCTTGTAGGCGTCCTATTGCGCCCGCGCTGCGGCATGCCCGCGGGGTGCTGAACGGTAGCGGCGCTCGCCGCCGCCTCATCTTGCACGGCTGGATGTTGTTGGCGGACGTGCGTTCCCTGCCCGGGCGCTTCGTCACGGTGGCAACGAACTTCCTACGCAGCTAAGAGCCTGCAATGAAGCTCTTCACCGATACCATCACGCTTTTGACGACTCGCGAGCGCGAGCTGGTCGATTTCACTCGCGAGGCTCAGGGGCTCGTCCGCGCGTCCGGCGTTCAGGAGGGGCTATGTGCTCTCTACGCCCACGGCGCGACGGCCGCCCTGATGATCCAGGAGAACGACGACCCGAACATCGGAAGGGACGTCGTGAGCTGCCTCGACAAGCTCGTCCCCAAAGGCGTCTGGCTCCACGATCGGATCGATGGCAACGGGGCCTCCCACATTCAGGCCGGCATGATTGGTCCCAGCGAGTCGATTCCGATTCGCGGGGGAAAGCTCGATCTGTCGACCTGGCAGAACGTCTTCTTCTGCGAGCTCGACGGACCGCGTCGACGACGAACCGTAGTGGTCACCATCCTCGGAACCTGAGCATCAGGCGATGGTGGAGACGATCAGGTAGACGGCGAGTACGGCGAGCACGAGTTGGAACCAGAAAACAAAGCGTTCCTTGGAGATACGACTTAACAAGTGCTTACCAAAGTACGTGCCGCCGATCACCGCGAGGACCAGGCCCAGGAGGACCGGCGCATAGGGCATGTAGTCGAAACTCAGTGCCAGGAACGCAGGAATCTTCAATAGGTGCAGCCAGGTCTGGCAGACCGCCTTGGTAGCGATGACCTGCTCGTTGTCGAAATCGTCGCGCAGGAAGAAAGGCGCCAGGAACGGACCCGTGGCGCCGACGAAGATCGCGAGCAGGCCGGCAGCAAAGCCCAGCAAGGCGTACGACCAAATCGGAGGATTCCGAAGCTTCGGCTTGTACCTGCGCCAAAGTAGGAAGAACAAGATGAACGCGCCGATCCATGCGCGGAACCAGGTGAGCTTCAGATCAGCCCAGATGTTTGCCGCGATGGCCACGCCCAGGACGGCGGGGAGCATGAACGCAAAGAAGATCTGCCAACAAACGTGCCGTCGAAAGGCCCAAGTTCGCGTCCAGTTGGAGGCGAGCTGCACGATGCCATGCAGGGGCACGACCACGGGGGCCGGGAGCAGGGCGGTCATCACGCCAAGTAGGGTGACTCCGCCGGCCATGCCGAGAATCCCGGAGATGGTGGCCGTGACAAAGCAGGCGACGACGAGCACGACCACCGTAACCAGCCCGAACATGGGCCGAGGCTAGCATCCCTTTTCAGCTTGTGCTCCACAGGCATCGCGGGGTATTCGACGAGACGCATGCCGAAGCGCGTCCTGCGATTCCATTTCGACTTCATCTCGCCGTACAGCTACTTGGCCTGGCAGCAGCTCGACTGTTTAGCGCTGAAGCACGACTTGCTTGTGGAGCCAAAGCCCACTCTCTTCGCCGGCCTGCTCAACAGCTTCGGCCACAAGGGTCCGGCCGAGATTCCGCCCAAGCGAATCTACATGTTCAAGGACTGCCTTCGTACGGCGGCGCAACTGGGCGTGCCCTTTGTGCCGGTGTTCTCGCATCCCTTCAATCCGCTCCCGTCACTGCGCGCCACGCTTCTCGACATGGACGACGAGACCCGCAAACGCCTGGTGACCAAGTTGTTCCATGCGACCTGGGCGCAAAGCCGTGATCTAGGCTCCGCAGAGCTCGTCGGCGAAGTCTGTGCCGAGGCCGGCGTCCCGAATGCGATCGAACGCATTCAGGATCCCCACATCAAGCAGCGCCTCCTCGACGCCAGTCGCGAGGCCCTCGAGCTGGGTGTCTTCGGGGTCCCGACGATGATCGTCGACGGTGAGCTGTTTTGGGGCACCGACAGTTTCCCCCACATCGATCGCTACTTGAGCGGCGACGACCCTGTGCGCCCCGAAGATGTCGAAGCCTGGCTCGCCGTTCCCGCGACCGCGAGGCGAAACTAGCTGCGTTATTGGCTCTGCCAGGCGACCATGCCGCCTCGCATCGAAGCGATTCGTTTGAATCCGAGCTTTTCGAGCTCGAGCGCGACCCGTCCCGAACGCCGGCCCGAGCGGCAGATGGTGATCACCGGGATCTCCTTGTCCCAGGCCTTCGATGCCTCGTCGACGGTTCCCATCGGAACGACGTCGACGCCCTCGATCTTGCCGTCCGACTCGGCCTCGTCGATTTCTCGAACGTCGACCATTCGAACCGCGCCTTTGTTTTCCGCAACCCAGGCGATCGAAACTTCCGGGATGCCCTGTGGGCTGCGCTCAATCGCGGCCCAGCCGCGTTCGGGGAGTGGATCGCCCGACATCGAGCTGGGTGGAACGATGCCGCAGTGCAGATTGGCGGGGACCGCGACGTCTAGCTTCTTCGGTGCGGGCAAGTTGAGGTTGTCCATGATCACGGAGAACTCGGCCTCGGTCCTGCCGTCGCCGACGCGCGGATTCAGCCGTTTCTCCTCGCCAACTGTCGTGAAGGTCATGCCGCGGTAGTCATGCCCCGGCCAGATGATCGTGTCGTCGGGGAGAGTGAAGATCTTGTCGTGAATCGAACGGTAGAGCCGCTGCGCGCTCCCCTGTTGGAAATCCGTTCGGCCGGTACCGCGGATGAAGAGCGCGTCTCCGGTGAAGGCGTGCTTGTGGTCCGAGGTGACGAAGGTCACACAGCCGTCGGTGTGACCCGGCGTCGCTCGAACCTCGAGCTCGAGCGAGCCGAACTTCAAGCGGCTCCCGTCGTCGACCAGGACGTCGGCGCCTTCTGCGCCTGACTGGGCGCCGACGACGGCCTTGCTACCCAAGCGCTTGCGCAGAAGCCCGGAGCCCGTGATGTGGTCGGCGTGGGCGTGCGTGTCCAAGGTGTACACGAGCTTCAAGCCGAGCTCGTCGAGGAGCTTGATGTCGCGCTCGAGCTGGTCGATGACCGGGTCGATCAAGACCGCTTCGCCGGATGCCTCATCGGCGATGAGGTAGGTGTAGGTCCAGGTCTCTCGATCGAAGAGTTGCCGAAGTAGCATGGGAAGCCTCCTGATTGTGCCCGGGCGCGCGATACGAGCCGGAGCTAAGTCGCTGAATTAACAGCACTCGAGCCCTATCGCAAACCCAAGCATCACAAAGAGCTGGCGGTTTGGCACCGGGGCTGCTTTGAATGAGCCCCATGGAATCGTTTACACCCATCGCCTCCACGATTGGGGGCTTGATGATAGGCGCGGCTGCAGCCGGATTGCTGCTGTTCCACGGCCGAATCGCGGGCATCAGCGGCATCGCTGGCGGCGTCTTCCGTCGCGAGACCGGAGACATTGCCTGGCGAGTCATGTTCCTCGTCGGACTGTTCGCCGCTGGAGCCGGCTGGAGCTTCTTCTACCCGCAGGACTATGTCGTCGAGATCAGTCGCTCGACCCCCGCGTTGATCATCGCCGGTCTCACGGTGGGCCTGGGCACACAGCTCGGAAGCGGTTGTACCAGCGGTCACGGGGTCTGCGGCATCGGGCGCCTCTCGAAGCGGTCCACCGTAGCCACCATTTCGTTCATGATCACCGCCGCGCTGACCGTCTTCGTCGTGAACGAAGTTTTGGGAGGCTCGATATGAAGGTCAAGATCGGCGCGTTCCTCGGAGGAGCGTTGTTCGGGGTCGGCCTCGCAATCGCGGGCATGACCCAGCCCGCAAAGATCATCGGCTTTTTCGATTTCTTTGGAAACTGGGATCCCAGTCTGGCCTTCGTGATGCTGGGCGCCATCGTCGTGTACACACCCGTATATCGATGGGCGATTCGAACATGGCAGAGGCCGATTTGGGCGCCTGCGTTTTCGTTGCCCACGCGCAAGGACATCGACGGCCGGCTCATTTTGGGTTCTGCGATCTTCGGCGTGGGCTGGGGTCTCGGCGGCTACTGCCCCGGTCCCGCGTTCACGTCGGTTGGCGCCAGGTCTCAGGAGGCACTGACTTTTGGCGTTGCGATGCTCGCCGGCGTAGGCGCGTATCAACTCTTCATGCGAATGCGTGAGAGCCGCAGTGGGGGTCCGGTAGATCCGCAAGCCGCCGCCATGATCGACGGATGAGCCGACCCGGTAGAGCGACGGCGTCGGCACGTGGTTCTGGGGTTCCTGCGCTGCCGATCATCGGCTGGCTGCGGAACTATCAGCGCGCCGATCTTGGCGCCGATCTGGTGGCTGGTCTGACCACGGCGGTCATGCTCGTTCCGCAAGCCATGGGCTATGCGCTTCTCGCAGGACTTCCGCCGATTCACGGGCTCTACGCCTCTGTCGCGCCGCTCTTGCTCTACGCTGTGCTCGGCACCTCGCGACAGCTTGCAGTCGGACCGGTGGCCATGGACTCGATCCTGGTCGCCGGGAGCGTGGCGACGATCGCGGCGGTCGGCACAGAGAGCTACATCTTGGTGGCCGCTGCCCTTGGGGTGATGGTCGGCGTCATTCAGGCGGGGCTCGGGTTTCTGCGCGCCGGTTTCCTGGTGAACTTCCTCTCCCGGCCGGTCGTGGCCGGGTTCACCGCCGCCGCCGCGCTCATCATTGCGGCGAGCCAACTCGGCCATCTGCTGGGGGTCCCGCTTCCGCGTACCCATCACGTTCACAAGGTCGTTTGGGAGGCGCTTGCAAACGCCTCGAGCTGGTCGTGGCCGACGCTCGCGATCGGCGTTTCGTCGATCGCCGCGCTGGTGCTCTTCAAGAAGCGCTGGCCGCGCCTGCCGGCAGCCCTGTTCGTGGTCATTGCTGCAACAGTCTGCGTTTGGTCGTTTGGCCTCTCCGATCGCGGAGTATCGGTGGTGGGTGAGGTTCCGGCGGGCCTGCCGGGCTTCCGCGTGCCTTCGGTCGATTCTGAAATCCTCACGCAGCTCATTGCAGCGGCGTTCACGATCGCTTTGGTCTCCTTCATGGAGGCGATCTCCGTCGGCCGGACCTTCGCGCAGCAGTTCCACTACGACATTTATCCGAACCGTGAGCTCATCGCGCTCGGATTTGCCAACATGGCGGGCGGTGTGACCGGTGGTTACCCAATCGCAGGAGGCTTCTCGCGTACCGCGGTCAACGTGCGCGCTGGCGCGAAAACACAGCTAGCCGCGCTCATCACCTGCGCCCTCGTCGTCGTCACCTTGCTAGTACTGACCCGTGCGTTCTTCTATCTACCCAAGGCAGCCTTGAGCGCGATCATCGTCGCGGCTGTCACTGGGCTCATCGACGTCAGCGGCGCTGCCGAGGTCTATCGAGTCAAGCGTGCTGATTTCTATCTTCTCGTTCTCACCTTCGTCGCGACCCTGTCCCTAGGCATTCAGTGGGGCATTTTGGTTGGCGTCGCTGCGTCACTGCTGCTCTTTCTCGTTCGCACGACCCGGCCCTACTTTGCGGTCCTCGGGCGTGTTCCCGAATCGCAGACCTATCTCAACATCGCGCGCCACCCGCATGCCGAGACGATTCCAGGCATCATCCTCGTCCGCGTCGACGCGCAGTTCTACTTCGGCAATGTGAGCTTTCTGAAGGAAACCGTCCGCAGCCTGGTGCGGGACTCCGAAACACCGGTCCGGTACTTCGTCCTCGAAGCTGCCGGCGTGAACGACCTCGACTCGGCGGCGGCCGCCACCTTGGCGGAGCTCGACCAAGAGCTGGCGTCTCAGGGCGTCCGACTGGTGCTCACGCGAATCAAAGGACCGGTCCGCGATGTCCTCCACCGTACCGGGCTTCTCGAGAAGCTCGCGTCCGAGGGCCGGGTATATCTTTCCACCCACCGCGCCATCGAGGTGATCCGCTCGGGCATGGCTCTTCCCGATCTCTCCGCCGAGTCCGACGACCCACGGGAGCCGTCAGACCAAGTAGGCTGCGGCATGCTCAACCCCGATGCGCCTGATCCAGGGAAGAACTTCTTCGAGACTGTGAAGAAGCGTAAGGCCTGAGGGGGACTTGGGGCGAGGTGAGTAGGCTCGAGGATTACGATGCCTGGCGGCGCAGGATGGAGGCCGTAGCGGCTCGGGGCGATGCGGAAGCGTGGCGCGCGCAGCCGAAGTCCTCGGTTTACGACGCCAGGCTTTTGCGTGAGCACACCGAGGAGCTTACAGGCACTCGCGAGGCGGGGAAGGCCCTGGCGCTCGTTCCCTTGTTGCGGGAGGCCTTGTACCGTCATCTGGGCGAGCTGGCGGACCCCCGGCTCTATGGCGTCACGCCGCTCGGCACCAAGCATCTGGTCGAGGCTTTCTACGCGGAGGCGCTCGCCTGCATCGCGTATTTGGCAGACCCCCATCAAACAGGGCTAGAGCCTGCATTCACCTTGGCGGGTTTTCGCAGGGCCTCGCACATCTTCGGGCGATCTGCGCTGCTACTTTCCGGAGGCGCATCTCTGGGCTTCTTTCACCTGGGCGTGGTCAAGGCATTGTCGGAGCAGGATCTCCTCCCCAACGTGCTTTCGGGTGCGTCGATGGGCGCCCTCATCGCCTGCGGCACCGGTGTTCGAACCGACGAGGAGCTCAAAGCGCTCTTCGCCAATCCCCGGGTGATCCGAACCGATGCGCTCAAACGTCTCCCAGCCAAGCGTGCCGCGAGCGAACGCGCAGTGTACGACCCCGCCCGCCTCGAAGAAGTCGTGGCCCACAACTGCGGCGACTACACTTTCGCCGAAGCCCACGCTCGGACGGGGCGGACTGTCAGCATCAGCGTCTCCCCAACGCGCGAACGCCAAAAACCGCGCGTCCTGTGCCACTACACGACGCCCGACGTTCTAATGAACAGCGCGGCGGTGGCCTCGGCGGCGATCCCCGGTGCGTTTCCCGCCACGACCCTCCTTCAACGCTTAGCCTCGGGTGAAACCGCCCCATACATGGGCACCGAGACCTGGATCGATGGCTCCCTCAAGGGCGACCTGCCGATGCGCCGACTGAGTCGTCTACACAACGTCAATCACTTCATCGTGAGCCAGGTCAATCCACATGTTGCGCCGCTGCGGCGCGTCACAGGCAGGCGCGGACTGGTCCCCGTCGTTTCGGGCGTCGTCGTCTCGAGTTTCCGAGCCCAAGTCACACACCAACTCGAGCTCGCTCGCGACTTCACGAAAAGCACGCCGCTCTACAGCACCTTCGACGTTGCCCATTCACTGGCCGGCCAGCCCTACGGCGGCGACATTGACATCCACCCACGGCTGCGTCCAATCGCGCTCCTCCGTGCCATGTCCAACATCTCGCACGAGGAGCTTCTCAAGCACATTCACGAAGGCGAACGCGCGACCTGGCCGACACTCGCTCGCGTGCGCGACCAAACCTGCGTTTCGCGTGCCTTGGACGCGGCCATACAGCGGCTGTCGGCGATCTAGGTCGTGCCCGGCGAGCGCCTAGGAATCCACAGCCAAGTAAATGACGTCGTCTCCGACCTCGACATCGAGGTTCGGCAGCACCGCATAGCAGGATTGGCTGACGCGGATCTCGGTGACACGGTCGCGGCCGACCAGCGCGCCCGGCTCGAGTCTCTGGAAGCCAGTCCATGGAGCACCGAAGCCGAAATCCTCGCTTGGCTTGGTGATTCTTTCGACCACATGCACGGTACGCACCTCGCTGCCGCTGGCTGCGTTTCCATCGTCGATGGCGCCGGTCACCCGCAGAAAGTTCATCGCAATTCGGTGCGCCGTCTCGGAGATTTCGGCATCATCGTGCGCTCCGCACTCGACCGAGAAGGCCGGCACGCTCGCGAGCTTGAGAAAGCCGATGATCACCTTGTCGGCTAGGCCGTACCAGGACTGCACCAGGTACGAAATGCCGACCTGTTTCGCGATCTCGTCGATCTGCGCCTCGCCGTTGCTGACGCCAAACGGTGGAGTCGCAGTTCCGGCTGAGTGAAGGTCCAAGAACACGTCCAGCTCGCCGAGGATTTCCCTGAGCTCGAGCGCGCGATGGTGTTCGTAGCCCCAGGCTTCTTGGCGAAGGGTCTCGGTGAAGTCGAAATCCCAGAGCCGGTTGAGGTCGTCGCCTTCGGGCGTGTGGCGACGCCCCTGCGAAGTCGCTTCGGGGTTCGCGTGGACGAGGAAGACGGTGCCCTTTTCAGGCTTCAGCTCCCCGCTCTCGAAGGTGCTGGCGATTCGCTCAATTGCGTCGGCGCCGCAGGGTTCGTTTCCGTGCATCGACCCGCCAACGCCGATGTATGGCCGCGGCCAATCGGCCGATGCCGATATTCGGAGCACACCTGGTTTCAGCTCTTCGATGTACAACGCTGACTCTTCGTTTCGCGGTCTAGTACCTGACGTGTCATCTCGAACCACTGGTCCGCCTCGGCTGGGCTCTTGCCCACCGCCGTGATGCCGAGCTTTCCGAATTCGCTGAGCGCGCCTGTGAAGTGAAAGAGCACGCCCGATTCGGACCAAGCCTGATAGTGCAAACCGTTCACCGCCGCAATGTCCAGCAGGTCCTCGACCAGCAGGCCGCGGTAAGCATCGGAACGCATCGAGTCGGTCGCGACGTAGAACTGCGGTTCGCCGCGGGGTGTGAGGTAGAGCCCTGCGTCCGGGTCGTATCGACCGTCGGTCAGCATCCGGAGCATCATCATTGGATGCGTCGTCCCGCCCAATCGCAGGTTGGTCTCGATCGCGTAGTGCTTCCAGGCGCCATCGTCGTCCGGTACGCAAATGAAGTCGACTGCCAGCCGGCCGACTGCGCCCTTCTTCTGAAGAACCTCAGCCACGCGAAGCGCGTCTCGCTGAATGTCCATTCGATACGCTTCGTCGGCGGGGAATCTACAACCAGCGTAGATCTGCCCGTCGATACCCTCGACCAGCTGGTCGTGCGTCGAAATGATATCCAGGCTGCCTTCGGGCGAGATGCGAAGTTGACAGCTTGGCGCACGCTTGGCCCTGTCTTCGACGAAGGCTTCGACGATTCCGCCGTCACGTTCGAACTTGTTCAAGAAGCGGTCCCAGGTCATCTGGGGATCGACGAAGCGCATCTTCGGGAGCGCATCGGCAATTGCTCGCTCGCGTCCCTCCTGATTCACGTCAGTGCTCGTGCCAACCCTGTGCAGGGCGCTTAGGTCGAAGATCGCGTTGCCCTGGCCGCTGAAGCCCGCGTTATGCTTCACCACCACGCGCTCGAGGCCTTCATCGGCAGACGATAGGGAGTCTATCGCACGCACCAGGGCTGCTTCGCTCTTCAGATCTCCGGCCCCGGGCAACGAGGGCACGCCTGCCTCGCGAAACGCACAGCGCGAGCCGCTCTTGGTGCCGAGCCAGGCCAAGTCGGGGTCCACTCCGTAGAGCGGAACGCCCAGCTCAACCGCCAGGCTGCGCTCCAGCCCGGAGACGGTGAAGCAGGTCATCAGACCGCATTCGGGGCGGATCATGTTCCGGATGCGCTCGATGACCCGAGGCCGCTCCAGGATCTTCTTCGAAAGTGGAACGAACGAGCTGTCGTACAAAGAGAGCACGGTCAGGCGTTGACGCATGTGTTCGTTTGGAATGCCGCTGATCAACGAGAGCATGTAGTCGACAGCTACCGGGTGAATAGGTGCGGAGCTGACGTAGATCAGGCGCGCCCGCGGATGGCGCAGCAAGTTCAGCGTGAATAGCATCCGCTCTTCGTAGTGAATCACCCCGTCGATGGAGACGGTGTCGATACCGTCAAACGAGAGCGAGGGAACGACCACGATGTCCCTGGGCTCCGGGCCGTCACCATCCGCGAGCACCCAGCGGGGGGCCAACTGAGCCTGCAACTCGCGAAATGCCTTCATTTCGTCGCGGTCGCTACTCATTGCTTTTCTATAGCACGGATGGCGGATTTACTTGCTTGCGGAGCGCGGGAAGGGCACAAGAACCCAGTGGCCATCGTCATCGAGTTGCTCATCCCCCTCGCGGTCTTCGGCCTAATCGGCTGGGGATTGTGGCTCTGGTACAAGCTTCGCCTCGCGCGCGCAGAGGAGACCGAGCGCATGCAAGAGGAGCTGACCGAGCTTCGAGCGTACAAACGGGACACGGAAGCACGCCTGCAGGCGCTCGAAACGATCGCGACCCTCGGCGAAGGCCGAATCCGTGTCGACTACAAAGACGTCGGAGAAGACGACGACGACGAGGAACGCAAGCGCAGAGGTTGAACGTGACCGAGGGGGCGAATGCAGAATCGGCGAGTGACGGGCTCTTCAGCTTTCTTTCGAGGCGCCGATTTCTCAAAATGAGCCTGGTTGCCGGCGGCGCGATCCTGGGCGTCGGTGGCGGCGGGCTTCTGGCGCTGCGGGGACGCGCGCCCGAAATAGAGGGGCTCCGCGTCCTCGATGCGCACGAGTACCAAACGCTGCAGAGCTTGGTGGCGGTCATGCTGCCTGAGACCAAAACGATTCCCATCGACGCTGCCTCGATGGATCTCCCGCGCGCCTTCGACGCCTTCGTGGCCGACGAGCCGGAACAAAACGTCAAGGACCTTCAAAAGGCGCTCGTACTGATCGAATTCGGGCCGCTGGTCTTCGACAAGAAGCTCACCACGTTTTCGCGCCTGGATGTCGCGGAGCGTACTTCACATTGGAACGACTGGGCGGTCAGCGACACGCTGCTGCGACGTCAGGTCAGCATCGCCATGCGCAAGTTCTTCAACTTGGTCTACTTCGACCATGAAGAAGTTTGGCCGCATATTGGCTATCCGGGTCCGTCGATGAAGCGCCTGGGAGGTCATCAGCCATGACGGGCGCGATCATCGATCTGTCCAAGGAAGCGCTGCCGGAGTCCATTGCGGCGGAGATTTGCGTCATCGGTTCGGGCTCCGGAGGGGCCACTGCGGCGCGCTTGTTGGCTGAGGCGGGGCACGAGGTGCTCGTCCTCGAGGAAGGTCGTGATCTCGTAGGCCCAGAACGCACGCAGCGCGACGGCCCCATGTACGACCAGCTCTACATGGACAGAGGGGGGCGAGCCTCACACGATCTCTCGGTCAGCGTGCTGCAGGGGAGGGTCCTCGGCGGCGGTGGAGTCGTCAACACCTGTGATGTCGTCCCCATCCCCGAAGGAGTCCTGCGTCATTGGACGGGCAAGTACGGCCTCGAAGACTTCGCACCCGCTCAGTTCAAACGATTCGAAGAGGATGCGCTTGCCGATCTTTCCGCGAATCGAATTCCGGACGACATGGTCAACAAGGCCAACAGGCTGCTCCGCGACGGCGGCGAGGCGCTGGGGTTCCGTGGGGAAGTATTGATGCACAACCGCGTGGGTTGCCGAGGGCTGGGCACCTGCATGCTGGGCTGTCCGGTTCACGCCAAACGAAACCCTCGGATGGTCGCCCTGCCCAAGGCGGTCGAAGCGGGTGCGCGAATCTTCACGAGGGCGCGCGCCGTGAAGATCAGCAAGGCCAAGCAAGAGCTCAAGGAGGTCACCGTCCGTACTCTCGATCCCAAGGGCTACCACGAGCAGGGGACGTTCAGCATTCGCGCCAAGATCGTCATCGTCGCGGCCAATGCCATCGCGTCGGCGCAACTCCTGCTGCGATCGGGACTGGGCAACTCGCATGTCGGCCGGAACCTCACCCTCCAGCCGCAGCTCGCCATTATCGGCATGTTCGATGAGCGGGTGGCTGCCTTTGACGGCATCCCTCAGTCCTACGCCATCACCGAGTTCGAGGAAGAGGACAACGCGCAGTTCGGGCTCTGGGGATTTCGCATTGAAGGCATCATGGGAACGCCAGGAATTGTGTCGAGCCTGCTGCCATTCTCGGGTGCCCCTGGAATGGAGGGTATGGCCCAGTACGACCGCATGGCGCCTTCTCTTCTCCTGGTGCCCGATGCGCCATCGGGGACGGTCGAAGTTTCGCGCGACGGACGGTTGACGATTCGCTACGAGCAGCGCGAGAACCATCGGGCGCGGCTTCGTCTCGCAGTGCAAACCGCTGCCAAGGTCTACCTCGAAGCCGGAGCGCGGGAGGTTCTGGTCCCGACGGTGCCGCCCCTGGCAATCCGCTCGGCCCGCGAGGTCCAGCAAGCCCAGCGGCTGACCCTTGCGCCGGCCACTGCGCCTATGATCAGCGCCCATCAGCAAGGGACGGTACGATTCGCCGCCTCAGAGCGGGATGGTGGCGCCGACTTGAACGGCCAGGTCTACGGCACTCGCGACGTCTACGTTTTCGACTCGTCGGGTTTTCCAACGAGCGCGTCGAGCCACACCATGACCCCAATCATCGCCTCGTCGCGCATGTTGACGACGAAGCTCTTGACGCGAATCTGACTCACGAAGCTCACGACCAGTCGTGCGCCGCACAAGCGAAGCCTGGGCCCTTCATCCCCACCCCGCCGCGCGTGCCTACTCCTCTTCGATCTGAATCGACTGGGTCGGGCACATCATGCAAGCGTCCCGGACCTGGTCCTCGAGGTCGGGGGGGATGTCGTACGTTTGAATCATCAGACTACCGTCTTCGGCAAACGAGAAGACCTGAGGCGACTCTTCGACACAGACGCCGTAGTGATTGCAGGTGGCTGGGTTGTACATGATCTTCATGGTTCTGCTCCCAGGCTAGGGCCTACTCAACAGCTCGCGCTCTTCGTACTGCATGTCGTCTCGGATAGCGCGCGAGAGCTCCCGCACCCCAACCACCAAGCTCGAGCCGACCGCCGTCTCGTCGAGCTCGCGAATGATGCGATCGAACAAGTCGCGCTGTGCTCGATGCTCGCGTCGCATGTCTTCGGCAACCCGGTCGGCTTTGTCGGCCGCGGTCAAAGACGGGACCTGGTACTCCTCGTAGTGCAGGTGATCGAGCAGCACTGCCCCCAGCGCTGTCAGCTCGTCGCGTAGTGCAATCACGGCCTGCGCGTCGCCGTCGCCGACGCGCTCGGTCAAGGCTTCGACGCGCGCGAGCTGCGCAGAGATCTGCGCGTGCTCGCTTCGGATGCGCGCCCTGATTTCGTCTGGCGTTGCCAGAGCATGTGTATCGGCACCCCTGTCCATCTATGCTGCGGCAAGCCGCTTACGTCGCTCCGCCAGTGTGAGCGGCTTGCTCACCTCCTTGACGCCATCATACTCTTGTTGGGCCTGCTTGTGGTACCAGTCCGGGTAGAACTCCTTGCACCAGTTGCGGAATTCGGCGACCGGCCCATCGCCGTCGCAGAGCATGGGCTGGTGGAAGAACGCCTTGTTTTCCCAGATTGGGGCATCTTCTTCGAGCTGCCGCGCTACCTCCTTGGTGAACGCCCTGCCCACTCCGGCGGTGATATCGGCACCGCCGATCTTCTTGACGGTGAAGGAGAAGCGGACATCGCAGAATTCGTCGTCGATTGGCGTGACAGAGGCCATGTTGGTCGTCTCGACGATGCCCCGGAAGCGGCTCAGGGAAAAGCCGAAGCCGTGGACTTCGACGTCGAGCTCGCCGGTCACGTCGCCGCGCGGCGTCTCCATCGCCGTGTCGGTGACCATGTGGATGTGCGGGTACTTCAGCTCCACCGTGTGCGGCTGCGGAACGATGTTCATGCCGTGAACGTAGCGAAAGTGTGCCTTGTCGACGACGTTCTCGCACATGTCCTGGTTGTGCGTGCGCATCTGCCAGCGCTGCTTCCAGTACGGGGTCCAGGCCTCGTTGTTCCACTCCGAGATCTCCGGGATGTCCCACTCGGGCTCCTTCCCTTCGATGTCGTGCCAGACCATGATGAGCCCGTTTCGCTCTATCGTTGGCCATGCGGTGATGTTGGCCTTTCGAGGGAGATGCTTGGCGTACGGCACCTCGGTGCACTTGCCTTCGCCGTTGAACTTCCAGGCGTGGAACGGGCAGACGATCCCATCACCGTCGACCTTGCCGCCGTGGCCCAGATGCGCGCCCATGTGAGGGCAGAAGGCATCGAGGACGCTGACTTGCCCGTCTTCGGTGCGGAACATGACGAGCTCGACCCCGAAGTACTTGAGCGGCTGGACCTCGCCGGGTTTGATCTCGTCCGCATAGGCAACTTGGAACCATCCCCGGGGATAGCGAGGAATCGGAAATCGCGGTCTCTTGCTCATGGCTGTTCTCCCATTTCTGTCTGTCGCTTTGGAGGCCTCCGGTAAGGAGATTGATGGCCCCAATCGCTGATTCGGTTGTACGTGCTTGGCTCCCAGTTCGAGTCGTCCACGGTCCGTCCGCCCCAGCCCAGCTCACATTCGAAGCCGGAAGGCGTGACGCAATAGAAAGTCACCATCTGATCGTTCGGGTGCCGTCCCAGGCCCTGCACGACACGCACCTTGTTGGAGAAGGCCCGATCGAGCGCCGCGCCGACGTCGTCGAGCGAGCCCATCTGCAGCATGAAGTGGTGCAAATGCTTCTGCAGCCCCGAACCCAGTGCCACCGTGTGGTGGCGCTGGTTGACGTGAAGAAAGGTGATGTCGACTTTGAACTCGCCAGGCAGGGTGCAGCGGATGTAGTCGCTGAGTCCAAAGCTCAACACCTGCTCGAAATACGATCGCGTCGCGGCGATGTTGTCGGCGCGAAGCGCTAAGTGGCCTACCCCTTGCTCGCCCGTGACGAAGCCCGCTGCCACCTTCTCGCGTCGGAAGGGCGTTTCGGCGAGCACGGGGCCGTGAAAGAGCTCGAGCGCAACACCGCCCGGCTCAAAGGTCCGAATCAGGCCTTCGACGCCACGCGCCTTCGCCTCGTCGGGGAGCACAGGCTGGACAGTGTAGCCCGCCTCTCGAATATGCCTGCTCAGTTCGTGCTGGCTTGCCTCACTGGGCGTCTCGAAGCCGAGCGCGACCAAGTCGTCCGCCGGACCGTGCCGCAAGAGGATTCGCGCGGCGCGCTCGTCGGTGCGATAGGGTACCAGCCGTTCGCCCAACGCATCGCCCCTCTCCACGCCGATCACCTCGGTCAGAAAGTGATCCCAGGCGTCGAGGTCGCAAACCTCGAAGAGGAAGTAACCCAAGCTGTGAACGGCCGATCCCATCGTCGCCTCAGAGGAAGAAGTCCGTCGTCTTCTCGCCCATCAAGAGGCCGCCGTAGTTGCGCTGCGTCTTGAGCGGGTTGTTCGCGTGGTGCGCCCGTGCCCCGTGGATGTCCTGGAAGAAGCGCTGGATGTCCTGGTCGATGAAGATCGCCGAACCGCCGCTAGCCATGAACAAGTCGTCCAGCGCCTTGACCATGCGATCGGTCGCGGCTCCAGCGTTGACCCGGTACGCAACGCGATCTTCGACCTCGATCCGTTCGCCCGCCTCTGCCTTGGCCATCATTTCGTTCCAGTCGTTTCGAAGCAGAGCTCGAACTTCGCGCATCGCGAGCGTCGCGCGCGCACAGGTCTCTAGATTGAACGGGTCATCCGAGGCCTTCTTCCCATCGGCCCGGCCCGTACGGCTCTTGTTGAGATTCACGTAGGCTTCGAGCGCGCCTTGGAGCATTCCAATCGCGGGCGTTGCTACGGTGCGCGTGAAGAGCTGTCCGAACGGGACCCTGTAGAGGGGGCTCGTGTTGACCTCATTCCCCGGGTTCTTCAGACGGTACGCGTCCGACATCCGATGCACACGGTGCTCCGGGACGAAGACGTCGTCGACGAGCACGGACTTGCTGCCAGTGCCCTTGAGTCCAGAGACGAACCAATCGTCGATCAGCTCGTAGTCGGAGCGAGGGACGAGCAGAGTGAACATGTCGGGCGGCTTGCCTTCTTCCTTTGGAGCGTAGGCGCCGAGGAAGTTCCATTGGCAATGATCGGAGCCGCTCGAGAAACCCCACTTGCCGCTAAGCCGGTAGCCTCCGTCGGCGCGGGTCACCTTGCCGACCGGCATGTACGAGGACGCCGTGAGCGTATCGAGACCGTTCTCGCCTTCCCAGACGTCTTTCTGAGCCTGCTCCGGGAAGAGCGCGAGCTGCCAGTTGTGAACGGCGACGACTCCGAGCACCCAGGCCGTCGACGGACAGGCGGAGGCGACTTCGATCGCAGCGTCGAAGAACTCGATGGGGTTGCACTCGTAGCCGCCCCAGCGCTTCGGTTGCATCATCCGGAAGAAGCCGGCGTCCTTGAATTCTTGGATCGTTTCGTCGGGAATGACGCGCTTGGCGTCTGCCTTGGCGTTACGCTCTCGTAGGATCGGCTTCGCGTCTTGCGCGAGCTTGACGAAATCCGGCTTGCTGGCGTTGCTCATGCGGAAGCTCCTGGCTACTCGGCTGCGTCGGCGGCCTTGTTGCGTGGCGTGTAGAACTGCGAGTACCAGCGGCGGAACTCGCCGATGGGGCCGTCGCCGTCGCAGAGCATCGGCCGGTCGAGGTAGATCTTATTTTCCCAAATCTGCACGTCCTGCAGGTAGCCGTCGCGCATGTTGTTGATGAAGTGATCGACGAGATCGTCGGTCATGCCCTCGGTGGCCTTCATCGAAACCGCAAAACGCAGCATCAGGTTCTCGTCGTCGATTGGCGTGTGGGCGTTGATGATCACGCCGAGGCCCGCACCGTGCATCTTGGTGACCTGGTACGCGGGACCGTAATAGGTCGCCGTCGACGCAAATTCGTCCTTGCCGCCGTGTACGGGGTAGGCAACGGCCTTGATTTTCTGCTGGCCGATGTGGTCGGTGTAGGTATTGCTGAAGGAGCCAGGAACCGGATGCGTGTTGTGCACCGGAATGAAGTGACCGGCGTCGGCTAGGTTCTCCGCAATGGCCAGAGGTGGCGTCTTGATCTGCAGCTTCGCGAACCGCCACGGAAGAAACTCTGGGTCATCCCATTCTTCGAGTGCTGGGATCTCCCAATCGGGCTGGCTCTTTTCGCGGTCGTGCCAGACGAAGATCATGCCGTTGCGCTCGAGCACGGGCCAGCACGCAAGGCCAGCTTTCGGCGGAATGCGCTTGGCGTAAGGAATCTCGATGCACTTGCCGGTGCCGTCGAACTTCCACGCGTGAAAGGGGCAGACGATCCCTTCACCGACGATCTTGCCGCCGTGTCCGAGGTGCGCGCCCATGTGAGGACAGTACGCATCGAGCACCTTCGCTTCACCCGACTCCGTTCGGAACAGGACCAGTTCCTGGTCGAAGCGCTTGAGCGGCACGACCTGTCCCGGCCCGAGCTCCTCGGAGAACATGAGCAAAAACCAGCCCCTGGCAAAACCCGCCCACTGGTTCGTGTTCGTTTCGTTGGTCATCGGAAGCTCCAATCGTCGTTTGGCCGCGACCCGGGCGACGCACCGGGCAACTAGAACATGTTTCACTAGAACATGTTTCATTTCGCCAAATCTCGCAAGCACAATGTCGCGAGGAGGTGTCGTCTATCTTCTGTGTAGATAAAACCAGACACAAAGTAGACGCGGTGGATGTCTTCGGTTGACCTCCGAACACGAAGACGGGAGCCTACGCAGATGAATACGCGTACTTTCTCCCTGTTTGCTGCGCTGGCATTCGTTTTTGCTTCTATTGCAGCATGCGACAAGGCTGCCGCCCCGCCCGCCTATCCGGTGGCTCCCGAGGCTGTCGAACCTCGAGCCGAGCCCGTTGCGGTGTCTGACGACCCGACTTCGCCCCTGAACTTCAAGGGCAAGATCTCCGAGCGCTACGAGGACTCGGAGGAGTGGTGGCCTCCGACCTACAAAGCCGCCCCGGACAATGCACCGAACGTCGTTCTGATCCTTCTCGACGATACCGGTTTCGCGCAGCTCGGTAGCTTTGGCGGTCTCACCGAGACCCCGAACATCGACAGCCTCGCCGAGGGCGGTCTGCGCTACAACAACTTCCACACCACCGCGCTGTGTTCACCATCCCGTGCGTCAATCATGGCCGGCCGCAATCCGCATTCGATCGGGCTCGGCTCGCACTCGCTCACGGCGATGGGCTTCCCCGGCTACAACGCCATCATCCCGGACGATGCGAAGTCCGTCGCGAAGATCATGGAGATGAACGGCTATGTGAATTACGCGCTCGGCAAGTGGGACCATACCCCGCTCTACGAGGTGTCTCAGGCTGGTCCGTTCAATCGTTGGCCCAGTGGCGAAGGCTTTCAGCACTACTATGGCTTCATGGCCGCCGACGCGGATCAGTACCGCACCGTGATGTTCGAAGATCACGCGCCAATCGAGCCTTGGAAAGCGAAGGGCAAGGACTATCACAACTCAACCGACCTCGCGGACAAAGCGATCGAGTACATCACCGGCCACATGTCGACGGCGCCCAAGGACCGCCCGTTCATGGTGTTCTTCGCGCCAGGGGGAATGCACTCCCCTCACCAAGCGCCCAAGGCGTACCTGCAGAAGTGGCGGGGCAAGTTCGACATGGGCTGGGATGAGGCTCGCAGGTTGATCCTCGAAAGGCAGAAGCTACTCGGCGTCGTTCCCGAGGACACCGAGCTCACGTCGCGACCCGACTCAATTCCCGCTTGGGATTCGCTGAATGCCAAAGAGAAGAAGCTCTATGCCCGGCAGATGGAGGTGTTCGCCGCCCAGCTCGAGCATCTCGACATGGAGATCGGGCGAATCGTCGAAACCCTCCAGCGAGTCGGACAGTTCGACAACACCATCATCATGGTGACGTCGGACAACGGTGCGAGCGGAGAGGGCGGCCTCGCCGGGACTTTCAATGAGACTTACGTGCTCAACGGCAGGCAAACGGCGTTTGACGCGAACTGGAAGCGATATGAGACATGGGGCGACCGCAACACCTACCCGCACTACCACGCAGGCTGGGCGATGGCGGGCAACACACCGTTCAGGTACTTCAAGCAGTCGGTGCATCGTGGGGGCATTCAAGATGCGCTGATCGTCCACTGGCCCGAAGGGATCAAAGCCGAGGGCGAGGTCCGCGATCAGTACCATCACATCTCCGACATCGCGCCGACCTTGCTCGACGTGACCGGCCTCGACGTCCCGGAACGAATCGACGGCATCGAGCAGCGCCCCATGGACGGGGTCAGCATGCGCTACTCGTTCAACGACGCCGATGCTCCGAACGCGAAGAAGGTCCAGTACTACGAGATGTTCGGCAACCGCTCTGTCTGGGCAGATGGCTGGAAGGCCGTCACGCTCCATGGGAACCGAATGCCCTGGGAGCTCAACTCGACGTCATCGTTCGATGACGACAAGTGGGAGCTTTACCACGTCGCCGAGGACTTCAGCGGCTCGAAGAACCTGGCCGAAGAGCATCCGGAAAAGCTCGCCGAGTTGCAGCAGCTCTTCGATGAGCAAGCCAAGAAGTACAACGTGTATCCGCTGTACGACGACATGATCGCGCGCATTTCGAAGCAGCAGGACAGGCTCTTCAAAGGGGTGACCGAGTTCATATTCTATGCGCCCGGCGCCACTCGTATTGCCGAGAAGGCATCACCACCGATCAAGGGCCGGTCCCACACCATCGAGACCGTGATCAACGTGACCGGCAAGGAACGAGGCGTCATCGTCGCCTGCGGTGGCTTCACCGGCGGCTACACGATGTTCATCAAGAACCGGCGAGTCTACTACGACTACAATTTCCTCGACGGGGTGCACTACATCATCAAGTCGCCGCCGTTGAAGAAGGGCGAGACGAAGGTCACCTTCAAGTTCGACCACGCCGGCAATTTCGCAGGCAGCGGTGAGCTGTTCATCAACGACGAGAAGGTGGGCGAGGTCGACATGCCTCAAACCCACAACGCCACCTTCTCGCTCTCGGAGCCCTTCGACGTCGGCATCGACAACGGAACTCCGGTGTCCACGCTCTACCGGGATCAGTTCGCCTACCGGGGCGGCAAGCTGGACAAAGTCATCTTCCGCCTCCTCGACTAGAAAAGGGAACATCCCCCTTCGTGAGAGCTCCAGATCCCTTATACTCGCGCGATGATTCATCGCGCGGCTTGGCTGGGGTTCTGCGTTCTCGGGCTCGCGCTGGGGGGCTGTGATTCCTCGAGCGGGCCGGCTGGGGCCGGAGGCGCAGCTGGCGATCCTCGGCTCGTGGTCACAGCCGACTGGTTGAATCAGTCGCTGACGCTTCTCGACTATGACAAGCTCGTGGATGGGCAGAGCGACGCGGCTTCGTCCATCGTCGATACGATCGATCTGTCGAACTGGGAGCCGGGGCCGATTGAAGTGGAGCTGACACCAGATGGAAAGACCGCTGTGGTGTCCGTCGGTCCGGCGTTTTTCGATGGCTTGCCCGGGCTGGTGGGCGACCCGGAGATTCCCGCCGGCGGCACCTTGCTCATCGTCGACCTGCAGACCGGGGTAGCCGAGGCAATCCAGACTGAGGACGTGCCACTCGGCATTGCGATCAGCCCGGACGGCAGCCGCGCGTACACCGCAAACTACGGGACGGCCGATGCGCAGGGCGACACCCTGTCCATCATCGACATCCCCGGCAGGCGCCTGATCGAAGACATCGAGGTGGGAAGCGGCCCAGAACAGGTCGCCTTGAGCCCCGACGGAAGCCTCGGCATCGTCAATATCGTCAGCCGAAGCGGCGTCCGAATCTTCCAGACCTCCGACGCAGCCGGCACGATGAGCGAAGTGCTCGAGACCGGATCGGATCCGTCCGATGTCTCGTTTCTAGACAGTAACGATCGCGCGATCGTGGCGAACACGTTCAGCTTCAACGTCACGCTCATCGATTCCTCCGAGCCAAGCCGCCCGACAGTGATCGAAAGCGTTCCGGTCGGCGTTGGCGTTCCCTACGGGCTGACCTACGTCCCTTCGCGAGACGAGATCCTCGCACCGGCCAACGCGACGGGGGCCGGAATGCCAACCAACCTAGTCACCATCGCCCGAGCTGGCGATACGCTCACGCCCGCAGCGCCGCTTCGACTTCCAGGAGGGAACTTCCCCCTCAATGCTGCCGCCGACTCCACAGGCGAGTTCGCATTCGTGGCGCACACCGCCGACCACAAGCTCTCGATCATCGACCTCGGGACTGACGAGGTACGTGCAGTCGAATGGCTCAGTCAGAGCGGCCCGTCCTACGTCGCCGTTCAGCCCTGAACGGACGATCAACTGTGTGGCGAGGCTTCCGCTGGCGACGGAACGCGGGCCACGGCTGCCGGGGCTGTCTATAGTGAGATGAAGAAGAAGAGGGGGGTCTCTTCTTCGCGGGGGGTGAATGATGTCTGTTCTGCGCGGATGGGGAGTTGTTGGTTTCATGTTGGCTGCGGCGCTCTGGTTGGCGCCGGGTCAGGCGCGCGCGTTTCCTGACGAGCCCTACAGCCTCGACGACGGGAAGAAGGCGCACACCAAGCGCTTCCACATCCTTGGTGAGCTCGGCTTGTTTGGCGGAAAGCTCGAGGGCGACCAGCGCTCGATTGTCGTGAGCCCCTTGATCGAGATGCGCCTGCAGCTCGCATATAGCGTGCTCATGCAAGTGGTTTGGGGCATGTCGTACGCCAACGTCGATCGCTCGACCGATGTCGATGTCCCGGCTGAGAACGCGTTTCGCGTCGGCAATCCCTATGTCGTATTCCACTACCAAGGGAAGAAGGGGCAGTTTTCCTATCGAGTGGGAGTGGGCGCCACGATTCCAGCGGCCACGGTCCCAGACAGCATCGACGAGCGTTTCGGCGGGGCCTCGCAATCTGCCTACACCTTGGCTGCCGCCTTGCGCGGTAACACGATGTACTGGCTCTGGGACGCACATTCGGCGAGCGTCATCGTCCCGATCGCAGTCGAGCGGAGCAAGCCCAGTGGCTTTCTCTGGGGCGCCTACGTCGACACCGGGGCCTTGATCAAGATCGACGACAGGAACAATCGAAGCCAGAAGACCGACTTCATCATGCAGATGATCGGCATGATGGGGTATCAGGCGACGGACTGGCTTCGGGTGGGCTCTCGTTTTAGCTTGGTGCTGATTCCCAGGTTCAGCGATGCCAACACGCAGCTGGCAGTCGAGCCCTACATGCGCTTCGGCAGGGACAACGCCTTCGGCGCGGTCCGCCTGAACATCAACCTCGACAACCCGTACGGCTTCTCGTTCGACAAGGGACAGGTATGGGGTCTGCGAATCGCCGGCGGCGCCGCATTCTGAGTCCCTCGAGCTCGAAGCGTTGCGCGCAGGCGTGACGCGTCATATCTTCCGCCCGCTGAGAGACCGATTCCCGGTCTCTTGGCTGGGTTGGATGTCGTGTTTATCGTGCTCGCGCTTGCCGTGGCGCTCTTCATCTTCGTGATGGGCGCCTGGGGTGTATTCGCCCCAGGGTCGATCTTCGCCTTCATCTCCGGTTGGAGCTCCAAGTCGGGGTTCTGGCTTGCCGTGCTCCTGCGCCTCTGCTTTGGGCTCGTCCTCTGGTTCGCCGCGCCCGACACCCGCTCACCGATCCTTCTGCAGGCGCTCGGGGCGATTGCCATTCTGAGCGCGGCCAGCCTTCCGATCATCGGCTATGAGCGCTTCGAACGCGTTCTCACCTGGTGGACCGGCCACTCCCCGTTCGTCATGCGGCTCTGGTCCCTCGTCGCGGTGGCGATCGGAGGGCTCGTGCTCTGGTCGCTGACCTAGCCGAAGATCGGCAGGTCCTCGCCCGCTAGCGGGAACGCTGCTTTGAAGTCGTTGGGGATACCCGCCAGATTACGCAGTGCGCGGTGCACGTGCGCGATCGAGAGCCTGGTGCCCTCTGCCGTGTCCGGCGAGCCGGTCGCTTGAAGGGTCACCGGGTCGACTAGCTGCAGACCGTGGCGATCATCGGTTCCGCCAATGACTCGGTTACCGGGGATCCCCGGGCCCATCATCATCATGCTGCTGATCGGCCAATGGTCTTTGCCGTTGCCGCTGTTGTACCCCGGTGTTCGGCCAAAGTCCGAGCCCATCACGACGGCGACCTTGTCGGCGATGCCCAGTCGCTCCGCTTCCTGCATCGCGAAATTCGCGCCGTTCACGAAATCGACGAGGCGCGGCAGGTGATTGCCATCGTGGTTGCCGTGCGTGTCGAAGCCACCACGGCTGACGCTGACGCTCACCGAAAGGCCCGCCTGGTAGGCGGCCAGGGCAACTTGGATTTGTCGCTCGAGCTGATTGTCGGAGAAGTTCTCCGGAAGCGAATCGGAGACGCGCTTGAGGTCGTCCTGCCCGAGGCGCGCGAGCATCAGCTCGTTTTGGCCGTCCCAGATTCGCGGTAGGCGTTGCCTGCCCTGGAGCCTCAAGAGCCGCAGCTGCTGCTCCCGCTGAACGATGCCGGGCACGTCCGGATGGCCGAAGTAGTTCTCGTCCGAGCCCGTCGGATCTGGACGGGAAGGGTGCGCCAGGTTGTGAAGCAAACCGCCATCGCCCAGCGGCACGGCGTTCGTGACACCCTGTGTATCGAGGTATCCGCCGTATCCGATCAGGGGCATCGGAAGGTTTGGGCCGTGGGTTGCCGCGATCAGCGCGCCAATTGGCGGGTGGCCCTCTGCGGTGCGACCGCTCCAGGTACCGCGCGTGCCCTGGTCATGACCGTTGGTGGTCGTGTCCATGCCATTGATGACGAGCAGGCGCTCGTAGTGCGTCTGGAAGAAGGCGTCGAGGGCGGTTCCATCATCGCCGAGCGGAGCGTACTCGATGTTGCCTGCCGTTCGGATATCGCTCTTGAGAAAGCGCCCCATCGGGTTGCCCTCGCCTTCAGTTGCGCGGCCCTTCGGGTCACAGAGGTGCGTTGGATCCCAACCGCCGCCTGCGTGCATGAAGATCCAATACGTGCCCGTGTATGCCGATCCGCTGATCGGTTGAGCGCTTGCGCGCAGAGGGTCCAATGCCGACGGCAGAACACACGTCAGCCCAGCCCAGCTTGCCATTCGTATAAAGTCGCGACGATCCACAGCTAGTCCTCCCTCACTCGTACAGGTATCGGTAATCGGACAGCAGGTAACTCGTCGCTGCCATCCAGGCGCGGATCGTGTACTCGGTGTCCCTGTTGATTCGGCGATTGTCCGGCAAATCGGCGCCGGTGATTCGGTCGTTGTTTAGGCGGCACGGGCCGGACAGCTGCTCCGGGACCGTTTCGTCCGCCAGACCTTGGCGGCCGAGGTTGTACGCTTCCATGAGCACGACCATCGTGGCCGCGATTTCCTCATCGGAGCCAGCGAGCTGCTCGCCCAGGAGCTGATCATGGAGATGGCGAACGGCGTCTCGAACTTGGTCCGAAGTTTCCGAGAGCGGCGTGCTCTGCTCGATGTTCGGGAAGAGGAGACGCTGATGCGCCGGTTTCGAGAAGTCGTACGAAACCGCCGAACATGCCACTTCATAGGCCATGCGCTGCGCCAGGCTTGCCATGACGCCGTTCGGTTCGGTCACTCGTTGGGTCACGAGGTCCGAATCGATGCCGCCGTAGAAGATACGGTACTGGTCTTTCAGGTAGTCGGCCCGATTCGGGTTGGATCGCCAACGAACTCCCGTCGTCGCCTCGATCTTGCGGTTCAGGTGCTCGGGAGTGAGGAGGCGGGCCGTGCCAAAGGTCGACAGCTCGAGCTCCATGTCGCTGCTGAGCGGGGTCGCGTTCTCGGCGCGGAAGTAGGGACTGAGCACGATTTCACGAATCAAGACCTTGAAGTTGTGCCCGCTTTCGATGAAGCGTTGTTGAATCGTGCGCAGCACCTGTTGCTGGAGGTTGTATGCGCGCACGAGGCCAGGATGGACGTCCGGGTCAATGTCCGGATTGTCCTCTGGCAAGGGCGGGGGAGGAGGTGGCGGAGTCGTTCCACCGACGCCGCCCATGCCGCCCATGCCGATGTCGCCGCCCATGCCGCCGACACCGACGTCACCGCCCATGCCGCCCGCACCGACGTCACCGCCCACGCCGCCCATGCCGACGTCACCGCCCACGCCGCCAGCACCGACCTCTCCGCCCATGCCGCCGACACCGACGTCACCGCCCATGCCGCCCGCACCGACGTCACCGCCCATGCCGCCCGCACCGACGTCACCGCCCGTGCCGCCAACCCCTCCGGCGCCGCCCATGTTTGGCGGCATCCCTGTGGTGATGTCGAGGATCTCCTGGCCGGTCAGCCCCTGGAACACCGTCTTCACGGTCGCCTGGGCGAATCTCGGGTTCTGTGCGATCCGCTGCGCGAACCATTGCAGCGCATTTTTGCGGTTGTGGTCAGGCAGCGTTTCCCCGTTGAAGCCAGGGGGCAGAATGTAGTCCGGCCCAAACCACTCGCCCTCGCCGCTGTATTCGCCGCTCTCGTTCCAGTTCATGAAAAGACCGGCGACAGGATCCATCGTCGTGTGACAGACGGTGCAGTCCGGATTGTTCAGCGTCGGGTTCTCTCCGAAGTCGCTGCTCGCGTCTACAGGACGATTTCCGAACTGATTGATGTCGATGTCCAAGAAAAACCAGTACGCCATTCGTGAACGATGGCGGTTGATGTTCGTGTCGCTCGTCGGAAAGCGATTGAGGAACATCGAGGAAGTGAGAATGCCCGCGTGAGGAATACCTGGCACGTGGACCTCCTCGAAGGCCTCCGGGTTGTTGCCGAGGCCGACAGGGATGTCGGGAAGCGCGATCAGTGACATCGCCGAGAAACTGTTCGCCATGGTGTAGTCCGCCGTGAGAATCTCGGTAAACGGACGCTCCGTGCTGATGACGTGCGCGATCAACTGTAGCGGCTCGCGCGCCAACGAATCGTTGGTGATCAAAGCCTTCTCGTCGTCTCCAGGAAATCGATTCTCGAACCAGCGCAGATTCGGCCATAGGTCTTCGTCGAGGAGCTCGATCGCGTTTTCCCGCCCCAGGTATTTGTCCGTCAGAAAGTGATCGTTGTAGAGCTCGATCGTCCGGTCGATGAAGCCGGGGTCGCGCATCATCTCCGCAAGCGATGCTTCGAGACCCAGCTGGCCCTGCGCTTCGGTGGCGGCTCGCTGAGCGGCCGTGGGAAGCTTCCCAGTGAGCTCGAGACTCGCCTTACGGAGGGTCTCGCTCCAGGTCAGAAGCTCGAGCTGACCTTCGTATGGGTTAGTGAAGCCGTCCGATCGCGGACAGTCATTCATGTCCCGGGTTGAGCAGCCCCCAAAGAGGGTCGGATCTTCCTTGCAGCCGGAGACGGTGAGTACCGATCCGAGCAGTAGGATAACGAATCCGCCCTTTAGGCTGCCGTTGATGCAACTCTTGGTCATCTGCACAAACGTCAGCCTAACATGCGAAAATCAACCCTGCAGGACTAAATATGGGCTGTAATACAAGCTCCTACACTCAAAAAATAAGCCATGAGGGTCTATTTTTTGGTGATCGGACTTGCATCTGATTTCTAGTCTGCGAAGATCAAACAGGAAAGTCGGGGTGAATTTTTCCTTGTGTGGCTCTGTGACCATTCACCCACGATTCAAAAATAAGCATACTTTTTTGCTAGGAGTGTTAGACAAAATGCCTTTCAGACGGACGAACTTGCTGCGATTGACGACCCTTGCCGCCCTCGGATTGCTCGCTGCCGCTTGCGGAGAGAGTGACACCACGGAGCCACGGGGCCTGAATCTGGTGTACTGCGAGAACCCGGACGCAGCCGTTCCGTCCTGTGACTCGAGTGGCTACTCCATGAACGACGACTCGGCGCTCCGCGCGAAGCTCGAGGCCTGCGCGACCGGCGGCTGTCACGGTGAACCGCTCTCTGCCACGACCTGGACGCTCGATCTTTCGGGTTCAGTCGAGGGTGCCCTCTCGGCGTTGACCATTCCCGGAGGGACCGGCCAGTTCGACCTCGTCGACGATTTCGATCCCGACTGCAGTCAAATGCTGAGCGAGGTCAGCTCACGACCCATCGGAGCGGTGCGCATGCCTGTCACCGGCGGCTACTGGAGCACCTCCGAGATCGATTGCTTCCGTTCGTACCTGCACGAACTGAGCAACTGAGCCAAGGCGGTCAGCCGCGTTCTGCGCGGCGGATCCCCAGGTTGACGATCTTCTGCAGAAGCTCCGGGTAGCTCATGCCGGCGGCTTTGGCCGCGCCCGCGAACTCTTCGAACTCGCCGATGTCGGGGTTGGGATTGGCTTCCAAGAAGTACAGCCCCCCCGCCTCGTCGAGCCGAAAGTCGATTCGCACGCAGCCGTCGGTGCCGAGGCGCCGGCAAATGCGACGCGATAGGCGAGCAATTCGGCGTTCCAGCTCGTCGGAAAGCCCCTTGGCGCGACCGATACGAACGCCGTGCTTCTGCTGGTACTCCAGGTTCCATTTCACGTTGCGGGTGGCGATCTTGGCGGCGTCGTCGGGGAGCTTGTCGAGGAAGATTTCCCAGGTGGGAAGCACCTGCAAGCGGTGGTTCCCGAGCACCGAGACGTAGAGCTCACGGCCCTCGATGTATTGCTCTACGACGGCGTCGGTGCGGATTTTCTCATGAATGAAGGACACCCTTTCTTCGAGCGCCTTGTCGCTGTGTACGACCGAAGCCTGCGCGATTCCATAGCTTCCTTCTTCGATCAGCGATTTCACGATGAGCGGAAACTCGAGCCTGGGGGGCCGCTTTATCTTTCGGTAGCGCGGGAACACGCGGAACTTCGGCACCTGAATCCTGTGGTACGCCAGGACTTTCTTCGAGAGCGCCTTGTCGCGGGCGAGCAGAAGCCCGCGCGGGTTACAGCCCGTGTATGCAGCTCGCTGCAGCTCTAGGTAGCCGACGACATGTGCGTCGAAGATAGCCTCTCCGTCGAACTCCTCTAGGAGGTTGAACACCACGTGCGGCTTGAACTCTTCGATGGCCTTGCGAAGAGGCGCCAGCTCGTCGCTCAGTCCGACCATCGTGATGTCGTGGCCCAGCATGCGTAGACCCTTGCGCACCTCGAGCTCGGTTTTGAAAGGCGCGACCTGTTCGTCGCTCAGATCGCTGAGGTCTTCGGGCGGGATGAGACTCTCGTGCACGAGAACGATGATTCGCCGTCGTTTTATAGTGGATGCCATGTGTCTCGCCGGTGCAGAAGGTGCACGGTGTGCACCGTCAACATGATGGCAAAGTCGAGCTTCGTCTGACGCTCCCCCTTGGTGAGCCGGAGCCGAAGCTCACGACACCGGCCGATGATATCACGAAGCACCTGATCGACGGTGAACTGATATTCCCCCGTAAAAAGCGAGATCTGTTCGCGAATCTGACGTCGATTGCGGCGCAGGAAAGATGCCGCTGTTTCGTTGTTCCGATAGCGCGCGGAGTCGCTGAAGATCTTGAGCAGGTCCCGGTCGTACTCGTCGCTGAACCCGGGGCTATAGTGATCCTGCCGCCGCTCGTAGTGACGGCGCAGCGTGTGCCGCAGTCGCGGCAAGGAGTAGGGGCGCGCCCTGGAGCTCGACTGCGGCTTCTTGTTGGAGAGGTCGGCAACCAGCTCTTCTATGTACGCGAGCTTTTCGAGCGCGGATGAATGGGCGTACCGCTCTCGCCAATTCGATCGCGGGGCAAGCCAGACCGCGAAGGTTTCTGCGAAATCCTCCACCGGATGCGCTTGCGCATACCAGCCGTCCAGGTGCTCCACGAAGCCCTTGCTCAAGGGATTGGGTCGATAGAAGTCCGGGTAGGGCTCGGACGCCCGTCCGAATGCGCGCTGCCAGAGCTTTCGACGCTGCAGGTTGTAAGCGTGTTGCAGAGCGTGCCCGGCCTCATGACGGAGCAGACGCATGCACTCGGCGCGAGTGCCACCCTCCACTTCGAACATCATTTGACGTTCGAGCCGCATCAGCCGGGGATGGGCGAGATAGAACGGCACTCCGACACCAGGAATTCCATCGGGAGAGCACCACTCGTCGCTGAGCCAGAAGTGAATGCGAAAGCGCCGGAGCCCTGCGGCGTCCAGCTCGTCGCGAAGGCGCTCCACGCAGTCCTCGAGCCAGGTGCCGGCGATCGTCAGACCCAGATCACTGAGGCGAACGTCGAGGAGCTCCTCGCTTGGCAAGCTTTCCCAGTCGACGTGCACGGCCCGAGCAGCTTGACGGATCTATCTTCCGGCGACAACAGCCAGGCGACGCTCAGTCCCGCTCGTGGCAGTAGGTTCCGTGCCAACCGTCCAGACAATGACACTCGTAGGACCCGTACTCGTTCGTGCAGTCCTCCGTGCCGAATGGGTTACAGAAGCCGAGGCCCCAAGCACATTCGTCGATGTCCTCGCATTCGAGCTCCGGCGTTTCCCAGTCGCCATTGGCTTGGCAGGCGACGCTGTCATAGCCCGGTCCAAAGCCCCACTCGCAGCTGTAGACCACGACGTCGCCGTATTCTGTGCCGGTGATTTCACCGGTCTCGGAGTTGGGCGGGCCTTCTGGCGGGCTTCCGCAGCCCACGGGGACGTTGCAGTTCGAACCCGAAAAACCAGGCTCGCAGGTGCAGATGACCGTGCTGGAGCTGTCATCGCAGTTTCCGTGGATGCAGGCGTTGGGCGTGTCGCAGCTCAGAAGCGGAACGCTACACGAGCCGCCTTCATCGATTGCCCAGCCTTCGTCGCAGTCACACGAAGACGCGCGAACACCATCGAGACATTGGCCGTGCGAGCAAGCGACTCCCGCACAGTCGTCGATCCACTCAGCGCAACTCGGGCCGCTGTAGTCTACGGGTTCGCAGAAGCAGTCCGTCACGACGCAGACACCGCCGTTCTCGCAGGCCGGTGTGCAGCTGGCGCGGGGCCCGGGAAGCTCTAGGCCGTCAAGACCGGATCGGTCCACGAAGCAACCGGCCAACGCGCTCAGCGCGACAAGCGCACAAACCCCAAGCGTCGTGTTCAGCCTTCTGCCCACAGTTCAATGAAACAGACACCTTCGACCCCTGCCAGGGTGACATGTGCGACTCTGTGCGCGCTGCTACCAGGGGAGCCGTTCGCCGTTGGCGTGCCAGAAGCCGCCCGAGCTCTCGAGCTGCAGCTCGTCGATTCTAGAGATCAGGCCCTTGGCCGACTCTTCGGTGGAGATGCCTTGATGGCCGGTCATTTCGGTAGCGACCATGCCCGGGTGCAGGATCGCGACCGAAACGCCCCGGCTGCGAAAGTCGTGGGCAAGGTTCACTCCAGCCATGTTCAGGGCGGCCTTCGCCATGCGGTAGCCGTAGTAGCTGCCCGAACCGTTGTCTCCAATCGAGCCCATCCGGCTCGTCATGAGGATGACCTTCGAACCCTTCGCGAGATGCGGTGACATGATCGAGGTGACCCGCAGCGCTCCGAGCGCGTTGACCTCGAAGTGCTCGCGGATTCGGTCGAAATCGAGGCGGTCGAAGGATTCGTTCCCGAAGATTCCCGCGTTGTTGATGAGGACGTCGATTCGAGTGTCGCCGAGCTCCCGCGAGACCGCTTCGAGCGCGGCCGGGTCTGTGACATCGACCTTCTCGAAGAGCCGAACCCCGAGCGCCTCCAGCGCCGGGCTGCCTTTGCGACAGAGAGCGACGACCTCATCGCCGCGCTCCCGAAGCTGTCGGCTGAGCTCGAGGCCGATGCCCTTGTTCGCGCCAGTGACTAGTACAGTTGCCATGAAGCCTTCCTTGGTTCGAAGGCTATCATAGGGCCCCTAGCGTCGTGTCCAGCCCAGGGTGCTCATCGAATGGGTACGCAGAGCCTGTCTCGGTCGATGACCTCACATCCGAAGCCAGCCGGGACGTCGCAATCGGCGTCCATCTCGCAACGTTCGATGCAGACGCGCGCGCCAATCGGGCCACCGAGAATCGCGTGATCCAGACAGGCGCCCGGCAAGCCATTGAACTCGGAGACCGGGCAATCGAGATCATCGAAGCAGTCGACCGTGCAGATCGCATTCACGAAGTCGGTGTAGCGATCCGCCGGCAAGGCGAGCTCTTCGCAGTACTCACCTGCGAAGCAGTCGATGTTGGAGTAGCAGACCTCGTAGGTGATCGCCTTGGAATGAGGTTCGAAGACATCTTCGTAGTCTCCGATGAAGATGCAGCCGGAAAGCATCGAGATTAACACTGCGATTCCGAACCAGGTAGAGCGTCGAACAATGGTAAGTTTCATGGGGAAAGCCCTCTCTAGGCAGGTAGACGTTCCCCGCTGCCTGCGATTCAACGGGGCGCTCTCCCTAGTCATTTCGTCGTGAATTCCGCCCAGCGCCGCGCTCGGCGTTCCAGTCGCAGCGGTGGTATCGTTCCGCTCATGGCAAGCCCCGGGCGCGCTCGTGGTCTTTCCATCGACGGTTTCATCGGCACCGATCCCAGCAGTCTTTTGGAGTGAAATATGCG
>Ga0316201_10000141_pt1 | contig 32605 bp, 29 predicted proteins | sample CS6wburrow_MG_FD_204516 | JGI IMG/M metagenome (GOLD analysis project Ga0316201, IMG submission 204516) | Coastal sediment microbial communities from Delaware Bay, Delaware, United States - CS-6 worm burrow | ecosystem: Environmental > Aquatic > Marine > Coastal > Sediment | place: USA...
CTCGTGCCTTGCCTGGCGTCATTTGGGCAGGCAACGCAGCGGTCTGACAAGGCTTGACGGGTCCTAAGTTGAACTCGCAGATACTAATTTTGGTTCTGGTTCTGATTGCTGATGTCAGCAGTGCCCTGGGTGTTGTTTATACCCGGCACCAGAGCCGTCTTCTGGCCGTAGAACTCGGCAGCCTTGAGGCTCTCCAGGATGAGGGGCTGGCCGAATGGAGTCGCTTACAGATTGAACAGGGCTGGTTGGCAGATGCCAGCCAGATTGAAAAGACCGCACGTGGGGTTCTGCAGATGCAACAACCCGAAACGACCCAAATACTGGTTGTCCGACCTTGAGTAAACAGAACAACAATATGGTTTCCAGTAGCAGGCTTTACGCCATGCTGGTGATTTTCATGTTGTGTTCGGTTGCGCTGATCGCACGGGCAGTGAATTTGCAGGTCATGGAGACTGACTTCCTGCAGGGCCAGGGAAAAGCCCGATTTTTGCGGGAAGTCAACATCGCGTCTACCCGGGGTGTCATTACCGATCGCAATGGAGAACCACTGGCAGTGAGTACGCCGGTTGATTCCATTTGGGTGCATCCGGGTCAAGTTCTTGAGTATCCGGAGAATATCAAGCCCCTTGCCGGTTTGTTAAACGCCAACGCGGAAGAAATCGAACGCAAGTTGACGCAACGTTCGGGCAAGGAGTTCGTCTGGTTGCGGCGTCGCCTGAACCCGGATCTGGCAGAAGACATCAGTGCATTGAATATCCCCGGTGTTTACCTGCAAAAAGAATACCGCCGTTTTTACCCGGCAGGTGAAGTGACATCCCACGTGATTGGTTTTACCAACATCGATGATGTTGGCCAGGAAGGTTTGGAGCTTGCCTACGACAGTTGGCTGGCAGGCAGTCCGGGCAGTAAGCGTGTTATCAAGGATCGTAAAGGCCAGACCGTAGAAGAAGTTGAACTGATCAGGGAATCCGATCCGGGTAATGACCTGAACCTGACGATTGACAAGCGTTTGCAGTACCTGGCTTACCGTGAATTGAAAAGTACGGTGCTCAAGCACGGCGCCCGCTCAGGTAGCGTGGTGGTGTTGGATGTGGACACGGGTGAGGTGTTGGCAATGGTCAATCAGCCATCCTATAACCCCAACGACCCGGGGCATGACACCGATGGTATGCGTAACCGGGCGGTGACCGATGTGATCGAGCCAGGCTCGGTCATGAAGCCCATCGCGATTGTTTCCGTACTGGAAAACGGAGTGGCGAACCCCGAATCCCCGGTGGAAACCGCGCCGGGTTATACGGTAATTTCCGGTCATACCATTCGTGACCACCGTAATTATGGCTTGCTGGATGTCACCGGTGTATTGACGCATTCAAGCAATGTCGGGGTAACAAAGCTGGCGCTTCAACTGGAACCGGAACAAATGTGGGACACCTACACCCGTTTTGGTTTTGGTGAGGCGACCGGCACCGGCTTCCCCGGCGAATCTGCCGGCGTACTGCGAAATCATCGTCGTTGGAGACGTTTGGAGCAGGCGACCATTTCGTATGGTTATGGCGTCTCAACGACACCCTTGCAAGTTGCACAGGCCTATGCGGCCATAGCCAACGGTGGAAAATTACGCCAGCCGGCCTTTATTAAGGGCTCTGACAATCCGCCCATTTCTGCCATTGATCCAGACATCGCGAATGCGGTTGCAAAGATGCTGGAGACGGTGACCACCACAGAAGGTACCGGCAGCAGGGCACGTGTTGCAAATTATCGAATCGCCGGGAAAACCGGTACGTCACACAAAGCCAGCGCTTCCGGGTACGCCGCCGCCAGGTATGTCTCGAGTTTTGCGGGGTTCGGTCCCGCCAGCAACCCGCGTCTGGTTTGCGTAGTTGTGATCAACGACCCGACCGGTGATGAGTATTACGGTGGACTGGTTGCCGCACCGTTGTTTTCCGAGGTAATGACTGGTGCGATGCGCATTCTAAACATACCGCCGGATGATTATCCGTCGATGCTGGTTGCCGCAGGTGACAGCAACAATGCAGCGGAGAATTGAACTTGGCCATGGCTTTACATGAGTTACTGGAAGGCTGGATGGATGACGCACCTGCGCTGAGGCTCACCGGTATAGGCCTGGATAATCGCGAAATCAAACCAGGCGACGTCTTTGTAGCGGTACAGGGTCAGTTGGTTCATGGCCTGGATTATGCCCGGGCAGCTGTGGCAGCGGGTGCCGTGGCTGTCATTCATGATGGTTTAAAGGCCGTTCCTGATCTGGAGGTTCCCGCTGTCAAGATCGTCGGCTTGGGTGATCGGCTCGGGGAACTGGCATCGAGATTTTACGCTGCCCCCTCAGAGCAAATGACAATTGCGGGTGTGACCGGCACCAATGGTAAAACTTCAGTCGCACACTTCCTGGCCCAATCCTGGCAACGTGTTTACGGAAATGCCGGGATGGTGGGGACACTGGGTTATGGTCCTCTTGGCCACCTGCAAAACGCTGTACGCACAACACCTGATGCGTTTCGCCTGCAGCAGGCACTTGCCGAGAGCGTCAAGTCAGGTATTGAACACCTGGCGATGGAGGTGTCCTCCCACGCCCTGCAACAGCACCGCTGTCAAACGGTGCAATTTGATGCTGCAGTTTTCACCAACCTCAGTCGTGACCATCTTGATTACCACGCTGATATGGCTGGCTACGCCGCCGCCAAGCGGCTTTTGTTTACCGACTACGCACCCTCTTTTGCGATCATCAATCACGATGATTCCTATGGCAAAAAATGGTTCGGTGAACTCAATGGTGGTATGCAAATGCTCAGTTTCGGTCTTCAGGAAGGTGCGGAATTAAGAGCGGAAATACGTTCCGTAGATATCAATGGTATGAATCTCCGGATAGCCGGGCCGTGGGGTTCGGAAGATGTACATACCAGTCTGTTGGGTGCGTTTAATGCCTCGAATTTGCTCGCAGCTGCGGGCACGCTGGCCTTGCTTGGTATGCCCTGGCACCGTGTTTTACACCAGGTTGAGGTCATGCAGGCTGTGCCGGGCAGAATGATGCGTCTGGGTGGTCAACCGGGTCAGCCGGTGGTCGTGGTCGATTATGCACATACCCCCGATGCCCTGGAGAGCGCGTTGCACGCAGTGAGGGCCCACCTTGATGGCAGGCTCGTTTGTGTTTTTGGATGCGGTGGCAACAGGGATCAGGGAAAACGGCCACAAATGGGTCGTGCAGCGGAGCTACTGGCCGATGATGTATTTGTAACCAGTGATAATCCGCGAAATGAGCCTGCTGACAAGATCATTGAAGATGTGGTCGCCGGTCTTGAAACACCGGGCAGGGCAACGATCGAACCCGACAGGGCTGTAGCTATCCAACAGGCCATTGCGAATTGCAAAGCTGGCGACGTGGTGTTGGTAGCCGGTAAAGGACACGAGACCTGGCAGGAGATCGGCGGACAAAAAATACCCTTCAGCGATGAAACAGTCATCCGGCACGCACTCGGTGATGCGGCATGATACATATGAGCCTCAACCAGGCGGCAGCTTTACTGAAATGCGCGCCGGTTCAAAATGATACCGTTTTTACGGGCATCACGTCAGATAGCCGGCAGCTTGTTCCCGGCATGTTGTTTGCAGCACTGCCCGGGCAGGTCGTTGATGGTCACGACTATATCCCGCAAGCAATGGAACGCGGTGCCATTGCTGCACTGGTAAGTCGCGACGTACCAACAGGTCTCCCGCTATTGCAGGTAACGGATGTCCTGGCAGCGTTGGGTACCCTCGCCGGATACTGGCGCAGCGAATGCCCTGCAAAAGTGATTGGTATTACCGGTAGCAACGGTAAGACCACCGTTAAGGAAATGATCGCCAATATCCTCAGGCAAAACGGCCGGGTGTTAGCAACCGGGGGCAATTTTAACAATGAGCTGGGTTTGCCACTGACCGTCTTCCAGTTGGGTAAATCACATGATTTTGCAGTTTTGGAAATGGGTGCCAGCAACCCGGGAGATATAGCGTATCTTGCCGGTATTGCCAAGCCGGATGTTGGTGTGATCACCAATATTGGCCCGGCGCACCTGCAGGGCTTTATCAATATCCAGGGAGTGGCGCGTGCCAAAGGCGAATTGTTTGCCGCACTGCCCCGAAACGGGGCGGCGATTATCAATGCAGCCGAACCCTGGGTCGAGTTGTGGCAAGACCTCAATAAGGCCGGGACGATTTTGTATTTTAATGGCGAAGGAAAGAACGATGTCCGGGCGCATGATACCGGGGACAAAGTCGTTGTGAGTACACCGGTTGGAGAATTTTCACTTCAACTACCCCTGCCAGGTTTACACAATCTGACCAATGCGTTGGCGGCAACCGCAGTTTGCCTGGCCCTGGATGTGCCGCTTACCCATATCAGGTCCGGGCTCGAAACGGTCAAGCCGGTACCGGGTCGGCTCAGTCTCAAGCGCGCCAGCGCAGGTTGGATCGTGATCGATGATACCTACAATGCCAATCCCGCTTCACTGTATGCGGCCTTGCAGGTGCTCTCAATCCAAAGTGGTGAACCCTGGCTGGTAATGGGTGACATGAAAGAGCTGGGTTCCGATAGCCGTAAAATGCACGCGGAACTGGGAGACGCGGCACGTTCCCTCGGGGTCAAGCGCTTGTTCGCATTGGGGGAGGCTAGCGCCGCGGCAGTCGATGCTTTCGGGGACAAAGCTGTACATTTCAGCAGCAGGGACGGATTGATCAAGGCTTTGCGTGCAGAGCTCAAGCCCGGGGTCGCCTGCCTGGTCAAAGGTTCCCGTTCAATGGGAATGGAACATGTCGTGAATGCAATTTCCAATGGTCACGAATACGTGGAGATGAACGGCTGATGTTACTGGAACTGTTCACATGGCTGGCTGAATTCAATCCGGACTTCAATGTATTCGTCTACATTACCTTGCGCGGTATTCTCGGCGCTTTGACGGCGTTGGCGATCTCCCTGATATTGGGTCCGGCCTTTATCCGTCGACTGGTCAAGAAACAAGTGGGTCAGCCGATCAGGAAGCTGGGCCCGGAATCGCACTTCTCAAAGGCGGGCACACCGACCATGGGCGGTGCTTTGATTCTCTTTTCCATCGTTGTTTCCACCCTGCTGTGGTCCGACCTGGGCAACCGGTATATCTGGACAGTATTGCTGGTGACGCTGGCGTTTGGCGTGATCGGATGGATTGATGATTACAAGAAACTTATCCTGCAGGATTCTGCCGGACTGGCGGCGCGCTGGAAGTATTTGTTTCAGTCGATAGTTGGCTTAAGTGCTGCGACTTACCTGTATTCAACTGCTCAGTCACCGGCGGAGACCGAACTGATTGTACCGTTCTTTAAGGATGTCATCATTCCACTGGGGTTGGGCTACATATTTGTGACCTACTTTTTTATCGTGGGATATTCCAATGCAGTCAATTTGACCGACGGGCTTGATGGCCTGGCGATTATGCCCGCCGTTTTCCTGTCCGTGGCCCTGGGTATTTTTGCCTATGTGACAGGACACTCCGTGTTTTCGGATTACCTGGCCATACCCTATATTGCCGGCGCCGGTGAACTGACTGTTTTTTGTGGCGCACTGGCAGGTGCCGGGTTGGGCTTTTTATGGTTCAACACGTATCCGGCACAGGTATTCATGGGTGATATTGGCGCCCTGGCCATGGGCGCGGCACTTGGGCTGATTGCGGTGATCGTCCGTCAGGAACTGATATTTACGTTAATGGCCGGTGTTTTTGTTATGGAGACATTGTCGGTCATTTTACAGGTGGCCTCGTTCAAGCTGACCGGTAAAAGGATTTTCCGCATGGCACCGATCCATCATCACTTTGAATTAAAGGGCTGGCCCGAACCACGGGTTATTGTGCGTTTCTGGATTATTTCGGTCATTCTCGTGCTAGCCGGTCTGGCGACATTGAAGATAAGATGAAAAGTAAGGTCAATCAACAACAGGCGTTGCGCGGATTACGTCTGAACAGATCGGTTAAGGTCGACGCGTGGCTACTGGTTCCGGTACTGCTGCTGGTTTCATCCGGTCTGGTAATGGTGGGCTCCTCGTCGATTGCGATCGCTGAAAGTCATGGCGTGGCAACCTATTACTACCTTTTACGTCATCTGATTTACGTTATTTTGGGTCTAATTCTTGCGTCAGCCTTCCGGTCGATCCCGGTTGCCTTACTGGAGCGCATCTCCCGTCCGCTATTGTGGCTGTCAGCACTGTTGCTGTTGTTGGTGTTTATTCCTGGTATCGGACGCAGCGTCAATGGCAGTGCCCGCTGGATAACGCTTGGATTTGCGAATTTCCAGGTGGTTGAAGCGGTCAAGGTCATGGTGATTATCTACATGGCCGGATATTTGGTGCGTAAGTCGGATATGGTCAAGATAAGGTTTTTTGACACGCTAAAGCCCCTGCTGCTGGCAGCCATGCTGACCGGCATACTATTGATTCAGCCTGATATGGGTAGTGCTGCGATAATCACCGCCATTGTGGGTGGCATGGTGTGGTTGGCAGGTGCAGCCTGGCGGCACATCATGGTACTCGGGATGGCGGCGCTGCCGGTATTCGGGTTCGCAGCGATGGAACCCTACCGCCTGCGGCGTATTGTCAGTTTCATGAACCCTTGGGCGGATCCGTATGACAGTGGTTTTCAGTTAACCCAGGCCCTGATCGCGGTAGGTCGCGGCGAAGTGTTTGGTGTCGGTCTGGGTGCCAGTATTCAGAAATTGTTTTACCTGCCCGAAGCGCATACCGATTTCATTTTCGCAGTATTGGCCGAGGAATTCGGTTTGCTGGGTGTGATTTTCATTCTGTCCATGTTTATGCTGCTGGTCGCTCGTATCATGATTATTGGTTTGATGGCCCACCGCAGGGAGCGGCCGTTCGCAGGCAACATTGCTTATGGTATTGGGCTGTGGATTGGCTTGCAGGCGCTGGTGAGCATGGGTGTGAACCTCGGTGTGTTACCCACCAAGGGTCTCACCCTGCCATTGATCAGTTCCGGTGGCAGTAGTGTACTGATGACTTTTGTAGCATTGGGGATCATATTCAGAATCCGCTATGAACTGGACCGCGATGCACCCTTGAGTATCGCGCGGGTACCCAATATGGCGGGGGTACGCCGATGAGCCGTTCAGGTCAGGGTGTGTTGATCATGGCGGGTGGTACCGGTGGGCACATATTCCCCGGCCTCGCAGTAGCGCAAGTTCTGCGTAAGCAGAACATACCGGTGCGCTGGCTGGGTGCTGAAGGTGGCATGGAAACCCGGACGGTACCGGCCGCAGGCATAGCCCTTGACGTGGTTGCCATTACCGGGCTACGGGGTAAGGGTTTGCTGCGTTGGGTCAGCATGCCGTTAATGCTGATGCGTGCAGTCTGGCAGGCCCGGCGTCTGTTGGAAGCAAACCGTCCGGGTTGTGCGGTGAGTTTTGGCGGTTATGCTGCAGCACCAGGTGGTATCGCTGCATGGACCAAGGGGATTCCCGTACTGGTGCATGAGCAAAATAGAATTCCCGGTCTTACCAATCGTTTACTGATGCGTTTCGCCCGCAAGATACTGCAGGGTTTTCCGGGTACATTTCCACAAGAAAAAGCAGCCATTGACAGCGGTAACCCGGTTCGTCAGGAATTGGCTGCAATTGCGGAACCAAAAATCCGTCTGGCTGGTCGTTCCGGTCCTGTCAGGGTGCTTATTACCGGTGGCAGCCAGGGCGCCCAGGTACTAAATAAAGTGGTGCCGGCAGCATTGAAAATACTGTCTTTATCCACACCCATTGAGATTCGGCATCAGGCCGGTGCGAAACGCGTGGATGAAGCGCGTGAAGCCTATGCCGAAGCGGGAATGGATGCTGAAATCCTTCCCTTTATCAGTGATATGGCCGAGGCGTATATGTGGGCTGACCTGGTGATTTGCAGGTCAGGGGCACTCACGGTTGCAGAACTCGCCGCGGCCGGAGTGGCATCGGTTCTGGTGCCGTTTGCGTTTGCCGTGGATGACCATCAGACCCGCAATGCTGAATACCTGGCTGATGCCGGGGCGGCTGTTATTCTGTCCCAATCCACGCTGGATCGGCAGATACTGGCAACTGCACTGAAACCCTTGCTTTCCGATCGTGCTGTCTTGCTATCAATGTCCATATCAGCAAGGAAAAAAGCAATTCCCGATGCCGCAGAAAAAGTGGTTGATGCCTGCCGTGAGTGGGTGGCTTCGTGATTAAGTTTAGTGGACACCTGCAACCAATGCGACGTATTAAACGGGTGCATTTTGTAGGTATTGGCGGTACCGGTATGAATGGTAGAGCCGAGGTTCTTGTCAACCAGGGGTTTGATGTCAGCGGCTCCGATTTGCAGGAGTCACGGGCAACCGGACGACTCAGGAAACTCGGTGTCAGGGTGTTTATTGGTCATGATGCCGCGAACATTGATGGTGTGGATGTTCTTGTCGTATCCACGGCAGTACCTGAAAGCAACCCGGAGGTCGGCAGAGCCAGGGTGTTAAGAATTCCTGTTGTGCCAAGAGCCCAGATGTTGGCAGAACTGATGCGCTTTAAGCGTGGGATCGCGGTTGCCGGTACCCATGGCAAAACGACCACAACCAGCCTGACCGCCAGTTTACTTGCCGAGGCGGGTCTGGATCCGACTTTTGTCATTGGCGGTGTGGTTAATTCCTGGGGTAGCAATGCGAGACTGGGGCAGGGTGAATACCTGTTGGCTGAGGCGGATGAAAGTGACGGTTCATTTTTACTGTTGCAGCCGATTATTGCGCTGGTCACAAATATAGACCGCGATCACCTGGAAACCTATGAGAACAGTTTTGAGAACCTGAAAAAGGCTTTCGCGGAGTTTCTTCATCATTTGCCTTTTTATGGCGCTGCCATACTGTGTATTGATGATCCGGTGGTTAAAGCGCTGATCCCACAATTGAGTCGTGCCGTGGTGACCTTTGGTCTTTCAGAGTTTGCTGATATACGCGCTACCGATATTCGTCAGAACGGGCGAAACATGTCCTTCACAGTGCATCTACCGCAACCCTCGGAGCCCATTGATGTAAATATCAACCTGCCAGGAATACACAATGTCCGCAACGCGCTGGGCGCAATAGCCGTGGCATGGGAAGTTGGTATTGAAATCAGCACGGTGGTGGATTGTCTGCGCGAATTTAAGGGTGTTGGCCGTCGCTTTGCTGAAATCGGGGAATTGCCATTTGGCAGTGGCAGTGCGCTCGTGATCGAGGACTACGGTCACCATCCCTCCGAACTTGAAGCAACCATAGCCGCCGCCCGGCAAGGCTGGCCCGAGCAACGCATCGTGGCCGTTTTTCAGCCGCATCGTTACACACGTACTGCCAGCTTGTTTGATGAGTTCAGCCGGGTACTGTCTGAGGCAGATATCGTTGTATTAACCGATATCTATTCTGCGGGAGAAGCCTGCATTGAAGGAATAGACAGTGCAGCGCTGTGCAAATCGATTCGTGTGCGCGGCAAAGTCGACCCGGTGTTGATGCATGACGTCGCAGAATTGACCTCGTCCCTGCCGGCCCTGTTGCAGGACGGGGACCTGGTATTGCTGATGGGCGCAGGAAGCATAGAACAGGTGGCGCAGGAACTACGCGATTCAGGTTTCATATCGAGGGCAGCGGCATGAACCCGATACCTGCCATGAAAACCAACGACTCCGCCATCTTCGGCAATGTGGGCTTGCTGGTGGGCGGTGACAGTGCCGAACGGGAAGTCTCCCTTAATGGCGGGCGAGCGGTATTTGATGCCCTGAAACGCAACCGCATCAAGACCAAAATGTTTGACGGCAGCGCGGCCTTATTTGAGGCCATCAGTGCCGGTCGTATCGACCGTGTTTTCAATTTAATGCATGGCCCGGGTGGCGAAGATGGTGCGATACAGGGCGCTCTGCAATTGATGGATGTGCCGGTGACCGGGACGGGCCTGCTCGGCTCGGCCATTAGTATGGATAAAGTCAGATCCAAGTGGATCTGGCAGAGCCAGGGTATCAATACGCCCCCATTTTCTCTTCTAAGGAAGGGCGAGGGTTTAACGGATCAATTGCTGGAAGAGTGGGGGTTCCCGCTCTTTGTAAAACCTGCCGGTCTGGGTTCCAGTATCGGGATCTCAAAAGTCGAACACGCCGATGACCTGCCAGATGCAATCAACCTGGCGCGTGACTACGATGAAAACGTGATTATTGAGCCTGCAGTGACAGGTAATGAATATTTTGCCGGCATCATCGGGGAGTTGGTCCTGCCCCTGATTCACATCGAAACACCACGTACTTTTTACGACTACAAGGCCAAATATGAGTCTGACGATACCCGTTATTTTTGTCCCTGCGGTTTGCCGCAAGAGATAGAGATAACAATGCAGGAATTATCGCTTGAGGCATTTCGCGCGTTGGAGTGTTCGGGTTGGGGTCGGGTTGATTTTATTATCGATGATGCAGGCAAGGCCTGGTTCCTAGAAGTCAACACGACACCCGGTATGACCAACCACAGCCTGGTGCCGCAGGCGGCCGCGCAAATTGGCATCGCTTTTGATGAGCTGGTTTGGAGAATTCTGGAGAGTAGTTTGTGAGTACCACCAGAAAACAAGCGATGCGGCATGTGAACTGGGGATTCAGCGCTGGTGGCGTCATTACGCTGCTGCTGTTTGTTTTGGCAATGGCAGGTGTGGTCTGGGTTTACAACGGTACGATTGCGCAGGAACGCTGGCCGATTCGCTGGCTTGACGTCGATGGGCCATTTGAACGGGTCAGCGCAGAACAGGTGCGGGCCAGTCTTGCACCATTGGTAAATGGCAGCTTTTTCACGGTAGACACAAAGGTGATGCGTGAGATAACCAGCGCCATGCCATGGGTCGCCAGTGTGAGTGTCCAGAAAACCTGGCCGGATACGGTACAGGTCACGATTCATGAGCACACACCCGTCGTCCACTGGGTAGACGACTTCTTGCTGGATGCCCACGGGCAGCCGTTCAACGTGCCCTCGGCCAATGAAATCCAGGGTCTGCCATGGCTTGAAAGCCCGCAGGGGCAAATGGAACTCGTGTTTGAGAACTGGAAGAAATTCGACGACAAACTGGAAGCGATTGGACAACAGGTTGAGCGTCTTACGCTGGATCCGCGGGGGTCCTGGTCGGCCCGTTTGAGTGGCGGCACCGAGGTTAAACTTGGCAAGGGCGATATATTTAAAAACCTGGATATGCTGGTATCCACGTGGGCGGGACTCATGCAGGGGCAGGCGACGCCGCCAGTCAGCGTAGATCTCAGGTATACCAACGGGTTCGCCGTGTTGTGGCCACAAAACATAGACGTTATTGCAGAGGCATATGGCAAAAAAAGCTGAAAAATCACTGGTCGTTGGACTGGATATCGGAACATCCAAGATCGTCGCCATCGTTGGTGAATTGCAAACTGACGGGTCGGTGGAAGTCATTGGATTAGGATCCCATCCTTCAAGGGGCCTCAGACGCGGCGTGGTCGTAGACATGACTTCGACCGAGCAGGCGATTCAACGCGCGGTGGAGGAGGCGGAGCTGATGGCAGGCTGTGAGATTCACTCCGTATTTGCGGGAATTTCCGGCAACCATATCCGCAGTATGAATTCAGACGGCACGGTAGCAATCAAGGACAGGGAAGTCTCCGAGGGAGATGTCGAGCGTGTTCTTGAAGCTGCCCGCGCGGTACCGGTGGCCGCGGATCAGAAGATCCTGCACGTGTTGCCACAGGAGTATGTACTCGACAACCAGGACGGTATCCGTCAGCCCATCGGTATGGCCGGTGTCCGGTTGGAAGCACATGTACATGTAGTTACAGCCGCTTTAAGCGCCACGCAAAATCTCGGCAAGTGTGTAGCACGCTGTGGCCTCACGGTAGACGAACTGATCATGCAGCCGCTGGCTGCCAGTTATGCCGCTTTGAGCGAGGACGAGAAGGCGCTTGGCGTGTGCCTGGTGGACATAGGTGCCGGTACAACCGACATCGCAGTGTTCAACGATGGCGCCATCCGGCACACAGCCTGTATTCCGATTGCAGGTGACCAGGTGACCAATGACATTGCAGTTGCCCTGCGCACCCCCACACAACACGCCGAAGACATCAAGATCAAGTACGCCTGCGCACTGGAGCAACTCGCCGGTAGTGATGAAAGCATCCGTGTACCCAGCGTCGGCGACCGCACATCCCGCCAGCTTGCACGGCAGACTTTGGCACAGGTGGTCGAAGCGCGTTACCGGGAGTTGTATTCCCTGATCCTGAGTGAATTAAGACGCAGTGGTTTTGAAAATGTGGTGGCATCAGGCATGGTGCTGACCGGCGGCGCTGCAAAAATGGAAGGTGCGGTGGACCTGGCGGAAGAAATTTTCCATATGCCGGTCAGACTGGCTACACCGCAATACGTAACCGGTCTGTCAGACGTGGTTTCAAATCCGGTGCATGCAACCGGTGTTGGACTGCTGCTTTATGGCAGCCAGGCGGACAGCAGTCGCAAGACAACAATGTCCGCGAGTGGTGACACTCTGGTTTCGAGAATCCAGAGTTGGTTTCGAGGTGAATTTTGAGAAGGGAAGGGGTTTGAACCCGACCCGGGTGGTTTATTTAAAAAAGGAATTCGTGAGTCCTGAGTACATGTGAAAGAACAGAATCGCCTCAAGGCGATCGATCGGGATTTAGCGGATATTTTTACGGCGAGCGAGAGGAGATATAAAGATGTTTGAATTGGTGGAAAATTACACACCCAGTGCGGAAATAAAAGTCATTGGTGTAGGTGGAGGCGGTGGTAACGCCGTATCACAGATGATAGATGCAGGTATCGACGGCGTGGAGTTCATAGCCGCCAATACCGATTCGCAGGCATTAAGGCAGTTCAAGGGACGAACCTTGTTACAAATAGGTTCAAGTGTGACAAAGGGTCTGGGTGCAGGGGCAAATCCTGAAGTTGGCCGTCAGGCCGCGCTGGAAGACCGTGACCGGATTATCGATATGATAGCCGGGGCAGATATGGTGTTTATCACGGCTGGAATGGGTGGCGGAACTGGAACCGGCGCAGCGCCTGTTATCGCGCAGGCGGCCAAAGAACTGGGTATATTGACCGTTGCCGTGGTTACCAAGCCCTTTCATTTTGAAGCGAAACGACGCATGGCGATTGCCGAGCAGGGTATCGAAGAACTCGCGAAGCACGTGGATTCGCTCATCATCATTCCGAACTCCAAGTTACCCGAGGTTATGGGTGAAGACGCGTTGCTATTGAATGCATTCAAGGCAGCCAATGATGTTCTGCAGGGTGCGGTACAGGGTATTGCCGAGTTGATTACCCGTCAGGGTCTCATTAATGTGGATTTCGCAGATGTACGGACCGTCATGTCGGAAATGGGCATGGCCGTTATGGGTGCTGGTCAGGCAAGGGGCGAAGATCGCGCGATCATGGCAGTCCAGGCCGCCATTGGCAGTCCATTGCTTGAGGAAGTGAACCTGCAGGGCGCCTGCGGCGTGCTGGTTAATATTACTGCGGGTATGAACCTGACAATGAGGGAATTTGAGGAAATTGGCTCTGCAGTGGCCGACCTGGCTTCAGATGATGCCACCGTGGTAATCGGCACCGTGATCGATCCTGAAATAGGTGATGAATTACGTGTAACCGTCGTGGCTACCGGTTTGCACAATAGCCAGAGGAAGCGCAAACCGGTTCAGAAGGTTGAAACAACCATTCACGTGGTCAGGAATGGAACCACAGGTCAACCGGAACCTGATCAATTTGGCCAGGCAGGGCACCAGAGCGACTTTTCAACGGCCGGGCACTTCAATGAAAATGCTGAGACTACCGATATGTTTGCACCGGATGCGAGTATTGATTACCTGGACATCCCAGCATTTTTGAGGAACCAGGCCGACTAGATTTAACATGATCGGTTTTTCCTCGCTATGACCGCTCAAATCAGACAGGCTCCAGGCCTGCTGACTCCGACCCGGCAGCCCCAGGAGGGGTTTGCTCGCCGTAAATTCCCGGACGTTGGTCCGGTAATCTCGAGGCTGCCGGGCGCTTTATGTCGAGCGTTGCAAAATCATAGAACATGGGGTTTGTTAAAATGTTGTTAATTCGCAACATTTTGTTGCTAAAAACCCAATAAATTCTTTTTTGGTAAAGTGGCATATGATAATATTTCGCGGTATAAACGGCCTTGGGCCCCTACAAAAATGATCAGACAAAGAACCCTCAAAAATGTCATTCGCGCCACCGGTGTTGGTTTGCATACCGGTGAAAAAGTGTTTATGACGCTCCGGCCTGCAGCCGTGAATACAGGTATCATCTTCCGTCGTGTTGATCTTGACCCGGTGGCTGAAATCAATGCCTTCGCGACCAATGTAGGTGATACCAGTATGTCGTCCACCCTGATTGTCGGTGACGTGCGTGTGGCCACGGTAGAGCATTTGTTATCCGCACTGGCGGGTATGGGTATTGATAACGCTTACGTCGACCTGAGCGCCTCTGAAGTGCCCATAATGGACGGCAGTGCCGGACCTTTTGTATTTTTGATCCAATCAGCCGGTATCGAAGAGCAAACAGCCGCAAAACGGTTTATTCGCGTCCTTGAGCCCATAGAATATCGATTTGAGGATAAGTGGGCGAAACTCGAGCCTTTTGAGGGTTTCCGTGTTTCGTTCAAGATTGAATTCAACCATCCGGTTTTCAAATCTCACACCAGCTTTGCCTCGGTGGATTTTTCCACCACCTCCTACCTGAAAGAAGTATCACGTGCCCGTACCTTTGGTTTTATGCGTGATCTTGAAATGCTGCGTGACAGAAAGCTGGTTCTCGGTGGCAGCATGGATAACGCCATTGTTCTGGATGATTACCGCGTGCTTAATGAAGATGGTCTGCGTTACGAAGACGAGTTCGTTAAACACAAGGTGCTGGATGCTATTGGCGACCTTTACCTGCTCGGTCACAGCCTTATCGGTGCCTATTCGGGGTACAAATCCGGGCACGAGTTAAATAACCAGTTGTTGAGGCAGTTGTTAAGGCAGCCGGATTCCTGGGAAGAGGTTACTTTTGGTGCGGAAGAGGGTGCGCCAATTTCTTATCTGCATCCTGCGCAGGCATTGTAAAAGAGCTATCCATTCAGCCCGTAGGGTGGGTAACTTATTACCCGCCAACCCACATTATTAAATCCAAAAAATTTACAAAGATATCGCGTTAAAATCAAAACGCGTTTCTGTGAATCATCGCCAACGGTGTCTGCAGCAGTATCTTGATATCCAGCCACAACGACCAGTTCTGGATGTACCAGAGATCGTGCTCAATCCTGAGCGTCATTTTTTCCTCGGTGTCCGTAATGCCCCGATAGCCGTTGACTTGCGCCCACCCGGTGATACCGGGTTTAACCTTGTGACGGAGCATGTATTTGGGGATACGGGATTTGAATGAATCATTGTGTTCGACGGCATGCGGACGTGGTCCAACCAGGGACATTTCACCACGCAATACGTTGATCAATTGGGGTAGTTCATCCAAGCTGCTCCGGCGCAAAAACTGACCAACTTTTGTAATCCGGTCATCATCGCGGGAAGCCTGGATGACCTCGCCTTCCGGTTCGGTATGGAGCTTCATGGTGCGGAATTTGAGGATATCTATTGCATCCCCGCCCACGCCATGGCGTTTCTGGTGGAATAGCACAGGACCCGGACTGGATAGTTTGATTAGAACAGCCAGGATCAGGAATATGGGGGATACCAGCAGTAGAAAAACAAATGAACCCACGCGGTCGAATAAAGCTTTTAGACGCAGTTCCGTGCCGGTCATCGGGGTGCCGCTAAGGTTGATGACCGGTAATCCACCCCATTCCACGATGCCCTGGTTCAGCAAACGGTACTCGTACAAGTCGGGAATAACATTGACATCGACTACCGATTCATTCAGCACTTGTAATGCAGATTCCAGTAAGTGCCGATCATCCCAAGGAACTGCAAGCCAGACTTCGTTAATGTGTTCACTGGCTACGAATTCAGCTAACTTATCAACCGGGTAGACCTTTTCTCCTGACCAATCGTCACCAAATCTTGCCACTAACTGTAGTTCACCATTCGGATCGGACGAAATGCGCTGTTCGACTCGTTGACCATTGCTGCCACCACCTACCAGGACAATACGTCTGGTTGCTTTTGAATATTTTCTCCGGTGTACCTGCCAAGCGTGTTCGATCAGCTGGCTACAAAACAGCCCCACGCTTCCTAACAAGACCCAGTAAGCGAACCAGATTCTGGAATAATCTGAAGTGACTTTGAACATGGCTGCCATGGTTACTAGTGCTGTCACTGCCAAGGCCCAACCTGCGATCAAACGTCGTGTTTTTCGAAGAAAATCCCAGCGAAATTCATGCCGGAAAGCACCGGTCGCCGGCAGAATGACAGCCGTTGTCAGCAAACCAATCAGCAAGGCGATCACGTAAATGGTGCTCAATTGAAGTGAACCGAAGCGAATAAAGAAGGCCAGCAAAAAAGCCAGGAAGATTACGAATTGTGTTTGAAGGTTCCTCATTCGTTTTGATCGAGCGTCTGACCCATTCCAAGCTTTGACTTAAACAAGTTCCATTGTAGTCGTGCGTAGCGCCTGACGAAAACCTGGTAATCCACCAGGTAACGCCGCCACAACCTGCGAGGCTCTCTGGCCAGACGGTAAAGAAACCTGATATTAAAACGATCAACCCACGCTGGGTAATAGTCTTCTCCGGCGGTAAGCTGGTCTAGAAAACCACCGCAGGTGAAGCCAATACCATGCCAACTCTCCGCGACAATCTGTAGCAGGAACTTCTCTTGCAACGGTGCACCCATGCCGCAGATTACAAGGCTTGTCTGGTTTTTGACAAAGAACTGACGCGCTTCAATGAGGTCTTCTCCAAATCCAGAGTAGCAAGCGACTATTTCCAGGTCCGGGTACTTTTTCCTGAGCACTGTGGCGGCTTGATCTGCCACACCGGGTTTACCGCCAACCAAACCAAGTTGCTGCTTACTCTGTGCCGCCCACTGAAATACGGTTCCGGCCAACGATGTATAGTCAAAAGATTCCCGTTGAATAGACTTGAGGCCAACGGCCCTGGCTGCTTTGACCATGCCGATGCCATCACATGCTATGAAATCAAACATTTCAAGGAAGCGGATGTAGTCGCCATGTTGTCTGGCCAGCGCACATGCCTGCGGATTGACGAATGAAATCAAAAGGCTTTCACCCTCGGGTTTTGCTGCCAGTAAGCAGGGTACATCACCTATTCCGCCTGGAGTAACAGGTATTCCGAGCACATTGATTTTTTCCATTCGGTTTATCAAAGGATTCCTCCAAAGTGCGGAAATTATTTTTTAACTATCTCGGCCCGTGGGTAGTCGTGCTGATAGTCCCGCATGCCCTTTATAAATGAAACGATTTTCATATTGGGCCGGATCGGTGCTGACAGCACATAAAGCGTTAGCAGGTACCAATATTTTCTAAACCCCAAGCCCAGCATCTTGGCAAAAAATGCGCCCGAAGCATAACTGTTGTCATGCCTGAGTGCTTCAACATCATCGCCATCCCGGCGACCATGATGGTGGTATACCACCAATGCTGGGTCGTAGATTGCTTCCCAACCATTCGCCAACGCCCGTGCAATAAAATCAATGTCCTCGCAGCGGTATTTTTGCCCGGCGCCCAGCGTCACATCAAAACCACCAATTGCTTCGAAAGTTGCCCTCCGTATCGCAAAATTCGCACCCTGCAATGCACCGGGCCGTACCGTCGACCCCACCTCGTAGACCCGGTATCGCTCACTCATCTGGCAACAATAAAGTGAATCTGCAGGGTCGAAACGCAGAATACGCCCACCTGCAATGCCCACGTCAGCGCTGTGTTTTTCGAAAAAAGCACGGATACGTGCCAGATATCCCGGCTCCAGGTAGACATCATCATCCAGAAAGATGATCAGGCTGGATTGTGAGCGCTCCACGCCGGTATTGCGTGCAATTGACAGGCCTTTTTTCGTCTCCGTACAGCAATGTACATTGGCACCTGGGTTTTGCGCTTGGAACCTGTCGAACACCTCCTTTGTATTGTCGCTCGAGGCGTTGTCCACAAGTACCAGTTCTCCATTCAGTTTGACAAGTTCCGACAGATCAAACCGTTCCAGGCAGAGGGAAACCTGCTCGCTACGGTCGCGGGAGCACAGAACAACGCTGACTTGTGGTGTGTCATTATGTGTCATCAAGAAACCCCTGAACTGTGGACGGATCCCGTGAGCAGATTCCGAAACCACATCGCAAGTGACCTGAAACCCGGTAAACGGGCCAGTGGCATCAACAAGAATGCCAATGACACCGACAAAAAATGCAGTGTCTTGACTGGCCATGATTTAAATTTCACACTTAAAAAACGACGATAAATCCGGAGGTGAGCCTGCAAGTTGACTCGGTATCGTGAGGCTATTGAATACCATCTTCGTATCAAACCTAACTGTGCGAGTAATTTTGTTCTATCTTTCAGTTCCACGGTTTGCACTACGAGGTCATACACTTCGATCCCTTCAAGCACTTCACTACCGTCAGTAGCGGACCGAACCCTTTGACTGGACTGGTGTTCCTGCCTGAAATGGTTAAGTGGCTGCCCGACATGGCAAATATCAGCGTGCGACAGCAACTTAACCCAAAAGAACCAGTCACCGGCTATTAGCATGTTCTCCGGTCCACGCAAACCCTGTTCAACCAGGCTGCGCCTGAAGAGGGTTGCGCTGGCATTCGGAATCGTATTCTGAAACGCCAGGTAATCGCTGATCTCTGCCAGACCGGAGTTAAAATAATCATGCTGCCAGCGCTGACGATCGCCAAACCAGTGATAAGCATCGAATACCCCGCGATCCTGATCGTGTTGATCCGTGATCATCGAGCGGCAAGTGGCCAGGCTTGCTGTCGGATGTTGCTCAAGGCTTGCGAGCATCATCTCCAGGAATGTTGGCTCTGCAAAATCATCGCTTTCAGCGATCCAGATATATTGCCCTGTAGCCAGTGCCAGGCCTTTGTTCCATTGCACGAAAGGATTTCCGCTATTGCGCTTGTTTACATGGGCGGTCACCCGCGAATCATCGGCAAATCCTTTAAAGACCTCCAGGCTATTGTCGGTAGACGCATCGTCCAGAAAAATCAGTTCAAAATCTTGAATTGATTGCTCGAAAATACTTCCAAGCCGGCGTTTCAGGAACCGGCCATGGTTGAAATTTGGAACAATGATGGAGACTCGGGGCATTCTGATCCTGTTAGTCCTTTAAAGCAGGTCCATGTAAGGCTGGTGTAGTGTCAACCCTATAAGGTGGGATCAGCGAGTTCACAAGCTGTTAGCTGCAAGGCAGTGGTTCGAAGATATGGTGGTTCTATATCGAGAAACGCTAACGTAGCAGATGACAGCTTGTGGGCCCGTCCTGCGGGTGGTTACCAGAATGTCCATCACGGCGTTACACTCGCTTGACTTAGAACTACTATGCCTGCGCGAGTAGGCCTTGTGCTGAACTTTCTGGTAACCACTGATCCTACCTTATAGGGTTGACACTACGCTAGTGTACTGTGGTCACGATAATAAAGGCTAGTATACACTTAGTGCATGACCGAGCTAACCCAGGAAAATTTCCAGCAACTTTTGGAAGATCATTTGCATAGAACTGGTCAAATAAGCCTGCTAGAAACGGAGTCCAATCTTGCTCCATCTGACTTCAAGACAAGAAAAGACGTGCTACATATCAGGTTGCGTAGAAGGCTGTTGGGGTATTGGGGACGACTTAAACTAAAGGTCGCCAATACTGGGACCCGTGAATTCTGGATTGCTGATTCAAAAGCACCATTACTGAAACTCTCGGACACCGTTAATACCGCAAACATGGAGCTTGATATCGCCGTGCATATGCATGTGTATTTTCTAGACCTGTTACCGGAATTGCTGTACCACGCGCAAAATATTAGTCAGGCATTCACATGCTATGTCACCACGGACTGCGGCGAAAAGGCCGAAGCAATTCAACTACTGCTTGAGCAGCACCCATTAATTAAGTCACACAAGGTAATAGTAAGCCCGAACCGTGGCCGTGACATTGCCCCATGGATAATTGAGATGGGGCCATATAGCGATCACCACGAGCTCTTTTGTCACATCCACACAAAGAAATCCTTGCATGAGCCTGGCATGGGAAACGAGTGGCGACGTTTTTTGTTGGCTCAAGTTCTTGGGACAAAAAGTTCGGTACGACAGATCCTGATGGCATTCAATAGCGAACCTGGTCTTGGAATCGTTATACCTCCTTTCTTTAGACAGGCTGTTAGCCCTCCATTCAATGAATGGGATGATCGTACTCGTGCAAAACTTTTTTTTGAGTCATTGGGCATCAAAGAACTTCCACCTCGACACCCTGTATTTTCAGCGGGCTCAATGTGCTGGTATCGGCCCAAAGCCTTGACGGACCTTTTCCAACAAAGATTCAGCTATGAAGATTTTGAACAGGAGTCCAATCAGGTGGGTGGGACGGTTGCCCACCTCATTGAACGCTCATTGGTTTACGTAGCTAAGAACTCGGGGTTTGGGTTCAGAATCATAATACCCAGCAGGAGAAAATAATGCCGCCAACATTTGCTAGCCACCGCGTAATAGTGAAAACGTACCTTGAACAATACTGTTTGCTATTCGGTATTTTGAGGTAGACGATGAAAAAAATATTATCAGCCGTTGTTCCTGACTTCATGAAACCAATGCTGAGAGTAAGCCACCAGCATGTTAGCGATTTTATATATGGAATAAGGCACCCAGATACCATGGTTCCACCTGAGTTGTCGAACTTTGCCGGGAAAGGTGATTTTGAACAACATGGCCAAGATTTCATTCGTCATTTCATTGATTTGGCAGATTTACGGCCTGATAACCGTGTTCTTGATGTTGGTTGTGGTATTGGGCGGATGGCGATTCCACTAACAGATTATTTATCCCAGGAGGGAGGGTACTGGGGGTTTGACATAGTTAATAAAGGGATCAAGTGGTGTAAAAAACGTATCTCCCCGAAGTTTCATAATTTTCATTTTCAACACAGCGATGTCTACAACCTGCATTACAATTCAAAGGGCAAGATTCAGGGTCAGGATTATCAGTTTCCTTATAAGAGCAATTTCTTTGATTTTGTTTTTCTGACATCGGTATTTACTCACATGCTTCCAGCAGACATGGAGCAATACTTGAGTGAGATTTCGCGTGTACTCAAGACTGGAGGCAAGTGTCTAATAACCTTTTTCATTTTGAACGAAGAAGCAGCGCACCTTATTCAATCAGGTAAAAGTACTCAGGACTTTAAGTACCAATTAGATGGTTGTTCAACAACAAACTTAGAATATCCAGAAGCTGCCATTGCATACAGGGAAGATTATATTATTGGAATATATGAAAAATATGGGCTTAATATTGCTCAACCCATCAACTATGGAAATTGGTGCGAAAGAGACAACTTTCTTAGTTACCAGGACATAATAGTAGCAACGAAAGAATAATACAGAATCCAAGTGACTGGCTGCTTAGGTATATCCGCCGTTTCATCCATATCCCCAAGGTCCGCTAGTCATTTAATGGTCTTACCGCGAGAGTTCTGAATTTCGGTGCGTCCAAAGGCTAAATTCCGTCTGTAAAGTGGTTGTCTTTTACGAGGTATCGGTGCTTGATTGATCCAGTGCCAACCCTATGAAATACTGAGAGAAAGAATTCATTGAGAAACTCGCAGAGTTTTCCGAAAGGATGTCCATGTCACAGTCGTACACGAATGGTTGCTGGTTAATCTGACCCCTTCCAGCATAACAAAACTACATCAAGGATTCATATTGCACTTTTTAGAAGAATCAGCAAATAAGCTTAGAACTTTATTATGTTTTGACTTTAAACCTGTAAGTCCATCTACACCCTTCCCAAATTCCCTGGCTTGGGGTCTTTTGTTACTGATTGTTTGCAAGCTCATACTCATGTCTCAAGAGGAAATGCTGGCGTTTAATTTACCATATGATGATTTGTGGCAGGTCAGGGCAGCTGCTCGTGCTTACTGGGGTGGGGCCTACGAAGCAACTAAGTTACACCATCTGCCGGTTTTTCCGTTGTTCATGGAGTTATTGCGAATTATCGGTATGCCACTTCGGTTGGCATTTGAGATTCTTTATTGTGGCGTCGCAGGTTTGCTTGTTGGGGTATTATGGCGATTAGGTGTTCCCATTAGTCTATCCATACTGTCCGCTGCTGCGCTCATTTTTCATCCTGCTTCATATCAGTTACCCAACACATTTTTGGCAGAAATTTTGCTTACACCATTAATGATGGGATCTATTGCTACCAGTCTTTTGTGGTGGATTTTCCGTGATCGACCAAACTCATTAAAATACGCGGTTTTTGCTGGTATTTGGTGGGCTCTTGCATGGAATGTGCGCAAGGAATCTGTCGTTATCTTACCGATTTTTGCAGTTATGCTTTTGTTTGTTGTCGTTTCCGATCGCCACGAATCGTGGCTAAAATCAGTTATGGCCATCGCTATTATGCTGTGCCTTTGTTTGGCCTTGGAGACGACAATCAAGACTATTAACTGGTCACGATGGGGGCTTTTTGCAACGTCAGTGCATACTGCCCCCGGTTTCAAAAGTGCAATAAAATCATTGCAGTCCATCCGTCCCGAGCCGCCACGCGCTTTTATCCCGGTGCCGCGTGAAGTCCGTTTGCGAGCATACCCGGTTAGTCCGGCACTAATGGAACTGAAGCCTTATCTGGAAGGGGATTTTGTACGTAAATGGGCAGTGAAGTCGAAGACTTTTACTGATCCCAAGAACGTGGTCGGCCTGAGCGAGTATGATATTGCTGCCGGTTGGTTTTACTGGGCCTTCTATGAGGCCGTGGTTGCTTCTGGTCACGGGCAAGATCCTGGCGAAGCTGATCGTTTTCTCGCCAAAATAGGCGAAGAGATACAAGCCGCTCTCTCGGATGGTCGGCTTCCAGGTCGTTGGGTCCCCATGGCTATGCTGGATCCATCGTGGTCAACTTGGATACCCCGTTTACCGGAATCTCTACGTAGAGTTGGTGGGACTTTTTTAATGCCTGCCGTTCCCGAACGTCCCTTGATTGACCTTGCGGTTGAAGAACTTTATGGTGAAGACTTCGATAGAGGAGCCACCCGTCGTCATCGTCCCTATTGGACATCTCCTCGATTCGAAAAAACGGAAATTGTAGGCTGGAGTTTCAAAAAAGCAGAAATTGAAGGCTGGAGTTTCGCCACTGGTGGTTCCGTCCAATCCATCGAAATCCTCTCCGGATCCGGCAGATTGTTGGGTCGTTCAACGTTAGATATCTTTCGTCCTGATGTTGATACAAGTCGTAATGTTGGTTTTCATATCCCTCTTGCTGTGCCGACTGAAAATGATTGGCGAGGTGTCGAGGTCGGTGTCGTACTTGAGGATGGACGGGTCATTCGTAGACCCATGGCGGAGATTCCACTCGTACAAATTGTGCCAATCTCTGTGGGAGAAACAACTGTTTATATTGCTTTTAACCACGTCCTAAAGCCTGAATTCAGCGGAAATGTGCTTTGGAATATCCAGGCCCATTTGGAATCTCTGTACCTGACTGTACTATGTTGGTTGTTATGGCCAGGTTTTATAATCGCTTTGGCTGTTATCATTTTTTCTGCTCGTCGAAGTCGTGATGTAGATTTTGCTATTGCAATTATTGCGGTTGCCGTGTTGACACGATTCCTGTTCTTTTCCGTGCTTGATGCCAGCGCCTGGCCAGGAGATCAACCAAGATATATGTACCCTGCATATCCATTGTTCTCTTTGGGGATTTTATTGGTTTTCTATCGTTTTTTATCTCTATTTGCACCTCTCAATAGGGATGAATCGTGTTGAAGGGAATCTCAGAAGCAGGGAATTTCTCTCCTACTGATAACCCCTGTTTGTGGTTTTAGGAGGAAATATGAACTATAAAAAGTTCGTGATTCTGGGTGCCGGACCGAGCGGACTCGCGTTTGCACATGCCTTGCTCGACAGGGGCTTCACTCTCAATGATTTGGTTGTGATAGAGAAGCAATCTGTTGCGGGAGGGTTGTGTCGTTCTGAGTTTGTAGATGGAGCGCCATTAGATATTGGCGGCGGCCATTTTCTGGATTTAAAGCAAACAGAAGTACTTGATTTTTTGTTTCGATTCATGCCTCGTGATGAATGGAGGCTTTATGACCGGGTCTCTAAGATTCGCATTCGTGAAAGGGAAGTAGATCACCCGCTCGAGGCCAATATCTGGCAACTCCCGAAGGAGTTGCAGGTGCATTACCTTGAATCAATAGCCCAGGCTGGTTCAGTCCGTGGTGAAGAGATACCCGAATCCTTTGCTGCATGGGTTGGTTGGAAGCTCGGTGAAGTAATCGCCCAAGAGTATATGCTGCCGTATAACCGTAAGATTTGGTCTATGGACCTTAATCAACTGGGAACTTATTGGTTGCACAAACTACCTGATGTTTCTTTCCGGGAAATCCTCCGGAGTTGTCTTGAAGGCAAGCCAATGGGGGCTCTGCCTGCTCACGGCACTTTCTTGTATCCAATGAAATTTGGGTATGGAGAAGTGTGGCGACGCATGGGAGAGTCGCTTGGTGACTCATTGGTTACAAACTGTCCTGTCGAGCACGTCGATTTGGCTACGCGTACGATCAATAGAAACTGGCAAGCACAGACAATTGTCTCCACCATTCCATGGACTTTGTGGCCGGATTTTTGCGAGCTACCTAAAGAGATCCTGGCGTCAATTGCAACTCTGAAAAACGCATCCATCAATGTCGATTATCATTCTGAGAGTTTAAACAGTAAAGCTCATTGGGTTTATGAACCGGATGAGTCTATTGCCCACCACCGACTGCTACTACGCTCAAATTTTGCCCATGGCGCTCGGGGGCACTGGACTGAGGCTAATGCCTTACGCTCAAAGGGGACTGCGGGTACACGCTTTCATAACGAATTTGCTTACCCGATTAACACGTTGGGCAAGCCGGAAACCGTTCAGGAAGTTCTTGCGTGGGGGGAAAGCAGGGGAATAGTGGGTCTTGGTCGATGGGGCCGTTGGGATCACATGAATTCGGATGTGGCAGTTTCTGAAGCCCTGCAGATGGCCAGTGAATTAAGTCGCCAGGAAGGAGAATGAAAGTTTCACTGGTCTTGATCATTTGGAATGAGTTGCAGGGGTGCAGGGCAGATTTGCCAAAACTTCCATTTGATGCGTTTGATGAAGTTTTTGCCGTAGATGGCGGTAGCACTGATGGGACCGTTGAGTATCTGGAGAGCCAGGGCATAGTTGTCCATCGTCAACCTAAGAAAGGCCTGAATGCCGCCTATGTGCACGCAAATGATGTTGCAACGGGTGATGCTGTGGTCGTTTTCTTTGCAAAGGATACATTGCCAACGGAAGACGTACTTAAATTTAGACCGCTTTTTGAGGAGGGGTATGAATTGGTTGTTGCAAGTCGTCAATTGGCTGGATCCGTTAACGAAGAAGATAGGCATCTTTTGCGCCCTCGCAAGTGGGCCGTGTTTTGTTTAGCTGTCGTGGCTGCACTTATTTGGCGCCGGGACGGCCCCTGGGTACGGGATGTCCTCCATGGATTTAAAGGTTGGAAGCGTTCAACCTTTACCCGAATGAAAATCCTCGACTTTGGATTGTCAGTTGATATTGAGATGGTAGTACGTGCTTATAAATTGGGGATTCCACGCATTGAATTCCCGACGACAGAGTTATCACGTGATTATGGTGAAGCGCACTTCAAGATATGGCCAACAGGCAAGCGATTGCTCAAATATTTATGGTTTGAGTTAAAGAGGAAGGATTGATGTGGCCAATGAAATAACCCCCGCCATCATGAAATCAGTTGTTCAAACTTCGCCATAAAATCATCGGAAAAGCTCGCCTTCCATGAATGAGAACGAGGGAATTCAGCTGCTCGAACACGCTCTTCGTAATTTGGAATACGATCAATTGCAACGGAGAGGCCATCTGCAATTGACTGAGGGTCAGGATGTGAGGCAATAAAGTTACTACTCAGGTCAACCATGTCTTGACCAGATCGGCTCTTGTAGGAAGTTGTCACAGTTATCATTCCAGCTGCAGCCATTTCAAAGGGTGGAACTGATGGATGAGGTGCATACATCAACGACATACCCAAATCGAACGTACCGAGTGTATTTGCATAGTCTTCCTGACTCATGCGTGGCAATATTTCCATTTGATGACCATTCCCAAGATCTATTGGCTGGCTAAATGAAATGCTACCGATACCATAAAATTCCCAATTTCCATCTTCGAACGTTCCTCTACTTATAGCTTCTCTGATGGCTAGTATGCCAACTGCGAAAAGGTTTCTTGCCGCATGACTCTCTGGTCTTGCGTAAAATAATAATTTCCTTGTTTTTCTGTTCGACAGACTCTCCACAGTTGGCTTTCGAATGGAACTGAGTACGTGTTCAAAGGAAACATACTTGCCACTTCCATGCCGGTCGAATACGCCAAGGGAATTGTCTTTAAAGTAATTGGCGAGTGTGGCGCTGTTGAAGACGGCCGCATGTGGCAAGGCATAGGCACCATCAGCGATAGCACGGAATGAGTTGTTAGGGTAAAAAATGGGTTCGTACTCTTGAATAAAATAGATGATAGGTTTTTGATTGATTTTTTGGCTTAACGAATGTGCCAGGTATGTCGTGACCCAGGAATATGACATACACGTATCATCAGGTCCCACTGGTATTGGCAAATCGTTGTGTCGGGCAAAATACAGTTCCAAATCACTACCAAGATTATTTTGTATCAACGGGTGATTTCTGATTCCGTTTCTGATACGTTTGATTTCTTTCCCTGACTCGCAATGGTCACAAAGTATTATCCTGAGTTTATGTCCCCGTTCCCTGGCACGGCCAAGAAAATTCAGCATGGCGATATAGCCGCCAAAAAGAACTAACGGGTCAAGACTTGGCAGCAATACATTTGTTCTTTTTTCTAGGTTTTTATCAACTACCACGGGGAAATCTTTGAGAATGACTTGGAAATCGGCTAGGTCCTGTACACCGACAGCTTCGTTTAACCAGTCCTCTTTATTACGGCCTATGAACGATATGGGCAGTTGGATTCTCAAGCCAGTACGCATGGCCAGTTCATCCCTCTGTTTTTTTAGAGTCAGAAATAGAGCTCGAAAAAGGTTTGAACTCTCTAGGTGAGCAGGTTGGGAACCTCGATTTTTCTCAACTGTTTCAGATCTTTTCATAAGGGACATATCCGTTTGTCTTTGTTCTCTAACTACCTCTGTTTCATTTTATTGGCCAGCAGTCTTAGAGGGCTTGTCCAACGCCAGGTGCGGCTATTTATCATTTTTTTCAGCTGTATTGCATCCTGCTCGCTACGTAACCGGTAATCATGGAAAATACGTTGAACGTGGTTGAATTGAGCAAGCCAGGGTTGGGCTTTCTTCATTTCAATTATAAACTCACAACTTATTTGAGACAGTGATTTTTGATCCTCAAGTTGCAATGCCTCATATGCAGAGATCGCTAGCCTGAGAAGAGGATTATCAACATTATCACTGGAGTTCACATGGTGACGTAACCGATGGTCCAAGAACGCATCTATTTTCTTGTTAACAACATCGCTGGTGAAACATAATCCAAAACCCAGTGTCCCCTCTACCTTTTCAAGAACCGCTCGCCAGTCATTTAGTAGGTTCTCATATGTAATCACATTTCGGGGGGTAGATCTGCTGTTAAGCTCACTATCAAGAACATATCGGAGCCACAATAATAATGCGTGAGGCATCTCAATTCCGTCTCTTTTCTTTAAAGATTGAGCCACTTCAAATGGGTGGCGCAATACAATCAGACATTTGACTCCGACTTTTTCTTTCTGAAAAACTTCCAACCAAAATGGAAGTAACCTGCAAAGTCTGGGGTCTTTCACAACCCAGGGTGTTTCTCCGGAAAAGTTTGCCTTGAGAAGCTGTGTCAGTTCCTCGTCAAACCCCGCTTTTCTGCTCTTTTCAAGCCACTGATTTGGAAGATCAAGCACATCGTACCAATCCGACTCGAGAAACTTCAGCAATCTGTCGTCGAAATGGTTGGCCTCCCGGTTTTCCCAGTACCCTTTGAGATTGATCTCTGGTTCTGAATCTATAAACTGATTACCCAGATTTGTTCCAAGTAGATGAAAAACGCCAGCAAGAGCAGATGTTCCGCTACGATGCATACCCAAAATTACCAATCCAGGCCCCATGCGAGAGCCCAGCGATTGATTTGATTCTGTTTCCATTACGACCCTGCCCAGTCCCCGATGAACTGCACCGGGGCCCAACTCAAAAATGTGCCACTTACATTCAACGATGCCAGAAAGCGATTTTGATAGAAAATCTCACCCAGTTTGTTTCCTTGCTGCGCTTCAACAATTCCCAAATGCAGGAAATATCGTCCAGGGTTGAGAAGCAGGGATTCTAGATGCAACCTGACTTCCAGGTGCGCATTCCCGGCTTCGATAGAGAATCCACTATTTACGGACAGGCACTGGGCGACGGGCTTCCCCTCCATATCCATAAACACCAGGTTTATATAGCAGGCGGGTATGGGTTTCCTGACCTCAAAATTCATCAATAAGTCAAATGGCTGCCGATAAGAAACGTCCACTCCATTTACCAGTTCGTGCGCGCTCATCCCATTTAGGAGCACAGAGACAACTTCCAAATAATCGGATACCTCAACTGCGCCATCACATAGTTCCACCGAGGAATAATAGTCCTGTACTGCCAGACCAACGTCAGGACCAAGGTAGGCTACTGAACCCTTTTTCAAGGACATCGCCAATGAACTCATTCTTGAGATCATCGGCATAGAATGGGAAACCACGATCACACAACAATTTTGGGAAATTTTATTAATTTGATTAATACACTTAAAACTGAAATTTGCATCTCCAACTGCCAGAACCTCATCAATTAGCAAAACATCTGGATCCATTTGGCTTGCGACAGAGAAGCCCAGTCTCACCTTCATTCCGGAACTGAAGTTCTGAACGGGCGTATCAACAAACTCTTCCAGTTCAGAAAAATCTATGATGTCATCGAATTTTTTATCGATCTCCTTTTTAGTGAATCCCAGAACAGATCCATTGACGTAAACATTTTCTCTAGCCGTCAGGATTGGGTTGAAGCCTGCGCCTAATTCAATCAGTGCACCAACTCTTCCACGTAGTGTTATACGACCTTTGTCCGGCTTTATCAGACCGTTGAGCATTTTAAGAAGCGTGCTTTTACCCGCACCATTCGGGCCGATCAACCCTAAGCATTCACCGCGCCTAAGCTCAAACGATATATCATTAAGAGCCCAAAATTCATTTTTCCTCAGGTCTTCGAAATTACCGTGATGACCGAACAATTCAGCGCTGACATCCTGAATGCCATACCAAAGAGATTGCTTGAGAGAGCGACAAAATTTCTTGGAAATACCTTCCGCTTTAACTAAGATTTCATTATTCGGCATACTGGTTTCAGGCACTCATACGCGCTATAAGATGTGGCATGGCAATTCTGAATAATACCCATCCGATAATTAATAAGAATAGTGATGCAATGGTTACAAACACAAATGCAGTAAGTTGTGTCGATTGACCTGTGATCAACCATTCCCGTGTGGTTTGCAGCAACGGGGTCACTGGATTTAGTTTAACTAAAGTCGCTGCCCAAGATGTTTCAGGAACTGGGTAGATCACGGGCGTTAGAAAAAACCAGGCTTGAGTACCGATCGATATTAACCTGCCTATGTCGTGATAAAGAATGCCAAGAGGCGTCAACAGCAAACCAAACATCACGCCCAGCAAGATCATTGAAAACACACCAAGCGGCACCAGTAAAATGCTGGTTGGAACAGAGACTTCGTACCAGGCAAAAACACATACCAGCAGCACCGCACGGATTGCGAAGTTGAACAGGACCAGGCCGATACTGGTTAGAATCAATGCTTCGCGGGGGAAATTTATTTTAGCCAGCATGGCTTTCGATTCGCTGACTAGTTTTAAAGGGCTATCCAGCGCATCCGCAAAGGTTTGCCATAAAACGGTGCCGGTAAGTACGAAAAGTGGATATGGCATTCCGGTGTCGCCTACATCAAGAATGTTTTGCGAGTTCAGGAATACCCAAATGAGGGTAGTAAAAAGAGGTGGAATAAAGGCCCAGAAATAACCGAGTAAAGATTGCCGATATTGCGCACTGATATTACGCACAAACAATCGCCACGCGAGTTCTCGCGACGCCAGCAAATCAGACACCATATTACGCACTAAGCGCTTTGGATTAAGTAATTCCGAATTCGGTGTATATTCGATTTCATTCAGGTGACGATCCATCGTTTTATTTGAAATATTGCATTTGTCTGTAAAAAAGCAGAATGGCTATTGCGATAGGTTGGTTGAGAAGTTTACCTGAGAGTGCACATGAACCCATAACTTTTTACTTCAAGTTTTTCCGATGACTTTCCACTTTTCTATTAGGTTTACTGAAAAAGTCAGTATTGAGATTTGGTTTCATCTCAATTTAACTTTTATCAACATAAAAACCGGATAGTCTCTTATTTTAACGGCTTATTAATTCGGCCAATTAGGTAAAAAATCCAATAACTGGTATTATTACCCGTTCCGGTGGGCGTTTATCCTCTCAAATATGGCCTGGATTTCCGCATCGCCGCTATCTGAAGCAAACCTGCCAAGTGCCTGCACTGCGGCAGGTGATAAAGTCCGCCGTTTGCGGACTTCGGGTTGGGGGCGGTTTACCGGAGCAATGCGTATTTCTATGCGTTCTATTCCGAGATCGCATTCTTCCCTGAATGAATCAAGCAATTGTGGTGAGATCATTCGTATACGTGTGGCAAAAGTGGCATTGGAACAAACCAGGATAAGACAGTGATCTTTAAACTCGGCAACCTGGCAATGGCACGATAAATTGGAGTCAAGTATAGACGCCAGTATTTGATCGAGGCGGTTCAACACGCGGGCGTGGGCAAGGAGTGGCCCAAGTCCGGGGTTGTGGGTTTGCATCAGCGTTTGAACGCTTTTGCATTGGCCGCCGGGTTTTTTTAAAGAGTCAGACATATGAATAGTAAACTATCCCTAATACTTGCCATGAGCAAGAATTATATTCCATCGCTGCAAAGCGAGCAGGGCCGACGCGTTGTTTCGGTCATGCTGGTCATGCTGGCCTTGTCGATGTTTGTTGTTGGTCGTTGGAGTTCACCCACACCGGTACTGATGCAGCAGGCAATGGCCGAAATGAGGCTTGAGATCCTGCAGCAGCAGGAAATGCTGAATCAGTTATCTCTGGAGCAGGAAACAAACATCAATGCGCTGGCTGCAAGGCTGGCTGAACTGCAAGCAGCTTCGACCCGTCTTGATGCCCTGGGTGAGCGTCTTGTTCGTTTGGGTCAATTAGATCCGGAAGAGTTTGACTTCAACCAGTTACCACCCGTTGGCGGGCCGGAAATGGTCATCAATGGTGGTCATTCAAATATCCTGGAAGTCAGCCAGTCCATCAATCGTCTGTCACGGATTTTAACCAGCCAGTTCACACGTCTCGATGCGTTACAGCTTTTATTGCACGACAGAAACCTGGAACATGAAAGAACACCCGCTGGCTGGCCTGTCAGTTCTGGCTGGATTTCTTCGGGTTTTGGCGAGCGTAACGATCCCTTTACGGGGAAGAAGGCTAACCATGAAGGCCTTGATTTCGCTGGTGTTAAGGGTAGTGAAGTTGTGGCGGTTGCCAGTGGTGCCGTGACCTGGTCAGGTTCCATGCGGGGTTATGGCAAGCTTCTGGAGATTGACCATGGTAATGGCTATATCACGCGCTATGCCCATAATGATCAGCTGCTGGTCAAGACCGGCGACAGTATTACCGCTGGTCAGGAAATCGCCAAGATGGGCGCAACAGGCAGGGCTTCTTCCCCCCATGTTCATCTTGAAGTGTTATACAAGGGCAATGCGGTTAATCCTTACAAGTTTGTTAAGCAGGGGCGCTAGGCGAACTGGTAGAAATACAAAATTTCGTCAAAACGCATCGATACAAATAATTGGGTTAATACGACTTGTATCAATAAGGAAATGACCCCATGTTTTTCGCGGGGCACTACATACATTTAAATATAATCCGGAAAAGCTAAAACCTCATGTTGAACGCACTGTTTACCAAAATATTTGGCAGCCGAAATGATCGTGTTGTTAAGAAAATGGGCCGGGTTGTAGACCAGGTCAATGCATTCGAAGACGCTATCAAGGCGCTCTCCGATGAAGAACTCAAAGCAAAAACAGCTGAATTTCAACAGCGCTTTGCTGATGGGGAAACACTGGACGCGATGTTACCTGAAGCGTTCGCCACGGTTCGGGAAGCCAGCATCAGAACCCTGGGTTTACGCCATTACGATGTCCAGCTGATCGGGGGTATTGTTCTTCACCGGGGCATGATCTCGGAAATGAAAACCGGTGAAGGTAAGACCTTGATGGCAACTTTGGCGTGCTACCTGAATGCTTTG
>Ga0316201_10000142_pt1 | contig 32516 bp, 29 predicted proteins | sample CS6wburrow_MG_FD_204516 | JGI IMG/M metagenome (GOLD analysis project Ga0316201, IMG submission 204516) | Coastal sediment microbial communities from Delaware Bay, Delaware, United States - CS-6 worm burrow | ecosystem: Environmental > Aquatic > Marine > Coastal > Sediment | place: USA...
CCGCGACGTTTCGTGGCGCGCTCGAATTCACGTTACGCTCCGCCTTCGGTGGCACCGACGAGAATAATATTCTGGGCCTTGGCTTCGATGCATCGAGCGGCGCACGCCTGCGCGGCGACTTTACCAGTATGGATCGACGCGAATTTACAACGAACCTGCAGCGACGGGGAAATCTCGTGCGTGACTTCCTTGCCGGCAAAGATGATGAGGGCGGCCTGGTCAAAGGCCTTCTGAGCGCATCGCAACAGGCCCTGCAATCGGTCAACCAGGCGCTCGGTCTTTCCGGCACGTTCATCGACACCTACGCCTGAGCAGGACGCGTTATTATGGCGGCGCCGCCATAGTAAAAGTGAGTCACTGATGCGCTTTGCCAAGCACACAACCCTTCCGCTTCTGGTCCTGATTGGCCTGACAGGTTGTTCCCCGACCGACAACGAACAAAAAACGTCAGCTCCGCCGCCCGGCGACGACATGGCCTTGACCGTAGACAGTGCATCGCGATTCGCGACGCTCGCACTCGACTGCATGCACCGTGAGTACCCCAACAAACTCAACCAGGTTTTGAAAGACGAGAACTCGTTATTGCCACCCCGGCAACTTCACCCGGCATTTTATGGTTGTTTCGACTGGCATTCATCAGTCCATGGTCACTGGATGCTGGTGAGGCTCGTGAAGGAGTTCCCTGATCTGCCGGAGCGTACCCAGGCCATCGAAGGCCTGTCGCAATCGCTGACAGCGGAGAACATTGCAGGTGAAGTTCGCTACTTTGAAACAGCGTCAGCCAGCTGGGAACGCACCTACGGCTGGGCCTGGTTACTGCAGCTCGCAGCAGAACTCAGACAATGGGATGACCCGCTCGGGCAACAATTTGCCGACAATCTCAAGCCACTTTCCGGAATTATTCGAGATCGCTATATCGAGTTTTTGCCGCGCCAGGAATATCCTGTGCGCACCGGTGTGCACCCGAACACCGCGTTCGGCCTGTCGTTTGCATTCGATTACGCCGAAACGGTTGCGGACAAAGAACTACAAGAAGCCATCGTCTCCGCTGCAAACAGGTACTACGCGGACGACAGGGACTGCCCACTCTCGTGGGAGCCCAGCGGCGAGGACTTTCTCTCACCGTGCTTCGAAGAAGCCGCGCTGATGGCTCGTGTCATGCCGGACGCGGAGTACAAGATGTGGCTCGCGGCATTCCTGCCGTCTTTGTCAGACCCCGCCTCGCTCATACCCGCGAATGTCAGTGATCGATCGGACCCTAAGATCGTGCATCTCGATGGTCTTAACCTGAGCCGCGCCTGGAACCTTTATGTCATCGCCAACGAAGTCGATGATGGTGCTCGAGCCAGTCAGCTTCGCGACACGGCAGCCGGGCACCTCGCCGCCTCTTTACCGCACATCACGAGCGAACACTATGAAGGGTCACACTGGTTGGGGTCATTTGCGATTTATGCGCTTACGCGGAATCCTTGAGATCTTTGGCCCACCCTGAATTCAGGCGTTTTCCAGCGACTCCGTTGTTTGTTCCTGGTCATTTTCGCGGTTAATCGATCGCCGCCAAAACGTCATGGCACTCCAGGCGCAGCAGGCCAAACCGACGATAGCGCCACCGAACAAGTAGGCACGGTGCATCTCCAAAGCCAGATATGTGCTTGTCACAATAAGGAAGAGGCCAAGGAAGAGCCAATACTGCGGCGCTCTTTCATATAAGGGGCTCGGTATCCACATGTTTAGTACCTCAAAATTCTATTGCTTATTCGGGCTCTGACTCAGCTGCACAGATCGTCCCGCTTGGCGCGCGTTTCGGCGAGCGTTTTAGCCGCGTCTTGCTTGCTGAGATATTCGCGCTCGCCTTCCTCGTTCGTGCGATACAGCTGCGGTGCGTCAGCGTAGGACTCGTAGATCTCTGTAGCACGTTTGCAGTAGTAGGCTTCTGCCCGCTCACGTTCGAAGCGGTCTTCCTCGGACTCACCTGGATACCCGCTGCCGTCGGACCCGCTTTCTTCGCCCGGTTCCTTAATATCAGCAAGCGTTCCGCTGGAGTGCCAGACGAGATCAACCGAGACCGCATCTTCGTGGCCTGGCGTGTCACTGTAATGCCGCTCACCCGCTTCATCGCTCCACGTATAGATGGCTGTCATGGTATCGACGAAGTGCGTTTTGCCGGCATCATCTACCCACTTCCATACGTCCGCATTCGCGGTGAGACTGAACACCATTACGAGTAAGCAAACTGTCAAAGATCTAATCATTAGTTCTCCTGATTACAGCCGAGTATGCGGCCTGCGTCGCGCAAATCCCTTGACTGCCGTCACAAAACCACATTTGTTACTGGATCAGCTTAAATGGCTTACAGTGACCAATCGATGTCCTTATATGGGATATCAGATGACATAAAAGATGATCGAGTTCACAGTTTCAAAGGTGACGCACGCACGTTTCTCGCAAATCGTACGCGGGTCTCATCAATTTTTTATTCGTCGCTTTAGCATTCCACCGTGCTCATGAAATGACCTCGCGAGCAAGAAACCTTATTGGATTTTTTCTCGCAGGGAAGACGTCATGCGCGGTCAAAACGGATTTACTCTCATCGAACTCATGACGGCCGTCGGTTTGACCGGCCTGTTGCTATCGATGGCCGTGCCGGCAATGGGTATGTTCGTCTCTAACGCGCGGCAGACCGGCGCGATCAATGACTTCGTCTCATCATTACATGTCGCCCGCGGCACGGCGATTACCACAAATACACGAGTCACGCTTTGTCCGAGCGCCGGCGGTGCCGACTGCGAAACCGTGAGCTGGAACCAGGGCTGGATTGCGTTCCAGGATCCTGACAGCGACCAGAAGGTTGACCCCGGCGAGACCATTGTCACAACGTCGGGAGCCGTCGACGGGCTGACGCTGAAATCCGCCGAGTTCGGGCAATTCCTGATGTACCGGCCGAACGGCCGTGTAATGAACGTCACCGTCAACGGCAACTCCGGTGAGTTTACGGTATGCGATCAGCGTGGCGCCTATCACGCCAAAGTCATGATCATTGAACTATCGGGTCGCCCTCGGCTTTCCGAGAAGCTGGCGAATGGCAACGCGCCTAGCTGCAGCTAGTCGACGCTTTGGGAGCCGTTACGATGGACAATCACCGCGTATGTCAATCCGGCTTTTCGCTACTGGAGCTGCTCGTTTCCCTGGCTATTTTTAGCGTTGGGCTACTGTCGATTGCTGGTCTGCAGACGGTCTCAAAACAGGCAAACTTCGAGGCTGTGCAGCGCACGTCGGCCGCGCAGATTGCCTACGGCATGCTTGAAGATATGCGTACGAATGGCGACGCGATAGGCGTCTACCTCGCAGCAGGAGAGCTTGGGAACGGCAGCCGTGGCACGGAGCCGGCACCGAATTGCCGAAGCGGCGCGTCCTGCAATGCCGCTCAAAAAGCGACGCATGACTTGTGGGTTTGGGAGCAGGTTATTGACGGCAATCTCGAAACACGCGGCGGTGCAGGCACCGGCGGGCTCGTTCAGCCAACCTTGTGTGTGACCGGAGCTGCGGGCGGCGTCGCCGGCATGTACCAGGTAACCATCGCATGGCGCGGTACGGCATCGATGACTGGTACCGTCAATAATGCCTGCGGAACCGCAGGCGGCAACTACGGCGCTAACGACGAGTTTCGACGCATGATCGAGCTCCCTACATTCATCGACCCACTCAGTTGAGCAGCGTGACCATGCCTTTCTCGATTCAAGAATCGCAATCTGGTTTTACGCTCGTCGAGCTGATGATCTCCATGGTGCTCTCACTGCTATTGAGTGGGGCCATCGTGACAGTCTTCGTCAACAACAGTCATAGCTTCAAGCAAGACGAAAACGTCGCTCGTATGCAAGATGATGCGCGCCATGCGCTGCGGGAAATCGCGTTCGACATTCGCATGGCCGGGCACTATGCGGACCTGCATATCCCGGATGCGGTGACGCCTGACGGTGCACTCGCTATCGGTACGGACTGCGGCCCGGCAGGAGAACTGAACTGGACCTATCGCACGGTTGAGGCGGGCACCGGCAACTCACTTTCGATCACCGCCATCGATAATGCAACGAGCGCAAGCGCTGCAGCCGCGCATTCATGTTTTCAGAGTGGTGAGCTACTTAACGGCACCGATGTTATATCAATCAAGCGAGTCGCTGGGGCTGAAGCGACGACACTGACATCGGGCAACGTCTATTTGAGAACGAATGGCACCGTCGGCCTGTTATTCAATGGAACGGCGCCCGCCGCGCCTCCGTTTGTCGTAAATCCACCGCTCGCCAACTGGGCATACAGGCCGAGCATTTACTACATACGTCAATACGCGAACGCGCCGGGTGACAACATACCAACCTTGTGCAAGAAAACGCTGCGCGGACCGGGACCAGGCATGGTTACAGAATGCTTGGCAACCGGCATCGAAAACCTACAGATCGAGTACGGTATCGATACCAGCGAGGATGGTCATCCAAATGTCTACATGACCAACCCTAATCTGACGGATATGCAGAGTGTCGTCGCAGCCCGCATATTTATGCTGGCGCGCACCACGGAGATTGACACCCGCTACACCAATGACAAGACGTATGCGATCAGCAACGCGCCGAATCTTGTACCAAACGACTCTTTTCATCGACGCGTTTTTTCCACGAGTGTGTCGATACAGAACATACGCAGCATGAACATGATGAGCTTCTGATATGAATCAAAGACCCTTCCCAATGCACGCTCAGCGCGGCGCGATTCTCATTATCTCGTTGATGTTTCTTTTGACGATTACGCTATTGACACTGTCGTCCATGCGTTCCAGCAAGATCGGGCTGTACCTCGCCCAGAACGACGAATCGCGTATTTCGGCCGAGCAGGCTGCGCAGGCACTTGCCGACGCAGTCGTCGCCACGCCTGCCTCTACGCCAGTGGTCGGCGTTTCGGGCTTCACCTCGTGCACGCCTGGTGAAAGCGGCTGTAGCAGAAACGACCTGCCCATCACGAACGCCACGCTGGCTTACGCCGTCGCCGCAAACCATATGCAAGCGCGGGTCGAACGAACCGGCGCAACGTTTAGGCCACCGCCGCGAGCCGTTCAAACCAGCATTGACAAATTTAGTACCGCGTCATTTCGCGTCACTACCACTTACGATCGCATCGCCGATGGCCTCGGTCGCGAGCAGGTCACCGAAGGGGTGCTTGTACTCGTACCGAAGCAGTAGCCTGGCGACTTGAGTTGAGATAATCCGTATGCAAACAGAATTCTACAAATCACTTCTAGCCATCTCGGTGGCAATGCTGGTTCTTGTTATAGGAGCCGCACAAGCAGACGACACGGACGTATACATGAATCCGGGCGCGGGCCTGCCGGCAGGCAGCGAACCGATGGTCATGTTTTCGCTTGATTACAGGCCGAACCTCGGTTCAGCCGCATGTGGCGGTAACGAATGTGACGCTTTGATCGCCGAGGATTACATGAGCCCTGCCGGCCCCTACACGTTCTTTGATGTGCTGCGTGGCGCATTGCGCAAAGTGTTTGACCCCCTGGAAGGCATACGTGTCGGTTTGATGTTGAACCACAATAACAACATTAACTGCGAAGGTTTTGGCCGCACGAAGTGCAGCAACGGCGGTTACATCGCGATGGGCTTTGGGTCGTTTGACAAACTCGATAGCAACGGCGCAAAAGCGCGCTTCCATGGAATTCTCGACTCCATGCCAACGCCGCAGGGCAATGTCAGTCACTCTTACCAGGGCAAGGAACTGTTCTTCGAGTTTTTTCGCTACCTGACCGGTCAAAACGTTTACAACGCACACAATGGTTTTACCGACTACGGCACCAATAACAGCAGCAATCTGGACGTCGACCATCCGACGATAGCCTGGGATACGAACGTCGAGAAAGGGCCGGCTGTAAGGCGCTACTATGACAGTCCCATGGGGACTGCCGGCGCCTGCTCCAAGCTGTATACGGTCAATGTCATGTTCCAGGTTTCCAATCAGGATGATGACTCTGACGACGCGATCGAAAACCCGGTTTTATTGGGCGGCTTCGGCTCATCGCAGCGCCAGTTTCCTGATGTGATTCAGTATTTGAACGATGCCGATCTTGCAAATGGCGGCTACGGCACTGTAGGGGACCTCGACGACAAGCAGAATGTCGTATCGTACTTCATCGTCGACGAAACAAAGATCAATACTACGACGCGTGGTTACGCTCGGGCCGGCGGAACCGGGGTGCCTCTTGCCCTTACGGACGATCCCGATGAGCTTGTCGCAACTCTGCAGGAAATTTTCAAACAGATTCTGAGCGTAAGCACGACTTTCGTCGCGGCATCGGTACCCGTGAACGTATTCAATAGGTCTGAAATTACCGACAACGTCTACATCGCTCTATTCCAAGTCGATGCCCAGGCGCGACCCTACTGGGTCGGCAACGTCAAAAAACTTCGATTGTCCGGCGCCAATGACTCGACCGCCTCAGCGGCGCTTGTTGATGCGACGGGGACACCGGCAATCGCCGCGGATGGTCGCATTCGTTTCGATGCGTTAACCAGCTGGACGGATCCAGGCAGTTTGCCACCGCCCGACCTGGATGCGGATGAAGTCGCTGGGCGCGACGGACGCGCCGTAGCGCGTGGCGGTGCCGGACAACGAATTCCGGGAATGCTGTCGGGCAGCCCACGGGAGGCCAACGGCCTCTTTGGGCGCACGATCTTCTACGATCGTACATCGTCCGCGCTTGACCATCTCAACGCCGACATGACTACAGCGGCTGCGTTGCAATCGGATCTGAACGCGGCGACCGCAGCGGAGGCATCGGATTTGATCGCCTATGCCCGCGGACTCGACGTGGACGACCTTGACGGCGATATGGAAACAGACGAGGCGCGGGAGTGGATTTTTGGCGACGCGTTACATTCACGTCCACTGCCGTTGAACTATGGTGCAATCGGTAGCTACTCCGAACCTGACAATCCGGCCATCTATGTTGCGGTCGCTACCAATGACGGTATGTTGCGCATGATTCGCAATACAACTGGTGGTGGCTCCCAGAGCGGCGAAGAAGTCTGGGCCTTTATGCCGCGCGCGGCGATGGCCGCGCAGAAAGACCTGCGGGCCAACGGCACGGGCACCAAACATCCGTACACCATGGATGGTGCGCCCGTCGCGTTCATTCAGGACGTAAACCAAGACGGCTCGATCTCCGCGGGTGACGGTGATCGCGTCTACCTGTACATCGGAATGCGCCGGGGCGGCAAGAAATATTACGCCCTGGACATCACGAACCCGGAAAGCCCGAGCCTGATGTGGACGATTTCGAAGGGCGGCGATTTCTCCGAACTGGGATATACATTTTCCAACCCACGGGTCGGACTTGTCAGAACGGGAGCTGGTCCTCGGCCCGCCCTCATGTTTGCGGGCGGCTACGATACCAACAAAGATACGCGTGGCTCAGTCGGAACAAACGACTCCGAGGGCAATGCGCTATACGTCGTGGATGCCGAGACGGGCGACCTGATTTGGAAGGCTGTTGGCGGTTCAGGTAGTGGCAGTAGCACCGTATTTGAGCATCCCGACCTTGTGGATAGCATTCCGTCGACGTTGTCTGTCGCCGATACGGACGGCGATGGCTTTACCGATCGCATGGTTGTCGGCGATACCGGCGGCAACATCTGGCGCGCCGATATCGATGGCGCTAACAGCGGGAATTGGGAGCTAACGCTGCTGGCATCTGTGGGCAGACACGAATCCGGTGCCAGCGGTATCGCAAGCGACCGACGCTTCTTCCACCGTCCGGATCTCGTGCCCAGCAAAGACGGAAACGGATTGTTCGACGCGGTAGTGATCGGTTCGGGCAACCGTGCCGACCCGCTGGACAAGGGCGGCACGGCGGCAAACTACACGTATATGATCAAGGATCGTCACACCGCGCCGGGCAGCGGCGCCGATACTGGCCTGGAGCATGGGGATTTCGGCGATGTAACCAGCAACTGCATCCAGACTAGCGGCTGCACGGTCGACCTGTCCGAGGGATGGCGACTGGGGCTGGTAAATCCCGGCGAGAAAGTACTGGCCACCCCGCTCACGATCACCGGTAAAGTCTTCTTCACCTCGTATCTTCCGCAATCCGGTACAGGAGCGACCGCGTGCTCCCCGTCTGAGGGGGCGGGCCGCCTCTACGCCGTCGCCCTGGAAGATGCGACCGCCGTCATCAACTATGACACGAGTGACGACAACCCGAGCAACCCGGATCAGCCCTCTACCGATGCTGATCGCAGCGTCGAGCTACAGTCTCTCGGTATTCCGGCGGAAGTTGTATCAGTTCCGCCGAATAAGATTCTCCGACCCGACTTACAGATCGACAACGTCGACGTCACGACACGCTGGAGAACGTATTGGTACCTTCAGGAAGACGCAGATCTTTAGCCCGAGACGCTCATGCTATGAACTTGGAAAGGAACAACGAAATGCACCGCTTGCCGACAACCAAATCCACACAGCACGGCGTCACTTTGCTTGAGCTGATGATCGTCGTGGCGATCGTCGCCCTGTTGGCGTCTATCGCTTATCCATCTTACACGCGCTATGTCGTTAACACGAAGCGCACCGCCGCAACCTCTGCTCTGTTACGTATGGCTGATCGGCAGCAGCAATTTTTCATGGACAACAAAAGTTACGCGAATGACCTGACGAATCTCGGTTTCGATGCCAATCCATACGTCATTGCCGATGACGGAACGTCGTCCGGGAGCAGTGACAGTGTCTACTCGATTTCTTTGTCCAATGTCACCGCAACAACCTACACGTTAACCGCCACGCCGCTGCATGGTCAGCTTGCGCGCGATACGGCCTGCGGCAGCTTGACGCTCAACCAGGCAGGAGCCAAGGGCAGTAGCGGCAGCGACTGCTGGTAAAGACCTAGCGCAAGCGATTTCCGAACGCGTCCCAGACCTCGACTTCGCCGTAGTTCAGGGCACGCACACTCTCCTCGATCTGCTCAAGGTCGCCGGTAATCAGCCAGGTGAACTTGTCCGTATCGAGCAGCGCTCGAGCTCGCGCGCTAACCCCGTCGGCTGTGACAACCTCTATTCGGACGGCGGCGGACTCCGCATAATCGAACGGCAAGCCGTAGTTATTGGAACGGATGATGCTGCTCAGGAAGCCGCGATTGGTTGAGAACGAGCCGGGCAGCGAACGTACGCGGTTGAGCTTTGCGCGCTCGACTTCCTCGTCCGTCGCCGGTTGCGTCGTTACAAAATTCGCTACCTCGCGGCGAATTTCCTGCATGCTCGCGGCCGTCTTGTCTGTCTGCACCTGGCCAGAGGAGCTGAATGTCATGTCACCACTCGCATTTGTGCGAATGCCTGAGTAGTAGCCGTAAGACCAGCCCTTGTCTTCGCGCAGGTTCATGTTCAGGCGCGCCTCGAAAGCACCGCCGAGTACGCGGTTCATTAGAGAGAGTTCCGTCCAGCTTTCAGCGTCATAGGGGGGGATTGCGTGGCCGCCAATAATCGTACTCGACACGGCGCCCGGATGATCGACGAGAATCACACGTGCACGGGACTCCGCTGCTTTGCCGATCGAGCGCTCCTTTACGATGCTCTTCGCATTCCATTTACCGAAGGCCTTGTTGGCACTGGCCGTAGCTTCTTCGATGCCGATATTGCCAATCATGTAGATCGTTATGTTGTCTGGCGTAACCTCCGCTTTGTGAAAGGCGCTCAGCTTTGTGCGGTCGACCTGATCCAGCAGCGCCGGCGTCCAGACCGAACCCATCGGCGTGTCTACACCATAAATAGCGCGGTCGAACAGGCTGCGGGCAGCTCGCGAGGGCGACTTTTCCAGGTTCGCGAGGTATGCCGAGATTCGGGCCTTGAACTTGCCCAACTCGCCATCTGGAAACGTCGGATTCCGCAACATATCGGCCGCAAGGTCAAGTGAGGAATCAAGGTGCGTGCGCAGGATACGATAGTTATAAGAACTCTGTTCCATGCCGTCCTGGAACTGGCCGCTCATGCCAATTTTGTCTTTGGCCGCAGCCAACTCGTTGGCATCGAAGCGCTTTGTACCCTTGTCCATCAGGCCAAAGACGAACGAAGAAAGTCCCGGCGCGTCGACCGGCGCTGCGAGACCACCCGTGCCAATGCTGATTGATACATCAACCAGCGGAATACTGCCGCGTGTCGCAACAACCAGGTTGATACCGTTTTTCAGCGTCGCCGTTTCGATATTCGGAAAGTTGATCGCAGAACTTGCGGTTACGGCGGGAATCGCGGTGCGATCGACGTCGTTTTCTTCGGTCGAATACTTTGGGAAAGGTTCAACGGTCAGCTGGTAATAACCCCGCGTGAGCCAGCGCCCGGCAACCTGTCGCAGCTCTTCGGCGGTCGCTGCGTTCAGCCACTCGAGTTCACGATTGACGAACAGCGGGTCATCGGAATAAAGAAAGCCTTCCGCCAGCAGTCGGCCTATCGAGGCGCCCGTTTCCAGTGCACCGAGAATGTACATGTTCACACCAAGTTTCGCATTCTCGACGATCTGAGGGTCGGGCCCCGATTTCAGGTACTCGGCGATCGTCTCGTCAACGACAGACAGCACCCGTTCGGGCGTGACTCCGGGTTTGAGATCGATAGTGAGTGAATACTCACCACTCATAACCTGGCCGGCGGCCCTGCCGTAGACGGTCGTAGCCAGCTGCAGCTCATCAATGAGCTTCTTTCTCAACGGCGAGTTCTTGTTACCAACCAGAGAGTCGTTCACGAGGTACATCAAGGAGGTGTCCTTGTCGTTCAGGCCCGGAAGCGCCCAGACGCGCGAGATGCGCGTAACTCCCACGCGGTCGTACATGACCTCTTCGCGATTTTGCTGCAGCTCGGGAAGCCACTTCTTCGGATAGGTCAGGGGAACGCCAGCGGGCACCGCGCCGAAGTACTTCTTAACCTTGGCTTTCGCGTCCTCAAGCGTGACATCGCCCGCCAATACCAGGACGACGTTGGATGCGCCGTAGTAGGTTTCAAACCACTCGTGAACATCTTCGAGCGATGCCGCTGAAAGATCGTCCATTGATCCGATAACCGAATGCCGATAGGGGTGCCCTACCGGGTACAGCCCTTCGCGAATTTTGTCGGCCATCTGTGCATAGGGGCGGGTCTCGCGCTGGCGCTTTTCGTTCTTCACGACATCGCGCTGCTCGTCGAGAGCCTCCTGCGTCACCGCGCCCAGCAAATACGACATACGGTCGCTCTCCATCCACAGCGCCATGTCCAGCGCCCCGGATGGGACCGTCGCGAAATAGTTGGTCCGATCCTGCGATGTCGTTCCGTTCATGCCGGTTGCCCCGGCATCGGTGAACGGCGAGAAGTATTCGCCTTCGCGATTCTCTGTTCCCTGGAACATCAGATGCTCAAACAAGTGTGCGAAGCCGGTCTTTCCTTGCGGCTCGTCCTTGGAGCCAACGGCATACCACATGCCGACAAACACGGTCGGTATCGAATGGTCGGAGTGCACCAGCACAGACAAGCCATTGTCGAGCTGAAACGCTTCGTAGGGAATGTCGACCTGCGTTGAAACAGCGTCCTCTGCCTGTGCGAAGGTCGCACCGGCAAAAAGACACATCAACGCAAGCAAGAAACCGGTCTTGCGGTAGCTGTTTTCCAAGAGGAAATCCTCGTCGTTTTTTTTAAAGTGCGGCGAGCACTCGCTGCAGTTTGGTCTTAACCTCTTCCGCCAGCGGTGTAACGCCAGGGTCGTCGACGAGAGACAATACGCTTTTTGGGTCCATGAAGTCGACATGAACGGTGCCCGCATCGTCCTCGCGAACGAGAACATTGCAGGGCAGCAACAATCCAATATCTTCAACCGCCTGGATCGCCTGGTAGGCGAGCGCAGGATTACAGGCCCCGAGAATCCGGTAAGGAGGCATGTCCTTTCCGAGTTTCGCTTTCATTTTTGTCGCAACGTCAATGTCCGACAGGACTCCAAAGCCTTCTTTGTCAAGTTCTGCCGTTACCAGTTCGATTGCGTCATCAAAAGACAGTTCAACTGTTTTTCCAAATCCGAAGTTTGAGTTCATTTCTTTTTCCCTAGGCCCGGCATTCGGCTTTGCCGCAGTAAATTTCGTGAAGTAGATGAATGACGCGATCGGCCGGCCCGTTGGCCAGAGCGTAGTAGATGGTTTGGGATTCGCGTCGTGTTTTGACGAGCCCCTGTTGGCGAAGGCGCGCCAGTTGCTGCGACAACGCCGACTGGCTTAGCGGAATGATCTCGTTGAGGTCGCTGACCGAGTGTTCGCCCTCTGTCAGGAGGCAAAGAATCATCAGGCGACTCTCGTTTCCCAAGGCCTTCATAAGGCCCGCCGCGTCCGCTGCATGCTCCTGCATCTGGTTGGCCGGCGGTGCTGCAAGGTTCTGTTTGCCCTGCTTTTCTTCGTTCGGAATCATCGGTTCCACCCATTTATCCCAGCATCCGGACACTATAGAGCATCCTAATTTAGAAGTCTATAATTTAGCCTTTACTACATTAGCTACTTGTAATGTTTTATCTGAATAACTGCGTGTGTATAGGGGAGCGAAAATGGCAAGAATTGTCGTCATGGCGCCGGTATCGGCGGCACCTCGCAGGTCTGCGAGCTGCGCTTACTTTACAAGTGTTGCCGCGGCCGGGGCCATCCTGGCGTTGTCGTGATCGGCATCTTCGACAATGAGCAGTTGCCAGTTAAATTCGACGCCTAGCTGTTCCGCTTTCGACTTCGCAACGCGATACATCGTCAAACCCCTTGCGAACCGATTGGGTCCCTGGCGCTCCGCTTCCGGGGTCTTGCGAAGCTTGTCCGCGTTCGCATCTGTATCTGCTCGCCCCTGCAAAAGAACCAGTGGCTTAGCAAGAATCGCGGCCAAAGCATCCTCCTCAATACCGGATCCTCTAAGCCCGTAGGGATACTCGATACTGAAATCCGGCATCGTGTACCAACCTGCGTTCGCAGCGATGAACTGGCTGGCCCGCGAATCCGGCACGTAGTACATGAAGCGATGCACAAACTGTGAGCCAGCCGAATGTCCGTAAAGAACATAGCGCTTCTGCTCACCGCCAACACGTTTAACAACTTCATCGAACAACGGCTCGATCAAGGAGAAGGTCCACCTGTCGCTGCTGTGCTGCTTACTGGTGTCTGCAGCGAAGACATTGCCAAGGTTGTACGTATCTGATCCCGGAAAACGATGTTTTGACAGGTATGGCACTACCGCGATGAAGCCGTGGGCCTCGGCGAGCGCTTTCCAATCGTCGTAATAACGCGGCGCATCGCGGCTGGCACCGTGCATGACAATGACGACTGGCGTAGATGCGTCATGCCGCATCGGAACGTAGCTTCGAATCGGTACCGGCGGTCCCGCCCATCCCGAAAACGTCCACTCGGCTTCGCGGTTCTTGTAGTCCTGCACAGTTTTCCAGGCGACCCGCTGAAGATAACCGGCCGTCTCCTTGCCCAGACCGGCGTCGTAGTCGAGGCCCTCGGGCGACTGCTGATAAAGCGCCGCAAAGAAAGTGCAGGCAGCCAGATACGTTCCCGCCCGCGACGGATGCCGTGCATCGGCGATTCGCAGTGCAATATCCGGGCGGTCGTTCGTGACCGTTGCGAAGGCGAGCCCAACGGGAACAACCTCGGCGTCCAGCTCCCGGCCGATGTCGGTATAGGCCTTGTCGAGCAGGGCCGTCATTTCGGGTTTGTCGGTGTAAGCCCAGGTCATGAAGAACACAGGGCGTGTCCCTTGCTTGCGAGCAATACCGGTGAATTTTCGCGCCGCCTCTCTGAATGGCTCCGCCGTATCCTCGCTGATCGGCCCCAGGCTGTGCCCTTGCATGACGACGACATCCCAGTCTTCCGCGGAAAGTACGTTCCCGAAACCACCAGCATGCTCGGGCAGGTGGCCACCCGAAATCGTCATGATGCGAGAACGCGCCGTGTCCGGCGTATGAATTGCCGATGCCCAGATCAGTTGCCGGTAATGCTTGTGCAGACTGTTGTTGTAGTAAGTAAAGCTGTTGCCGACAAAAAGCACCTTTGCGGGCGGCTCTTCGCGTGGCGCATCGTCTGCGACGGAAACAGCTGCCAGCCCGAGCAGGGCTATTAGCAAAAAGGGGGCAAAGCCCCCTTTTCGTTTTTCCTTTCGCTGCACGATCAGAACGTCAGCTTCAGGTCGAGATAGTAGTACCGACCCAGGTCACGATGCGAGTCAGCGAAGTAGCCAAAGTAACGATCGGCCAGCGGTGCGCGTTCATCCGTGACGTTGTTAATACCAAGGCGCGTGCGGAGTTCATAGCTGTCCGATGGACGGAACGTGTAGTCAATCTTCGCGTTATAGGTTGTCATCGAAGGAATCTTCCACTGCAGCGTCGGGCTGGGGCCGTAAATCGCCGGATCAGGGTTAATGATCGTCAGCGAGTCCTGGTAGAAGTCACCGATGTAGTACGCCGTAACCGAGGCGCCGAGGTCCTCTCTGTTATAGGCCACCGTGAAGTTCGCACGGTTTTCCTGGTTGCCGTCCTGACCGATCAAGTCGGCAAATCCGGCTATAGGATAATTCGCCGGGATCAGGCCGGACGACTGCGCTTCGACAAGCGTCAGAGAGTCTCCGCCCGCGTCCTGCTGGTATTCCAGCAAGTGCGATGCAACCAGGCGGAAGTTGAAGCTACCCAGGGCAGAATCAATGTCGTAATACCAACCGAGATCGAGACCTTTGATCGTGCGTGTATCGAGGTTCGCGTATTTATCGTCAATGAAGCGGATATCACCGGCCGGGCAGATGCCTGCTGCAAGGTAGATTGCGGACTCATCCACACCCGCTATGTCCCTGTTCACCGCGGTGTTGCCCGAAACAGATGCACAGTCTGAGGTACCTGCCTGCAGACGATAATAGAGATCGAGCAGTGTGTGGTTTTCTTCGCCGAACAAACCGATGGTGTCCGTCTTCTCGATGGTCCAGTAATCGAGCGTGAACATCATGTCGTCCAGCGGCTCCAGAACGAAGCCTACCGAGAAGTTGTCGGACTCCTCAGGGCGCAGATTGTCGCTACCCTGCGCAATTCGCTGCGTGGAGTTTCTGCAGTCCAGCGTATCCTGGTCCGGGTCGCCACCGTTTTCAGCTGCGTAGATACAGGCCCAGTCGGTACGAGTGTTCTGGCGAGCCGCGATTTCTTCGTTCACCGTTACGAGATTCGGCGCGCGGAAGCCCTGAGACCACGATGCTCTCATGAGCAGCGGCTCGAAAACCTGCCAGCCCAATGCAATCTTGGGTACGGTAGTCGTACCGGTATCAGAAAGGTCTTCGTAGCGCACAGCCAGCTGCATATCCAGACCCTCGAAGATGGGCACCGAGGCTTCACTGAACAGCGAAGTAACGCTACGGCTACCACGACTGGTTGGCGTCGGGCTGGAGTTTACGACGTCGGATACGAACGGATAGGTATCACCCTGGTAATCCGTAAATACGATGCGACCGTCGAGGCGCGGATCGCGATTATCGACGAATGACTCTTCGCGAAACTCGGCGCCAGCCAGGAAGCCCATCGGGCCGGCCGGCAGCTGCACGAACTCCGCATTCGACAGCTTGAAATCGAGCATGCGCAGTTCCGATTTGCTCTTGCGATAGACGTCAACCAACGCTCGCTCGATGTTGCTGTCGATACCGCCACTGAAGGGGTTATAGGCAGCCGGAGTCGGATCGAACAGGGCTTCGGCCATCAGCGTATTCGAGACGCGGTTGCGGGTAATGTCATCTGCCCTGGCCCGAGACCATGTCAATGCCGTCTCCCAATCCCAGTCGCCCTCGGCGCCACGGAAACCCTGCACGAGCCGATAAGAGTCACCGCTATTGTCGACTATGCGCGGCACCTCGGTGAAGCGGTAGTTGTCGATTTCGAGCTCCAGACCATCACAGTCCACGCCCGGAATGAGCGCGTCCGGAAGTCGATTCACCGATCCACACGGGCCGAACGGGTTCCAGTAATTCTCGGCGCCAACACGCAACTTTACAGCGCTGAACGGCGCAGACCCGTGACGAAACAGGTTGCTATCGTATTTGTACGCGCCGATTTCGGTGAAACTCTCCACACCGTTCTCGAGTTCGTGATTGATATAGACGAAGGCGCTGGTGCGCTGCAGGTCCGAATTCAGATCGCGATTCTCATTGAGGTTATGCCGATACGTGCCATTGCCATCGATCGCGCCGCAGGTTCCGTAGCCGAGGTCCCAGTCGCAGTCGGGGTGACCCGATGGAAACGTCTCGAACTCGCCGCTCGAATCGGTGAGCGAGCCACTCAGGCCCTGGCCCGATGCGCTCGTGCGCACGTCGTACTGGCCGTAGATCGAGTTCGCGCTGTCGTTACGAAACGAGGTATTGCCTTCCCAGGCAGATCCGACCGGAATTCGATCACGGAAATCCGCATTCGCCCAGCGCGCCTCGTCCTGTGAATTTACGCGCCCACGATCGAGATAGTTCAGGAAGACTCCAATGTTGGTCGCGCCACCGTTGAGATCCTTGCCCCATTCGAGCGTCACGTTCATGTCACTTCGCGGAACGTGGTCATACTCGCTGAACTTGGTGCGAATCGAAAAACCGTCGAGATCCGACTTCAACACGGTGTTAACCACACCGGCAACAGCATCCGCACCGTAGATCGCCGAAGCACCTTCACGCAGGACCTCGACTCGCTGCACTCCGAAAACGGGGATTGTGTTCGAGTTGACGGTGTTTACAGGAACGAAGCTGCCGCCGACCTCTTCCGTCTGGTACTGCGGGGCCATGACGAGCCTGCGCCCATTGACAAGAACGAGCGTGTTACCAGTACCCATGCTGCGAAGGTTAAAAGCGCCGACGTCACCGCGGGCGGAATTGACGCCGCCGCTGATGCTTTCGGCTTCGTTGAAGAAGTTGTTGCCGTTCTCCGGCATCAGGTCAAGGAGTTCGTCGCCTGAGTCAATGCCGTAAGCCTCGATATCCTCAACCGAAATGATGGACACGGGCAGTGCCCCCGATATAGCAGCACCCTTGATCTGCGAACCGGTAACGGTGATTTCCTCTATCTGCCCGTCGTCCTGCGCGGCGGCAGGTGTTACGGCGAAGGATATGACGACTAAACTGGCAGCTAGCAGCCGCAATTGGCCGCCCACGGTACGCGATGGCGATCGGAACATGACTTCCCCCTTCCTGGCTTGTTTATCGGCTTTGGCCGACTGTTATCTATCGGCTAGTGCCGATACTCAGGCCAAGCTACCAATGCGCCGGGGACCTCGCCAATAACAACGTGCCCAGAGCGTATAACCGGTGGCTATGACCGTTTTTATTATGGACTGAGTCTAGCAGATACACCCTTGAACGCATTATGGTTTTGGTTTCGCCTGCAACATAACGTGTGTCGCGAATTCCGGATCGTTTTTGGTATCTTCAGGCGCTATCCACGGCGTCTGCCACTCGACCCACGCCAGATCGTCGAGTGACACGGACGCGCCGACTTTTTGATCGCTGATATCGGTAAACTCCAGCAGCAGACGAATGGAGCGTGTTGCTATTCTGGGGTGGTTAAAATCGAACGAAAACGTCGTCCAGTCGTTCGCCGACCCCTCCCACACACCGATTTCCGTAATTGGCCCGCCCGAAAGTGCATCCTCGAGCGTGTCCGTCTCGCGACGACGTTGCAGCAGGAAGCGAACTCTCACATCGCCGTCGATACGCAGGCGCCCCGTAATTGTCGCCGGACTGGACAACGAAAAAACCCGTTCAAATACCTTCATGCCTGTGCGCACCGGCTGCCCGCCGGCTGGCACACGAACATCGAAGCGGTTGTTGTCGCCGCTCTTCAGCGAAGCGTTGCGGCCCTCGATCCAGGTACGGTCGTGCGCACCGAACAGGCGTGCGTATTCGAAATCGCCGCGCCGCAGCAAGTCGATGCCAAGGCGATACGGTTCGTCGGCGCCAACTATCGTCACTGGAAACAAGGGCGATGCGCCGAGGGTTCGCACATGCACCGGCTCGTACGCCGCAATCGCCGCTAGCGAAATATTATTGCTGAACTTTGCGCCGCTACCGCATGGCTCGATGACAGCATGAAAACCGCTCGGCGACATGCACACCGTCGCTTTCGACAAACGTGCCAGCCGCGTCAGCACGGCGTTACGCACCAGCCCGGTTGCGGGTGTCGGCAGGTAGCCATTGACGTGCAGCGGCACGGCTTCGGCACGATGCAACGATGCACCGTCCATCCAGACATACAGCAGCATGCCGAGCTGCGTCGTGTAGTGGTACTGGTCGAACAGAAAGTTGCCCAACGAATACGCAATCAGGCGATCGTCGACGATCTCGAACCCCTGTAGCACATGCGGGTGGTGGCCGATGGCGATGTCCGCGCCGTCCCTGACAGCCTGACGCAACGTCGTCTGCTCGGTCAGCGCCGGCATCGCCGCGTACTCGAGACCGGCGTGCAGCTGCAGAACCGCTATCGCTGACCCGGGCAACTGTGCGAGGTCCTCCGCGATAACTTCGGTGCTGCCTAATGCCGCACCACCTTTGTCGGGGTCGGCGACCTGGCTGGGCTTGAAGGTACCGGGCCAGCCAACGTAGCTTAGAAACTGATGCTCCCGACCGCCGATAGCAACCTCGGCGGGACGCCGCGCTTCTGTTTCATTCGCCCCCGCCCCGGAGTACGCGAGGCTCGTTTCATCCAGCGCCGCGAACGTCGAAGTAAGGCCGGCAGCCTGGTAGTCGTACATGTGGTTATTACCGAGAGCGACGTAATCAAAGCCCGCCCATTGCAGCAGCGCTGCAAGCTCGTTTGGTGAATAGAACGTCACGGACTTTGGCAAACGATCCGTCAATTCCGCGTTCGATAGCTGCGTCTCCATGTTGACGGACGCGAAATCGGCAAGCTCGATGTAGGGTCGGATCGGTGCGAGCAGCTTCTTGCCATCCGCGAGGACGCTATCCCGACGAACCAATGCAGGTTCTCCGGCGCGTGGTTCAAAATAACGGCGGCTAAGCATGGCGTCGCCCGCGAACATTAAGAGCGTGCGGCCGGGAACCCTCTTCACCAGCCGTATGTCGGGCACGACAGTCTTGCCATCCGGGAGGAAGTCGGAACGGTGCAGGGTGTGAATAAAGGCGTAATAGCCGGGCGCCTCAACGCGCACGGTTACCGTCGTTGGCGAATCGATCTCAAACAAAACTTCGCCGTCTGAATTTGCAGTCAGCACCTGGCTTTGCACCGCGACCGTTGCTCCGGCCACGCCGTGCCCCGTCTCGTCAGCGACGCGAACGCCGACCCGCAGTGGGGCAGCCAGTGCGTTGTCGCACAAGAGCAGGATGACGACCGCGCTCGCCAGCAGGAGCCGTTTCGTTGCAATCATCCGGATAGCATAACCTGTGGTTATACTGGTGTCCTGTCCAAGTAATTCGGACCGGACAACGGCTGCAAAGCGATAGGGGACAGCTATGCGATTGCGACAGATCGAAGTTTTTCATGCGGTTTATACAACCGGCTCAATGACCAGCGCGGCCGCCGTGCTGAACGTCTCGCAACCATCCGTATCCAAGGTCCTTGCCCATGCAGAGCAGCAGCTTGGCTATCTGCTGTTCGACCGGATAAAAGGCAAGCTGGTGGCAACGCCTGAAGCCCACCGACTATTCGCACACGTTTCCGCCGTCTATCGGGATGTCGATCGCCTGCGGAACGTTGCCGAGAACCTGAAGGCAGGCGACCAGGGCCGAATTCGCGTCGCTTGCACCCCGGCATTCGGTCTGGAGATCTTGCCAACGGCGATCCGGACCTACCTGCAGGAACACAGCGACACGGTATTTGAGATCGAAACGCTGCATGTGGACCAGATGGCAGAAGCACTGCTGGAGTCACGCATCGATATTGGTATTGCGTTCGATGCGGGCAAGATACCAGGCATTAACGACGAAACGCTGGCAACGAGTCGCTTTGTCGTACTGGCGCCACCGGACATCGACTTCGGCGGCAAAAAGGCGTTAAAAGCTTCCGACCTGCCTGGTCACCCCTTTATCGGTCTCAATGGCAGGGGGCCGCTCGGTCGCTCGCTCTCGCACTATCTCGAACCGGTCGCGGCCGAACTCGATATTGTGATCTGGTCCGAGACATACCACGTTGTCAAGACACTGGTCGAAGGTGGTGTCGGTGTCACGGTCATCGACGAGGTTACGGCGAAGTCCGGCGATACAGATTGTGTCCAGATCCTGCCACTTAGCCCACCATTGCGATTCGACATCAAGGTGTTGAGCCTTGCGGCCGTACCTTTATCGTTGGGAACACGACACTTCGTTAACTGCCTGAGCAGCACGATTACTGCGTTCCTCGAAAGATAGCGCGGTCATAGCCGCAGGCTATAGGGCTGCCACCAACAAGCATTGGTGAGCCCGACAGTACGCTCGGTACTATTCTGCAGACGAGTGGCAGAGGAAGTTTTATGCACGTTGTCGTCATAGGCGCCGGTGTTCTTGGTGTAACTACCGCGTACTACCTCTCCGAGCTCGATTGCCAGGTCACAGTCATTGATCGCGAGGCGGACGTAGCCGACGGTGCCAGCTTCGGAAACGCCGGGCAACTCTCTTACAGCTTTACCGATGCGCTGGCAAACCCCGATTTCATCGCAAAGCTCCCCGGCATTATCTCGGGACGTGATCCTGGCTACCGGGTTCGGCTGACCCCCGAACTGATTCCCTGGGGCTTTCGCTTCCTTTCAGAGTGCACTCGGCGCAGAGCAAAAGAAAACACAGTCGCCGTCTTGAAGATTGCGATGCGTTCCGAAAAACTTCTGACGGATTTGCGTCGGCGCTTGCCCTTCGACTTTTCCCATCGTGCTACCGGAAAACTGGTGCTACTCAACTCAGTGTCTGAGATGCGGGCGGCGCAGGCAGGCGTGGCATTAAAGAAAAGTCACGGCTGTGACATCGAAGTGGTGAACAAAGATGCGGCGATTGAATTGGAGCCGGCACTCGCCAGCATGCCCGGAGATTTCATGGCCGCCGTGCATTCGAGAAGCGACGCGGTCGCTGACTCGCATTCATTCACCGTTGGCATACGAGAGATGCTCGAGAAATCTCAGCGCGCGGAGTTCCGCCTTGGCGTCGAGGCGAAACGGCTTGTTACCGAGAAGCGGCGACTTAGAGCTGTCGAACTCGATGACGGCGAGCTAGAAGCAGATGCTGTCGTTGTCTGCGCGGGCGCCTGGAGCGGCGGCTTGCTCAGGTCCGTAAATATCGATGCGGGAATCTATCCGGTCCGGGGATACAGTGTGACGTTACCACTCGGCGAATCGCCGCCCGATATGAGCATCACGGCGCTTAACAAGAAGACCGTCTTCAGCCGCATCAACGGCAGCTTGCGCATCTCGGGCTTCGCAGACTTCAGGGGCTTTCGCAATAACGCGGACACGCAGCGCACGCAAAAATTGCTGCAGGTTGCACGCAATGTTGCGCCGCTCGCCGCCGATTATGAGGCCGAAAAGAAATCGCGCTGGGGCGGTTTTCGCCCGATGAGACCCAATGGTCGCCCTTGCGTAGGCCCTTCGAACATCGAGGGTCTGTACCTGAACACGGGGCACGGCATGCTCGGATGGACGCTGGCTTGCGCCAGCAGCCATGATGTTGCGCATGCAGTCACCTGGTCACTCGAATAACATGAAGAAACACATGCACCGATGCGCTTTCAGCCTGATCGTTACCCTTGTCCTCGGCGCCTGTGCCGCACCAATCGTTTCATACGATACGGGCGATCCCTGCGAAGCCAGCGCTTTCACGGTAGTCGACGACTTCGCCGGAGCACGCCGCGGCCGCTGCCGGGTGCTCTCAGGAAACCACGTGGAGCTCTCAATACGCCCGGAAGATGATGGCTATATCAATCCTAGCCCCTGGTTTGCCTTCAAGCTCGTAGCCCCGACCGAAACGGCCGCGGTGGTCTCGTTGCGCTATGTCGGCGGCCGACACCGTTATGTTCCCAAGATCAGCATGGACGGACTCAACTGGCTTCCTGTTGACGATAACAACGTCAGGATTTCCGAAGACGGAACGACAGCAACGATCGAGTTGCCGCTGGCATCCGGGATTACCTGGATTGCCGCGCAGGAGTTGGTTATACCGGCGATCTACAAGGTATGGACTGCGAAGATTGCCGAGGAAACGGATGCAGAGCTGCGCCTGCTCGGATACTCACTGGATAAGCAGCCTATTCACTACCTCGTCAGCAACCCGGTCGCGAAAGACATGCTCCTTCTGGTAGGCCGGCAACACCCACCCGAAGTGTCGGGCTCGTTCGCAATGTTCTCTTTCGTAGAATCGCTGCTCGCGGACACGGAATTTGCCGCTCAATTTCGCGAGCGCTTTCAGATCATCATCATTCCGCTCATGAATCCGGACGGAGTGATCGGCGGCAACTGGCGCCACAACCTGGGAAGCACCGACCTCAACCGCGACTGGGGCACATTCAGGCAGCCGGAGACGCGCCTGATCGGCGAGTTGCTGGACCGGCTGGATGCCGAAGGTCGCAATTTACGGCTGTTTCTCGACTTTCACTCCACTGACCGCAATCTGTTTTATACCCAGGACGACTCAGAGCCCACAACACCGCCCAACTTCTTCGAAGCCTGGTTCGCCAGAGCCGCGCCGCGATTGACTGACTATGAATTCAGCAACGAGGCCCGGCCGGGCAAGAGGCCGGGCGTCGGCAAGAATTACATCTATCGTCGCTACGGCATTCCTGCCGCCACCTACGAAGTTGGCGATGAAACCGACAGAACGGCCACGCGTCGCGCGGCGACGGTGTTTGCCGAAGAACTGATGACGCTGATGCTCGAAACGCTAGCACCAGCGCCCTGATGGGCTATAATCGCCCGCCTCTGCCGGGCCCGTCGCCCGGCTAACTCAAACACCTATAGTCCGGAGCGGTACCTTGAGTCGGGATCAGAAATTTTTTGACATGTACTCCCTCATTATCGGCATTCTCGTCGCCGTCGCACTTGCCCTTGTGGTGCTGGCCATGAAGATGTCGGACCTCACCCAGGGCGTTTACACCAGAGATACCGCGGAATATCGCCAGGCCGTCGCGGAACGCATCCGACCCGTCGGCGAGATTTACCGCCCGGGTGAGGCCCATGCAGAGCCGGCGCGCGCAGTCACCCCGGGGCCGGAGCCCGAGCCTGTCGCAGCCGCACTGTCCGGCCCGCAGGTCTATAATTCGGCCTGTATTGCCTGCCATGCGTCTGGCGTCGCTGGTGCGCCTATCGTTGGTGACGCCGCAGCCTGGGCACCGCGAATAGGCCAGGGAATGGCGACGCTCTCGAAGCACGCCATCGAGGGCTACACCGGCGCCGTCGGCTATATGCCCGCAAAAGGCGGTCGCATGGACCTTTCTGATGAAGAAGTCGCTGCGGCAGTCGAATACATGGCGGGCGAGTCGCAGTAAGGCACGCCTGACCCGATCGGCTCATAACGCCGATAAGGGCACCGCGACGAAATAACGCCTCCGCCATGTTCGGAGGCATTATGGGTTTCGCGCCGGTGAGGCGTAATCTAAATCGTACTCGCGTCCGCTTTTATTCCATTGAAGAGGGCACTGATGAAGAAATCTTTGTGTATTGCTTTTGTCGTCCTGCTGTCCGCCTGTGCCGGAACTGCGCCGGATCAGCCGCTTAACGCCCAAACCGGACCTGTGGCTTCGCTGCAGGACTTCCAAATCGTCGCGGGTAGCGGTTGGAAAGGACACCTGAACTACCTCGACTATTCCAGCGAGGCGCTTTCGCAAATTCCGGTGGAGGTCCGGTTTGAAGAGCCCCGCGGCCGTTCGCTGAGGTATGCGATTAGATACCCGGGTGAAACACAATACAATTCCCGGGAAGAAATCGAAGTCTCCCGCGACGGTCGCAAGTTGAATGGTGATTTGATTATTTCGCGCGACCGGAACGCTAACGGTGATTTGGCATTGGTGACCATCTACCGGGGTAAGGATGATAATCGCGCCGCCGATATTCGTATGACGTACGTGATCGGAAGCGCAACCTTTTCAGTTTCAAAAGAAGTTCGATTTGAAGATGGAAATGATTATTTCCTGCGCAACCAGTATTCATTTGCACGTTGAACGTCACTGAAAATGAGTTGCTAACGAGCCCATAAAGACACGACCTCATCGTGGCAGTGAATTTTCGAAGGTCTGTCCACCGGAATCGGACTGACCTTCTATCCATCTATTACGTTTGCACGCGATCCAGTCGTCGTAGTGACAATGCCTCGGCGATATCCTGAGGCCGAATTTCAGCTTCTCCGACAAGATCCGCAATCGTTCTCGCGACCCTGAATACGCGTTGGTGCGCTCTTGCGGAAAGACTGAACCTTTTTGCTGCATCTTCGAGTAACGACCAGCAATGATCGTCTGCTCGACAGGCCGCCTCGAATTCCTGACCGCTCAGGCGCGCGTTGAGGTTGCCCCCGCGTTTTGATCGAAGCGACCAGACTTTTTCAATGCGCGCTCGCACGTTGGCGCTGGTTTCGGCCGCATTGCGACCATTGCGCAGGTCACTTGTTGACGGTCTCGGGACCTCCACATGCAGGTCAATGCGATCCAGAAGCGGGCCAGATATCTTGCGCCGATACGCCGCCACACGTTCGGCGCTGCAGCGGCAGTCCGCCTGGCGATCGCCAAGATAGCCGCAGGGGCACGGATTCATCGCCGCCACCAACTGAAATCGGGCGGGAAAATCCGCCTGACCACTGGCACGTGAGATCGTAATCGAGCCGGTCTCCATAGGCTCGCGCAGAACTTCCAGCACACTGCGATTGAACTCCGGCAATTCGTCAAGAAAGAGAACGCCATTATGCGCTCGTGATACTTCGCCGGGCCTGGGGCCTTTGCCGCCACCAACGAGCGCCGGCCCCGTGGCCGTGTGGTGGGGAGCACGAAAAGGTCGCTTTCGCCAGCCGCTGATCGGCACCGGGCTGCCAAGCACCGAGTTGATGACCGCCGTTTCGATCGCTTCAGTCCGGCTCAGCGACGGCAGCAAGCCCGGCAGTCGACGCGCCAGCATGCTTTTGCCGGTTCCCGGCGGGCCGATCAGAAGCAGGTTGTGACCGCCGGCCGCCGCTATTTCCAGGGCCCGCTTGGCGTGTGCCTGTCCTTTGACATCGATCAGGTCGTCGCATGACGATGCCGTCTTGTCGGGCAGCGCCTGCGAAAAGCGCCTGATCGCGCTGCGTCCCGCCAGGTGTGCAGTAACTTCAAGCAGCGATGCCGCCGGGTACACGTCGGCCCCGGCAAGCGCGGCTTCCCTCTGGTTTGCGGTTGGCACCAGGATGGCTCGTCCTGACTCAGCAGCTTTGATCGCCGCAGGAAGCATCCCTGGAACGGATCGCAATTCGCCACTCAATGCGAGCTCCCCATAGAACTCCAGCCTGTCGAGCGCGTCGACAGGGAACTGCTTGCGCGCGGCGAGAATGCCGAGCGCAATGGCGAGGTCGTAACGTCCGCCGGCCTTGCGCATATCGGCCGGACCAAGACTGATGGTTATGCGTTGCTGGGGAAATTCAAAACCGGAACTGATCAGAGCGCCGCGCACCCGGTCTTTGCTCTCGCGTACCGCCGTTTCCGCCATGCCGACGATCGTGAACGCCGGCAGTCCGCCGGACAGGAATACTTCGATCGTTACCGGCGGTGCATCGATACCACTTTGGCCGCGGCAGTGCAGAATGGCGAGACTCATTTTTGCGGCCCTCCGTGGCCGTGATCGAGCGCCTTCGTCGGTCAGCTTTGCTTCTTGTCAGCCGCCTCCAGCCGGGCCTCGAGCGCCTCAAGCTTTTCTCGCGTTCGCTGCAGCACGGCCTCCTGCACCTCGAACTCATCTCGAGTTACCAGGTCCAGCTTGCTTAGAGAGGCGCGCAGCACAGATCGAAAGTTGTTTTCCAGATCTTCGCGCATCGAGCGCAGACCCTCGGGAACCGAATCCGCGAGTTTTCTCGCCAAATTTTCAATTGATTCATCACTCATAGCGGTTTGATACCTGAGGTCGGCGGAAAACGCCAGCTATGTTTAAGCAACCACGGGGCAAAAACGGTGCTTGCTCCCCATTACGGAGCAACGCACGCCTTCCGTGCACCACGACAGTGCAGGCCCGCCGCAGCAGAAATTACAAGCGTTTGTTTCTTCACAAGTTTCCAGAACTGGCACGCAATCTGCTCTATACAGGGCGACAACGGCCAGCCTGGCCACACTTTAAATCGGGAGCAAATGAAAATGAACAGCAGAAAAATGGCGTTTGTCGCTATCGCACTTCTTTCAAGCGGACTGGCGAACGCCCAGTGGTCAGCAAATGTCGGCTGGGCGAGCGACTATTACTTCCGCGGCATTTTGCAGTCGCCAACTTCGCCAAACGGCGGCATTGACTACGAGTCCAACGGTTTCTACGCAGGAACCTGGGCGGCCGACGTCTATGACGGACTCGAGGTCGATGGCTACTTCGGATACGGCGGCGAGTCCGGCGACTTCAGCTACGGAATCGGCTACACGGGCTACTTCTACACCGGTGACTTCGACGAGACTTACCATGAGATCAACCTGAGTGGCGGCTTTGGCATCGTAACGCTCGACGTCGCTATCGGCGAGTATGACGGCGACTTCGATCCGCTCACGGCTGGTTCCCAGGACGCTTACACCTACTACGCGCTGACCGTCGAAAAGAACGGCTTCTACGGCAAGGTTGCCGGATTCGCGCAGGACGCAGACGGCAGTTACTTCGAAGCGGGCTACGGTACGACGGTTGCCGACATAGACCTGGGTCTGTCACTGCTGGTTGCCGACAAAGACCTGAGCATCACCGGCAACACCAATGAATCTCTGATCTTCACGATCGGCAAGTCGTTCGACCTGCAGTAATTGTTGTGGGGGCGACCGAGCGGTCGCCCCTTTTTCAAATCGAGAGGGGAATTTGTAATGAAAATGATCACTGCGATCATCAAGCCATTCAAACTGGATGATGTGCGACAAGCCGTTGCTGACATCGGCATTCAGGGCATCACGGTTACCGAAGTAAAAGGCTTTGGCAGACAGCGCGGCCACACCGAGCTGTACCGAGGAGCGGAATACGTCGTGGACTTTCTGCCCAAGGCGAAAATCGAACTGGCAGTTGCTGACGAGGTAGCCGAGCAGGTTATCGAGGCCATCGCCAATACAGCGCGTACCGGGAAGATCGGCGACGGCAAGATATTTGTCACCGAACTAGTTCAGGCCATTCGTATTCGTACCGGTGAAACCGGTAGCGAAGCCGTTTAATTAAAGGGGGTTTTGTTGTGGAAGAAACAACTCAAATAGCGGCGCAGGTTACTGAACTCGCGTACGCGCTCGATACGTTTTACTTTCTTGTCATGGGCGCGCTCGTCATGTGGATGGCAGCGGGCTTCACAATGCTCGAAGCCGGGCTGGTCCGCGCCAAGAACACCGCGGAGATCCTGACGAAAAACGTCGGCCTCTATTCGATTGCCTGCATCATGTACATGCTGTGCGGTTACGCAATTATGTACCCAGGCGACGATTTCGCAGGTGGCGTATTCGGTGCCATTAAGAACATTGGCATTCTCGGCTCGACCGACAACTCCGTCGAAACCGTCATGGCAGGCGATGCCTATTACTCTGGCTTGTCGGACTTCTTCTTCCAGGTCGTGTTCGTGGCAACCGCGATGTCCATCGTTTCGGGCGCCGTCGCCGAACGCATGAAGCTCTGGTCGTTCTTTGCGTTCAGCGTTGTGCTGACTGGATTCATCTACCCGATTCAAGGTTTCTGGAAATGGGGCAACGGCTGGCTCAACACCAACGGCATAGACGATGCCGTTCGGTTTCTTGACTTCGCCGGCTCCGGTGTCGTGCATCTCTGCGGTGCGGCGGCGGCTCTCGCCGGTGTCCTGCTACTGGGCGCACGCAAGGGCAAATACGGCAAGAACGGCCAGGTCAACGCTATTCCCGGCTCTAACCTGCCGCTCGCGGCACTGGGTACCCTGATCCTGTGGCTCGGCTGGTTCGGCTTCAACGGTGGTTCGGAACTGAAGGTTTCTGATGTTGGCGAAGCCAATGCGGTTGCGCTGGTGTTCGTCAATACGAATATGGCCGCCGCCGGCGGCTTGGTGTTCGCGTTGCTACTGTCGCGCTTCTGGTTCGGCAAAGCCGACCTGACGATGGCACTCAATGGTGCGCTCGCCGGCCTGGTTGCAATCACGGCGGAACCGCTAACGCCCGCGCCTATCGGGGCGATGATGATCGGCGCTGTGGGTGGCCTGTTGGTTGTCGGCTCGATCGTGACACTCGACAAGTTGAAGATCGACGATCCGGTTGGTGCGATCTCGGTACATGGCGTCGTGGGCATCTGGGGCCTGCTGGCCGTTTGCTTCACAAATCCTGATGCATCACTTATGTGGCAGCTGATCGGCATTGTCTCCATCTTCGCGTGGGTCTTCGTCACCAGCTTCATTGTCTGGTTCGTGATCAAGAAGATTGTCGGCATCCGCGTCTCTGAAGAAGAAGAGTACGAGGGCGTCGATATCAGCGAATGTGGCCTCGAGGCCTACCCGGAGTTCACCTCCGCGGAGTAGACGTCCCCCGGTGGTGTTGCCCGGCTTGTCATAACGAAAGCCGGGTGACGCCACCACCCTTACTCGTTTCTGCAAAGAAATCCCCCTTGAAGCAACGAGTTACTAAGCGGGCCCTTGTGGCCCGCTTTTTTTTATGTTGAAACAGGCCGCTCAAAAGCCCGCTATCTACTGTGATCATGATCACGACAAAATAGCCAAAAAAGTGGTCTAATCCCTGAAGTTTCAGTATCTTATGTTAGGCCTCAGTGGCCTTGGAAGAACCCCTATGAACAGTAAACGGTTGTTGCTTGCATTCGCGGTTTTCGCTCTGACGGTAAGCGGCGGTGCCATGGCCAGCGAGATCTATAAATGGGTCGACGATCAAGGCAATGTTCATTATGGCGATCGACCTTCCGGTGATGCCGGCATAGAAATCGTAGCCCTTACCTATCTCCGTACCAATCCGAGTTCCGTGCAAGAACGGGTGGCCGCTCAAGGCGAGACGCAGGCGGCGCGCGAGGAAAAAAGGACCGCCGCGGCTGAAGAGAAGAAGGCGGCGGCTGAGGAAGCTGCCAAAGCGGCAGAAAAGCAGCAGAAGTGCGAGGGCTATCGGGCGCGTCTCGAAACCTACGTGCAGTCTCGCAGGCTGTATCGCGAGGATGCCAATGGCGAACGCGTCTATCTGGATGAGGGCCAGACGAATGCGGCGCGCAAGCGTGTAGAAGACCTCATCGCCGAGAACTGCAACTCCTGACAGGACAGACCCCGGTCCAACACAAAGGGCGCTGCCCGGCTGCTGGCGTTACAATGCCTGCCTACGCCGAAGGAGCGCCCGCTTGACCGCCGCAGCCCAGCCCACTCACCAGGACGACACACAGGCGTTTCTGCCTGATTTCTGTGCAGCAAGCACGCTGTTCGTCGTCGTGTTGGTTGCGGAACTGGTTGCGATCGTCCTGACGCTGGCTGCCCACAGCGATGAAGGTAGCTTCCTCGTTGAATTATCGAAGACCTCTTTCTTCGTGCTCTGGCTGGCGCTGCTCGGCTCGGCAGCCATGTGTCTGCTACGCAACCGCCTTGAAAGAGCCGGTCAGACGCGGGCCTTTGTACTTAGTTTTTTGTTGCTCGAAGTCGTATGCCTCGCTCTTTCCGAAATCTCCTGGCAGCTGATTCGTGCCTTCGGCAGTTCGGCAATCATTAGCGACTCTCACGGCACGTTTATCTTGCGTACTTTCGCTATTAGTTCGATCGTAATCGCGCTGGCAATGCGCTATCTATACATCTCGAGCGAGTGGCGCCGCAGTATCGTACTGGAGGCCCAGTCACGCATCAGCGCACTTCAGGCCCTCATTCGCCCGCACTTCCTTTTCAACAGTATGAACACGATCGCGTCGTTAACCCGCAGCGATCCGTCGCAAGCCGAACAGGCGGTCGAGGATCTTTCCGACCTGTTGCGCGCGACGATGAGTAGCCCCAAAGATCGCTCGTCGTTAAAGCAGGAACTGGAGATTGCGGCGATCTACCAACGAATAGAGAAGCTGCGTCTTGGTGAACGCCTGCACGTCCGCTGGGACATCGGCGAACTGCCCATGCGCACACGCATCCCCAATCTGACGATCCAGCCCTTGCTGGAAAACGCCATCTACCATGGTATCGAACTGCTTGCCGACGGCGGCGAGGTGACGGTCTCTGGCAAGCGCGATGGCAAGTACCTGGAAATTACGATGTCCAATCCGGTGGCCAAGGGACAAAAACGTAAGAAATCTGGCAACAACATGGCGCTCGCCAACATTCGGCAACGTTTCGAGCTCGCCTACGGTAGTCGTGGTTCGGTAGAGGTTGATGACAGTGACTTTCGCTATGTCGTAACCCTGCGCTTTCCGGCAGAGGAGGTGCCGTCGTGAAGGTTCTGATCGTTGACGATGAAAAACCGGCCCGGGACCGTCTCCGGCAGATACTGGAGGATGAGGACGATTACGAGGTTGTCGGCGAAGCGGGTAACGGCCACGAGGCGCTCGCGCTTGCCGCCAAGTACGAGCCCGATATCGTGTTACTGGACATTCGCATGCCGGGCCTGGATGGCCTCGAGACCGCACATCACCTGAATGAACTGGAACGAACGCCCGCCGTTGTCTTCGCAACCGCCTATGACGAATATGCGATCGACGCATTTGAGGCGCGTGCCGTCGGCTATGTTCTGAAACCTGTGCGCCGTTCCCGACTCACCGCTGCGCTGTCTCAGGCATCGAAGCTTGCCGGCAGCGCGCTGCGGCAGGTGGCCAGCGAAGCAAAAATGGATACGCAGCGTCAAAACGTCTGTGCAACCGTAAAAGGAGAGTTGAAGCTTATCCCGATTGTCGACATCTCTTGCTTTATCGCCGACCAGAAATACGTTCGCGCCGAGCATGACAACGGCAACGATCTGCTCGACGAATCGCTGAAGTCTCTGGCCTCCGAGTACAGCGAGCGCTTCGTCCGTATTCACCGTGGCGCCCTCGTTGCCGTTGACAGGATCGAACGCATCGAAAAGACCGGGGACGGCAAAAGTCGGGTCGTTTTGCGCAGCGGCTCGCATGTCGATGACAAAGAGCTGATAATCAGCCGCCGGCATGTTGCCGAAGTCCGTCGGCGTTTGAAAGAATCTTAAGACCTATGAATATCCGTATTGCAACGCGCAAGAGCGCGCTCGCCCTTTGGCAGGCCAATCACGTGGCTGACCTGCTCCGTGCACTTCCCGAGGTTGACGAGGTCACGTTGCTGCCACTGTCGACACGCGGCGATGAGATTCTCGATCGCAGCCTGCAAAAAATTGGCGGCAAAGGTCTGTTCATCAAAGAGCTCGAAGTAGCCATGCAAAGCGGCGAGGCTGATATTGCGGTGCATTCCATGAAGGACGTCCCGGCTGACATGCCGGACGGCTTTTGCGTCGCCGCCGTACTGGAGCGCGCCAATCATGCCGATGCGCTGGTGTCACCCGACCGCATGCAGCTGAGCGATCTTCGACAGGGAGCGTTGGTAGGAAGCTCCAGCCTGCGGCGCCAGGCGCAGCTTAAGATGATGCGCCCCGACCTCAGGATCGAACCACTGCGTGGCAACGTTAACACTCGACTTTCGAAGCTCGACAACGGCGACTACGACGCCATAATCCTCGCGGCCGCGGGTCTGGAGCGACTCCAGCTAGCACACCACATCAGTCAGCAATTTCTGCCAACAGAGATGCTGCCAGCCGCCGCCCAGGGCGTTGTCGGCATCGAATGCCTGTCCGAACAGACAGCACTCCGCGCAGTATTGAGCCAGCTCAACCACGCGGCGACCGTGCAGACGACCGCCGCGGAGCGCGCCATCGCGAAGGTGCTACAAGCCAGCTGTCAATCACCGGTTGCGACCTACGCGGTTATCGAGGGCGACGCAATAAGCGTTACTGCGCTGGTAGCCTTGCCCGATGGCACGGAATCCATTCGCGACTCGATAACGGGCCGCGCCGCGACGGCTGAGCAAGTGGGCGAAGCACTGGCCGGTCGGCTCCTGGCAAGCGGTGCGCGTGAAATGCTGGATGCCGCCGGCGCTGCTGATGGCTGAAAATGCACTCGAAGACGTCGGCGTGCTGGTGACACGGCCGCGAACACAGGCAACGGACCTGGTTGCCGCGATTGAGAAGGCGGGCGGAACCGCGTTTTGTTTTCCCGTTCTGGATATTGTGCCGCTCGACGAGAACCTGGTGTCGGCGAATGCCAAGGCACTCGCTAAACCCGATATAGCAATTTTTGTCAGCCGGAACGCGGTCGAATTTGGCCTCAGGTACTCGGGGGGCGCGAAGATTGCGGCGATAGGGCCGGCGACGGCCGCGGCCATCGCAGCGGCAGGCCGTATCGTGGATATTCAGTCGGCGCAGGGATTCGA
>Ga0316201_10000143_pt1 | contig 32501 bp, 18 predicted proteins | sample CS6wburrow_MG_FD_204516 | JGI IMG/M metagenome (GOLD analysis project Ga0316201, IMG submission 204516) | Coastal sediment microbial communities from Delaware Bay, Delaware, United States - CS-6 worm burrow | ecosystem: Environmental > Aquatic > Marine > Coastal > Sediment | place: USA...
AACGCACAGCGGATTTATTTTGTCGCATCGTGAATTTGTGGGACAAACCGTACTTGTAGGGTGGGTAGTGATCGATCTGACTTCCTATCCGTTTTCTCTAACTGATTGTATGTAGAGACGCGATGCATCGCGTCTCTGTGCGAGCTATAAACATGATGAGCTTTCGACGCGAGTTAGAGACGCGAGGCATCGCGTCTCTACGACAAGATAATTACTCCCATAATTGAGGATTTTGATAAGCTATCATGCCCACAAAGGCCATCAAAATCAGTGGATAAACTATCTTACCAGCGAGGTTAAGGCGATTAATCAATGTCTTGCCCTTCTTACTATCATCGTCCTCATAGACGTGAGTAAAAATCGCGATGACAATTATAAATACTGATAACAAGTAAACCAGATAGAAAAAATATTCTATCAAGGCAATATAATTAATTTGAGGCAATTCAGAAGCCAGTTTTAAGTGAAAAAGTGATGTAGCCAGTATTAGATTTGTACCAATACCTAATTTGGAAGCAAAAGCATTGATAAAAAATGCAACATAACCGAGTATCACTAAAAAGATAACCGGCAGAAGGGTTTTCAATATAAAATTCAAAACATGCCGACTGATCATTGTGGTGACAGTGAACTGTGAGTATTCAATTCGCTGTTGAGCATTGAAAAAGTCAGTAATACCCCAGGTTGAATCATTAATCTGGACATTTTGAAAAAATGAAAGCTTGTTCACATACCATCCACCAATCGAAAAAAATTTGCTGGCTATTTGCTTGGTACTTTGCCTATCTAATTTATCCAAGCCCATGCCCTGCATATCAATCACATAAATTAATTTATTTCGAGTCAATTCATTATGTCGAAAATAGAGGGGTAAGATTTGTTGATCCAAGGGGTATTGACGAAAATCCAATTCGACTTTGAACTGATCCTTGACACGATAAGTTCTTGTCATCACTTCTGGGTCAACTGGCGATTGCCAGACTGAAATCGGTTCTCCCAGCGGGTTTTTATTCGGTTTAAAGAGATTAACAAATTCAATATTGCTATCATCAAACTCGCCTTTGAAACGAAACCAGATATAAAAATCCGCGGTAAAAGTAGAATCCTTGGAATTGAGTTCACTGATCTCGGTGAAATCTATGCCAGCATAAACCAGCTTAGCCAGATTCATAAACTTGCCATTGATTTCAACAATGCGGTGTTCCAAGACTTCTTGTAAAAGATTGTCTATATTCTGTACACTCTGTAACGGTTGGTATTGACGCATAGCAGCAACCGTTCTACCCTTTTGATAAATGCCTATATGTATAGGTTTAATAATGTCACCATTTTCGTCAAAATAAAGAAAACCGGTTACCCCTTCAATAGCATTTTCTAGCTTAGATAATTGCCACAAACTTTCTTGAATCTGTCGCCGTTGTGCCTTAAGTGGGGCCATTTCTCCTTGTTTCAGCATTTTCCTAATCGCATCAACAACCACTATTGCGGTATCATAGTACATAGCCGAAGTGACTGAGGGTTCTTCATGGTACTTTTTGATGAAGGCATGCCGAAAATCTTGGGTACGTTCACTCGCCAGATCAAACAGTAAGGGGGCCGTGGTATAAACACCATCACTGTAGTAACCCGGCTGGATTTGTTCTTGCTGATGGCGCTGGAGTGTTTTCATAAAATTAGTGCTAGAAAGGGCATCAGCGCCAACAATCTCAACGTCAACCTCTGCCAAACTTTTCAATGCGACAAGAGTCTCTGCGGCTTCTGTTGAATGGGTGGCGAGAAATAGCATCGTTTTTTCGTTTGGCGACGCTGTCAGAGTATTGATAAGATTTTGAATAGTGTGCTTAAAACTGTCTGCTGAGTCAAAATGCCACTGATGTTTCACGTCTAGCCCAATCATCTTCGCGTTTTCATAAAAGGTAGAGGCGAGCGTTGAACCATAAGCATCTGCATCAAATAAAATATTGGCCTCCTCATACTTAAGGACTTTATACACGTAATTCGCCAATAACGCGCCTTGTTCGCCATTATTAAAAATCGTGCGAAAATACCAATCATTGTCTCGTGTGAGTTCATCGGCCGTTGCTGTTCCCGAAATGGCAGGAATACCGTAGTGTTGGTAAAGTGGTGCCGCTGCAATGGAGGTTGAACTGTTATAATGACCAATCACGGCAAGGGCTTCGCTATGATTAGCAATTTTGACGGCGACTTTTTGGGCCACTTCAGTTTGATTTTGATCATCAAAAGTCAGTAACTTGACAGGGTAGCCTTGAATCCCCCCTTGTAGATTGATTTGTTCAAGATATAACTGAATACCATTAACCATCGCTTGCCCATTAGCTTCACCTTTTCCGCTCATGGGCCCTGAAACCGCAATATAAAGTGCTTTGTCATTGGAGAATAAAGAAAAAAAGTTGTTTTGCTGAAAGATAACAAGCGCACCCACGATCAATAAAACAAGTACGCCAGACAAGAACCAACTTCCTTGTTGCGGTAAACTTTTCCCTTCATCTTCTATTTCCGTTGGTTCCTCACCTTCTTCCTCAGGGGCAGCTATATTTTCTGGTTCTTTTTTATCTTTGAGAGCGTGTTCAGAAACATTCACTTCATCAGAGGTATTTTGTATTTTGCTCATGATTATTTTTCCTCGGTAAAAATATCTATTTGTGCTTAACTTGACAATGTCACATTTCAATAATACTGTCGGGCAAGGTGGGTAGCCATAAGTCAATGCCCTCTTCGTTAAAAATAAATCCATGTTCGTAGAGACGCGATGCTTCGCGTCTCAGGTTCGTCGAAACATGAGGCTTTGCTGAGACGCGAGGCAGAGCAAATCTACATCGCATTATAGAAAATGATAATCATCATTGCTCCAAACTCCAAAAACGAATATGTTGACCCCCAAATCCCATTGGATACCACTCTTTTACCCACGGCTTCACCAGAAATTGAGTTCTTGAAAAATAAAGCGGTATGATAACCGCCTCTTCCTCTGTCAAAATTTGCTCTGCACGAGAGTAATGTTTTTTGCGTTTTTCGGGATTCGATATCTGCTGTGCCTGTTCAACTTCTATAGCAAATTCACGATTATGCCAACCAATCCAATTGATACCTTGGGTTGGATGAAAAACCTCATACAACCCAGTATGAGCATCAGGATAGTCGGGGCACCAACTCATGCGGAACAAATGCGGTTTGTTTTTTTTGTAGAGCGTATTGATATAGGACAGAAAATCATAACCCCGTATTTCAATATCAATATTCAAATGATGTTTCAAAATGACTTTAATCGCATGAGCGACTTCATAGTGATTTTTTGAAGTGTTATACATCAAAATCATTTCAGGAAATCCTTTGCCATCAGGATAACCCGCCTTCGCTAACCAAGCCTTCGCTTGTTTAGGACGAAATAAAATACCCACTTCTTCACTGGGTTCGACGGCCCCAAAGATTGGCGGTGGTGTAAAAGTCGTTGCCGGGATATCTTCACCCTTGATGATCACATTAAGCAAAGTCTTTTTGTCAATAGCAGCTGCTATAGCCTTACGCACCAAAGGATTATCCGTCGGAGCCCGTTGAGTATTAAACCCGTACCATTCCGTGCAAAAAGAAGGGGTGATTTTTCTCTCTTTACGCAAGATCGGATCAGACTTAATACGAGACATTTCCCTCAGTGGCAACTGAAGATAAACTTGTCCACCGACGATATCAACTTCATTTTTCTCATACATCGCCAAAGCCAATGAATTTTCGTGGACAATAGTGTAATGTACTTCAGGAATATTGACTTTCTCAGCTTCATAATAATCCGAATTCTTGTTTAAAATGAGTTCTTTACCTTTATGCCATTCAGTGAGCCGGTAAGCGCCATTGGTTTGAATATGCTTGGGTTCAATCCAATCGGTACCATATTGTTCAATGGCTTGACGTGGCAAAGGCCGGTATGTCCAAAGGCTTGCCAAGGCAGGAAAATAACTAGTAGGCTGTTTAAGTGTAAATTCAACCGTATAATCATCAATAGCCCGAACACCCAGTTTGGTCAGATCGGTTATTTCACCTTGATAAAGCCTCTCTGCATTTTTAATAATATAAAGGGTATGGGCATAAGGCGAATCGGTTTTTGGGGTAATATTGCGCCGAAGAGCCCACACAATATCCTGGGCCTTAACGGGTTCGCCATTAGTCCACTTAACATCTTGACGAAGACGAAAAGTATAAACCGTACCATTGTGACTGACTTGCCAATCTTTGGCGAGTTCTGGTAATACCTCATAAGTTTTTGGATCAAAATCAGTCAATCCCAAAAATAACTGTTCAACCAATTCAACCTGACTGATTTTTAAAATTAAACTGGGATCGAGGGTTTTGACAATACCCTTTAAAGGCAGTCGTAAATAACCAACAGATTTGGGTTGTTGACTTTGGCTGCCTTGAGATTGCGTCTCTTGTTGCCCACAACCGTTTAACATTGTGGTGATTAAAAAGAAAAGCGTTAGAATTTTAATGAAATGAGACATATTAACCAAGCCTTTTGTTATTCAATTGATTATTTAAAATAGTTTGATAAGAACATTGTCGTTTTCGTACCCACTTTTATCTTAAAATGATTTTAATTGATACTCAGATAAAATAAAATATAAACTCAAGAGATAGAAGTCAGGCCTTATTCGTTTTGATGTTTTAAAGGATAGAACGCTGATAACACTGATTATGGCCTGATTTTCATTTGATATAATCAATACTCTTAGGCAATTCCAAAAAATAAAATACCCAAAATAACCACACTACTACTATGTATACAAATCTTATGTAACAAACTGTCTGCTCACGCAGAGCCGCAGAGAATGAAAGAAGATTGATTAAAGGTGTGGGTATTTTAATTTTTTGGAGTTACCTTATGTGATTTTAAAATGGCCAATTAGTTTATTATAAATAGTCATTTTAGTATTCACTATTCGTTATTCGCTATTTGCTCGGAAATATTTATATTATGCCAACTCAACGCTTATACTGCAATCAACTGAGCTTAGTATTACTGATTTTCAGTTTTTCTCAAGCCCTCATGGCTTCTCAAGATTGTGACTTAGCCACCGATTTAGTGTTCCGGGCTTATCATTTACATAGTCAAGGCCGTGCGATTTCTCAGCAAAAACTGTTATTTTCAAAATCCTTGCAACTTTGCCCCAATAGGCCCGATGTCCATACCACCTTGGCTTCTTTGTTGTATAAACAAGGGCACTATTCTGAGGCCGTTCATCATTACAAGCAAGCCCTAAGATATGACAAAAAATTTTATAAGGCTTGGCACGGCTTAGGAGAGACTTATTACAAACAAAAACGTTTTCCACTCAGCCTAGAAGCGCATTTACAAGCTTGCAGTGCCCTGACAGATTCCAAAACACAAGTCATGGCACTGTTGAAAAACAAGCGTTATGCCTTTACTGGCAAAGAGGAATTGATTGAGCGAGAGAGTTTATTGGTTTTATATGATGAACAACGACGGCAGCGTCTCAATAAAAAAATTTCTGATTGTAAACTGTATGACATGGAAGTTTTCCCCAAACACATCTTCATCAACTTGAGATTTGGGCTGAATGAGGCCAAGCTACCTCCTTCGAGTGAAGGCCAACTGGATGAAATTGCGGCCGCATTGCAAAAACTGGATTCTTCAATCATTACCATTCATGGACACAGTGACAGTCAGCAGTTTTGGTATGTGAAATCGCTCAAAAGAAGGAAACAACTCAATCAGGAATTATCCTTCGAGCGTGCAACAAACATTGTAGCCGCTTTAGTCTATCGGGGTATTTCAGAAAAACGCTTTGAAATACAAGGGCATGGTGATCAATTACCCCTACGACTTCCCTTATTAGATGCTTCAGTATTAGCCTTCCAGCGGCGAGTGGAAATAGAAGTCATGCCAGTAATCACTCAAGAGTGACAGGGACAAGCATGATTTTCAAACCCAATTTATTTTGCCGGTTGATTTTCAAACCCAATTTATTTTGCCGTTAGCTTTTCGTTCTAAATTTAATTATGCCGTTAGCTTTTCGTTCCAAATTTATTTTGCGATGGGAATGGAATGTGCCCATTCCCAAAAAAAGGCTCATTATCAATCTTGGCCTTAGCAATAAATGAGTAATATAAAAATAACGGCAAAATAAATTTTGCACTCCAAGCTAATTGTTGATATTAATTGTTGATATTAATTTTTTGGCGTAGCTTCACAATATAAAGGCTCAAATCAATCACACCCAATAATGAGACATTTTTTATTTCATAATTTCCGTTTTATCTTTGCCTTGGATCGTTGGATACGGCTACGTTTTACCAAGGCCGGTCGCTTAGTCTTGGGCAGCTTGATTGCCGCTGGCGTGTTTAGCGTTGATGCTCAACAAACTTTGGCTTATCAATTATTTTCCCTATTACTGGCCTTATTATTGTTAGCGATGCTCAGTAGCCGATTTTTTCGTGTGCGTTTGACTGCGCAACGCGATTTGCCACAGTTTGCAACAGAGGGGGAGACGCTGCATTATCAGGTGCAGGTACTCAATCATACCCATAAACTCCAACGAAGTTTAACATTGATTGATAATGTGAAATGGCATCCGCCGAGTTTTGAAACCTTTTTACAGGCAAAAGAGCCAGGGCATGAAAAACGTAATGGGTTTGATAATTATGTGGGTTATCCACGCTGGCTTTGGTTAATGAAAAGGCGTAAAGGGGCCGAAATTGCCGAACAAACTTTGCCACCCATTCCCCCCTTTTTTTTAAGTCAATCTGAAAAACCACAACAGGCTAATGCGTCGTATTCAAATTTTGAGGCATCATTGACTCTTAAAATGACGCTGACTCCCTTACGCAGAGGCTACGTGCATTTCACCAGCATGACGTTTACCCGTCCCGATCCTTATGGTCTTTTTAATGCCCTATATACGATAGATTTGCCTGATAGTTTATTGGTTTTGCCTAAACGTTATCCTGTTGGATCGCTTTCACTTTCTGGCACACAAAAATATCAACGCGGCGGGGTGCAATTAGCGATGTCAGTTGGTGATGCTGAGGAATTTGTTTCTTTACGCGAATATCGCCCAGGCGATGCCTTGCGACAGATTCATTGGAAAAGTTGGGCAAAAGTCGGGAAACCTATCGTAAAAGAATATCATGAAGAATTTTTTGTTCGCCATGCCTTAATTTTAGACACGTTTACACAGCAAGCGCATGGCGAGCTATTTGAAACCGCAGTGTCTGTAGCCGCCTCTTTTGCCACGGCAAAGCGCAGCCAAGATGTTTTATTAGACTTAATGTTTGTGGGTACGCAAGCTTATTGTTTAACCACTGGACGAGGTGTCGGGCAAACCGATAAATTGTTAGAAGTCTTGGCTTGCGTTGAAGCCTGTACCGATCACCCTTTTAGCCAATTGTATCCCTTAGTCATGGCACATTTAGCTTCCCTCAGTGGTTGCTTGTGTATTTTATTGAATTGGGATGAGTCGCGCCAACACTTGGTACAGTTATTACAAAATGCCGGTATCCCGATTTTAGGGGTTGTGATCAGTCAGACTGAATTAGAAATTGATCATAACCGATTTCCGCAAGTACATGTTTTACAGGTTAATGCAATTGCGGAAGAGTTGTCTCAACTTTAGTTTGCTTTACGTTCCAACTTTAGTTTGCCCTATTCTTAAATTTTTCAACAATAACAAGTTATAATAAAAAAATATCAATGACAAACTAAAGTTTTTCGAGCGAAATTCGGAAGGAAGTCTGTACGGAAACCAACAAACTAAAGTTTGTACGGAAATCAACAAACTCAAAATAAAAAACATGAATCCGCCTCTCGGTTTATTAAGTTGTGTACTCCTGTTTTGGGGTTGGCAAAGCCATTTACTCCCTTTTGCTATACCCATGGCAATCATTTTAGAAGGGGCACGTTGGGTCAACTGGCGCTGGGCCTTATCAGATAAAGACTTTAATCGTGTCACCGATCTCACTTCATTATCATTTATCATAGCCACCCTTTATCTCATCATCCAAGAATCCATTCAGGGTTTAACGACTTTACTGAACTGGTTGCCGATGTTGTTTTTCATACTGATAGCGGCCCAAATGTATAGCACTCAAGGCGCAATCAAAATGAGCAGCTTATTTTGGTCACTACGTCGTTTTGATGCAAAAGGGGGCACCCCTCACCCTTACGCCCGTGTGCAGATCAATCTCACTTATCCCTATCTCATGATCTGTTTACTATCTGCCAGTGTTGGTTACCATGCCTTGTTTTTTGTTGGAGCCTGTTTATTGATCGCTTATGGATTGTGGGCAGTTCGTCCACAACGTTATTCTGTCGCCATTTGGGCAGGGTTATTGATCATGGCAGCGACACTGGCTTATATCGGCCAATTGGGCATTTACCGTTTACAAATCCAAGTCGAATCGCTCATTTTGAATTGGTTTGAAGATATGCTCTGGGCGGATCGCGATCCCTATCGGCAAAACACCGCGATTGGCGATATTGGACGACTTAAACAATCAGACACGATTCGCCTACGAGTCAAGACAGACTCTCCACTATTACTGCGTGAAGCCAGTTATAATCTCTATTTAAATAGTCTGTGGCGAACTAAAAATGTGCCGTTTACCGATGTTTTCCCCAACATCACTGATATAAACCGGATAAAAGAATCGAAATGGGCATCAAATGATTTTCAATTTACTGAATTGAATGCTATAGCACATCAACAATCACAAATCAGCGTTTCTGCCTATCTTCGCCGAGGCAAAGGCATGTTAGCCTTACCGCATGGCACTTATCAAATATCAAAACTGCCCATACCCAGCTTACAACAGAATGATTTTGGTGCCGTTAAAGTCGAAAATGGGCCAGGATTGCTCAAATACACCGCCTCTTTCACTCAAAAAAACACACCATTAGATAGCGCGCCAAGCGAATATGATTTACACTTGCCCCGCAATGAAAAAAAACACTTGATGGCCTTATCAACTCATCTCGGTTTACCGCAACAAACGCCACAAGAAATATTGAAAACAGTGACCGAATTTTTCAATGATTTCCAATACAGTCTCACGCTGAATGCAGCGAAACAAAGCGAGATCACACCATTAGACTATTTTTTACAACACAGCCGCACTGGACATTGTGAATACTTTGCCACCGCAACCGCGTTACTCTTACGCACCGCAGGTATTCCATCACGCTATGCCTCTGGCTATGCTGTTGAAGAATTTAGCGATTTAGAAGAAATTTATATAGTGCGTCAACGCCATGCTCACGCTTGGGCACTCGCCTATATCAATGAACGCTGGCAAATCGTTGACACCACCCCAGCGGCTTGGATTAGCTTAGAAGAAGAAATGGCCGCTTGGTGGAAACCCATTTATGATTTAGGGTCTTTTTTAGCTTACCAATTTTATAAATGGCGTTGGCAAAACAGCCAAGGCTCTAATCAGTGGCTACTGTGGTTGATTTTACCCTTGGGCTTAATACTGATATGGCGACTGTATACCCGACAAAAGATCAGTCATTCATCAAAACAGTCAGTTCATAACATAAAGAGAACCGCGATAGCCGGAGCGGATTCGCCCTTTTATCAAATCGTGCAACAATTAAACACGGCTGGTTACATTCGCCAACCAGGTGAAACCTTAACAACTTGGTTAAAACGCATACCAGCCTCCGTTTTACCCAAAAAAGAGATACACACTATGCTAAGCCTACATCAACGTTATCGCTTTGATCCTAACGGTATCAGTCCACAAGAACGCGCCAAACTCACAGCTTATGTTAACCAAAATTGCGGCTTTACGTTCCAACTTTAGTTTGCGACTTTACGCTCCCACTTTAGTTTGCTGGTTTTTTACGAGAGTTTTAGCAGAAATAGAATGAAACTAATGTATAACGATGAGTGGTTGCCCCAGGGTCATTTTTTTGGAATGGCCTAATCATTGATAACTGATAACTGATAACTGATAACTGATAACTGATAACTGATAACTGATAACATGAACTTAAATACGCCACTTATTCTCATTGTTGATGATAGCCTAACTAATCTGACTTTATTGAATGCTGTTTTACAACAAGATGGTTTTCAAGTTGTGTTAGCCAATAGTGGTGAAAAAGCTTTCGCATTGGCACAAGAAAAACAACCGGATGTCATTTTGTTGGACGTAGAAATGCCCGGTTGGAATGGTTATGAAACCTGTAAACGTCTTAAAAAAGAGCCCCTTTTAGCACAGATTCCCGTTTTGTTTCTGTCTACCCTGAACAAAGCCGAAGATAAACTACGTGCTTTTGAAGCAGGCGGTATTGATTATGTACATAAACCTTTTCAAGAAAAAGAATTATTGGCGCGGGTACATACTCATGTTGAACTCTATCGTCTGCGTGAAAAATTGGAACAGAAAATCGCTGAACAAAATCAAGAAATATTAGCTTATGCGACGCAATTAGAAAAAAAAGTGGCCGAACGTACAGCTGAACTGAATAGTGCTAAAGAAATCGCTGAAACCGCTAATCTGACTAAGACTCGATTTCTCGCTAATATGAGCCATGAACTGCGTACCCCAATGAGTGCCATTATTGGCTACAGCGAAATGCTGATAGAAGATGCAGAAGATTTAGAAATGCTCGATTTTTGCGATGATCTCAAAAAAATTCGCGTTGCCGGTAAACATTTATTAGGCCTAATCAATGATGTCTTAGACATCTCCAAAATTGAATCAGGTCGAATGGATTTGTACTTAGAAACCTTCCAAGTCGAAACACTGGTTAATGAGGTGATTGCAACCATTCAACCGCTTGCTGATAATAAAGCGAATCACTTGGAAATACATCTGGTTAAGCCGTTAGGAGAAATAACGGCTGATTTGACCAAAACGCGCCAAATTTTGTTCAACCTATTGAGTAATGCAACTAAATTTACAGAAGACGGCATTATTTGTCTTCAAGTTAAGCGTGAAGCGGCTCACGAAGGGCTGATGAGAGAAGAGAGTATTTGCTTTTGTATTAAGGATGAAGGTATTGGTATGACTCCAGAACAACAACAAAAGCTCTTTCAACCCTTTAGCCAAGTTGATGCGTCTACTACACGCCGTTTTGGTGGTACCGGTTTAGGCCTCGCGATTACGAAGCAATTCACTGAGATGATGGGCGGCCAAATCAGCGTAGAAAGCGAATTTGGGAGCGGTAGCCGATTTTCGGTTTATTTGCCAGTACAAGTGAATCTTGAACTGGTGACATTGCAGCAACCCAAAAAAGCACAATTCGATAAACTCACAACTGAAGTTCATAGCATTGTTCTGGTTATTGATGACGATAGCATTACGCGAGAATTGTTGAAAAATTACCTCAGTCAACTGGGTTATTCAGTTGCCGTAGCAGCCGATGGAGAAACCGGCATCAAACTGGCTAAAAAATTACGTCCAGATGCCATTTTACTTGATGTCAGAATGCCCGGTATGGATGGCTGGCGAGTACTGTCTACGCTCAAAAAGGACTCATTATTGTCAGACATTCCTGTGATTATGACCTCCATTGAAGAAGAACTTAATCAAGGCTATGCGCTTGGTGCAACCGATTACCTCGTCAAACCTGTAGAAAGTAATCAATTAGGGGCTATATTAAATAAATACCATGTTGGGGATGAATCACAACGTTTAGTCATGGTTGTTGAAGACGATGTGATAAACCGCGAACTCGTTGCCAAAATCATCAAACAAGAAGGTTGGCGCGTATTCAAAGCAGAAAACGGGCGCGTCGCTTTAGAACATCTTGAAGACAAAAAACCCGCCCTGATTTTATTAGATTTGCTGATGCCAGAAATGGATGGATTTGAATTTGTTGCCCACTTACGCCAAAATCCAAAGTGGCGTAACATACCGGTTGTTGTTTTAACCTCAACCAAACTCAGCACAGCCGATCAAGCGCGTTTACAAGGTTATGTCGAAACAATCTTTCAGAAAGAAAGCTATAACCGTGACGACTTATTGGAATTAATTCAGAAACAAGTGGCCACCGCCGCACAAAGTCATTTACAACAAGAACTTGAAAATAAGGGATGGACAATTCCAGCTTTGCCAAAAAATGTAGTCTAATCAAATAACGACAAGGATTGGGTATAAGAAAGGATTAAATCTGAGTGTGCTTTCGGGCTAATCCCTTTTTATAAACAATCCTTGTCGTTATCGTTTTTTTTATCCTGCTCAAATCAAGAGATAACCCATGCCAATCGCCCCCTTAAACAACCAAGTGGTTTTTAAAAAACTGCTATCAGATGAAGAAATTCTGAAAGCCTTCATCAAAGACTTTTTGGATATTGATATCACCCCACAATCCATTGAAGTTGAAAAAAAGTTTATTCCACCCATCGGCGGCGTCGATATTGAAATTGATATTTTTGTTGATGATCCAACCCACCGCCTAGTCATTGAAATCCAACGTGAACGCTATGATTACGATTTTGATCGTTTTTGGCATTATCATATCGCCTCGCAGTTAGAATTGGTTAAAAGCCACAAGGACTATAAATTAGAACGTACTGTCTATAGCATCGTTTGGTTCACTCGCAAAGTACGTGAAAAGCAATACCAACAGAGTTTGATGACGACTAACCAAGTCACAACAACGGAACATGGGCAATCCATGATACTGTATCCCCACCAGTTATTTTTTCTTAATCCCTTTTATCTGAACGATAAAACACCCCAAGGATTAAAAGACTGGATGACTTTAGTCGTGGAAAGCGTCAATAACCCCCGCACTCCCAATATCAATTTGCACAGGCCAATTATACAAAAAGCGGCTAAGTTGATTGACGATGATGGCTTAACGCCCCAAGAACGCATGGATATCATAGATGAACGCGACTATAATAATATGCGTCGCAATGAGTTTCAACAAGGTAAACAGGCAAGAAACATAGAAATTGCCCAAAATTTGTTAGCAGAAGGTGTTGAACTGACATTAATTGCAAAAACCACTGGCTTGTCTATTGATGAGTTAGAATCCTTAACTTAAGTACTGTAAACCGGCATTGATTTCCTCGGTTACTTTAGACCATTTTTCCATTTCATGGAATTGTTTTTCAAGACTGCTTCCAAGTGTCACTAACGCTTCGCCCAATTTAGAAATGTCATCTTTCTCAGGTTCAATGGGCAACTCAACATTAAAATAACCCTCTTTCATAGCCAGGGTAACATCATAATATTTAGAAATTCTGTCATCATTCATAAATATAACCGTCATGTAGAGACGCGATGCTTCGCGTCTTTTCTAGGTTTCGACGCGATGCCTCGCGTCTGTTCTATGTTTCGACGCGAGCCCTCGCGTTTGTTTGGTGTGATAGAGACGCGAGGCATCGCGTCTCTACTTTATTAATAAAGCACTTTGCGCGATTTCAAGCAAAGTTTTGTCTAACAGCGTTCCAAGCGGCGTTTTGATTCTCTGTTTTTTGAGTAATTTTTTCAATATGAGCAACAAAGCTTGACGACTATTTTTACCATTCAAATGAGGCACTAATGCTCTACTGATAGCACTGAGCTCAATAAACTCACACCGTAAATTAATCAAAGGGTGTTCCCCTTGCGAAGCCAAAAAGCGGGCCAATGGACTGGCTATCGGATGCGTACTGAGCGTCGTCACAAATGGGGGAGAATCGATCAGCAATTCTATCGCCTCTCGGTTATAAAGCGCCCCTAATTCTTCAGCAAAAGCGTCTCGCAAAGCCGATAAATCCTGATACGATTGTGGTAACTGTTGACAAACATATTGGAAGAGAGCTTCAAAATAAACAGATTGCGGATAAAGCGTCGTCAAATAAGTCATAGCCGCTTGAATCAGGGGCTGTTTAACCGTGATCAGTTCACCATCGGCTTTTTTAAATTGAACCGAATCCTCATATTGCCCATTAGCCGGTGTCTTTTCCGCCAGTAAAAAGGCAGCAATATAACAAGAGCGTATGCTTTTACAATCAACTTCCCGATGAACCGAGCTATTTTGATGACAGAGCACTGTCCGACGTAAAGTGCGATTATAAAAGAAATCCAAATATTGTTCCTTTTTAAAAAAGTCCTCTTGAAACAGTTCCGCCATCGCCTCAACGACTTCATCGGGAAAAGACAACATTAAATAATGCCGAAATTCAATATCAGTGACATAAGCTAAACCGTGTTGCTCGGCTTGTTTAATAAATTGATGAAAATAAACAGGATGATTCTCTTCTTCTAAGAGATCATGGTATAAATAATTATCCTGTAGAGTTTGTAATTGCTGCGATTTTTCTTGTAAGAGCAAATCAAAAGGTTCATTACCCAGTTGACGGAGCTTAGCCAAAAACCGCACAATGCCTTTCGCCTGCATCATCTGAACTGAAAAAGGCAGATCGGGCAATTGTTCCGTGTGATACCGCATCAAATCCCGCATAACCATTTCTAGATACCAACCGGGATAAACATTATAGCTGATATAAGCCATACCATTAGGGGCTAAATGACGCTGAATAATCTCTAACACCGTGTCTTGCCTCTTTTTAGGCACCCAAGAATACACACCATGAGCAATAATGTAATCAAATTTTCCCAAAGAGGCCTCGATCTCATTAAAATCAAGTTGTTTGAGGGTAATATTAGCGAGTTTAATCGCCTCTATCATTGTTTGCCCCTTTGTAATGTGTTGAACCGAGAAATCTATCCCCAATAATGAAGCCTGTGGCAAACTCTGAGCAATAGCAATGATATTAGTCCCATCCCCACAGCCTAATTCCAAAACGCGGCAAGTTGCCACGAGAGGCGGTTTGAGTCCAAATAGCGTTCCTAAAGTAGCCAGTTTACTTGGATGAGTATCAGTGTAAACCAGAGAAGGATAGGGTATGTCATCATAAGTATTCATATCAGTGGATAAAAGGATAAAAGTGTTTTAGATCAAAGGATTTTATAGAGATTAGTCTCAGTCAAAACCAAAACATCAATGAGACTTGTTTTTTTGGGTTTGATAGTGAAGGGGGTCTGTTTATTTTATAAAAAAGAGTATTAAAAAAATTAACGATTCGTATAAACTTTTTCGGCGACTAACGTTTTAATTGCCCAATATTGGGTATGTTTTGTATCAGTCATGATGTTCTAACGTAAAGTGCGATTGTAAAAATCTAGGTATTGTTCTTTGATTAGATGTAGGGGCAATCCCTTCTGCTTGCCTTCATGCTTACTCGAAACGATAGTGTTTTGGACGACGATCCTGAAAAAGAGCCCATTCTGTTCTAAAAGCGCGGATTTCATCTAGGTTAAAACGTGCGGTGATAACGGTTTCTTCATCTCGCGGGGCGATACAAATCATTTCACCTGTCGGGCCGGCAATAAAGGAAGAACCATAAAAGGTTAATTCGCAAGATTCGCCCGTTTCTTGACCGATACGATTAGAAGCAATCAGTGGCATGACATTGGCGGCGGCATGCCCTTGCATCACGCGTTGCCAATGTCCAGATGAATCCAATTGAGGTGCATCTGGTTCTGATCCGATTGCGCTGGGATAAAAAAGTAATTCTGCACCTAATAAAGCCATAGTGCGCGCCGATTCGGGAAACCATTGATCCCAACAAATCCCAACACCTATGACACCATAACGTGTTTTCCAGACTTTAAAACCGGTGTCGCCTTCTTTAAAATAAAATTTTTCCTCATAACCCGGGCCTTCTGGAATATGGATTTTGCGATAAAGGCCTAATTGTTGTCCGTCATCATTAATCATCATGATCGAATTATAGTAGCCATTATCGCTGAATTCAAAAAAACTGATTGGCAATATCACTTTGAGCTTTTTAGCTAGGCGACTAAAACGGGCTAATAATGGATTATTTGCGACGGGTTGCGCTAAGGCAAAATACTCTGGTTTTTCATCTTTACAAAAATAAGGCGTTTCAAATAATTCTGGTAGCAAAATCACTTTGGCATCTTGTCTTGCGGCGCTGCGAACTAATGCTTCTGCCTTATCAAGATTAGCAGCCTTATCCCAAGTGCAGGCCATTTGAATAGCGGCGACAGTTAGAGTAGACATCTTTATTGATTATCAGTTATCTTGGAATCAAAAAATAGAAGGCTGATATGTCACGCAAAAGTTGAGGCCAACAAAAACTTATTGCGTGACATGCTGATTTATCATGATTTCGCTTTGCGAACATTCGGTTCCGCTGATTAAATTTTTAATAATGATTACCCTGCTTTATTGATAATCGCTTCAACGAAAAATACCTGTGTTTCTATACGCGGTATGGTTAGAAAATTTTTGACGCTCTCTCTCACTTGAGGATTGCTTTCGATGTCTGGAATCATACCTCTGAGTTTGAGTAAGCTATCTTCCAAATCTTTGAACTCAAAAACCAGTTTGAGCCTCTTTGTCTTTTTGATTTCAGCATGTTCATCAAGAAAACAAAATATCTCAATCCAAAGATCGGGGGTTTCTATAGCTATCATTCTGCCTTTGCGTGCGGCTTCTGCCAGCCGAAGGATATGCCAATAATCATCATTGATGCCGCCTATATGATCGCATAGGATCAGTTTAGTGTGATCCTTGGCTATCCGCAGAATCTCTTGTAAGGCTTTTTTAAAGTCTTCAATTGTTGTCAGTTCACTGAGAGCGTATGTTGTCATAATCGTATCTGCACTGTTATCGGCTATAGGCAGATTTTGTGCTGTACCTGGCAGAAATCGACAGTTGTTTAGTCCAAGTTGCTTGGCCCGTTTTTCAGCTTCTCGTCTTTGAAAATCAATCGGTTCGATTCCCAAATATTCTGTAAAGCCTTTAATAAACGGAAGGAAGGGGCCTTCTCCACATCCAATGTCCACAACAATGCCTTTAAGTGCTTGTTGTGACATTTCATATTCTGAATCATCCCTTGTACAACAAGACATTAAATCTAAGTAAAGGGGATTAGAATATTGTTCAAGTTCTTCTGTCACTTTTAATTTTCTCCTGTTATCAGTTATCAAAACCGTGATAGGTTATTTTTGATTCGTTCACAGCAAAGAGTTTGATTTGAAAACGCCTTGAACATCGTAAAATGACACGGCAGTCTAATGCGCTGGCAACTTAAACGTATAAAGATAAGCTTATTGAGTCATGTTAAGCAGAAAGCTTTTAGTTTTTGACACGATTATCCCCAAAAAATGATTCGCTATTTGTTAAAATAGTCTTATTCTACAGAAAAATTTTGAAGAATCTAATTCGCTAACTTGAACATCAAGTCTTTAAATGGCGCAACAATCAATAATTACCCTATTAATTAGAGTTGTCATAAAATAAGGGGATTGTGAATTGTGTTTTTATTAGCAAAAAAATTATTTACGGACAAGTCTATTTAACTAACAATATGATATATCTTGAAGTCAGGGCGTGTCAAAAACAAGCGATTCTAAATTATCGCATCTCCTTGAAAAATAGACATGAGCATGATTTTAATATAGATTACTCAGTTTTTGTTAACCTAAATGTGAAGAAGAAATGAATCATTTTACCACAACATTAAACAAGTCAAATTTGTCTGGCCGCATGAGCAAGCTTTATATTCTTGCGCTAAGCGTTATAGCCATGCTAACAGTAATTGGGTATTTTTTAATTCACTGGGCATTGTACCAGCAAAACAGTAATGCACACGTCATCAATATTGCGGGACGACAACGGATGCTCAGTGAAAGCATAAGCAAAACGGCCCTTCTCATTCAGATCACGACTGACACTGATAAGCGGCTCAAGCAAGTTGAAAAATTAACAACAGGACTTGATTTATTGGAACGTTCTCATTATGGGTTGCAAAAAGGGAGTGCTGATATAGGCCTGTCAGGTCAAAACAGTATGACAGTGATCGGACTGTTTACTGAGATGCAAGCAAACTACCAGGCGATGAAAACAGCCGCTCAACAAGTGTTGACAAGCACTGCTCAAAACGTTTCTTATTCTGCACATTCTGTTGAACTATCGGCGCTTGTAGAACACCTTGTCACTGAACAGGCTTATTTTGTTCAGAAAATGGATGCGATTGTCTCTCAATATGAGACTGAGGCTTTAGCTCAACTCAATCAAGTGAAACAAATTGCTTTTATTTTAGCCGCGCTTATTTTTATCGTTTTACTACTTGAAGGCTGGTATCTATTTCGCCCCGCAGTTCGGCAGCTTGAACAAACACTGCAACGGTTAGTGACTATTGAGCGTTTTCAGGAACAAAAAACATTGCTACAAACGATTTTGGACTATTCCCCGTCGGCTATTTATGTCAAAGATCTCCAAGATAGGTATATTCTGATTAACCGCGTCGTTGAAAACGTTTTGAAACGCAATAGAAAAGAGATTATCGGCAAAACGGGCGACGAGTTGTTGCCAAAACCAATCGCGGATCAGTTTTATGCCAATGATCTCAAAGTCATTGAGGCTAAATCGCCCCTAAAATTTGATGAAGCGTTTTCCCAAGACGATGGTTTACACCACTATATTTCAATCAAGTTTCCATTGTATGACGTAACGGGAGAACCTTATGCCATTTGTGGTATTTCCACCGATATCACTGAGCATCAGCAGATGAAAAAAGCACTGTGCAAAAGTGAAGCAATGTGTAAAACGGTGTTAAATGCTATTCCAGAATCGGCGTTTTTTATAGATAACAAGGGTATTGTTTTGAGTGCTAATGAAACAACAGCACTGCGGCTAGGAACAACATTGGATAAACTGGTTGGTGCGAATGCTGACGATTTTCTCTCCTCAGCTCTTGCAGAAAAGAGCAAGGCAGAGAATGGATTTCAGAATGCTAAACCGATTCGTTTTGAAGAAGTGTGTGATGATCGATATCTTGATAATTTGATTTCTCCCGTGGTAACTGAAGATGAAAGGCCGTTGAAAATAGCCCTTCTCAGTTTCGATATAACGGAGCACGCGCAATTTGAAATTTGCACACTCAATGAAAAATTAGAACAGTGGGTTGTTCAACGTACTACCCAATTGGAAGCAAGCGCACTGAAAGCAGAAATCGCATCGTGCAAACAGGCAAATGTAGCGCTTCAAGCAAGTGAAAACCAATTCCGTACCCTGACTGAAATGATGGCTGCGGCCACTTTTATTTGTCATGATGAAAAAATGCTCTATATCAATCCTGCGGCCACTGTTATTACTGGCTATAGCCAAACAGAACTCTTAAAAATGAGTTTACGGGAAATCGTTCATCCTGATTTTAAAGACAAGGTTGAAGAATTTTGTTTAGCCAGCCAATGCGAAGAACAGGAACCACAATGCTATGAATTTAAAATATTAACCCAGCAGGGGCAAGAACGTTGGATTGATTGGAGGGGGCGTTTAATTGAGTATCAAGGCAAAACCGTCATATTGGTAATGGCTTTCGACATCACGGCACGTAAGCAAGCCGATCAGCAATTTCGCCAATTGCTAGAAAGTGCCCCTGATGCTATGGTTATTGTTAATGAACAAGGCAGGATTGTTATTGTCAACGCACAAACAGAGAAGCTTTTTGGTTATCAACGAACGGCATTACTTGGGCAGCCCTTGGAAATACTGATACCAGAGCGTTTACGAACCACTCATCATGATCATAAGACGCATTATTTCAATCATCCTGATCGACGGCCTATGGGTATTGAATTAGAACTCTACGCTTTGCGTCATGATGGTAGTGAGTTTCCAGTGGAAATCAGTCTGAGCCCCATTGAAACGGCAGACCGCTTTTTGGTTTCAAGCACGATTCGAGATATCACTGAACGTAAGCAAGCCGAGGAAACGCTGCGAAATATCGTTGAAGGTGTCTCACCTTCAGTGGGCTCATGGCCAACTTTTCTCAAGTCATTAGTCCTACATCTTGCCAAAACCCTGCAAGTGAAACATGTTTTTATTGCTCTGATATCAGCGGATGCGCCCAATAAAATGAGAACACTGTTTGTTGTTGCTGACAACCAGTTTATCGAAAACGTTGAATATGATTTATGCCATACGCCCTGTGAAAAAATAGTTCAGGAGAAGACATTATGTCGTTATCCCGAAAATGTTCAAGAAGCCTTTCCGCTTAATATTGGGTTGAGAGAAATGGGCATTGAAAGCTATTTTGGAACCCCCCTTTTCAATGCGAATGATTCGGTAGTCGGTTTGATGACGATTATGGATACGAAGCCAATAAGTCACCAAAAACAGGTTGAGTCAATCTTGCAGATTTTTGCGGCACGCGCTTCTGCTGAATTAGAGCGAATACAAGCATTAGAAGCGTTACAACAAGAACGGGCTTCATTAGCACAGCGTGTGAAAGAACGTACAGCCGAATTATCACTGGCCAATGCACAATTGGCTCGTGCGGCCCGTCTCAAGGATGAATTTTTAGCTAATATGAGCCATGAATTACGCACTCCGCTTAATGCCGTTTTAGGGATGACTGAAGTCTTGCAAGAGGGTATTTATGGCCCGATCAATCAGCAACAAACGAAGTCAATTGATACGATTGAAGAAAGTGGCCGCCATTTATTGTCTCTGATTAACGATATCCTCGATCTCGCTAAAATTGAAGCGGGCAAAGTGAGGTTAGAAATGAATCCCTTTTCCGTTCAAGGTGTTTGCCAAGCTTGCTTACGCTTTATTAAGGAGTCAGCATACAAAAAAGGCATTAAAACCTCTACCGCTTTCGACAGTTCAGTGACAATTATTCAAGCCGATGAACGCTATCTGAAGCAAATTTTGCTCAATTTATTGAGTAATGCTATCAAGTTTACCCCTCAAGGGGGCAAAGTCAATTTAGAAGTGCGTGGTCATCTCAAGCAAGGTGTGGTTGACTTTATCGTGTCGGACACGGGAAGAGGTATCGCTGAAAAAGATATGGATAGCCTCTTCAAACCTTTTGTACAATTAGATGGTGGGCTGAGTCGAACGCATGAGGGCACGGGATTGGGTTTGTCCTTGGTTTATCGTTTGACTGAGTTGCATGGTGGCAGTGTTTCTGTTTCAAGTGAGTTAGGCAAAGGCAGCCATTTCACGGTTTCATTGCCTTGGGAAGAAAATACGGTTTTGTCTGCCACGGCTATTGAGCCTTTTAATGCCGAATTACCCACTAAAAGTTTACTCTCAGAGGCCGTTATTTTATTAGTGGATGACAATCCAAGCATTATTGAAACGCTTTCTGACTATTTAACCATCAAGGGCTACTCGCTCATTACGGCCTATAATGGAATACAAGCCATTGAAAAAACGAGAGCAGAAAAACCTGAACTGATTTTGATGGACATTCAAATGCCGGGTATGGATGGTTTGGAAGCGATACGTCGAATTAGGGCTGATGCTGAAGTGGCTACAATTCCGATTATCGCCATTACGGCTTTAGCTATGCCCGGAGATGAAGAGCGTTGTTTAGAAGCTGGCGCTCAGAGTTATTTAAGTAAGCCTTTGAGTTTTAAAGGATTAGTAGAGGAGATTGAGGCACTCTTGTCATAAAGACGCACTGCCGTGGAGACGCACAGCAGTGCGTCTCTACTTAAAAACAGTGCGTAATATGAGTAAAAATCTTTAGTTTTTCAAAGGGGGGTTACGTTAGAGGCATTTTCTCCCATTTTGATTGAGCTTAACATTGCCGGACAAGCATCGCTCAGTTCTATAACTTGCTGAGATAAGGGTTTCAAGAAGTTGCTATCTTGAGCCACATATAAGATATCTTTACCTAAGCCAATGGCAAGAGGATGATCTCGGCGTGCAATGATTATTTGTTCCTCTTTTTCGGCGAAAAGTGCCATAATAATAAAGCTACCATGCAAACGCATGAGAGAAACTGAAATCGCTTCTTTTGGGGATAGACCGATGTCTAAATAGCGATTAATAACACGTAGGAGCAACTCACTGTCGTCAGTTCGATTTTGAAACTCATACCCGATATCCATCAGTTCTTCTCTTAATTCAATGCGGTTTTCAATCTGGCCATTATAGACGACAGCGAGATGTTCATTGGCGTATAAATGGGCATGATGTTTATCCGATTCCTTTTGCTGGTGTTTGTAAGCTATGCCGAAATGACCCTTAAGGGAGAGTTCCGATAGCAAAGCGCGTAAATCCGCCACTTCTTGCCATTCGATACGTCCATCAACGACAGTGGCAACGTTTATCAAATCGTGGGCTGCGTTTTCGACTTCTAATAACTCTTGCTGTAAAGAGGCAAGTAGATTTTTGTCATTCAGAATACCAAAGATACTACACATAATTTATGTTCTCCATTAATAATAGTTTAGTATTTTAATATGTTATATAGCATGATATGGGCCATTTGAGTGATAATTTTATAATATATTGTTTTTAATAATATTATTGAACATCACGAAACGGATTGCTTGGGTTGTTCTAGCAATTTGCAAAGCTATTTCGTAAGGGTAACTTGTGCTTTGCAAAACTGATGGGGGAGGAGAAAGAATGATGGGAATTGAGCATGACATCTCGTATTTTTCCGGAACTCAAATGGCAACCCTACAGATTGCCCTTACCCGTGGTTGAATCGTTTGTGGTTAAAACGTAGGGGCAATAGCTTGTGGTTGCCCCTTATTATATATATTAAAATACCCGAAAATTCATGATTCGGTACTGACAAGGAAAGGGCAACTGGCAATCTGAAGGAAAGGGCAACTGGCAACCTGAAGGAAAGGGCAAGCACAAGGGATTGCCCCTACTGATTAAGCTTGTGGAGAAAATAAGTAGCCTTTGCCCCGAATCGTGCGAATATAAGAGGGGGCTTTTGGAACGATTTCAATTTTATCTCTTAAGCGTTTGATATTCACATCAATACTGCGATCATACGGGATGTATTCATAGCCTTTCATCAAATTCATCAATTTGTCTCGACTCAAAATTTCATGAGGATGAGTCACAAAAATCAGTAATAAGCTATATTCAGTTTCGGTAATCTTGATCTCAAGCTTATTTTTAGTCAAGCGATGGCACGCTGTGTCAAGTGTAAATGAGTCAAAGGTATAACTTTTTAACTGATTTTTCCCAGCAGGTGTTTGTTGTGCAGGCTCAGAATTCCGCCGTAACGAGGCACGCACGTATGCTAATAATTCTCGTAAACCCACCGGTTTCGGCAAATAATTATCGGCTCCCATTTCTAAACCGACAATACGATCTACTTCTTCTGTCGCGGCAGATAGCATTATGATAGCATGTTGATAATTTGCAGCACGTAATCGTTGTGCTAGTAATAATCCGTTTTCGCCAGGCAACATGACATCCAGAATAATTAAATCAACAGCGCGCTTTGATAAATACTGATTCATGGCAACACCATCGTATACGGCATCAATTTTAAAGCCTTGGTCTTTAAAGTAACTTTTGACAATTGTGCACCATTTTCGATCATCGTCAACCATTAGTAACTGTTCATGTTGATTAACCATTTTTAACTGTTTCTCTATATAGATAGACTTGGTAACAAATTATGACAACAAATCATGAATCGGACATTGCTCTGTAACATGAAATGCGAATAAATCGGTTCCCACAATATTAAGTACAATAAAGTGACAATTCAATCCTTGTAGAAAATGGTTATAGCTATTGTGGATTGAAATTGGGTGGTGTGTTGTGAATTAAATAGATTCAAAGAGTTAGAATACAAAACACAACAACGTCTTGAAGCGGTTGAAAGCGTGTTAGAAATACAGGGCGATTGTCGGCCCCCTCAGTAATCTGAATTAATAATGAAAAATGAACAAAAACGGATTAAATCACTTTCAATGAGGATTGTTTTATGATTCATTGATTAAGTACCCGTTCATAAATTGTTCAAAAATAAAATGAATAAAAACAATCGTTTTCGTCGTCAATATACCGAAAAACTTATGTATGGATGGGTACTTAGACATATATTTAATTCAATCCAGTCGCATTACTCAATTGGATGATTTTAGATTTTGAATGACCGGATTTTCGACAGGATTTTCGATTTTAGTGGATTCTTTTGTGTTATTTCGTGTTTTAAAAATCTGACGAAAGACATCAGATGAACTCATTTTTTTTTAGACGCAATATTTATCACAAATGTTCGCTGCTTTCAGAAATGAGTGCTGCTTACTACTCAAACGAAAATATTTTTCCAAAGCATTTGGATTCAAATTATTAATAAATCAACTTGTTATTAATAATGAGGTAAAATCGTTTAGGCTTAGCAGCTATCAGTTTTTCAAAAAAGGGCACAACGTCTCTTATGCCTGTCAATTGACTTTAGATAAACGAATTAGGCTTTTTGATCAATGAAAATAAGTGTTTTGATTTGAAACCCTTATTTTCAACAAAATACAGAGGGTTTTTAATTCTTGAGAAGAAATGATTTATTCGTTTATCCTGTGTTGACGACAGACAATGCGTTAACGCCACTGATAGGGGATCGGTAACATAAGCGGGTTATTTATTATTGTATTGAGTTTAAAACTTTTAAAACACGCGATGAGGACAAAAACTATTTTATATTCAGAGGTTTAAGGAGCATCGTTCCTTAAACCTCAAGAGGTTATTCTATTTTTAAGAATGAAGCATTTTGGAAAAAAGGAAAAAGTAGTTTGGTTTTAAAACGATTTAAGGTCATACTGCTCAGTCATCAATAGGCAGAATGCACATCGAATCCCTACAATTCGTAAGATGCTTAAAATCGTTTTATTGTCTTAAACGAAACTCATTACCTTTCAGGGTTATTTCGTTCTTTCGTCCACAGAAAGTGCTATGCCCTCCTTATAGGGCCAATTCTAATGGAGAGAGAGAAATACAAACTATCAGGGTTTTAAAACTTTTTATCGTTGTCTTAATCAAGAGTGATTGGGATAAAGCTATAAATTTCTCAAAGCTTTTCCTGATCTGAAATGACAATCAATGACTTGGCAGCTAAAAACTTTTGCTCAAAGTGAAAAACACGCGACTATCAGCAACGCCTTTAACATTGTCTAGGTTAGTATCGCTATAACTAACAGAGGCATCAAAATCGGCGATAGAAAAAGAGACCGACGCGCCATAGTAAGTGTAATCCTTACTGTCTTTTAAGTATTGCCTACCGATATAAGCGCCTAAGCCGAGGCCATTGGGTAATGTGTGCCCTACATTGAACACATAGTGATGGGCAGTATCCGCTTTACCAAAAAACTCAGGTGAGTAATCATACGAGAAACCCAACTCTGTTCCCTGTGGCAGAGCATAACCCACGCTGATGTCAAATTCCGTAAAATCATAATTCAAATCACTACCGGCCCCAGGATACATGTAACGAATCGCTTTAACATCATAGCTCAGTCCATAGTCCAGATCCCCGGCATAACCCAAGTACAGGTCCAGTTCAAGATCGGCACGATCTTCCGGTTTGACTGTATTGTCCTCTAAAAACTTGACATTAGAGCCCCAAGTCCCTACATAAATACCGGTCTCATGCTTAATATCAAACCCCCCTTGTGTCGCCCAGCCTTCATCCGTTTGCGTATAACCACGCCAAACATAATCGCTCGTTAAGGCCACATTTGCGCTTAATTCAAAGGGCCCCTCTGCTGCATGGGCAATCGGTAAAGTCAGCAGTAAAGTACCCGCGAGTACCGTTTTACCTGACAATTTCATAAGCTTATTCCTCAGTTATCAGTTATCAGTTATCAGTTATCAGTTATCAGTTATCAGTAAATGATATTTCACCTATACGGGTTTAAAAAATATCACGCCAAGCTCGCTTTGCAAAGCCTTATCCTTGGTGTGCTTCCTACGATCTGTGAGCCTTATTATTTTATAAGGACTTATGGTTAATCGTATAGGTTGTTATTTTTCAAATTAGATTAATTTGAGGTTTAAAAACGGCAACAAAATCATCGCTCGTTTATAATAGTCTCTTTAGCGACTTAAATAAAAATTCAGAGCGATACTTTAGCAGATAAGATTGAAAATGACCTAAACTCCATTTCACATTTCACGTTAGCTAAAGTTTCGCTTCGCGAAAGCGTGAACCGAAGGGAAGCTTCGCTAAATACAGTTTTTGCGCGCAAAAACTTTTGGGTGGAATTTTATATTCGTATAAGATATCGTTTATTTGGGATTGTAATTGATTTGAGGGATGGCATTGTTTTAAAAGCATTTTCAATAACTCAATCAAACACGCGATTATAAATCGGAAGTGCTACTCTCTTCATAAGCTGATGATTTTTAAATGACTGAGCTATTGAAATCGTTAACATAAGAAGAAAATAAGAATTATTGAACCATTATCGCTCAAAAACAATCAAACTCACACAAATGCTTGAAACAACGCTTTATTAACTTGAATAGATTAACATGAATACTGAAACAGAACAACAAATCCCGCCAGAAGAGACATCGGCCGAACAAAGCTCGGCAGAACAAAGCACAGTCGAACAAACCTCGACCAGATCGGCTGAACCGGCCGAACCGGGCTGCCCGGCCGAACCGGCCGAAAAAATATCAACCGATGAAATCTTGGCAGAACAAAGCTTGCCCGAAGAAATCTTGCTTGAAAAAACGTTTGCCGAAGAAATTTTGGCCGAAGATACTGTTGTCCTTGATCTTGCCTCTGATTCAAGATCAGGTAAAACAGAAATGGTCTCCTACCAAGATGTTCTCCCAAATATATTGCCCATTTTGCCTATCGCTAATCGTCCCTTTTTCCCTCATCAGATCATCCCTTTACTCATGGAAAGAGGGCCTTGGGAAGAAACGATTAAACGGATTGCAGAATCTTCCCATAAATTATTGGGGTTAATACTGATCAAAACAGACGACGTTAACGAAGCGACTCCTGATGATTTTTTCCTCATGGGTACTGCTTGCCGGTTGCACCGCATTACGCAGGCTGAAGATAAATTACAAATCGTGGTAGAAGGCCTGCAACGGTTTCGCATTGAAGAATGGGTATCTGGACAAATCCCTTTTGTTGTCAGACCGAGCTATTATCCTGAACTTCGCTCTGAATCTTCAGATGAAGTCAAGCCCTACGTTTTAGCGGTTATTAATACCATTAAAGAGTTATTGCCGCTTAATCCGTTGTATAACGAAGAACTCAAGATATTTCTTCAGCGTTCTAGTCCTGAAGATCCTTCTCCTTTAGCTGATTTTTCTGCCAGCTTGACGACGGCTAACAAGACAGAATTACAGGATATCTTGGATACAACGCCTATTCTGAGCCGACTCGAAAAAGTCTTGTTGCTGCTCAACAAAGAACTACAACAGGCTAAAGCGCAAGTTGAAATTCGCCGGCAAGTCGAAGACAAAATGGAAAAACACCAGCGGGATTTTTTCTTGCGCGAGCAACTTAAAACGATCCAAAAGGAACTCGGTATAGAAAAAGATGATCGCACGGCCGAAATTGAAAAATTCCGGGAACGTATGAAAACACTCACGATTCCAGAAGCGGCACAAAAACGCATTGATGATGAAATGGATAAAATGTCCGTTTTGGAAGTCGGCTCGCCAGAGTACGGCATCACTCGTAACTATTTGGATTGGCTGACTTTAATGCCGTGGGGCAAATTTTCTGAAGACAAGCTGGACATTAAACATGCACGGGAAGTGTTGGATAGCGATCATGAAGGTTTAGAAGATGTTAAAGATCGTATTATGGAATTTTTAGCCGTTGGCAAGCTAAAGGGCAGTATTAGCGGTACCATTTTATTATTAATTGGGCCGCCTGGTGTGGGTAAAACCTCTATCGGTCGTTCTATTGCAACGGCAGTCGGCCGTGCATTCTTCCGCTTTTCCGTTGGTGGCATCCATGATGAGGCAGAAATTAAAGGTCATAGACGTACTTATATCGGCGCTATGCCGGGTAAATTCCTCCAAGCGATGAAAGAAGTTGAATACGCTAACCCGGTTATCATGTTGGATGAAATTGATAAAATCGGTACATCATATCGTGGCGATCCCGCTTCTGCCCTGTTGGAAGTCCTTGATCCAGAACAAAATGTCGATTTTCTTGACCATTACCTTGATATCCGTTTTGATCTCTCCAAAGTGCTGTTCATTTGTACTGCGAATCAAGCCGATACGATACCTGCAGCGTTGTTGGATCGCATGGAAATGATCAAATTATCGGGCTATATCGCCAGTGAAAAACTGCTTATTGCCAAAAAACACTTGTTCAATCGCCAATTAGACCGATCAGGTTTGACAGCTGAACAATTAACCCTCACCGATGAAATCTTATCTCGCATCATTGAAGACTACGCTCGGGAAGCTGGGGTGCGTAACTTGGAAAAACGCATCGGCACGATTGCCCGCAAAGTTGCCCTCAAATTGCTAGAAGGTGCAACAACGCCTATCGAAGTCACCCTAGAGCAGTTATCAGACTATTTGGGCAAACCGGTGTTTGAAAATGAAAAGGCGATAAAAGGTGTGGGTGTGGTTACGGGTTTAGCTTGGACACCGATGGGTGGTGCCACCTTAAGCATTGAATCAAGTTGTGGTCACCACTACACCCGGGGCTTTAAGCTGACCGGACAATTAGGTGATGTGATGAAAGAATCGGCTGAGATTGCTTACACTTACGTGGTATCGCAATGTGAAACGTTTGATATCGAGAAAAGCGTTTTTGAAAAAGCCTTTATCCACCTACACGTTCCCGCTGGTGCCACGCCTAAAGATGGCCCAAGTGCCGGGATTACCATGGCAAGTTCCTTATTATCTTTAGCAAAAGGGAAAAAAATAGAAAAAGAAGTTGCCATGACAGGTGAATTAACCTTAACCGGACAAGTGTTACCTGTAGGCGGTATTCGTGAAAAAGTGATTGCCGCTAGGCGGATTAAAATCTATGATCTCATTATGCCAGAAGCGAATAAACGCGATTTTGATGACTTGCCTGACAATGTACGGGAAGGCGTGAATGTGCAGTTTGTGAAGGAATATAAGGAAGTGGTTAAGCTGTTGTGGTAAATTTTTTGAACAAGTGAAAAAAGGGGCAACCCTTACCACCTATCAGTTTCTAAAAAAGGCTATTTTTCTTCAACACAGAGAACACAGAGTATCACAGAGTACCACAGAGTATAAGTATAATATTTTTATCATATATACTGCACGCGGGCACAACTGAAACTTTTATGTAGGGCAAAAAGGCAAAATATTTGCCCACCATCCTCATTAGAAGAGTTCAGTTTATTCCCGTGCTGAGTATAAGTAGGGACACATAAATCTTTTAACATTTTCTATATATAAGAATTTTGTTAAAAACTTTTGCTGATCTACATATATTATATGAAATCCGGTATAACTGTGTGTGTTTTATGCCCTCGAATTTGAAAACGGATAGGTGGTAAGAGGGGTTGCCCTATTGCTTCGAGCCGATTGGGGGATTTTGGATTTTGGCATCACTAATCCGTTGATGAATCTGCGATATTAATTCATCTCGTTGGTAATCTGCCTTTTGAAAAATGCTCTCGACATGCCGATTTAAACTCGCTTGTTCCTCGGGACTGAGATTTCTTGAAGTCAATACCACAACTGGGATAGCCTGCCATTTTTCGTTGTTACGCAAATGCTCAATAAATTCAAACCCATCCATGATGGGCATATTCAAATCCAGTAGGATCAAGGCCGGTTTTTTATGTTCAAGATGTGTTAAAGCCACTTCTCCATTTTCGGTTGGAAAAACTTGCAAACCTTTATCTTCTAAGATCATGACAAGCATATCACGGTATTCGTCATCATCTTCAACCACCATGACGATATTGCCCTGATGCTCACCAATATGATGTTTCTTTAAAATCAGGGGTAATTGACTATGTATAATGGTTTTATCTAAGCAATCGGTTGCCCCCAAGGCGCTTCCTTTCTGTTCATCACTATTCAAGGAAAGCATAATCACAGGGATATGTGCTAAACAAGTGTCATTTTTGAGTTTGGAAAGCACCTGCCAAGCATTCATATCCGCTTTATGTACATCAAGAATAATCGTATCGGGACGAAGTTTATAAGCCAACTCCATCCCCTTTTTTTCATCGGTTGCTACGGCTACCAAATAACCGAGTTGAGTCAGATCAGTTCTCAGTAGTTCACACACATTCGTATCGTCATCGATGATGAGAATAAGCCCATCTCCTGTTAACAAGTCTGGTATTTCTAGTTCTTCAAAGGCCGATTGGGTTAATTTTCTTTTTTCTGAAACAACTTCTTCACTTTCTCTAGGTAAAGAAAGTACAAATGTACTACCATAGCCAAATTCGCTTTCAAACCAGAGACTCCCTCCTAGCATTTGTGCGAATTTTTGGGTAATAGCAAGCCCTAAGCCGGTTCCCCCGTAACGACGAGTCATGGAAGAATCACCTTGCGTAAAGGGGTGAAATAATTTTTTCTGCTGTTCGATTGTCATGCCAATACCCTTATCCATGACACAAAAAGTCACCCATTCACCATCACGTTTAACTTCAAGCTGAATCGTGCCCTTTTCAGTAAATTTCGCGGCATTACTGATGAGGTTTAATAGCATTTGCCGCAATTTAGTCATATCCGTATGCAAGTTACCCAAATTATCATCAAAAATGAGTTTTAAGTTATTATATTTTTGTTCAACTAAAGGTTGAATCGTTTCCACAACTTCAGTGACAAGCGTGTTCAGTTCAACCGTTTCAAAAAACAAGTCCATTTTACCCGCTTCAATTTTAGACAAATCAAGCACATCGTTGATCAATCCCAATAAATGTTTGCCGGAGTGACCAATTTTGTGCAAATCTGGAATAAAATCGTCTTGTCCTAGCTCTTCCGCCTCTTCTTGTAACATTTCACTGTAACCGATGATCGCATTTAAGGGAGTACGCAGTTCATGACTCATATTGGCTAAAAACTGACTTTTAGCTTGGCTTGCCGATTCTGCCATGTCGCGAGCTTGCTCTGCAAGCGTTAACATACGTTCCGTTTCTTGATGAGCCTGTTTGAGATCAAGGTAAAGTTGTAAATTTTCTAAGGCCGAAGCGCACTGATGAATCATGATATGAATCAGTTTTTGATTGGCTTCATTGAGATAGTGGGCATCTTCTAAGTAGATAAAACCTATCGGTTTGTTATGTACCTTCAGTGGAAACAGAATCGCGCCAGGCGATAATGATTCAACGACTTGTGTCTGTAAAATGCAATCAGAACAAACTTTAACGATTTTCTCAACTTCTGGATTTTGGTTTGGAGCCGTAAATCTACCGGTGCCAGCTTGAACCAACACCTGATCGCCGTTTGCCGTGAAGAATAAGCTATTGTTAATCGTGGAAATCAGACTGGTTTCGCCTAGATTGCACAAGCCAATAATTTGGGTCAATACGCCATTGAGAAATTGATTGATGGATTGAGGATGATACATTTTGGGTGCTGCATCAAGAATCAAAGTCAAGCCTTTTCGATTGGTTTCAAGGATGCTGAGATCGCGATAGGATTTTAAGGCAAGACGCATGGTGGTATACAATTTACTCGCTGTGAGTTCAGTCTTATCTTTGTAATCGTCAATATCGTAACGTTCAATGACCTCTTTTTCTGGGGCCATACCGGGTTGACCGGTACGAATAATAAGTCTAATTAAAGGATATTTGAGTTCATTGCGGATAAAATCAACGAGACGCAATCCGGCATCCTGGGTTTCCATAACGACATCAATTAAAGCGACCGCTATATTGGGTTCAGAGGCTAAAATGTCTTGTGCCTCAATTCCAGAGTTGGCTTGAAAGAACTGTATTTTTTTGCCTGCAAATTCAAAGTGTTTAAGTGCCAACTGAGTCATGGTGTGAATATCAGGTTCATCATCGACAATAAGTACTTTCCAAGGCGATTGTTTTACCAAGGATTTCTTATTAGCCGTTGTTGTTTCGGTATTGCTCCGTTTTTTTTGACTTCTTTTCAATTTCATTGTTATATGCTCTTGAGGTAATGGATAGGCATGTCGCTTAATTCGTTTATCCGCGTAATGAGTTGTACTTAATTATCCGGGTTAAAACTAAATTTTATCACAACCTGTTTTACACTCGTTATATAGATATTCAGATCATTATTTTCAAAGAAAGGCTCGATCTAAAATCAATTTCACGCTTCGGTGCCAAGTAGAGACGCACGGCCGTGCGTCTCTACTTGGCTTTTTGAAATTATTTTTCTGAAGGCGGCAGCGATATAAATATCGTGCCATGCACCAACGCAGTTTCGTTGCCCAAGTTGCCCAAAAACAGGCCAGAAAACATATCCAATTATGAACTTGTGAACTGTTTTTTGAACAAAACTATAAAACTGAACATTCACTGTTCATGCCCGTTTTGAGTTTTACTGATGTTAAAATCTATATAATATTTATGTTTTCCAACAAAGTTTAAAAATATCAAGACTGTAAATTTTATCCCAAAGCATTTTTTCTATTCGCTTAAATGGCTAAAACTTTATTTTTATATTATTGAAAAATAAAAACTTTTACTTTAAAAGGCATTTTTTATGCCATAGTATTTAAGGTATTAATTAAAACAACCTTCTCATAATAATCTGCCTTCGA
>Ga0316201_10000144_pt1 | contig 32444 bp, 32 predicted proteins | sample CS6wburrow_MG_FD_204516 | JGI IMG/M metagenome (GOLD analysis project Ga0316201, IMG submission 204516) | Coastal sediment microbial communities from Delaware Bay, Delaware, United States - CS-6 worm burrow | ecosystem: Environmental > Aquatic > Marine > Coastal > Sediment | place: USA...
TCAGGTGAGGTCGGCGATCAGCGCTTTGCGGATATTATCGGGAACCGGGCTGACCTCGACGCGATAATTATCATGATCGATACCCGCAATCAGCGCCGCACCGGATTTCAGGGCTGCAACCTGTTCTGGAGGTAACTCGAAGCGCAGGAAATGCACGGCCGAGGTCTTCTCATCATCAGCACGCTCGAGGTCTTCGTCTGCAATCGCAAAGACGCGATCGAAGTCGGCGACGTGCACGTAGACCCGGTCCTCGATGCCGACAAGCTGCGTGAGCATCGCGCGACGCTCATCGGCCTCGGGAAACTCGACCATGAAGGTCGCTTTCCAGTTTGATCCATCAGGAATCAGGGGGTTGTAGGCCTCGAGCTCCTCGTTGATGCCGTCGGCTTCGAAGATACGCTCGATACGCAACATTTCCTGTACCTGGTACTGCATGGTCAGGCGATCCTCGAAGTACAGGGCAGCATTCGTGCCGAGATCCAGCCTTCTGTTCTTTTTGTGTTCGAGCACCTTGTCGCGAAAAGCGGAGCGGGTCTCGGCATATTGCTCAAGGCTAAACAAATCGTCGCGGGTTAGTTTATTCATCAGATTCCGTAGGCTTTGCGCAGAAGGCTCATCGGGTTGCCAGCCTCATGATCATCAATATCCTGAACAATCTGCTCCGCGGCCATCGGGCAATCGCTGGCAAAATGATCAGCCTCTGCTTTCTTTAATTTATTGACCACCGGTCGCGCAATCTTCTTCGAGATATCGTGAAACTCTTTCTTGACGGCATAGGTGCCATCATGGCCTGAGCATCGTTCGATGACATCGATGGTGGTGTCGGGTACGAGTTGCAGCGCATCGCGTGTTTTCAGGCCGATGTTCTGCACGCGTAAATGACAGGGTACCTGGTAGGTCACCTTGCCCAGAGACTGCTTGAACTCAGTCTTCAGCTGTCCGTCCTTGTGCCGGGCCATCAGATACTCAAATGGATCAAACATCGCATCGCGAACCTTGATGACATCCGGATCATCCGGGAACATGAGCGGCAACTCCTGCTTGAACATCAATGTACACGACGGAATCGGCGTAACGATATCCCAGCCTTCATCGACGAGCTTCACGAGTGCCGGGACGTTTTGCTCCTTTGCCTTCGCCACGGACTCGAGATCACCGAGTTCGAGCTTCGGCATGCCGCAACAAACTTCCTTCGACGCCAGTGTAACCGCGATGTCGTTATGTTCGAATACAGCAACAAGGTCTTCATTTACAGCGGGATGGTTACGATTGCAGTAGCAGGTTGTAAACAAAGCAACCTTGCCCGTCGTTTCTCCCGCGGCCGTGGCCGCGCTCCCGTCGGCACCTACCAGGCGCGACAATCGCTTCCTGGCGGTTTTCGAGTGAAATTCCGGAACAGGCGCGTTCTTGTGAACACCTAACGCACCTTCCAGCAACTTCCGTCCCGCCTTACTGCGATTGGTCGCGTTGACGACATTAACGACGACCGGGATGCCCGCAAGCTTGCCGACCTTATCGGTCGCGCTAAGAATCCTGTCGCGTGTCGAGACGCCCTTCTCCCTGAAGCGGGCAGCCTTGGCGCGCAGCATCAGGTGAGGAAAATCGACATTCCATTCATGCGGCGGTACGTAGGGACACTTGGACATGTAGCACATGTCACACAAGTAACAATGATCGACAACCTGCCAGTAATCATCTTTCGCGACGCCATCCATCTCCATGGTGTCCGATTCGTCAATGAGATCGAACAGGGTCGGAAATGAATTACACAGGTTGAAGCAGCGGCGACAACCATGGCAGATATCAAAGACACGTTCGAGTTCCTCGAACAGTGCCTTATCGTCGTAAAACTCGTCAGAACGCCAGTCCAGCGGATGGCGCGTAGGAGCCTCGAGGCTACCTTCTCGTTGGGTCATTGGATTAAAGCCGGGCCTTGCGGCCCGGCCCTTCAATGTTGATTAATCGTCGAGCGAGTCCAGAGCTTTCTGGAAACGGTTCGCATGCGAGCGCTCGGCTTTGGCGAGCGTCTCGAACCAGTCCGCAATCTCATCATGGTCCTCATCACGAGCCGTCTTGGCCATACCCGGGTACATGTCCGTGTACTCGTGGGTTTCGCCCGCGATCGCCGCCGCCAGGTTCATCGACGTTGAGCCAATCGGCAGACCGGTAGCAGGATCGCCTGTCTCTTCCAAATACTCGAGATGGCCGTGAGCATGACCTGTTTCGCCTTCAGCCGTGGAGCGGAATACAGCGGCTACATCGTTGTAGCCCTCTACATCAGCCTTGGCTGCAAAGTAAAGGTAACGACGATTGGCCTGAGATTCACCGGCAAATGCGTCTTTCAGGTTTTGTTCGGTTTTGCTGCCTTTCAATGACATTTATTATTCCTCTCGAATCGGTGGTTGGCTTTCTCAGCAGATTAGAATTAATCTAGCAGTCGGTTACTGTATTGACCAACGCAGAGGCTGTCAATCGTGGCTAATCGCATTTTGATTGACGCCCGCCGAGCCTCGCTGTAGCTTAGCGGCGCACCTCGACACGGACCTGAACCCATGAGTTCCACAAAGAAATTCAATCTCGAAAAATCTCTCGCCGACCTGGAAAACCTGGTCGAGGAGTTAGAGTCGGGCGATTTGCCACTCGAGAAGGCCTTAAAGAAGTTCGAGGACGGCATCAAGCTCACGCGCGGCTGCCAGGCTGCGTTGAAGGAAGCCGAGCAAAAGGTCGAGATTCTCCTGAGCAGCGCCGGCGGTGAAGAGCTCGAGGATTTCGTTATTGACGAGGAGTAGCCGGCTCTACTCCTGCATTAGCGTCTTCAGTGCGACGACCGTCGACTCGACACCTTTTGTCACCGACGGCTCCGGCGCGACCTTGAACAGCGGCGAATGATGACTTGCGACCGGCGGTCCGCCCGCAGCTTCTGCATCGAGATCCGTTTGCGGCGTACCACCAATGCTCCAGTAAACGCTGCGGATATCAGGGTTCGCCGTGAACAACGGGAAGTCCTCCGCACCCATGCCTTCGGGCGGGCTGTCAACCACCGCGTCCTCGCCCATCGCAGTAGCCCAGGCGTTGCGCAAACGGCGCGCAAGCTCCGCATCGTTGACCGTGGGAGGCACGCTCTCGTTGGACACGATCACTTCCGGCAGCTTGTCCTCGGGCAGCCCGGCGGCACGACCGATATTGACCGCGATTCGTTCGATTCCTTCCAGCAGGGTTTTGCGCGTTTCCTCGTTGGTGTTGCGCACGGTCAGCTGCAGATGTGCGCGGTCCGAAATGATGTTGTGCTTGGTCCCCGAATGAAACGAACCAACGGTAACGACACCTGGCGCGCGTGGCGGTAATTCACGCGACACCAGCGTTTGCAGCGCGACCACGATCTGGCTGCCAATCAGTACGGGATCCTTGCCGGCATGCGGGCTCGCGCCGTGCGCGCCGACCCCATGCACGATGATATCGACCGTGTCGGCACCGGCATATGCGTCACCTTCTTCGACGGTTATCTTGCCAGCGGGGTCGCCGGCCGAAACGTGAAACGCGAGGGCATAATCAGGTGTGCCAAAACGCTCCCAGAGTTTGTCTTCACGCATGGCACGCGCGCCAATGACACGCTCCTCCGCAGGTTGCACCACCAGCATCAAGGTTCCAGTCCACTCGTCCCTGTGCGCAGCCATATGACGCGCGGTGCCAACGAGGCTCGTGATGTGCACATCGTGTCCGCAGGCATGCATTACAAATACCTCATTGCCGGTAATCGGGTCGATCTGCTTCGCACGGGATGCATTTTCGAGGCCTGACTTTTCTTCGACCGGCAAGCCGTCCATATCGGCACGCATCATGACGAGCGGACCGTCGCCATTTTCCAGCATCGCCACAACGCCCGTGCCACCGACGCCCTCAGTCACGTCAAAGCCCGCGAGACTGAGTTCCATCGCCATGCGACGTGCAGTCTCATGCTCGATCGTGGATAACTCGGGATTGCGGTGGAAGTGATCGAAAAGACCGGCGAGATGCTTGTCGTAGTCCTCCTTGACCGCATCGGTCAGGGCGTCCGCGAATGCAGGCACCGACATCAAAACTGCTACGAGGCAGAGAAAACGTTTGATCATGGGGAAACCTCAATTTGCTGTTAGCGCAGTTTAGCCGCAAATCACCCGGCGTTAACAGATTCTTGGACGTCCGGTTTATTGAGAAGATGAGTACCGTACGGATAATTGCATGGCGAAGTCGGCCGTGGCCTGCGCATTGAGATCTTCGGCAAAGGCAAAGCGCCAAAGAAAAACCCCTGCCCTATAGTCGGCCCCAAAACCGAGCTGCAAGGTATTGCCGCCGATATCATCGAAATCCGTATCAATGTATGACCCTTGCATCGACAATTGCGTGGCGAGCCCGAATCTCTCTGTAGCCTGCCATCGCAAGGCAAGTCCACCATACGGCACGAAGCTGCGTTGCAGCTCGGGCAGAACGTCACCGTCACCCAGTGCAAGCCCGCCGACAAACCCGGACAGGCTCAGGTCCCGCTCGCGAAATGTGTAGACGCGGGACCCATACACGCCGAGTGAAAAGTCAGCCGCGCCACTGCCCGTCAACTCGTCTGGATCACCGGTCGGCAGCTTGACAGAGGCCCGCACCGTCACCCTGCGGAACGGAACCGCCGCAGACAGCTGTATGTCACCGATACCCGACACCGAGGAATCGAGGCCAGCCAGAGTCGTGCCGTTGCTTACATAGGAGTGCCGCAGCTGGTCTTCCGGCCCTTCGCGCCGGGCATTGGATAAACCGAAGAGGTCATGCCAGTCCTTGATGAAGCCGTCGAGGAATCCTCCGGAGTGCCGGACGTAAGGCACGTCAATTCCGAGTTCCAGGCGATCCAGGATGCGCCGCCGTACAGACAACGCAACGGTTGTGGTCTCGCCGTCAATAATGAGCTGCTCTGTACCAGATTCGGTGTCGTCCGCATCATTCATGATGTCGAAGCTCATGCCAACAACGAAGCCCCCCGGACTTGCGACCGCCGCAGTTTGAAATGCGGGCAGACCGTATATCTGGAGAAACGGGTTGTGGTGCCTCAGCGGAAAACTGTCGACGGACTGATCGTCGGCAATCGCTGTTAACGGACAGCACAGAAGAAAAAGGGCAGATACGAGTACACGGCGCATGCCGGAATAATCCACGCGTATAGTGCCGGTTCCTATAGTCGTTTGTACTTAAGTGCTGCAAGTGCAGCGCCCACCGCGATCAGGTGTTGGCGGCACCGCTACCCTGCAAGCGAGTAATCAGGGAGCGCAGGAAGACCTTGTTGAAACGCAACTGACAGGCCGACGACACCTGCTCCATGAGTGTCGAACTCACGCGCAGAATGGTCACCTGGCCATCAGCCCGGATTGAAGCCTGACGCTTGGCGCCGCGAACGTAACTCGTTTCACCAAAGCAATCGCCATTAGTCATTTTGCCAATACTATTACCATTGGCTTGCACCTGGACCGAGCCGGCGACAATGATGTAGAAACGATCGTCGACCTCACCTTCCCGCACAATGTCCTCGTCATCCTTGTACTCGTGCCAGTCCGAGGCGCGCAGCACCTCCCAGATTTCGGCATGCGAAAACTCGTGGAAAAACGTGAGCGACCGCAGCAGATCGAAGTGTTCCTGGTTGTCGAAGCTGTCGTATTTCTGGCGAAGATCCTTGTAGACCCGGGTCAGCTCAGCGGCCATCGAATTGCCCGTGACGAGACGTTTGCCGGGTTCCTTCTGCATCGTCGTCATCACGACGTGCTCGAGCTCTTCGGGCAAATCGTCACGATATGTGTGAATCGGCGGCGGCGTCGCATAGACAATCTGGTGTAGTAACTTTGACAGATTGTCGGCGCGGAAGGGACGAAATCCGGTCAGCATTTCGTACATTACAGCGCCAAGTGAGTAGAGATCGGACCGCGGCGTCAGCTCTTCCGACTGCACCTGTTCCGGTGACATGTAGCTGGGTGAGCCAGCGATTCCCTCGATACGAGACACTTCCGAATCGCTGACGATGGCGATGCCAAAATCGATGATGCGAACATCATTGTCGATCGTCAGCATGACATTGGAGGGTTTGATGTCGCGGTGAATCACGCCCCGACCATGCGCGTAGTGCAAAGCCTTGGCACATTTGTAGATGATCTCTATGACGTCATCGACGCGCAGAAGATTGTCGGGGCGGCAATAGGCTGCCAGCGTACGCGCACCCTGAATATGTTCGGTAACGACATAGTAGGAGCCGTCTTCTTCGCCCGCGTCATAAATCGGCATGATGTTCGGATGCTGCAGCATGCCAACCATGTGCGCTTCGTTGAAGAACATCTTGCGAGAGACCTTGGCGCGCTCAGCATCCTGGTCTTCCTCGATGTTGTACACCTTGATCGCGACGTCGCGACGGTAATACGGATCGTGAGACAGGTAGACGGTCCCGGTGCTGCCCTTGCCGATCTTGTTGATGATGACGTATTTACCGATTTTCTCGGGCACGTCATTCGGGCGCTTTATTTCACTAACCATGCTGGCCATGTTGTCTCACAGTCAAGTAACAAACCATCCGTACAAAGCCAACAGCACTGCGGCATACACGGCGGCTAACAGGTCATCCAGCATAATTCCCAGCCCCCCTCGCATACTGTGATCCAGGTCCCGAATCGGCCACGGTTTGACAATATCCATGATGCGAAACAGAACAAAAGCCAGCACGAAACCGACAATCGATACGGGCGCCAGGAAAAGTGTGACGTACATCCCAACGATCTCGTCCCAGACGATGCCACCGTGATCGTGTACGCCTATGCGCCGCGCACTTTCTCCGCAAATCCAGATCCCGACCAGTGCCATGGCTATCGCAATACCCATTTGGACATATAGTCCGAAATCAAGCGTCAGCCAGAACAGGATCAGGCCCGGTATCGAGCCAAAAGTGCCCGGAGCGAACGGGGCGAGTCCGGTGCCGAAGCCAAAGGCCAGGAAATTAACGGGGTCGGTCAGTACGCTGCGCGACAGATTTTCGGGTTCATTATTCATGCGAAGTGACGGTACCCGGCGTCATCAACTTCCACAAGTTCACCGTTTAGTCGGCAGAGAAGCTCGGTGCCCTCGGTAACAACGCCGATCGGCGTGACATCGTCAACGTCGATATCCGCAGGGCCGGTAAAGAGCAATTCGTAGTCGTCGCCGCCCGTCAGGGCAAACTCGAGCGCTGCATCCCTATCGAATCGATGACGAAGTGCCTCTGACATCGGAATGCGCCCGATATCAATCTCGGCACCAACTCCGCTCGCGTCGAGCAGTTTGCGCAGATCGCCGACCAACCCGTCAGACAGGTCAATCGCCGCACTGGCTTGCCCGATCAACTCGCGCCCCTTAGCCACGCGCGCGCGTGGCCGGAGGAATCGCCGCTGCAGGTACTCTTCGCGCTCGCCGTCCCGAAGCAAAGCAAGACCGGCCGCCGCATCGCCCACGGTTCCCGTGACAAACACTGTGTCACCAACGTTTGCGCCGCTGCGCAGCAGGGCGGCGCCCTCTTCCACGACACCCGTCATGTGCACCGTAGCGACGATTACCTTACCGCTGGTCGTGTCACCGCCGATCAGTTCGACATCATATTCGCGAGCGGCATCGAACAGCCCAGCCGCAAATTGATCCACCCAACTCTCATCCTGGTCGGCAAGCGTTAATGCCAGGGTCATCCAGCGGGGCTTGGCCCCCATTGCGGCAATGTCCGAGAGGTTCACGGCTACTACGCGATAGCCGACATCGGCCGCCGCCATGTCAGAAGGAAAATGCACGCCCTCGACCATCGTGTCGATGACCTGAACCTGTTGTATTCCGGGGGCGAGTTCGAGTACGGCCCCGTCGTCGCCAATGCCGACAATGACATCGGATGCTTGAGCGTCGCGAGCAAAGTAGCGACGGATCAGTTCGAATTCATCCACCTGGCATCCTGTCCGTCTATCTCACAAAGATTCAGCTTGCTGCTGTACCTCGACTTCGCGCAGGGACTGCGCGGCTACATCCAGGCAGGCGTTGATGTATTTATGACCATCGGTCGAGCCGAATCGTTTGGCAAGGTTGACGCCCTCATTGATGACGACCTTGTAGGGAATATCGATTCGCGTTTCGAGTTCGTGTACGCCGATCAGCAGAATACATAGCTCGACCGGGTCGAGTTGCTCGAGCGGTCGATCGATAAGCTTGCCAATCTTCGTCTCGATATCGCCCTGCCCATCACTGATGGCCGGGAACAACTCGTCAAAGAACTCCTGATCGACATGCCGGTAGTTTGTGTCTTCCCTGAACTGCGCAACGAGTTCAGCCGTCGAATGACCCGCAATCTGTTTTTGATATAGCGCTTGCACCATCAACTCGCGGGCGCGTGTGCGGGCGCCTGCTGCTTTCGATTCGGCTTTGTTCATCAGTCTATGCGGCGCAGGAGATTGACCATCTCGATAACCGCCAGCGTCGCTTCCTCGCCCTTGTTGCCGGCTTTCGTACCTGCGCGCTCGATAGCCTGCTCGATCGTGTCGACCGTCAGGACGCCATTACCAATTGGAACGCCATGTCGCTGGCCGGCCGCCGTAATGCCCTTTACGCACTCACCCGCCACGTATTCAAAGTGCGGCGTACCGCCGCGAATTACAGCACCCAGCGCAATGATGCCGTCAAAGCGGCGCGAGGCCGCGACCTTCTCTACAGCGACAGGCATCTCGAAAGCGCCCGGTACGCGAATGATGTGGAGGTCTCCGTCATCGGCACCGTGCTGCCGCAGAGCATTCACGGCACCCTTGATCAGCGACTCAACGATGAATTCGTTAAACCGCGTTGCAACGATCGCAAATCGCGCATCGCGCACGATGAGGTCACCTTCTGTGGTCTTGATCTTGTCCATGATGTGCCGCTTTTTCAGACGTACTCGGTAATTTCGAGGTCGAATCCCGAGATCGCGTACATTTGCTTAGGCGCAGATAATACACGGATTTTGCTGAGTCCGAGATCGCGGAGAATCTGTGCACCCACGCCATAGGTGCGTAATACCGCATCCCCGCTTCGATGGTCCTCGAGCTCGTCGCGGCTCTGCCCCAGCGACTCGACGGAGTCCATGAATTCACGGGACGTTTCCTGGTCCCTCAAAAGCACGATGACGCCAGCCTCCTCTTTCGAGATTCGCTCAATCGCACTGTGCAGCGGCCAGCCAAGGAAATCGCTCTTTACGCCGATAACATCGCCGAGCGTATCCTGCAGGTGTACGCGCACCAGTGGCGCCTCGACAGACCCAAGATCGCCTTTGACCAGCGCCACGTGCACGGACCGATTCACATGATCGTCAAAACACATCAGCGTGAATTCGCCGTGATCCGTCGCTATGGTCTTCTCGGCAATACGCTCGACATTGCGTTCTTTCTCCAGGCGATAGCGAATCAGGTCCGCAATTGTGCCAACGCGAATTCCACGGGACTTGGCAAACCTTTCGAGATCCGGCCGCCGGGCCATGGTGCCATCCTCATTCAGGATCTCGACGATCGCAGCTGCAGGCTCAAGACCTGCCAGCCGTGCCAGATCACACCCGGCTTCAGTGTGACCGGCCCGTGTCAATACGCCCCCGGGCTGCGCCATGACCGGAAAAATATGTCCTGGTTGGCTCAGGTGCTCGGGCGTCGCGCCCTCCGCGACCGCTGCCTGGATCGTCTTCGCGCGATCGTGCGCGGAAATACCAGTGGTGATACCTTCCGCGGCCTCGATTGAAATCGTGAAGTTGGTGGCATGATGCTCATCAGTGTCACTGACCATAAGCGGGAGACGTAGCTGCTTGCAGCGCTCGCGCGACAAGGTCAGGCAAATGAGTCCGCGTCCATGTGTCGCCATGTAATTGACATCTTCGGGCCGGACTTTGGCGGCCGCCATGATGAGGTCGCCCTCATTTTCGCGATTCTCATCGTCTACCATGACAACCATCTTTCCGGCTGCGATATCGGCAATGATCTCTTCAATATCCGAGAAAGGCGTCGCCGCACTCGGGTGGGTTGTAGTGTTGTCAGGCATAACCGTGGGCCTTTAAGAATTCGAGTGAGATGCCATTGCCGTCTTTATCCAGCAAACGTTCAAGATAACGTGCCAGCAGGTCGACTTCGACGTTGACAACCGTGCCTGCGGCGTAGTCGTCGATAATAGTTACTTCGGAGGTATGGGGAATGATATTCAGGTCAAACGTATTGTCCGAAACCTCATTGACGGTCAGACTCACGCCGTCGATACAGACGGACCCCTTCTTCGCCACGTAGCGAGCGTAGTCTTTCGGTATCTCGATCGACAGGCGAATTGAGCGTGCATCTGCCTCGCGCGAAACGACCTGACCCGTGCAATCCACGTGCCCGCTGACGAGGTGGCCACCCAGCCGCTCACCAAGACTAATCGCCGGTTCGAGATTGACAGCGGAACCTGTAGAAAGGCCTCCCAGGGCGGTTACATCAAGCGTTTCGACTGAGACATCCGTGTCAAATCCGTCCTCGTGCAATGCCACCGCGGTAAGGCATACACCGTTCACGGCGATACTCTCCCCCACCTCGTAGTCCGACCAGGGCAGGCCATCAGAGCGCACCGACAGGCGCACGTCGCCGCCGCGCTTGTCCATTGCCTTAATAGTGCCTTTTGCTTTGATAATTCCGGTAAACATCAGACTGAGACTCTCGCCGTTATTCTTGTGTCATCGCCTACGCGGCGCACATCCCTGATATCCAGGGTTCTGCGATCCGCCAGCGCCGACCAGGCCGGCGTCGTAAACATGCCGCGCGTGTTGGAGCCCATTATGTGGGGAGACTGGTAAATCACAAGCTCGTTGATCAGGTCTTTTTCGAGCAGGTAACCCGCAAGGCGCGGCCCGGCTTCGACGAGAACGTCATTAACCTCGCGCTCAGCGAGCGCTGCCAGCACTTCAAACACGTTAACCTGGTCACCGTGCGCCCCGAACGCCTGAATGACCGCGCCCGCCTCTTCAAGCCGCGATCCATCATGATCTCCCGTGTAACAGACGAGCGTGTCACCCGGTAATGCCAGCATTGCCGCGGTCGGCGGCATGCGCAGCCGGCTGTCGAGCACTACGCGCAGCGGCTGCACACCGCGCGTATCGATATGCTTGTCGCGGACGTTCAGCGACGGGTCATCGGCCTGTACGGTACCGACTCCCGTCATGATGGCCCCGGACCGCGCGCGCAACTTTTGCACGTCGTGACGAGCTTCAGGACCCGTGATCCACTGGCTTTCACCACTTTCCATCGAAGTGGCGCCGTCGATACTGGCCGCGATCTTGAGGCGCACGATCGGTCGCCCACGCATCACGCGACTCACGAAGCCCTCATTGAGCGCCTCGGCCGCATCCTGCATCAAACCAACCTGAGTCTCGATTCCGGCTTCTTGCAGCACCTCGAGACCACGCCCCGCGACCGCGTCAAAAGGATCCTGCATCGCAGCGACAACCCTGCTGACGCCCGCCGCAATCAGCGCCTCCGCGCACGGAGGTGTCTTGCCCTCGTGCGCGCAGGGCTCAAGTGATACGTATGCCGTTGCACCTTTCGCGTTGTCGCCAGCAGCCCGCAGGGCCATGATTTCGGCATGCGCCTCACCCGCTCGCTCGTGCCATCCTTCGCCAACCACCTCGGCATTGTTGACCAACACGCAGCCCACCATCGGGTTCGGATGTGCCGAATACTCCCCACGCTCTGCCAGTTGCAGCGCGCGCGCCATGTGCACGCAGTCGTCATGGGTAAACATGCCCTAGGTCTTCTTCTTGCCAAGCAGTTCGGGCAGCAGGGACATCTGTTCGCGGCTGGCCGCCGTTTCCGAGATCTTCTGCAAGCGCTTGATCTCGTCTTCAAATTCGGTGATGTCCTGGAAGCGTCGATACACAGACGCAAAACGCACGTAGGCGACTTCGTCGAGTTCGTGGAGCTCTTCCATGACAAGTTCGCCAACCAGGCGCGACGGAACCTCTCGCTCGCCCATGGTACGAAGCTTGTGAATCAGGTGGCCTATGGCCTGTTCCAGTTTGTCGCTCGGCACCGGGCGTTTTTCGAGCGCGCGCACCATGCTGTTGCGCAGCTTGTTCTCGTCAAAAGGCTGACGGCTGTTGTCGTTTTTGATCAGCCGGGGCATGACGAGTTCAGCGGTTTCGAAGGTCGTGAATCGTTCATTGCACGCGAGGCACTGTCTGCGTCGACGAATCTGGCGGCCTTCACCCGCCAGACGCGAGTCTATGACCTTTGTTTCATCGTGGGCGCAGAACGGACAGTGCATCAGTTAGTACGATCAGTCGTAGACAGGGAATCTCGCGCAGAGCTCGAGTACCTGGCTGCGGACGCGGTCGATCGTCTCCTCATTCTCAAGATCGTCGAGTATATCCGCTATCCAGCCCGTGAGCTGGCGGGTTTCCTCGACACCAAAGCCCCGGGTCGTGATGGCCGGAGTACCGAGGCGAAGACCGCTCGTGACGAAAGGGGACTGTGGATCGTTTGGCACAGAGTTCTTGTTAACCGTGATGTAGGCGCGACCCAGGGCGGCGTCGGCGGCCTTGCCCGTGATGCCCTGGTTTATCAGGCTGACGAGCATCAGGTGGTTTTCAGTACCGCCCGATATGATCGGGTAACCGCGCTCGTTGAGCACCTCGGCCATGACCTTGGCGTTTTCGATGACCTTCGCCTGGTACTCCTTGAACTCAGGCTCCAGCGCTTCCTTGAGCGCGACCGCTTTTGCGGCGATCACATGCATGAGCGGCCCGCCCTGCGTGCCCGGAAATACGAGTGAGTTGAATCGTTTTGTCAGATCATCATTCTTTCGTGCCAGGATCAGGCCTCCGCGCGGGCCTCTCAAGGTCTTGTGCGTCGTAGTCGTACAAACATCCGCATGCGGAATCGGGCTCGGGTACAAGCCAGCAGCTACCAGGCCCGCGACGTGCGCCATATCAACGAACAGGTAGGCACCGACACTGTCCGCAATCTCGCGAAATCGCGCCCAGTCTGCAATCTGCGAATACGCCGAGAACCCCGCGATTATCATTTTCGGTTTGTGTTCTGTTGCCAGCGCCTGGACCTGGTCGTAGTCGATCAGGCCCGTTTCCTGGTCAAGCCCATAGGGAATGACGTTGAACAACTTACCCGAGAAGTTTACGGGTGAGCCGTGTGTGAGGTGGCCACCTTCATTGAGGCTCATACCCAGAATCGTGTCACCCGGCTCAACGAGCGCATGGTAAACAGCAGCATTTGCCTGAGAGCCCGAGTGCGGCTGGACGTTTGCATAGTCAGCACCAAATAGCTGCCTGGCGCGTTCAATAGCCAGCATCTCGACATCGTCGACAAATTCGCAGCCACCGTAGTAACGCTTGCCCGGGTAACCCTCTGCATATTTGTTCGTGAGCTTGCTGCCCTGTGCAGCCATGACACGCGGGCTCGTATAATTCTCCGACGCGATCAACTCGATGTGTTCTTCCTGGCGCTGGCTCTCCAGATCTATGGCTTTGGCTACTTCAGGATCATAGGACGCGAGGGTCGTCGAGGTGTCGAACATCAGGGATTTACTCCAGAGGAGGGCTGCAAAAGACCGGCATATTACAGGTTTGAGTGGCTATTTGGCACCGCCAATAAAGGTTCCAGTTACCTTTTACTCAGTCCAACCTGACTGGAACCTTCGGAACCCGAAAACGGTAACTGGAACCTCTCAGGATTGGTGCCCTCAGGTTTCGATGAAGGATCGCACCACCCGGGTCCATGCACGGGCCAGGTTATGGCGATTGTAGCCACCACCCCCGGTACCAATGATGCGGCCCTGACAGTGCTTTTGAGCCAGGCGACAAAGCGAGGCCGCGGCATGGGCATGTGCCTCTTCGGTCCAGCAGAGATGCGTAATCGGATCACCTTCCAGGCTGTCGGCACCGCACTGCATCAGGATGAATTCGGGCCGGTTGGCATCGATATATGTCTCTACCCTGTCCCAGGCCTCGAAAAACTCCTCATCATCCGCGCCGGCCGCGACCGGAATATTGAGCTTTGTCCCTTTCGCCCGGCCCTTGCCCGTTTCGTGAGCGTGGCCCGTGCCCGGGTAAAGAAAGCGCCCGTCCTCGTGGATGTCGGCAAAGATCAGGTCCGGATCGTCTTCGAACCCGTAGAAAACACCATCGCCATGGTGCGCGTCGATATCGACGTAGGCGATGCGCTTGAGGCCGAATGTCTTGCGCAAGTATTCGATCGCAATTCCGCAATCGTTGAATACACAGAAACCGGCAGCGCGGTTACGCGCCGCATGGTGCAAGCCCGCAATCGGCACGAACGCGCGCTTGTGATTGCCGTGCATGACCTCATCGACGGCACAAAGAACAGCGCCAACAACAGCCGCCGCAGCGTCGTAGATTCCTTTGACAGCCGGTGTATCGCCGTCATCGAGCCAGCCTTTTCCGACCGCCGACATGCGAGAAACCTTGTCGATGTACTCAGGCGTATGAAACAGGGCCAGTTCATCTATGAGTGCCGCGCGCGGGTGGCCGAAGTCGACAATATCGGCCAGGCCTTCTTTCTCCAGCTCCGCATGAAAGACACCGTGGCGGTCAATGCCAAACGGGTGCGGATCGCCGAAACCATAGGCGGCAATCTCCTTCCCTTTGTAGACCAGCACCGATTCGCTCATGAATAGCGCCCGAGTATTTGCTTGTTCGGCAGCATACCGGATAATGCGCGCTTCTCAACACACGGTCCTGTCATGGCTCAATACATTTACACGATGAACCGCGTTGCGAAGGTCGTGCCGCCAAAGCGGCAAATCATTCGCGACATCTCTCTCTCGTTTTTTCCGGGCGCAAAGATTGGCGTACTCGGCCTCAACGGGTCGGGCAAATCGACCCTCATGCGCATCATGGCCGGACTCGATACGGAAATTGACGGCGAGGCACGTCCGCAGCCAGGCATCAAGATCGGCTACCTGCCGCAGGAGCCCGAACTCGATTCCGGCAAGGACGTACGCGGAAACGTCGAGGAAGGCCTGGGTGAGACAATTGGCCTCCTGAGTCGCTTTAATGAAATCAGCGAAAAATTCGCCGAGCCTATGAGCGACGACGAGATGAATGCGCTGCTCGAAGAACAGGGCAAGCTGCAGGACGCGATCGATGCAGCCGGTGGCTGGGAGGTAGACCGCAAACTCGAGGTCGCGGCCGATGCGCTGCGCCTGCCAGCCTGGGACGCTGACGTCACAAAACTTTCCGGCGGAGAACGGCGTCGCGTCGCGCTTTGTCGCCTCCTCCTGTCGCAACCCGATATGTTGCTGCTCGACGAACCGACCAACCACCTCGATGCAGAATCGGTCGCCTGGCTGGAGCGCTTCCTCGACGAATACCCCAGCACGGTCATTGCCGTGACACATGATCGATATTTTCTCGACAATGTAGCCGGGTGGATACTCGAACTCGACCGCGGCCACGGCATTCCATGGGAAGGCAATTATTCGTCGTGGCTGGAGCAAAAAGAAGCGCGCCTCAAGAACGAAGAGGCTACCGAAAAAGCGCGGCAACGCGCGATGCAGCATGAGCTCGAGTGGGTACGCAGTAACCCCAAGGGTCGCCAGGCCAAGTCGAAAGCGCGCCTCAAACAGTTCGAGGAACTTTCATCACCGTCATACCAGGCTCGCCTCGAGACCAACGAAATCTATATTCCGCCAGGACCTCGTCTCGGCGACCTTGTGCTCGAAGTGGAGGGCCTCAGGAAGGGCTTTGGCGACAAGCTGCTGATTGATGGCCTGAGCTTTCAACTTCCGCCGGGAGGCATCGTCGGCGTAATCGGCCCGAACGGCGCAGGCAAAACAACGATGACGCGCATGATCACGGGTCAGGAGCAACCGGACTCGGGCTCGTTACGCCTCGGTGATACGGTGCAGATTGCGAGTGTCGACCAGTCCCGTGACAGCCTTGACGACAACAAGACTGTATGGGAAGAAATATCGGATGGCCTCGACATGATCAAGGTCGGCAACTATGAGACATCGTCACGCGCCTATGTCGGCCGCTTCAACTTCCGCGGACAGGACCAGCAGAAAAAGATCGGCGTGCTATCCGGTGGTGAACGCAATCGTGTTCATCTGGCCAAGATGCTGAAGGCCGGCGGTAATTTCCTGTTACTCGATGAGCCGACCAACGACCTCGATGTCGAAACCCTGCGCGCGCTCGAGGAAGCGTTACTCGAGTTTCCCGGTTCGGCCATGGTGATTTCTCATGATCGCTGGTTTCTGGACCGTATTGCGACACACATTCTCGCCTTCGAAGGCAACTCTGAGGTGGTCTGGTTCGCTGGAAACTACGCCGACTACGAGGAAGACCGCAAACGGCGTCTCGGTGCCGATGCGGCAAATCCACACCGAATCAAGTATAAGAAGTTAGACGCCTAACGAACGGAGAACACAACGATGAATCTGCTGCTGGCCGCGAGTGCAGTGTTCGCATTGATCACGTTGTATTTCGTTTTTTCAATGTTCCGCCACGCGCGTCGACGCCGCCCGGTTCGCGCGACACGTTCATTGGCGGGAGGCGCTGTGTTTGCCTGTGCAGGCGGAGCCAGCACCATGCTCGCCTTCAGCTACTTCGGTTACTTCCAATTGGTCGATGAGCAGGTCATTGGCCAGATAAAATTCAGCGAGTCTGCGCCGGAGCAATATGTCGCCCGCCTCATGCTGGAAAACGAACAGCGTGATCGGATGTTCGAAATACTGGGCGATGAATGGCAGATGGATGCGCGCGTCGTCACCTGGAAGCCACCGATGACCTTGTTGGGCCTTGATCCGATTTTCCAGCTCGATCGACTGAGTGGGCGCTACTCAGAGGTTGAGGAAGAACTCAGTAAACATCGCAGCGCGCATGCCTTGTCCGAGCCTGCGGCATTGGATGTCTGGCAGTTCGCGCGCAAATACCCGAAATTGATGCCCGGCGTTGATGCGCACTACGGCACGGCAACCTATTTACCCATGGCGCACGGCGCGATTTTCGAAGTCACGATGACAAGGACGGGCCTTGTCGCGCGCCCTGTAAATGATGCAGCGCGCGCGGCAATCGGGGAATGGGGACAGTAATCTTTTATATATTATGTAAAACGTATGCGGGGACGCCGGCCTGATGATGGTGCATACTAAAGTGGCTGATTGATAATAAATATTTGCCGTTTATCAAAAACCAGAAAACTGAGCGATATGGCAATTGTAATTGACAGAGATCAGGGGATAAAAAGTGGGCTTGAGGACCAGATTGGCCTCGAGTGTCCCTATTGTGGTGTCTACGCACACATGCAGCCGCAGTCCGTGCCGGATGCCTCGTCGTTACTGCGAGACAAACCCAAGCACGTCGGCCTCGTGTACAAGTGCGATGCCTGCACCGCCCCTATTTTCCTGCGATTTGCTGTTCGGCAGTATGAGGACAACAGGGTTGAGCTTTCACGCAATTTCGTTGAACTCGAACGTCCCAAGGAACGCTTTGCGTTTTCCTATTTGCCCAAGCATACAGAGGTGCTTTTTCGCGAGGCCCTAAGCTGTTACTCCAACAACAATTTCAACGCCTTTGCATCGATGTGCAGGCGCGCATCGATAAGCGCATTCGACGCACTGGGTGAAGGTGGCAAGCTTCGTGCATTTGAAGAAGCCATGGTTGCCCAGGATATTGCCGGCATCGACAATGAGGCATTTACGCCTATCAAGAAGGTTCTGTTCAGCACCGGGCCGCACGAAGAGCTTCCACTTCTGAATCGCGCCGAGGCAGGCATTCTCCTCGAGGTGCTCAAGGACATGTTCTACCAGTGCTTCGTGCGCCGCGGCAAACTGACACGCGCGATCAAGGTACGGCGCTTCTTCGTCACCGAGGCAAACAACGACAGCGTTGCCTCTGCCTGATACTTGCGACCGAGTCTTTCCTGGTTACCTCTTGGTCAGTCTAAGGTAACGGATCCCTGTTTGTTTACTTAGCCGATGGCGAATCGCATGTTTCGGAACATGCGCATCCATGGGCCGTCCTCGCCCCAGTCGTCCGGGTGCCAGGAATTCTGATTGGTCAGCGCCACGCGCTCGGGGTGGGGCATCATAATCGTGACACGACCATCGTCGTTCGACAGGCCGCATATGCCGTCCACCGACCCATTGGGGTTTGCCGGGTACGTGTCGGCAACTTCGCCATAGTTGTCCACGTAACGCAACGCGACCGTGTAAGACGCGGAATAACGCGCGGCATCGTCGACAAATACCGCTCGACCCTCGCCATGAGAGGTCGCAATTGGCAAGCGCGAACCGCCCATGTCTTGCAGGAACAACGACGGGCTTTCAACGATCTCAACGAGGCTCAGGCGAGCTTCGAACTGCTCCGACCTGTTGCGAAGAAAGCGCGGCCAGTGGCCGGCGCCCGGAATGATGTCCTTGAGGTGTGACATCATCTGGCACCCATTACAAACACCGAGTGCGAACGTGTCGTTGCGCGCGAAGAATGCGGCAAACTGGTCGCGCGTGCGCGAGTGGAACAACACCGACTTTGCCCAGCCACCGCCGGCACCCAGCACGTCACCAAATGAGAAGCCGCCGCAAGCGACCAGGCCCTGGTAGCCGTCAAGCGTATCGCGTCCATCGAGCAAGTCGCTCATGTGCACGTCTACGGCCATGAAGCCGGCCTTGATAAACGCAGCCGCCATTTCATTCTGACTATTGACCCCCTGCTCTCGCAGGATTGCGACACGCGGTTTACCTCCACCGCGGAGCGAACGCGTAATGTCCTCTTGCGGATCGAACGAAAGCGCGACGTTAAGGCCAGGATCTTTTTCATCGAGAATGCGATCGAATTCTTCCTTGGCTGTCTTCGGGTTATCACGCAACGCCTGGATGCGGTAACTCATCATCGACCACTCGCGCTGCATCGCCACGCGGTCGAGTTCGAGCACTGTCTTGCTATCGCCTCGCACCACAAGTTTGCCGCTGTCGTCAACGAGACCGATCGCCTCAGCGTTAAGGCCGTTGCGGTCGAGCACCATTTGCACTTGTTGCAGCTTGCTTTTCGCGACCTGGACCACAGCACCCAGCTCTTCGCTGAAGAGTTTTCTGAGCAGTTCGACACGCGAACCTTCGAGGGTAAGCGTCACTCCAAGACGGCTGGCAAACACCATCTCGGCTACCGCCGCCAGCAAACCGCCGTCGCTGCGATCGTGATACGCCAGCAACATGTCCCGCGAGTTTAGTTCCTGTACTGCCGCGAACAGACCCTTGAGGAGCTGTGGATCGTCGAGATCCGGCGTGGCACCGCCCGTGCGTGAATACGCCTGCGCCAGACAGCTCGCGCCGAGACGATTTTTGCCCTGTCCAAGGTCAAACAAAATCAGGTAGCTCGGTTCCTCGATCTGGCGTAGCTGGGGGGTCAGATGCCTTGCCACATCTGTGACCGGTGCGAAAGCGGTAACAATCAGCGACACCGGTGCAACAACGTTGTACTCACCGTTTTCGTCGTCCCAGCGCGTCCGCATCGACATCGAGTCCTTGCCGACAGGAATGGCTACGCCGATTTCGCGGCACAATTCGTCCCCGACAGCCTTCACCGTATCAAACAAGTTGGCGTCTTCACCCGGGTGACCCGCCGCTGCCATCCAGTTTGCGGACAGGCGCACCTTGTTCAACGATTCGATCGGTGCAGCCGCAATATTGGTAATTGATTCCGCTACGGCCATACGGCCCGATGCCGGAGCGTTCGTCGATGCGAGCGGCGTGCGCTCCCCCATGGCCATAGCTTCGCCAGTGACGCTGCCAAACCCCGACGACGTAATCGCAACATCACTCACCGGTACCTGCCACGGACCGACCAACTGGTCACGCGCACTGAGGCCGCCGACCGTCCGATCGCCGATATGGATCAGGAAAGACTTGTCCGCGACAGCCGGGAAGCGCAGCACGCGCAACGCCGCCTCTTCCAGTTCAATTCCATCCAGGTTGAGGACTTCCTCCGGCGCCGGCGCACGTTCGACATCGCGCTCCATCTTTGGTGGGTTGCCGAGCAACATTTGCATCGGCATATCGACGATCCGATTGCCAAAGTCACGATCATTGACCACGAGATTTCCATCACCGGTCAGCGTACCGATCACAGAAACCGGGCAACGCTCACGTTCGCAGAGCATTCTGAATTCATCGACCCTATCCTCGCCGACGATCAGTACGTAGCGTTCCTGTGCTTCATTGCACCAGATACCCATCGGCGACATTCCGGGTTCGGCGTTATCGACTTCTCGCAGTTCGACCTCGGCACCATGACCACTGTGATCAACGGCCTCGGGCACAGCGTTTGACAAACCACCAGCGCCGACGTCGTGAATCAGCAGAATCGGGTTCTCCTTGCCCATCTCCCAGCAGCGATCGATGACCTCCTGCGCGCGGCGCTCCATCTCGGGATTGCCGCGCTGTACGGATGCGAAATCCAATTCGGCACTCGACGTGCCGCTTGCCAGAGAAGATGCGGCGCCACCACCCAGGCCAATCAGCATCGCCGGACCCCCGAGGACGACAATCTTGGCGCCAACCGGTACATCGATCTTATTGGCGTGCTCTGCGCGTACATTCCCCATGCCGCCCGCGATCATGATTGGTTTGTGATAACCACGAATCTCGCTGTCGGGAAGACCCGGCAAATGACTCTCGTAAGTACGAAAGTAGCCGGCCAGGTTCGGTCGCCCGAATTCATTATTGAACGCGGCGCCACCGATCGGCCCCTCGATCATGATATCGAGCGGCGTCGCCAGGTGGTCTGGATGCGGGAAATCGTTTTCCCATGGCTGCGCATAGCCGGGAATGCGAAGATGCGACACCGTGAATCCGGTCAGGCCCGCTTTTGGCTTGGCGCCGAGGCCGGTCGCACCTTCATCCCGGATCTCGCCGCCCGAACCTGTGGCTGCACCCGGAAATGGTGAAATAGCTGTCGGGTGATTATGCGTTTCGACCTTGATAAGAACGTGTATCGGCTCTTCTGCAAATTCGTATTCTCGATTCGTCGAGCGGGGCATCAATCGCCGGCCGTTCCAACCCTCAAACACGGCAGCATTGTCACTGTACGCAGAAATTACGCCGTCAGGTGTCTTCTCGGTTGTTGACTTGATCATGCTGAACAGGCGCTGGTCCTGTTTTTCGCCATCGATGGTCCAACTTGCGTTGAATATCTTGTGGCGGCAGTGCTCCGAGTTTGCCTGGGCGAACATCATTAATTCCGCATCAGTCGGATCACGTCCCAGGTCGTTGTAGCAAGCAACCAGGTAGTCGATCTCCTGCGCGGACAGCGCCAGGCCGAGATCCGTGTTGGCGGCAACCAGCGCCTCCCGTCCCTGTTCGCCAAGCGGCACGACGCCTACCGGAGCGGGTTCGTGCGCCTCGAATAGCGCTTCAACACCGCTGGCATCCCGGTAAACAGCCTCGGTCATGCGATCGAAAAGCAGATGGCTCAACGCCAGTACATCGTCGTCACCGACCTTGCCCGAGAATTCCAGCGCGTAGCAGATTCCGCGCTCAATCCGCTCCACAGCAGCAACGTCACAGGCTTTCGCAATATCAGTCGCCTTGGACGACCACGGAGAAATTGTGCCCGGCCGCGGCACTACGTAGAGCCGTTTTGCGCCGCGCTGCAGCTTCGCCGGAGCATCCCCGGAAAGCAACAAGGCGTCCAGCCGCGACCTGCCCTCTTTGGACAACTCGGCGTTGGTAGCTACGAAGTAAGTAAAGCGAGCCTCGACGGCATCTACGCGGTCATCCGCGTGCTTCAGGGATCGGGTCAGTTTGGCCAGGCGAAAATTCGATAATGCCGCCTGTCCTGGCAGTTCGATCATGTCGTTCGAGGGCCTTTAATGGGGTGGCTGGAATTGGAGACGCGATCATACCAGAGCACTCGGCCCGGACCACCCTGAGGCACATCTATTTGTTGCTGTCACCCGGCGTATAGACGGGCAACGGGAACTGCGCGACGTTGCCGCCCTCCAGCTTGGATATCTTGCTGACACCCTGCTTGTCTACCTCGTCGATGCGAATGATCGAGTGCATGGGCAGGTAGGTACGACTGACGTTTTCGAACTCGGACTTTATTTTTTCCTCGGACGGATCGACCACTATGGAGGTCCGCTCGCCAAAAACGAGCTCCTCGATTTCGACGAAACCAAACAGCTCGCCATGACCTACCGAGCGGGCATAGATCTCGTAAACCTGACCGTGGCTCATGAATACGACTTTGAATAAGGTTTTTTTGCTCATTTCCGGTGTTGAGTCTAGCGAAAACCCTCATGTTTGGCCCGAAATACGTGAAAGCAAGGCCTCGGGCGCAATTATCGTTCATGATTATGTGAACTGGGTAGCAGTCTAACACCTTGATTCAGACGACAATTAGCCCGTATTTGAGGAATATGCCATGCCGTTAACCATCAAAATTGTTTCTGAGCACCGCGATCTGGTCGGAGACGACTGCGTGCGCGAGTACTACGAGGAAGGCGGCACTATCGGACGCTCGCTGCGGAACGACTGGATTCTGCCGGACCCGGACCGCTACATTTCGGGACGTCATGCCACGATCGATTACAAAGGCGGCATGTATTACCTGGCGGACACGAGCAGCAACGGCGTATACATGAACGGTGATATTGAGCCAATCGGCAATGGCAACCCGCGTCGCCTGTTCGACGGGGACCGCATGCGCATGGGTGACTTTGAATTCGAGGTCCGCATCGACAAGGGCGAAAGCCTGGTGATGCCCCTCGAGCCCGAGCCTTCGGTTGCGCCGGACAACATCGAACAGTTCGTCGATGAAGACGTAATTGAAACCGGTATGCAGTTGCTCGATGAGGCCGAGATTACTGGCGACGACGAGTTCCAGTCTTTGCTGTTTGGCGGCGAACCAAAGATAGAGGAACCGCAGCCCGAGCCCGAGCCGGAACCGGAACCGGAACCCGAAATCGAATCTGCAAGCAACCGGTCGGCAGACAAGCAAACTGAGCGTGTCCAGGTTACGGCTGAGGATCTCTTTGACTCTTTCCTCGACGGTCTCGGCTTGAACCGCGTCGAACTTCGTCCATCAATTAATCGTCCCGAGATGATGATGGCGGCGGGAATCGTATTGCGCGAGTTCGTGGAAGGCGCAATCAGTCTTCTGGCGAGTCGCGCCAAACTCAAGAGCGCATTCCGGCTCGATCAGACGATGGTATTGCCCCGACAAAACAATCCCTTGAAGTTTTCAAACAATACGAACGATCTGATCAAGCAGCTACTGATCGGGGCTGAGGGTGAGTACCTTGGAGCCAGGGACGCTGTTCGCGAAGCCAATCGCGATCTCGTGAATCACCAGAATGCTTTCCTCGACGCGATGAACAGTGCGTTCATTGAATTCGCCGATCGCTTCAATCCGGACGAGCTGCAGGAAGAGTTCGACAGCACGATGAAAAGCACTTTGTTCTCCTTCATGAACAAGTCGAGGTACTGGGATCAGTATCGTGACCTGTATCCGGTCATGACCGAAAAAGGTGGCGGCAAATTCCCGCAGATGTTCGGCGAGGAATTCGTCAAAGCCTATGAACGCCAGGTTGCCGAGTACAGCCGTCACGACCGTGAGGGTACGGCTAAACCGGGGAAGAGGCCGTCGGCACACGATCAGGTTCTGGATCCGGGTTTAATGCAAACGCAAAAACTCGAAGGCCCGATGGCCGCAAAATCGATCGGCAGCGACGAGGCCGTCGAAAAAACCAATGAAAGCGTTATCGACGAGCCCGAGCAAAGCCTCGCCAGGGAAATGCGGCGAAACCAGCTCGGTAATTAGTTCAGGCTACTTCCGGTTTTGCCGGTTCTCGATGAGATCCTCGACAACTGACGGATCGGCCAGCGTCGACGTATCACCCAGATCACCATAATCATTCGCTGCGACTTTGCGCAGAATACGGCGCATGATCTTGCCCGAACGCGTCTTCGGCAGACCCGGTGCCCACTGCAATAAATCGGGCTTCGCGATAGGACCGATTTCCTTTCGCACCCAGTTTTGTAATGCAACCCGGAGTTCGTCACTGGGCTCAACGCCTTCCATCAAAGTGACGTAGGCATAGATACCCTGCCCTTTAATCTCGTGCGGATAACCAACAACGGCTGCTTCAGCCACGTTGTCGTGCGATACCAATGCGCTTTCGACTTCGGCCGTACCCATACGATGGCCCGAGACGTTCAGCACATCGTCCGTGCGGCCCGTAATCCAGTAGTAACCGTCCTCGTCGCGACGCGCACCGTCACCCGTTGTGTAGTAGCCCTCATACGTCGAGAAATACGTCTCGACGAAACGATCATGATCACCATAGACCGTGCGCATTTGACCGGGCCAGCTATCGCAAATAACGAGATTGCCTGAAATCGCGCCCTCGAGCGTCTCGCCGTCGGCGCCGAGCAGAGCCGGCTGAATACCAAAGAACGGGTTGGTTGCCGAGCCCGGTTTCAGGTCCGTCACGCCAGGCAGCGGCGTAATCAGGATGCCGCCTGTTTCCGTTTGCCACCAGGTATCGACGATCGGACAACGACCGTCACCAACCACGTTGTAGTACCACTGCCAGGCTTCGGGATTGATCGGTTCACCCACCGAACCAAGCAGGCGCAAATCCTTGCGCGAGGTCTTTTTCACCGGCTCGTCACCCTCGCGCATGAGTGCGCGAATGGCTGTCGGCGCCGTGTAGCAGATATTAACTTTGTGCTTGTCGCAGACCTCCCAGAAGCGCGACGATGTCGGGTAATTCGGCACGCCTTCGAACATCAGCGAGATCGCACCATTGGCAAGCGGACCGTAAACGATATAGCTGTGCCCGGTAACCCAGCCGACGTCTGCCGTACACCAATAGACGTCACCCGGGTGATAATCGAACACGTACTCATGCGTTAGCGCGGCGTAAACCATGTAGCCGCCGGTTGTGTGCAAGACACCCTTCGGCTTGCCAGTCGAACCGGACGTATAGAGGATGAACAGGGGATCTTCGGCGTTCATTTCCTCGCACGGGCAATCCACATCGACCCCGGCTTCAACCTCATGCAACCAGGCATCACGTCCTTCGACCCAGCCAACGTCGTTACCGGTATGACGAACGACGAGAACTTTATCGAGAGTCGTTACATCCGGATTCTCCGCAGCCGCATCGACGTTTGCCTTAAGCGGCACGATCTTGCCCCCACGTACGCCTTCGTCAGCGGTAATCACGATATTTGACTGACAATCGTGGATACGTCCGGCGAGAGCATCGGGCGAGAAGCCACCGAAAACCACCGAGTGCACTGCACCAATGCGTGCGCAGGCGAGCATCGAGATCGCAGCCTCCGGGATCATCGGCATGTAAATCGTTACGCGATCGCCACGTTTGGCACCGAGTTCCTTCAGGGCGTTGGCGAACTTGCAGACGCGTTCATGCAATTCGCTATAGGTGATCTTGAGATCATGACTCGGATCGTCGCCTTCCCAGATGATCGCAACGTCGTCGCCCTTGGTATCGAGATGGCGGTCCACACAGTTGTAACAGGCGTTCAGCGAGCCATCCGCATACCAGCGAATATGCAGATCGTCTTTCGCGAAAGATACATCCTTGACCTCGGTAAACGGCTTTATCCAGTCGATGCGCTGCGCCTGCTCCGCCCAGAACGCTTCATTATCTTCAATGGAGCGTGCATACATTTTTTCGTAGCCCGCCTTGTCGATCAGTGCTCGCTCTTTGGTTGCTGCGGGGACGGGATAGACTTGCGTTTCCATGATTCTCTGCCCTCTTTCTTTTTAGTTACGTCTTGCCTGCTGCAGTAGCCGCTTTGCCTGGACCAGGTGCGGCCGGTCGATCATCTTGCCTTCCAGCCCGACCGTGCCGACGCCAGGGTTTTGTTCGAATAACTCGACAATGCGCTGCGCGTGCTCGATTTCTTCCGCAGACGGGCTAAAAGCTGCATTAATCGGCTCAACCTGGTCAGGATGGATCGCCAGCATGCCGCTAAAGCCGTCTCGCCTTGCGTCTGCGGCATAGCGTAACAACCCTTCGTCATCCCGGAAGTCCGTATAGACCGTATCGATCGCAGCAACTTCCGCAGCCGCAGCAGCGAACAAACACATCGATCTTGCCATCTCGTACGGCGGTCGCCATTCACCTTTAGTCGAACGGTTGGTTGTGGCGCCCACCGCGGCGGACAGGTCCTCTGCCCCCCAGGAAAGGCCCGCGAGTCTGGGCACCGTTCCGACATAGCTGTGCAGCGTCAACAGAGCCTCCGGATGCTCCGTGCACAAGGCGATTATTTGGGTCTGGCCATGTTCGATGCCATGGTGATTCTCGAGAACATCGATACGCTCCGACAGCTTGACTGCATCCCGGGCATGGCGAGGTTTGGGCAGCATGATGCCGGCAGGCCTGGACGCCATGACAGCCTCGATATCCGCCTCGCAGTCCTCGGTATCTATCGGATTAACCCGCACCCAGACATTGTCTTTGCCTATCAGGTACTCGGCAGCGAGTTGCCGTGCTGCCGGTCGGGCACCCGGTGCAACAGCATCTTCAAGATCGAGAATCAATGCGTCCGCCCCGGCCGCGGCCGCTTTCTCCAGCTTGCGCTCGGAATCGGCAGGCACGAAAAGAAAACTTCGACTCATCCGGGTTTTCTCATCATGAGCGCCGTGCGTTTGCACGCGCCAACCAGCTCATCGCGCTGATTGAAGGCGCGGTGCGCGAAGATCACGATGCCGTTGTCGGGGCGCGACTTGCTTTCGCGAAGCTCGAGCACCTCGGTTTCGATACGAATTGTGTCTCCACAGAAAAGTGGTTTCGGGAAGCGCACTTCATCCCAACCGAGGTTGGCTACTGTCGTACCGTGGGTCGTATCGTTAACCGAAATACCCACCATGAAACTCAGGGTCAGGCAGCTGTTGACGAGTGGTTTGCCGAACTCCGTATTTTTCATGTACTCGGCATCGAGATGCAGCGATGCCGGGTTGTGCGTCATGGTTGTCATGAGCACGTTATCGGTCTCAGTGATCGTGCGACGAATCGGATGATCGAAGGTCTGGCCAACCTCGAACTCTTCGAAATACAGTCCTGGCATGATTGTCTCGTCAGTTACATGGCCGGGCGCACAATTGTGCCAGCCTCGTGCACATCAATACAGGGCAGTGCATAATTAAACGCAGCGAATTGAGGGGTACAGGCCATGAATATCTCACGACGCAACTTCAGCAAGGCCGGGCTCGGCGCCATTTCACTCGCCGCGATGGGACCAGGATGCGCTCTCGCAGGACCGGAACACATGATCAGGAAGGCGATTCCTTCTTCCGGCGAGATGGTCCCCATTATCGGGCTTGGCACCAACCGTTACGGGGTAGGCAATGATGGCGCGAAACGTGCCGCGCTGCAGTCGACTCTCAGGCGTTTTCACCAGCTCGGCGGCACGGTCATCGATACGGCGCCGATGTATCGATCCTCCGAGTCAGTCCTCGGTGACCTAATGACCGACCTCGGCATTCGCAGGGACCTGTTCGTTGCAACCAAAACCGACAAGGACGACGGAGCGGATGCTACTGATGCCCAAATGCGCGAATCGCAACGGAGACTGCAAACGGAGAAGATTGATCTGATGCAGGTACATAACCTGATCGGCTGGCAGGACGCGCTGCCCGTGTTGCGGGAATGGCAGCAAGAAGGCCTGGTGCGCTACATCGGCATTACGACTTCACGTGCAAGACAGTACGAAGAGTTCGAACGGGTGATGCTTCAGGAGGATCTGGATTTCGTCCAGATCAACTACTCGCTTGAACAACGGGAAGCAGCCGAACGGCTCTTGCCTCTCGCGGCGGATCGCGGCATGGGAGTGATCATCAATCGAGCATTCGGCGGAGGCCGCATCTTCGAGAAAGTCGGCAATCAGCTGTTGCCCGATTGGGCGATGGAATTCGGCTGCGAGAGCTGGGCGCAATTCCTGCTCAAATATGCTCTCGGCCATCCGGCTGCCACGCTTAGTATTCCGGGGATGACCAAAGAGCACCATGTCGACGACAATTTCGGTGCAGCCCACGGCCGGCTGCCGGACGCCGAGGAACGCAGGCGCCAGGAGGCCTTTTTCGACACACTGTAGGGTCCTTCAGGCTCGATTGGGCGCAACCCGTTCAATTGCCTCGACAATCAGTTGCTTTGCATCTTTTACGCCGTGCCAATCGCCGATCTTGACCCACTTGCCCGGCTCGAGATCCTTGTAGTGTTCGAAGAAATGTTCGACCTGTTGCACCGTAATCTCAGGCAGGTCCGTGATCGTGAGAATATGATCGTAACGTTTCGTCAGGGCGTGTGATGGCACAGCAATTATCTTTTCGTCCTGACCGGCATTGTCTTCCATGATCAGCACGCCAACGGGCCGCACATTGATCACGCAGCCCGGAACCAGTTCGCGCGTATTGACTACGAGTACGTCAATTGGATCGCCATCCTCTGACAAGGTGTGCGGGACGAAGCCGTAGTTGCCCGGGTACGACATCGGCGTGTACAGGAACCGGTCGACGACAAGCGTTCCCGCATCCTTGTCGAGTTCATATTTAATTGGCTGGCCGCCCATGGGGACTTCAACGATGACATTGATATCCTCAGGCGGATTATCGCCAATTGCGATTGCGTCGATACGCATGATTGCTTGTCCTCAAGGGAATGGTTGTGCGGGGCTCTGCAGTTTACCGTTATCGGTCACCCGTCGCGATCAAATCGAAATAATCTGCGAGCGCCTGGCGATAGACACGGGTGCTCGCAACTTGTCGCGCATCGTAGCCGCAAGAACTTTCTGCGCACCGCTTTCCCCATGCACGAGGTACACGGGCGGCTTGTCCCGGAATCCCCCGTACCACGAAATCAAGTCAGCCTGATCTGCATGAGCCGACAGACCGCCTATTGTGTGGGTGCGAATTCGGACGCGGTATTCATCACCGAAGAGCCTGATCATATCGGCACCGTCAAGAAGCTTTCTGCCAAGCGTGCCATAGGCCTGGAAACCTACTATCACAAGGTGGCATTCCGGCCGCCAGACGTTATTCTTCAGGTGATGCAAAATGCGGCCGCCGCTGCACATGCCGCTACCCGCGATGATGATCGCTCCTGACTCTATGTCGTTAATTCCCATCGATTCTTCGGGCGTGCGCGTGATGTGCAGATTCGGCAGATCGGGGCGACTTGTCCCGGGCTTGAAAAGCTCTGCGCCGTACAGGTCGCGGAACTGCGAGTACGTCTTCGTCGCCTCGATCGCCATGGGACTGTCGAGGTAAATCTGCCAGTTATCCAGCTTCCAGCGATCATAGTGCTCAGCCATCAGGTAAAGAAGATCCTGGGTACGACCAACGGTAAATGCCGGTATCAGGATGTTGCCTTGCGCAGCACGTGCCATTTCGAAAACGTCAGCGAGTTCTTCCAGTGTGTCTGTGATGGGTCGATGCAAGCGATCGCCATAAGTGCTCTCGAGCAGCACCGCATCCGCGTGCTCGATTCTTGCGGGCTGATTCATGACCGGTGCATCGCGATAACCGAGATCCCCGCTGAACACCAGCGTTCGGCTGCCTTTGGCGCCCGCACAGGTCAGTTCGACGATGGTCGACCCCAGGATGTGCCCGGCATCATGAAAGCGCAGCGTCAGGCCGGGCACAATTTCTACATTCTCCTTGTAACGAACGCCCCTGAACTGCTCCAGGCTCCGCTCAGCGTCCTCGAGTGTGTATAGCGGTTTGACAAGGCTCTTGCCTTTACGGCGACGCCTGCGATTCTCCCACTCGGCTTCCCGTTCGTTGAGATAGCCGGAGTCCGGCAACATGATTTCACACAGGGCCAACGTTGCATTCTGAACGTAGACAGGACCGTCGTATCCGCGCTTCACGAGCAATGGCACCCGGCCGGAATGGTCTATGTGTGCGTGACTCAAAACGACCGCATCAATCTCGCCGATCGCAAATGGAAACGCATCGTGATTGCGTTCCTCATTCTCCGAGCTGCCTTGAATCAGGCCGCATTCGAGCAGAACCTTATGAGATTCGGTTCTCAGCAGGTACAGGGAACCCGTGACCTCCCCTGTAGCACCAAGAAACTGTAGATCGAAACCCATGGGATCTCGCTCAAATATCTGTTCAGGACTTGCCCGATCCGCCCCTGAAGTCGTCCATGCTGTGACTGACGCCAAAAAAAGCCATCAATGCATCAAACCAACTGACAGGCAGGAGCCGAATCGGCCATCCCGTATAAATGAACCAGGGCATGATCAGCCTGCGTCGATCTTTTTGTATCGCTTTGACAATACGCTGCACGACAACTTCGGGTTTCAGTATCGGCAACAACCAGGAAAATCGCGTCTTGACGCCGTCGAACATCCCCGTATTGATGTAGAAGGGGCAGACCACGGTCGTAACAACGTTGCTTCCCTGCTTTTTGAGTTCGAGCCGCAAAGACTCGTCAAAGCCGACAGCAGCGAATTTGCTTGAACAATAGTCGGTCAATTTGGCCGTACCCGCCAGGCCAGCGGCCGATGCGACGGTAACAATATGCCCGCTATCTCGCTCCATCATGGCCGGAAGAAACGCTCTGACCGTCCAGAACAGGGCCAGTGTATTTACCTGGAACGTGCGTTCGATTTCCTGTTCGGAAATATCCAGGAGCGTTTTGCCGGACACGATGCCCGCATTGTTGACCAGTATGTCGATCGGACCACCATCGGCGAGTGTCCGGGCTGCGACCGCAGCGATAGTGTCCCGGCTCGTGAGATCGCAGGTATAGACATCGACTTCGTGGCCGGCAGCAACGAGATCCGTTTCAAGCTCGCCAAGACCCGCGGCATCTATATCCCACAAAACCAGCCGGGCCCCGGCATCCGCGAGCCGCCATGCAAGCAGCTTGCCGATGCCACTGGCGGCACCTGTAATGAGTGTTCGTTTGCCGACGACGTCAGTCATTTTTGACAGCTACCGGAGAGTTACCAGCGGCGCACTCGTCCTGTATCCATGTGTACAAAGTCAGACTTCTCATAATAGCCGACACCGCCCCGCTGCAGCGCCAGCGCCGCATCTCGCAGAGTGTCAGTTGGCACGCCCCGGAGGCGCACATCGATAGCCTTGCCGAGCAGGTGCTGGCTCGTCTTGGCCACGCCACTGCTCTCGGCACGCAACATTTCATTGGTCTTCGGGGAACGGTATGCAGATATGACCTCGAAGGCTGCTTCGCTGCCCAACGACGCGCGAACGTCATAGATAAGGTCGAGCAATTCCCTGTCCATCACGGTTTGATCACCGGTACGAAAATCAGCGAGAAATTCGTTTAACTCTTCCAAAGCAGTGTCGAGGTACTCACCGCCACGCGCATACGTAATGTCGAGCGTCTTCTGCGTATGCGTATGATAGAACGATAGCCGACGCTCATCCACACTAAAGGCCTGGTCGAGCGGGACCAGCGGGCCCGCCACCAATACAATCGCGGCCAGTACGTGGACAGGGCGCCATGAATAGTGTTTCGTCGTTGACATAGGCGCGGCATTATACGCTGGATGAACCGGGCGCAGAAGAACTCCTTATTTAACAAGAATTTCAGTGACTTGCACCGAAAATCCAGAATTTCTTCAGGTATTCAGAAGGATTGCAGCAGCCAACAGTAGTACGATCACAAGACCCTGCAGTGCAACGCGCTCCCACATGAATTTTTCAGCGTGCTCCTTATCGTAGGTACCGCCCTTGGCCATGGAGCGTAACCCCAATGACAGAACGACAACTGTAGCGATCAGCGCGGCAATAACGAGAACATTGATTATCGACATAGGTACCTCCTGGGCCCGCATGACGAACGGGGATGCCTGACAATCACCTTACTCTGCGCGGTGCTGCACGCAATTGAGATTTATACGGACCCGGCGACGTTCTCAGCACTTCCTCAGCCAACGATCAGGCACCCATCAGTTATTGCGCCTCCACAGATGAGAAAACAGAGTCAGCCAATTGGCTGTTTTCCAACAGAGGAGGAAGAACCATGAGAACCAATGATTTCAGAGGCCTCGTTGCCCTGGTAGCGCTATTCGCTTGCGGCACCGTCCTTGCCGGCTCGAAGGCCGACATAGTGGTCATGACCCAGAATCAATACCTGGGCGCTGAGCTCACGCCAATCATCGCTGCCGATGACGCAGCAACGGCGAACGCTGCCATGATCGCAGCGCTGACCACGTTATCAAACAACAATTACCCGGAGCGCGTGGAGGCGCTCGCCGAATCCATTCGGGACAAGCAGCCACATCTCGTAGCTTTGCAAGAGGTGTATGCATTTCAATGTCTCAACCCTTATGGCACTGAGGTCCCTTTTGGCCAGGACGCTTGCGAGCTGTTTCCCAATGCGTTCAATGATCATCTTGCCGAAACCATGGCCGCCCTTGGC